>Ga0302186_10002663_pt1 | contig 13559 bp, 9 predicted proteins | sample II_Bog_E1_2_FD_198782 | JGI IMG/M metagenome (GOLD analysis project Ga0302186, IMG submission 198782) | Peat permafrost microbial communities from Stordalen Mire near Abisko, Sweden - II_Bog_E1_1 | ecosystem: Environmental > Terrestrial > Soil > Wetlands > Peat | place: Sweden: Abisko, Stordalen... | reverse complement strand
ATTTTGAAAAAAATTTGGAAATTAATAAAAAAAAAAAAAATTGAGTTTGGGGGATTTTTTTAAAAAAAGTATTTCTGAATTTTTAGAAAGACACTTAATTTTTAATATTTTATCTGTTTTTTTTTATTTAAATCTTATTGTCCAATTTGCTTTTCCTATTCTTTTGCACCAAAGTATTAATAAGATCAGCAAACGATTTGATTTCTTGTTTATTTTGTTCATTTTTCGAGAAATAGTTCTTCTTCTTCAAAGGATTCAAACTGGCAAGATTCACAGGATACACAGATTTCCTCATATTGATTAAAGTATCTTTAGTTTCTTTGGTATTTTTCCTCATCAAGATGCTCTTTCTATTTTTTCTTCTTATCTTTGCTTCTTCTAGAAACTTCTCCAATATAATATTCGTGAAAAATGTGTAATGTGTGAGGTTCCGGTACTTTTTCTTCACATATTTCCTAATAATATCCTTTTCGTTCAAAGAAATTCTAGAAAAATTCTTGATAATCTCTTCTATGTTAAAGTTTGGGAAGTAATTTTTGAAGTTATACACTTTATCGATTTGCACCTCGTCATATGCAGTCAAAGTTTTATTATCAACATTGAGAGTTGAGCTTTGCTTTGGATTTTTCTCAAATTTCTTATTATTATTGCCTGGATCGTTGTTTTTCTTATCATTGGATTTCGTATTGCTTTTCACAGAAATTGAGTTTTTGAAATTGATTGGTGAGTCCGTGAAATCTTTAAGAGAAACTTTGTTTTCATTATTAGGATAAATCCGCTCAGGTTCCATATTATCATCATTCAAGGACTTCAAGGACTTAGTGCCTGCTGATAAATGTAATGTTTTTTCATTCAATGTTTTTGATAAAGAATGTTGATAAAGTTCCTTCCTAAAGCTGTCAGGATTAGTCTTTACTTCTTCCAAATCTTCAACAACTACCAATTCATCATCATTTTTCGAACTCTTAGATTCATCTTCCGAGAATTCATCTTCCTCCTTTATTACCGCTTTATTTAGCATGGTTTTCAACCGAATTTTGAAATTCTGATATCCTTTAACAGTTTTGCATATTATTCGTCTAGCATTGGAGGATCTCTTCTTGCTACGGACGAATAGAATCCTTTCATTTGGGATAGGATAGTTGAATTTCTTGATAATTTTCTCAATATTTGGAACAAAATGAAGTTTGGGACATTCTTCAATGATATGATTAAATTGATTACAGGAAAAACACTTCTTGTTGATACTGGTATAGTCATTGTAAAATATCAGCTTTTCTTTGATCATAACAAAGTTTTCCTAATTATTTTAATGAATTTTAAAGATTTTTAAAATTTTTAGAGATTTTTAATGATTTTGTGAGATTATCTTTAATAATTTTATAAATTACATAATCGTTTTTGTTTTCTCGTATCGCCTCGATGAAATCTTCGAGTGTGATCATGAAAAGTGTTGTGAATTTATTGCTAATAGCAGTATTTTCCTGTTTCAGGCTGGTGAAAAATGACCGTTCCCCGAAATAATCTCCTTCCTATATGATTTAAGTAATTTCTAAATATTTTTCTTAAAAAACCTTCAGTTCCTTTAATAAAATTGGCACTTTGTTCGTTTGTTCCGAATAAACCTTCACATTCCCTTTTCCAATGAAATAAATAGCCGGGTTCTCATCTTTCTGGTTTTGCTTAGGAATTACAATAAAATTATAAAAATCTTATACAATCAAATTAAATTACCAAGAAAATCACATCATCCGGTGTTACAAAGATTTCTTTCATGACATTCACCAATTTTTTCAGGCTATGTTCTGAAAAAAAATTGGTGAATAGTGGATTATTCTTGAGAAAGAAGCCATAGGCCTCTAAATTGAGTTCCTCCTTCAAGGAATGTGATAAACTATTGATGATTTTCTTTTCCTCTTCCATGTTTTGAGATTTTTCCTCACGCCATATAAAGTTCAAATATTCTCTTATTCTTGTTTGAAGGGTAGGGTTCACATTTTTTCTTTTCATATAGGCATTGATGATATCTAAGGTGTCACTAAAAAGTGATCTAATATATTAAAAATAAACAATAATTTTACTCAAATCTCTTCTGATCTCTTTGAATGTCCTGTATGATCATGCCAATTGAATTGATGCTATATGGGAACATCATCCCGCCAAATAATATCACAAATAAACAATAGGTTCGCTCTGTGTCGTTTTGTGGAGTTATGTCCCCATAGCCTACCGTCATGACGGTCACAATGGACCAATAAAAGGAAGACATATATTGGACGGACCAATCTTGGTTTTCTAATCTTTGAACTTTGATCCAGGAGGTTTCACTGGTTCCCCCATGGATCCCAACATAATACCATCCACAAGCCGAGATATGTGTTATTAGAATAATAACGAAAAAAAGCAAGAGAAGCCTTTTGACTCCCTTCCTTTCATGGCTCAATTGGAAACGGTTCATCATTTTGTTGCTGAATTTCATCAAAGAGAAAATTTTCATATAAAACAGAAGACTAAAGGCATTCTCAACATAAGAATCAACATATGAGAAGTCTTTGATCTCAATTAAATTCGAAAACAAAGCTATCAAGTCTGGTATGAAATAGCTTTTCAGGTAATTTCGAAGGATCATCGCTCGATTCTGAACCTCGAGGCCATGATGGAAATATAGGGTGTTCATCTCCAGAACCATATCAATTATCAAAATACTTGAAACTAAAAGCTTCATATCACTTTCGTTCAGAAAATGAACTCCGAAGGAAAGACTCAATGGTATATAAAACAACAGGAAAATTGTTAGGATTGAAATCAACAAGTCCCAAAAAAGTTTGAATTTACTATAGGGATGAATAACTGGCATTGTAAGTTTCTTTATTCCAAAGGGCACCCCGAATATTTCGAGCTTGCTGGCTAAAAAGCCATGACAATCTTTGAACCTTTTCCTAAAATTGAAGGATTCTATCTCGAGTTCAGGCTCGTAATAGGCATGATCGTTAATAATCTTGAGGTCGTAAGGCTTAAGAACTGATAAATTGTTCACGTAACCTATCCTTTTCAATTTATTGATGAACATCTTGATGTTATTATTAAGAACAGGAGGTAGGTTCTTTATGTCAGAGAAAACCTTAAATTCAGAGAGTTTCCTCTTACGTGATTCAGAAAATAATGTTGTGCCTTTACTCATTGGGCTCGAATTCTTTTTATTTTCTAAAGCCTTGATCATGTGTTTCTTTAATTTCAAAAGTTTGGATTTCGGGCTGGAATTTGCATCAGAAGGGAGGGACACTCGAACGGGGCTAGATTGCACTAAGGAGGAAGAGTCATTTTCTTGGGAATCGTTTAGTGACTCCTGAGAGGTGATTTTTGGGTTGGAGATTGAATGATTTTTGTTGGAAAGGAAAATTTCACAGAATTTCAAATGATCATCACAATTAAGATGCACATGTTCGTTCATTTGTATGTATAAAGGTTTTGGGAAGAATTTTGGGATAATTAATTATTTTTTATAATTTTTTGGTTTTTTGAAGATTTCTCACTGAAAAAAAAAAAGGCTTTCTCGATAAAAAAAAACTAATAAGACAAAAAAACGATTTTTCTGAAAAATTTTGGAAATAAGAAATAAATGAAAAAAAAAATTTAACAAATTATTATAATTCTTATGTTCTTCATCTCCTAAAAATATAAAATTGCCTGAAATATCTTTTTTTTTTGGTTTATAATTTTTTTTAGGGGGTGTTTATTTTTTTGGTTTTTTTGCCCTCCCCCCTCCCAAAAAACAAAAAACAAATCCTAAATTTAATTATTAACTAAACCCTAATACTCCTATAAATCCTTCTCCAGGAAATTTAAAAATCAAAATCCAATTAAACCATTTTCAAATTTGCCCCTCGGGTCATTACCTCAAAAAGTTCCTCCACCTCACAACATGGACCCCTCCATTTCCCCAATCTCCCCCCAGCCTCTGCCCAACGAGCTCGAGGTCCCCCTTTTGGATCCTAGAACTCAACGTTTGCCTGAATTCTTCGAGGTTCCTTTCGAATTGCCTGAAAATGTCGAAGAAGAGGCCAAAATTGTCCGTCTTTTCGCCTATAGATTATCAAAACTCAAGACATTCCTATATTTTCTTTTGAGTATCTTGTCCGGGGGGTTTTACTTCCTCCTATGTAAATGGTATGTCATGCTAAAGATCCGGTCGATGTACACGAAGGTTCCAATAGAAAACGCCACTGATGTCCTTGTTTTCTGTCAAGATGAGACGTTTGATCTAATGCCAGTCCAGGTTGAGAAATTCAGCATCCAGACCAACAATTCAATTGTAGCCTCTCCCAACAATAATAACAATCATGACAACAACCTGAAGTTTGCCCTCCAAGAAAAAAAGAGCACCTACAAGACTTTCGACTATAGACTGTTCAAATATTATTATGACCCGACCCTGAAGAAGTTTCTGCCAATCAGATTCACTTTACAGAACCTCACGAATTATCAAATCCATGAAGTTCATGGCAGAGGATTAAAAGACGAAAATAGGTATGAGGAGAAGAAAGCCTTGTACGGACTGAATTCAACTGAAGTCCCAGAGAAGCCGATCATGCAGATCCTCATTGATGAGATCCTGAGTCCTTTCTACTTGTTCCAGATCTTTTCCTGCATTTTATGGTTTTATGACGACTATCAGATTTATGCTGCCGTGATTTTAGGTACTACCGTGGTTTCCATCTTGCTGACTCTTTGGGATGCCTATCATAACATGAAGAATCTCAGAAAAATGAGTTTTTATGAGACAGATGTCTGGGTGTATAGAGGAGTGAGAGATTATCTGGACACTTCTAACAAAGAGAAGACTAACATAGATCCTGACATCAACAAATTCCGCCGAAAAGTCAGTTCTTTGCAACTTATCCCAGGTGATATAATTGAAGTGCCAGAAAACACTGTGATTCCTTGTGATCTCATCCTTTTGAATGGGTCGTGTATCATCAATGAATGCATGCTCACTGGAGAATCGATCCCGGTCCTGAAGAATAGTCTGCCTTATAACAATCTGATCTTCAATCCAAATGATGAAAATAAGAGCTCAGTGTTATTTTCGGGCACTAAATGCATTGAAACCAGATATTTTCTCAAAGGGAAGATACCAGTCCTTGCTCTAGTCTTTCAAACCGGCTTCAATACCATGAAAGGTCAATTGGTTAGATCTATTCTCTTCCCGAAAAACAACAGCTTCCAATTTTATAAGGATTCCTTGAAATTCATCGGTGGCATGTCATGTATAGCAGTTCTTGGGTTCATTTGGTCATTGATCTCCCTCTTGAATAATCAGGCCGATACAGAGGACATTGTGTTGAAATGTCTTGATATGATCACAGTGACAGTTCCACCTGCATTGCCAGCCTGTATGACAGTAGGAATTCAATTCGCGCTCACAAGACTGAAAAAAAAACAGATTTTTTGCATTTCTCCCTTGAAAATCAACATATCTGGAAAAGTCAACATCATGTGCTTTGATAAGACTGGGACACTAACTGAAGAAGGTCTCGACACATATGGTGTTAGGGGAGTTTTTGAGGGAAATCCGAATTCAAAGAAGACTTTCTTCACAGGTTTGAAGAAAGTGGGAGATTTGAACAATTGTTTTCTCAAAGAGCCCAAAGCCATTAAAAATGATACCATTAATAAAGAAAGTCTGGACCCAAAGATATTATCCAGTAAAAAGAAATCGGTTATAAAGTCAGTAGACCCAGAGGAATTATTATTGGAAGTGTTGGCTGCTTGCCATTCATTGACATCAGTGGCAGGATCTTTGATAGGAGATCCTTTGGATATTAAGATGTTTGAATCAACTGGTTGGATTTTAGAAGATAATAATGAAAATAAGTTCGATGAATTGGTTTTGGCAGTCGTCAAGCCGGATTTGAAATCATTACCTCCTCCGAATAAAGCCAATGAGTTCGATTCCATTGCTCAAAGTCTCATCCAAAACGAGTTCCAAAATGAAATCGGTATCATTCGTCGCTTTGAATTCTCCAGCAAATTGCAAAGAATGAGTGTTATAGTCAAGAACCTCAAAGAAAACACTTTCAGACTCCATATCAAAGGTTCCCCAGAGAAATTGAGAGAACTCTGTTTGAAAGAATCAATTCCTCCAAATTTCCATAAAGTTCTAGATAATTACTCCAAGAATGGTTTCAGAGTCCTAGCCTGTGCCAGTCGTCCCCTTCAGATTTCCTTTAAAAATGTTCACAAATACGAAAGAGATTCTTTTGAGAAAGATGCGTACTTTTTGGGTTTTTTGATAATGGAAAACAAGCTGAAGACCAGAACATTAGAAATAATTGATAAGCTTCAATTCGCTAATGTGAGAACCATCATGGTTACAGGAGATAACGCCTTGACAGCGATATCAGTGGCTAGACAATGCCATATAGTGAATCCGAAACAACGAGTCTATTTAGGAGATCTGACTGAAAAACCTGTGAATGGAAAATATAGACTCATATGGAAAGATTTCGATTTTTCTGATAATATCCTAAATCCAGACACTTTGAAACCAGCTGGAGGTGAAGAAGCTAAGGAGAATTTCCTCGAAGAGATCGATATGGATGAAGAAGAAGGGTCTCTGGTGAAACTTGGTGCAAAGGAAAAGGATAGTGGGACAAAGGAACCATTTTCAGTCAAGGACCCTCATTCTTATACCATACCGATTAATAATAATAATTCGTTGTTGGCTGAGGTCAAGCCAATTTTGATGAACAGCTATCAGGAGAAGAGTTTATTTCAGGATGCGAAAAACAACAGAAAAGGTAAAAAAATCATTTTTATTGCTCTTATAAAAATTTATATAATTTATAAAGCCAAATACAATAAAACTGAAGTCTCACCCAAGCCGTTCGCCGCACATAAAGGTTCTAATAGTTCTTTATTAATTCGATTTTTTATTAATATTTATAAACAGAATTCACCCGAACTGAAATCTCCCCAAATATTTCACCAAACTCCATTTCTCCAAGTTCTGGAAAATTCTTCAAAAGTCTGGTCCAACCGGCAAATCTCGATGAACATCAAATCAAGAAAATCGAAAAGATGAAGAAATTCAAAATCAAATCCCTCATTGAAGAAGAAGACATCATCCCGCCCTGGCTCCTCCAAGAGAATGAGTTCTATTCCCTCGCTTTAACAGGTCGTGCATTCACTCATTTCATTGCTGAGAAAAGCCAAAGCAAAGAATTCATGATCAACTTCCAGAAAATGCTAGAAAAAGCCCAGGTTTTCGCTAGAATGAAGCCCTCTGAAAAAGCTTTGCTAGTTCAATCTCTTCAAGAAAGCTCTACTAAATCATTGGTTGGTATGTGTGGTGATGGGGCGAATGATTGTGGTGCCTTGAAAACAGCTGATGTGGGCATATCTTTAAGTGAGGCTGAGGCTTCCATTGCGGCTCCATTCACTAGTAAAATTCAAGATATCAGTTGCGTGGTCAAGTTATTGAGAGAAGGTAGATGTGCTTTGTCCACTAGTTTCCAATGCTTCAAGTATATGGCACTTTATTCAATGATTCAATTCGCGAGCGTTGTGATGTTATATGATTCATTTTCGAATCTCAGCGATAATCAATTCTTGTGGATCGATTTGATCTTGATCTTCCCTCTGGCTATCTTCATGTGTTATACTAGATCTAGCAAAAGTCTATCCACTTATATGCCCACAGCTAATTTGATCAGCTTTCCGGTTCTAAGTTCAGTTATTGGACAAATTATCATTCAATTTGGTTTTCAGGTTTTTTTGTTTCTTATTAAATAAAATAAAAATTGGATTTGAATTTAGTTGGGTGTCTACTTTTGGCTGAAAAGACAAAGTTGGTTTGTTTATTGCAAGGACCATGCAATTCCTGATCCTGATCAAGGAGAAGATGTCTATTGGTGGTGCTTTGAAACAACTGTAAATAATATTATTTTTTATAGAATAATCATTTATTTTTAATTTTTTTTAAAAGACTTTATTCACTTTTTCATGCTTCCAATATTTGGCAACAGTACTTGCATTTTCAATCGGACCTCCGTTCAGACAAGAATTCTATAACAATTATTGGTTCACAGGAGCTTGGTTGCTTTTGTCTGGATGTTGCCTTTATTTGACGATAGATCCAAGTTATTGGCTTCAATCTAATTTGATTAATGTTGAATTTATTTTTAATTTTTGTTATCATAATAATAACTATAATTTTTCAAAAGTTGGTTGATGTACCATCTAGTTGGAAATTGTTTATTGTGATTGTTGCTATTATCAATGTGGTGGTGACATTTGTGTATGAGAAGGTGGTTGCAATTCATATGACTTTGTATTGGAGAAAGTATCAGGAAAGAAAGGAAAAACTAAAGGAGATTGCAAATCGATAGAGTGCAAAGAGTAAATGAAGAATATTAACAATAATAATTAATTTAAATTTAGAAAAACATTTTTTTTTTTGCAACCTCCTTGATAAATTTAAATTATTTTTTTTTTTATGTGGTCAACCACAGAAAGGTTTCCTCTAATATGTTGTTTTTAATAAAGAAAAATTAAATATCAAAATAAATCAAAACTAATTCAAATTTTTAAATAAATTTTCTTTAACAATTTATAAAAATTCAATTTTTTTATTTTACTATTATTAGAAGAAGTAAAAATCTAATTTTTCTTGTTAAAATTCAATTTTAAAAAAAAAACACTCCAAAACCACATTTAAATTTTTTTATTTCCAAAAATCAAAATAAAATGCTCCTATCTCAATTTCATGATTGTTCTTTCTTAAAGAGGCCTCGAGTTTTTTCTTAAAATGCTCAGAGTTCCCTTTTTGTTGTTGATGGAAGTAACTAAAAAATATTAAATCTCTCATATTTATTCAAAAATAAATTTTCTTCTACCCTACGAAATAGATATTGCAGCTGTCCAAAGCATAATCAGCCATCGTGTTCCACATAATGTCCAATGTTTCTTCAACAATCCCTAGACTTTTAATTAAAATCTATAAATTTTCGTGATTTTTTCTTATTTTACGTTAAAATGAAAAAAGAAAAATTTTTCATTTTGCTAGAAAGTGATGCTTTGAGTTTTAGCCATATCGATTTTAATATCGAGTCTTCAACATAAGATGATCCCAACACCCTTTTTGCATAATCATTAATTAACTTAAAAATATTGATTTTTTTTTCTAACCAAGAATCAAATCCCAAAGTCAATGTATTCAAATTTCCAATCAGATCATCTTCTAAAGAATGCAATAACTGTTCAAATGGAGCTTTTGAGGAAATGGAACTATCATATATATAAAAAAATTATAAAATTTGCTTTTCTTTATTTTTTTCAATTATTTCACCTAAAAAACAAGTTTAGTTTTTCCAAATTTCTCTTTCCCTGGAAAATGTGGCATAAATGAAGAATGGAATCATCTTGAGTGAAGCTAGTTTGTTTAAAAAACAGATTTTATAAAGGAAATTTCTTACTTTGAATAGACGTAAAAACTAAAACATTCCAACTCTTCATCCTTGCCTTTGAATGTCTCTGCGACTGTCTGCAAAAGTTCAAACAAAACACTTCTGTTTTCAAGATTCCGACTAAAATTTTAATCATTTAGCTTCATAATTTTCAAAAATTTACATTTCCAATCCCATTTCGAATTTTTTTATTTTATTAAATTTCAACTCCTTGACTACTTTTGTTAAATTTATCACAGAATCTTCCGTCAAAGTCCACCAACTTTATCAAGTTAGAATTAATTTTTACTTTGGCCCATAAAAATTTGTTAAAAAATAATTCACCTTTGTAAATATATTTTAAGATTTTCTAAATTTTCCGAATTCACGAAAGGATATTTGAAAACCGAGAGAATATTTTCAACTTGTTGATCTGTCACTCCGTAATCCCTAAGAAAAAAATTTATTCTTCACAAAAAAACATGCTTTTGCCAGTAGGTTTCATGCTCATGGAGACATTTCAGCTCTCCGATTTCGCAAGGGTCCTGTCCTTTTTTGTAAAACACCCTCCAGAAAAACTTCAACCAATGGTCATTCCCCACCAAATTGAAGCTCATTGAAGCTTGAATGATGACAGTTCTGAAATTTTGTTGAAACATGCAAGGATCCAGACAATTCGAAAAAAATGACTTGTCCTTATCAGATTCTGGGTCTCCTCTTCCCTCGGAAAAAAAATCCTGTTTTTTTAGAAAATAAAGGATAAAAAACCTGGTCGTGCAAATGTTCAATGAATGAATTGGCTTGATTGAATTCAAAAATTGGGGCACCTCGCTTTTTTCAAAAATAATTAAAATCTATTTATAAAAAAATACCTTTCTTCTTTAAAATCTCTGAAAAATTGTTCTGAAGCAAAACCGAATATTTTTACTTTTTGATCAAGATTGATGAGTTCAAAAGTTTCGCGCAAGTCTTTTTTGAGCAAAGGGACAAGGTCGAAATTTTTTTCTGATTTAAAATCTAAATTTTTTTTTTTTTTTCAAATCATTTAAAAAAAAATAAAATAAATACCATCTTTTAATAAAATCATTTTTTTTAAGTTTGTCTTGTTTTGAGTATTGATCGTTTTGGTGAATAATTTGAACAGATCCAATTTTTTGTTGTCTTCATTCTTCAAGCATTTTATTATTTTATCATAAATTTCCTTTTCTTTTTCGTAGATATAACCTTTATAGTTGATCTCAACATTTTCTATTTCCTTTAATAATTCATCCTTTGTTAGCTTTGCCAATTCCAAATCCAAATTCAAGTTCAGAATAGTCAATAAAATCCCTAAAAAGTTTCTATTATCATTTTTCTTTTCTTCATTGTAATAATTCAACAACTTTAAGTCATTTTTTTTCGTTAAAAACAAATCTTTTATTGAGATTTGATTCGTTTCGAAACCTTCCAACTGCATAAAGCAAAATCCATTCAACAGCACGTTGAAATACATGAGAACTTCAGAAAAAGGGATGATTTTTTTTTGAAGTCGGAATTTTTCCAAGTGTTCAATAAATGGCATGGAAACTTCCTCAAAATGCATGATATAATTGGTTTTTATCTGCCAATCCAGGAAGATGGGGATCATTCTAGGCAGATTTTTCTCCTTATTTATGGTTTCAAAGAATTCCACTTGTTTTTTAAAGGAAATCAAAAATATCACATCATTGTTATTGTTGGGTTTTATTAGCCTTTCTGTATAAATGTCCTTACCCTTCCTCCCCAAAGAAAACCTCTCATTCTCATTTTCAACTATCACCTTTAAACTTTCGGGGTCTGAAATATCACTTTGCATTTTTTTTTGATAATTTATCAATTTTATTTAATTAGCAGCGCATCTTTTTTTATCAAAAATCAAAATTCATTTAATTTTTTTTTCTTTCAATTAATGGTATCCCCACTCCCCCACCCCTTTTTTTCTCAATATATATATTATTTTTTTTTAATTAATGACATACTCCCTCATTCTCTTAATGCTCGATGATTTATAGATTTATTAATTTCCATCATCTCGTTCCCTTACACTTCATTCAACCAAAACATTATTTTTATTAATTTTTTCATTTTTTTGCTATTTTTTTTTTTTATTAATTGTTTTGCAATTTGCGTTTTTTTTAACATTTTCTAAAAATAAATATTTTTCTGTTAAATTCATTTCTAATGCGAAATTCATTCGAGCGAAACACACGCAACTTCTCCTTCAAAAGCAGCACCCCTTCCTCCTCGGATCAATCCCTCTCCCTATCCCCAAGTCCTATCTACCAAACCAACACAAGGTCCCTCACTCTGAAGCAAAGCACTGGTTTAGATGCTCCTTTTGTAAAAACCATCCCATCAGCTTGTCCATTAAAAGAGCCATTGCCTGATATTTTGTTGAATTTTGAGAAAAACCCTCAAATAGAAAATCCTGGAAGGTTTGTTCTTAATTTTTAAGTGATTTATTATATAATAACCATATAAGTGTTCAGGGATTGAACTCGAAAACTCGAGAACATCGAAGAATAGATTCTAAGGACTCAAAGGGAAAAGAAGAGGAGAATAATTTACTATTTCTATTGTTCACTGAAATAGAAAGACTCTTGGTGCTTTTAAATGAACGGGACATGGAAATAGACCATTTCAAGCAGATTAATAAGAAAAAAATCGAAGAAGAGATGTCAGAAGTAACAAAATTTGTGAAAATGTTATTTTTTAAAGAATAATGTAAAGGCAGAGAAAAATTCACTGAAGCAAAACTCTAAAAACAAGTCACTTGTCAATTCGGAGAAAAATTTATCATTAAAGAGAAATTCAAAGAAAAACCTTCAAGATAATAATTCCAACAATGACAATATTTGGAAGAAAAAATGGGAACAAGAGAATAAAATGCATATAGACCTCCAACACAAATATAACTTACTTCAAAATGGCAAAAATAACAATGAAAATGGTATGACGACTACCCCCAGAACTCATCAAAATGAAGACATTCCAAAAAGCAATCCTGAAGATCCTGAATCCAAAAAAGATTTCAAAAATGAAAGCCCAGAAATGAGCACGAAGGAAACCAAAGATACCAATCGTGAGGAATTCAAGACTATAGAGAGATTATGGCAAGAGGATCGCAAGAATTTGGATTTATTGACAAAAACCATAGAAGATAAGGAAAATATTATCAAAAAACAGGATTGTGAAATCCAGATAATCTATCAAAAAATTGCCGATTTTGATAAAACTCTTAACAATGTTCAAAGAGATTTCGAACGCAAATTCAAAGCTTTAATTGGAGAGATAAAGAAAAAAGAGAGAGAGATTGAGGGTTTTGAGAAAAAATTAAAGGATGAAAAGTTTGAGCTGGAATCTGTCATTTCCAAGAACAAAAATTTAGGTGAAGAGTTAAAGATTAAAAAGGGGATCATTGAAGATTTAAAGGAAAATGCTGTTGCGAATTTGAGGAATCAAAGGAAATTCCTATTGAATATGGACGAGGATGAGCAAAGATGTGAGAATTTCTTTAGGAATCAGATAAAACTGTTAGAACATGAGGTAAGTGCTTATGAAGACATTTTTGCAGATAAAAAGAAGGAATATGAGGAAAATTTAAAGAAAAAGACAATGGAGATCATGGAACTGAAGAAAATAATAGAAGATTTGAAGGGGAGACTAGAAAATTTAGAGAAAAAACTTAAGCAAAATAATGAGGAATTGAAAAATATCATAAATGTTATAACAGATGAAAAAAAGGACTCTGAGAAAATATCAAAAGAATTAGAAAAATATGGAAAATTGGAAGAATTTAAGGAAATAAGTCAAAAAGTCATGGATTTTGTGAAGGGAAAAATTAATAACGATCGAGATTCCAATGAAACTCTGAAAAAACAGTTATTTTTGGTTGAGAGAGAAAAAGAGAATTTTGAATTGAAAATTAAAGAAGGAAATGAAAAAAACAAAGCATTGAAAGATTTGGTCAATAATCTAATAGCAGATCCTCATGATATGTCTAAAGAAATAGTTTCAAAAAGAATAGGGGATGCTTATAATGATGATGAATATATAAAAATTAAGGAAAATGTGTTATTTTTCATAAAAAAATTT
>Ga0302186_10002662_pt1 | contig 13561 bp, 14 predicted proteins | sample II_Bog_E1_2_FD_198782 | JGI IMG/M metagenome (GOLD analysis project Ga0302186, IMG submission 198782) | Peat permafrost microbial communities from Stordalen Mire near Abisko, Sweden - II_Bog_E1_1 | ecosystem: Environmental > Terrestrial > Soil > Wetlands > Peat | place: Sweden: Abisko... | reverse complement strand
ATATTCATAAATGGAACGAAAAATTTTTATTTATAACTAATGGATTGATTATATATTAGGTAATATGAAAATTCGAACAAATCATTAAAATAAATAAATAACATCCATTTTTTTTTTTAATAAAAAGAATAAAGATTTTGTTTTATCTCAAATGGACTTTCTTTCTTAATTAATCGCCAAGCTTTTCAAGAATTCATTATAATTCATTCTTCCTTGTCCAATTGTCTCATCAGAAACTGAATTTCCACATCGCTGAGTCCATGCTTATCCAAAATCTTCTTAATCTTTGCAGCGGGAATGAAATTGTCATCATCTTCGCCAATAGTCTAACGCATTTTTAACGTCTGTGGTCGTGTAATCCGGCAATTTCAATTGAAAGATCTTCATGAACTCTTCGAAATTTATGGTCTCCTTCTTTGCAAAGAGCTTGCTCACCATATCATTGATGTTATAATCGATGATCCGGAAGAGTCCAGAGAGCCCAGTTTTATTCATTCGGCCATCTTTTTCTGCCACCAGGTTGAAGATCTCACGAAAGGCTTGCTTGTGAAGAGTTTTAATTTCAAGACTCATTTTTTAATGGTTTTTTCCTCTTTTTACAGTTGTTCTTTTAGTAAAAAATAATTGATTATAAATTGTTTGAGGTTTTAATAAAAAAAATAAAATTTGATAATTTATTGAAAAAAATTTCGAATTTTCTGAAAAAAAATGAATATTTTCTAGTTTTCTTAAGGTATTATGATAGGATTGGCTTTGATATTCGCCAAGACATTTTCTGCCATTCTCCCTAGAAACTGTTTCCCTTCCAATTGAGCTCTAATCCCATTATTCCCCAGCACAACAAAATCAAAATCAATTTTCTCATTAAAATTCACGAAATCTATAAGACTTTTGCCAGGGTCGTAACTGGGTTCCAAGGCCATGAAATTGATTTTTTTTCCTTTGTGTTTCTCTTCAAGTTCTTTGAATTTTACTTTGATTGTTTCATTGTTTTGGTCGCCTTGAAGATTCGGAGCTGTCACAGCGTAAATTTCATCGTTTTCACAATTCGAAAGTGTCACACAAGTTTCAAAAGCTTTGAAACCCTTTTCGCTGCCGTCCACGCAAACCATAAAATTAAAGGCATTGTTGGTTTTATCCTTTCGCCTGTAAAGCTTTTTTACGACGACAAAAGGGATCTGGGTATGATAGAGAGAGTTTTTAACGGTTTGGCCCAATAAAGATGGGTCCATTTTTTTTCCTTTTCTGCCCGAATAGCCAAAGAAAAGATATTCGACTTTTAAGGACTCGGCTATGGAAAGTATTTGATTCCTGATGTTATCTTCCTCATAGTTTTTCTCCTCGAAAACGAGGTCGTAGCGTTTGCTTGCTAACTTTAAATCCTCAATTTTATCAGAATTTTAAAGATAATTACTCTAGATAAACATTCATTCTTGTAATCCTCCCATATATATGTTGTTTTGAATTCGAAAGGCAAATAGAGCTTTTTGGAATCACTGATATGCGTTATGAATAAATGGTAATCATCAGTTATGAACTCAAAGGCTTGCTGGAAAAAAAGTTAAAGTTGAAGGATTTGATTAAAATACATAAAACGCCTCCTTGGAGTTATCAGAACCATCAGTGGACACCATCATAGCCTTTGGTTGCAAGTTTATCAACATTTTATTCATTTTAATTTTAGTTTTAGTTTGATAGTTATAAAAAAAAAAAAAAAATTCAAGAATTATCAAATCAGTGATAATTATTAATTAAGAGTCAACTTTAGAAAAAAAGGCTCGATATTTTTAAAAGTCGAGTTTTTCAGCCAAAATAAATTTCAAATTTTCTTTTGTACGCCAAACCTCCAAAATTTAAATGCTAATGCAAGAACCCTCAGGAGAGCAAGTCTATCAGAAAAAGACGCAATTGGAACATATTCTCATCCGTCCGGACACTTATATCGGTTCAGTGGAAATGACCACCAATACTTTATGGGTGTTATCAGAAAATGAGGAGCATTTCAAATCTCGACAAATCGAATTCGTGCTTTGTCTTTTTCAGATCTTGATGAGACCATTGTGAACGCATACAGCTGATAACTACCAATGAGACAATTCCAGGAACATTATCAAGGTGAAGATCGATGAGGAGAAGAACATCATGAACTTCATTTCCGTCTGGAACGCATCCCTGTCACGATTCATAATGAATATAAGATATATGTGCCCGACTCATATTTGGTTATTTGTTATAACCCAACCTTTGATTCACAAACCAAAGAAACCCCTAACATTGAAGCCCTCACAATTTTGGTTCTACTTGTCAACTATCAAATAAATATATTAATAAAACTGAAGACAGAGATCGTGCAATCTATCATCAAACAAGCTGAAGCCAGAGAAAACGCTAAACTGTCGAGGTCTCACAGTAGATAAAAAAGTCAAGATTATTAGGAATTCCGAAGCTTGATGATGCGAATGATGCCGGAACACGAAACGCGACCTCTTGCACTCTAATATTAACAGAAGGAGATTCAGCTAAGTCTTTGGCAATGGATGGAATCGAAGTGATCGGAAGAGACAAATACGGTGTTTTTCCTTTAAAAGGTAAGCTTTTGAATGTGCGATAAGCATCAACTAAACAAATCCTTGAAAATAAAGAGATCCAGAACTTGACAAAGATCAGGTGAGCGAAGTACTTGGCCGTAAGATCTTTGAGATATGGCTCAATGATGATCATGCCTGATCAGGATTACGATGGTTCACATATCAAAGGACTCGTTATCAATTTTATCCATAACTTCTGGCCGGAATTGGTGCATATGAACGGGTTTCCTAGAGAATTGGCAACCCCATCCTCAAGGCAAGTCGAGGCAATGAAGTGCAACCTTTTTTCACCATCAATGACTTCAAACAATGGGCACACCACAAAAACATTAAGGAATAGAAGGTCAAATATTATAAAGGGCTGGGAATAAGCACTGATAAGGAGGCTATTGTTCAATAAGAAGAGGGCTGGCTTCAAAATTATGATCCGGAGGTGTTTTTGACGTACCTCGATTTCATTAATAGAGAGATAATTTTGTTTTCAATTGCCGATAATATGAGATCAATCCCGAGTATTTGAGATGGGCTGAAGCCAGAACAAAGGAAGATTTTATATAGTTGCTTTAAAAGGAACCTAAGAAATGAAATCAAAGTGGCTCAATTATGCGGATATGTCGCTGAGCATTCCGCGTATCATCATGATGAAATGTCGCTGGTACAAACGATTATCGGCCTTACCCAGAATTTCGTCGGATCGAATAATATCAGCCTTTTGATGCCAATCGGTAAATATTTTATGTCATTTTTTTTTTTTTTTTTTTGCCGACCTCCAGTTTTTAAAAATTTACCATTAAGGAGGAACCAAGGAGGTAAAGACCATGCTTCTGCGAGTTACATTTTAACAAATCTGAGTAAAGTAACTCATTTTTTATTTCAGGAACCAGACGATCATCTCTAGAAATATTTAGAGGACAATGGTCAAACAATGGAGCCTGAATAGTGAGTTGGTGATTTCTTTCTACGATAAACGAAAGAACTATTTGATCTCCCGTCTGCGAAGAGACCGCGAAATTCTATCAAACAAATGCCGTTTCATGAGCTAGGAGAAACAAGTTTCCTTGAAACAAATGACGTTGAATTTCTAGAGAAAAACATTAAAAGAAGAGGGAAAAAAAGAAAATCCCTCTACTAAAATTCCCACTTTACAGGAGAGACTCGAAGCAAAATTGACTTCTCAACAAACCAGCACTAGTTTCATGCAGGGTTATGAGAATTTCAGCAGAACTAATGAAGAAAATGACAATGGGAAGAGAAAAGCTAGAGGGAAAGGCAGTGTCTAGAAAAAGATTTGTGGATTCCGAGGATGAATTGAGTTTTTTGGAGGGAGATAAAGAAAATGAGGAGAGTGGTAAGTAACAAGCAAGGAGCCTGTGGCATTGAGGAACATAGGAAAAGAAGAATTATGTGGAAAGCGAAGAAGATGATAGAAAGAGCGGTTCGGTGTTTGCAGTTGATTGATGAGGAAAAAATTAATAATTGTTGTTGATTGGGTTTTATTATAAAATAAAGAGTAAGAAAAACTGAATTTTAATTATGAAAAATCAGAAGTAGACTTTTTTTTTCATTTTTTAACTAAGAACTAAATTTTAACATTAAAATGAGTTGAAAATTAAAACTTTTACATTTTTTTTTTTCATTTTTCATTTAAATTTTATTCATAGATGAATAGTTTAATAATGAAATCTTTAACGATTTCCAGAGTTTTTTGGTCTGAAAATTGCCCTCAGTATCGGTGTTCTCAAAGACGACAAGAATTCATCTTCATTTGTGGCTCCAATATAAAGTGCGTAAGTTTTTCCTATCACCAAATTGGTTTGTTTCCATTGAAAAATATTATTAACTTTCAAATACTGCTTCTGGAAGTTTCCAGCAGCAAACGATGTGTTTTGATTCGCTTTCTGTTGCACGAACCAAGCCCAATCTATGGAATCAATAGTGACATCATCTATTATTCCCACATAAATATTCGCATTCGTGTTAATGATTGAAAGGTTCATAGCTGCTGTTGTGAAATTAATCGTCAAAATACTGCTGAAATCAATTGATTTGAACACGGGGACCACGAATTGGAAGCTACTGTTGAATAAGGTATAAGTGAAACTCTCGATTTGAAAGTCGAGACTGTTGGTTTTGCTATTTATATTATTGAGGAAACTAGGATCTTGGATTTGTTTCAACAAATCCATATTGGTGTTATCAAAAGGAATCACAGTATAATCTCTTTCTATATAGAAGAACTCATAATAGTTCTGTTGTAATATTCTTCTTAATCTAGCAGTCTGTTGATCATCAATCACATTATAAATGACGTTTCGATTCAATTGATCCAATCCCAACATGTTTGATAAAATATCAGCTAAGCTACTCCTTTGATCAGTGGTTAATGTACTTTCTATCTTGAAGCCAAACTTAACAGTTTGCCCTTGATTATCTTCCTGTATCCAATCGAACGTATAATTATTGCTTGGAATGCTCAAAGGCTGGCTTGCAGAACCATTATTATAGCACCAGACATATATTCTATAGTTCACATCCGCGTTCATGAACTCAGAAAGCCAGAACCCTGTGTTACCTGTATTATCAGTGGATATAGCGAAATAATTGGTCCAATAACGATCTGAAAGGTTTCGGTTTAGCAGGCTCACAGAGTAATTTATGTTGTATTGATTGTCAAATTTACCTTTTACATCATCAAATGTGATATTATCTAAATAGTTGTCATAATTTAGGAAAAACACACCATAAATTGTAAGGGTTTGAGGCACAGTGCAATTGAATTGAAATTCGACTTTCCCAGTTAAAGAGCTTCTTGACCTAGTGATCGGATCAGCCACCATGGGCTTATATGCGCAATAGTTATTGACATTGACATGTAGATTATCGCCGCAAACTGCACACGAGGTGAAGTCAGGCAACATTAAGGTATTATATGTATCATGACATTTTGTGCAATTAGCACTAGAACTACATTCTGAACAATTAAAAAACAGATCAGAACAAAGTTGGCAAGTATTTTTCGTGTTATCAGCAAGACTTAATGGAGTTGGGCATTGAGCACTTAAACAATAGCTCCCTGTCGAGTTGATTTGTGCGTAATAGTTATCAAAGCAATTATTGCAATATGTCGCGTTTGTGCAATTTTGGCAATTCGTACCGCAAGCCGCACAAGAATTATTCTGATTGAGATAAAACCCTGGCAAACATGTATTGCAAGTAGCATTAGCTGTAGGTGATAATTGGTTGCAAAATTGGCAATTCGGCACTGCTTTCGTGCAAACATCACATAAGCTTTGGCTATTCACATAATATCCCTTCATGCAAAGAGAACAAGACTTGCCGGAATCGAAGCCAGAACATGTGAGACACAGGTTTGATTGGCATTGAGTGCAGTTTTGAGGGGTTTGCAAATAGAAATTTTGATTGCAAATAAAGCAAATCAACGAGTTGGTCGTATCCAAAGTGCACATACTGCAATTATTAATGAGATTCGAACACGGAACACACATATTTGTCGATGAGTTGAAATTGTAGTTCTGGGATGAGCATTGTAAACATACCGGTTTGACGGTTGTAGTATTCAAAGAACAGACAGAACATCCATCAGAAGCTAATTGGCAAGACCTGCAGATGTTATAGCTATCTAGGAAATAAGAATCCACACATTGATTGCAAATATAAGAATTTTGTGATTTGTTACATGAGGTGCAATATTGATCTCCACAAAATGTGCATACACCCGTAGTTTCCTGATAGTAGCCTGAATCACAACTATTGCACATAGATGTGTTGGAATTAGGGTTGTAAGTACAAATTTGACAGTTCGTCATTGTACATGCTGTGCAGTTGTCTTGGGTTAATATAATACCATAGCCATCTTGACATCTTGTGCATTTGAAACCATAAAAACTTGTGGACGAAATTAGGGAGTAGTCACAAAGGATACAAAAAGATCCTCTGGAATTTTGAGAACATTGTATACAGGAGAAGTCTTGGGGGCTTAAATAATTGCCAGCACGACACTGTGAACAAGGTGAAGTGGCTGTGAGAGGGTTGTAGGAACAGATTTGGCAATTGGAATCAGAACAGGCATAACATTTGTCTTTGAGAAGGTAGTAGCCAGCATAACATCCTGTACAGGTGATTCCGTCGCTTGAGAGGCAGTTTGGAATTTGAAAGATGCTCTGACATTCTAAGGAAGGGAAGAATGATTTTTAAATAAAAATTGAAAAATTTTGGTAAAAAACAAATTAAGAAAAATAAAGGAAAAAAAAAAACTTTGATTATCATCCAAAAGATATCCCGAGTCGCATTTTCTGCAAGTATTTTGGTTCCAACACCTCACGCATTTATCAATCGCAGTGACTGGGTCTGAACAAGAGAGACACGACACCGAGCCTCCATCGTTATACAAGAAAAATCCATCATTGCAATGGACGCAATTCTTCCCATCGCATTTTAAGCAGTTTGAAAAATTGGTGCATGGCGAACACGTTAAGGGTTGTTGCAAATAAAAATTATCAAGACACGAACTGCAAACGATCCCATCACATACTGAACAATTTCCTATGTTAACACAGATGTTGCAACTAACATTAGTTCCATTGGTCAACAGATAATAACCAGCCACACATTGAACACAATACTTCCCATCACTCTTCATGCAATAGGGAATTGAACTATCAAGCACACAAGTCCCATTTTGAGCTACCAAATAACCAGATGCACAAACCAAGCAACTGCTTCCGTCACAATATTCGCAGTTGACGGTTTTTGAACATGGTGCGCATTGATTTTGACCTATTACTAGTGTGGAGTTGTCGGCACATTTAATAATATTCGTCCCGTTGCATCTGATGGCTAATGCTGAATTCGTGCAAAGAGTGCATTCTTTAATAATTATTGAAATTTTATTATATATTTTAAAAAATTATCAATTTACGTTGCGGCGTTTGCAAGAAATAGCTGGATTGGCATTTGAGACATTGCGTGTTGTCAGTGCAATCCAAACAATTTTTAAAGGTCGAGCTGCACAACGAGCAGGTGTTGGCATTTGCCAGGTAATATCCCAAATTGCACGTAGTGCAGCTCTGTTTATTTGTGCAAACTTTGCAGTTCCTCAAACAGGAAGTGCATTTGTTATTCAGTAAGAAATAGCCATTGCTACATGCAGTGCATGTGTTTTGTCCATCACATGCTCCACATCTTGAAAAGGCTTTAGCGCAGCCTTGGCAACCCGCTGCATTCGCAGCCAATAAGTACCCTGCGAATGTGGCACTTGAAGCTACACATTGATAACAATAACTCTGCCAAGCGCAGGAAGTACAATTCATCATGTAATTCGAACATAAGATGCAAGTTGAAGTCTGATTCTGTGCATTATATAGAGGGAAATACGTGCTATTACAAATTAAACAAAGTCCTGGAGAATCTTGGAGACATGAGAGACAGTTGGGATCAGTGCATGTGTTTGTGGCCGTTAGACAGACATCATCGTTTCCATTGAAGGTATAAGTGGAAGAGCGATTGTAATGATCTGTAGAGACTTGAATATGGCCACATTGTTTGATGCAAGATCCAGTCCCAGTTGATAATCTTGCGACTTGATATGGTGAGTTGCAAACCAAACAGTCAACAATTGAGGTTTGTGAACATGTTTGGCATCTCGAGTCATAACAAGCTGTTGTTCCACAAATTCCTTGAGAAGAAAGCTGTTTGCCTAAACAGGAAGGAATTGGGTTAGGAAGGATTTCTAGAGAAAAAATCTCTTGGATATGGAAAACGAAAAGGTGTGTAAGAAAAAAAAGGAAGAACTTTTTCATAATTTATAAGGATTTGAATTTTAAAACTAAATGGAAACCCATTATTTCATTTGCTAAAATAAAATTTTTAGGGACTCTTATGACATTTAATTTTTTTCAAAAAAAACGAAATATACAAAAAAAAAAATTTAAATGTGTATATGCATTTTATAATTTATATTATCTTATAAATAAGAATATAAAATAAGAAATTTTTGCTTCTAAATCATATTTGTAAAAATTTATAAATTTTTTATTGAAATAAAAAAAAATTAACCAATTATTAATATTATTAGAAAGCTGTTTTTCCTTCAAAAAGCTATAAAAAAATGGAAATGAAACAAATTTCTTATTTTTTTCTTTTTTAAAAATAATAATTAATTTCTTCATTAAAGCAATTTTTTTAATTTTTAATCGGACTCAGACCCACTGTTTTCTGATTCACTGCTGCTTTGTTTGGCTTTCACGTTCTTTGTTTTCTTCGTTTTTTTGGTAGGTTCACCTTTCTTATTAATCGCCTGATATCTGATCATCACCATTTCTTTGAGATAATCCATCTAAGGCAAAAAATAAAAATCATAATATTTCAACTAGAAAAATCTCACATGTGATTGTTTGGGCTCGTTTTTCTTTTCTTTCGCAGCTCCACCATCTGCAGCTCCACCCTTAGCAGCTGCTCCAGTATTATTGTTATTCTGACCCACTTTTTTTAATCTTGCCATAGGATTTTCGCATTTGAGTTCATCCAATAAAGCGGCTAAATTCCACAAGAAAAAATCAAATATTTTTAATTATCTTTACATCTTCCTCCTCCTTCTCCACTTCCTGCTGGTTTATTTTCCACCTCCGGTTTATTATCATTGCTATCATCCGGTTTTACTCCCAAGCTAGCCAAATTGTTTATCAGTGGGGGTGGTGGAGGTGGTCCACCAGTTTTTGGCATGCTTAAGTTGAGCATTGGTGGTGGAGGGGCACCAGAATTAACAACAGTGTTAGTAGGCAAATTGATCATTGGAGGTGGGGGTGCGTTGTTATAGACAGTTGCATTGTTGTTGTTAATGGAAGCCTTTTGATTGCTTGTGGGGATGTTTTCTGGGGGTTTATATACCGGTGCTGGTCCCCTGTTGAATGTGTTAAATGTTACCATGTTTCCTGGTGTGTAGGTTGTTGGAACAGCATTGGCATTGGTTTTCACACTTTGTTGATTGTTGAGATTAGGCTCATTTGAGCTCGGGTTCTGTTCATCTTGCATTTTGGGTTCAGGGATTATGGGAAGATTTTTGGTGAGGCCCCCCTTGGAAGGCATAAAAGGATCATTATCTGTGAGGTTTGGGAAGTCTAGGCTCACTATTCCTTTGAGAGTCAGGTCTGTTGGGAGCATGATCTGTGGAAGCTCTCTGATGGCAGGCTTGAAATTGTATTCTCTTTGCTCATAATGTTGAAGAGTGTCACCTTGCGTTATGGATTCGGGGGCTTCAGTGATCACTTCTTGTTGGCGCTTGTCTTCTTTACGTTTGGCTGGTTGGCGGTTTTTTGCTTCTTGGAAGGTATCAAAGGCAGAATAATGCTTGTATGGGTTGATTTTTGAGCCAAAAACCAGAAGGCTCTCAACATATTTCATATTGGATGGGATTTCCCCAAGACCTTCATATTTTTTCTGTGAAAAAATTTAGCCTTTCAATCATTTAATAAAATTATAATCTACATTTTGAATTGCGTAATCCCCTTCGAACAACTCCATCTTTTGTTTGAGTCTCACAAAGAGCATATTGATGAAATTGGTGTATTCTTCAAACCTAATCTAAAGAAACAAATAAATAGTTTTATAAAACTTATGGAAATAATCTTACATCAGGTGCCCGACCCAATTCCTCATTCGAATGCTGGTTTTGAAACAAGAGGTTCGTGTCAATCTTAGGAATGTGAGGTTTGAGGTACAGGTCATAAAAAAGCGCTTGTTTCAAAGTAGCCTCCTCAAATTTGTAAGGTCTAACATATTTCGCCGGACTATATATCGTCAATGCCACATTCAGTCCCGCAAGAGTCTCAATTTTTCGCATGCAAATCTGTCTTCTTTCTTCCAATTGACGCAATTTGTTCTTGGTTTGCTGGAGTTTGGCGTCTACTTTGGAAGAAATCTTGTTGAAAACTTCCTCTATATTGGAGAGGTTCTGGATTGTTTGATCTAAACCCTCATGACTATGCACGTCATAGGATATCAGATCAACACGATTGATGGGAGCTTGGACTCCTGCCATTTTCTAATTTTTATTTCGAAATTGTTTCTTTAGATAAGAAATTAATAGCTTTAGAGCAATATTTCATATTTAAAATATATTTATTAAAAATATTTTTTATGTTTTTTTATGTTTTGATGGAAATCGCAGGTAATTTACAATGACTGTTTTTCATGGGCACCGTCAATCTGCTTGTAAGCGCCTTCTGGACTTTCACTCGTTCCTGTAATTTATGCAGTTCTGTCGTTGGCAGGGAAAATTGGCTCCTACTGAAAAAATCCCTAGAGTTTAAGTTTCTTTGCTGTTGATAGAATCTCAACGAACTGATGAAATCCGGTCGTTTCGGGGAATAATCTGTAAATGTAGGCATGGTGCCACCTTCATCTGTCCTTTCAAGATATCATCATCAGGAAATATAACTAAAGGTTCATACTTTATATATGTATCTCGTCCGGTGCCATCTGGCCCATAATGAATAGTTTTGCTGTGAATAGAAGGAAGTGTAACTATAGACCGATTTGCTTGTTGGAAACCCACTGAAAAATTAATCAGAATATGATTTGTTTTTTTTTTAGAAAAGAATGAACTTGGGTCGAAGTTGGATGTCAAGTGCTTGGTAATAAGGCCGCCATTGTTTGAAAAAATGTACATATCACGGCCTGAACCGTTTGTTCGGTAGGAAGTATGCTTTAAAAAATAAGGATTGGAAGAAGACATATTAATTTCGGGCTAAAAAATAAATTTATTAAAATTTTATTTATTTAATAAAGAAGTAAAAAAACTAACAGTCGATTATAAGTTAGGAAGGATATAAAGGAGGAGGCTCATAGTTTAATGCCAAACTTTAAAATAAGTATATTTATTGAAATCAATTTTATTTTTTCAATAAATTCGTTAATTTTCTCGAATTCCAAAAAAAAAAAATCTTGAATTTTTCTTCAGTCCGAGATTATGCAGAAAATTTTAAATATTGCTAATAACATCAAAACATTTCTGCAAGAAACATTCATGGAAACAACCGATGCCAGCAAGGTAAGCTCGGAATTCGTCCAACTTGAAAATGAAAACCAAGTTGCCCCACCAAAAATCAAGTCACCACCCATCTCTTTCGATCATATTTTGACAAACCATATTCAATTCGGAAAATACCAATACATCGCAGCAATCATGATTTGTAAGATTTTTACCGAATTGGAGGGAATTTCAAAATGACTTAATTAGCCTTGATTGACTAAAAAAAATTTATTAGCTTGAAATTTTTTTTTGGGACAAAAAAATTTGGAAACTTTCCATATCCACTTAGATTTTTTTTTTGAAGTTTTTCAGAATGGGGTCATTCTGACAATTAAAAATTATTTTCTTTAAAGTCTAATGTTTTTTTATAAATGATATATAGCAATGATCTCAATGACTGACGGAGCAGAAGCGCTTGTCCTTTCCTTTTTGATTCCAGTTCTGCAGACGGAATGGAATCTAACAGACACCCAGCAAAGCGTTCTCGGATCCTCAACCTTTGTTGGTTTTTTTATTGGCTGCCTGCTTTCTGGACAAGTAGCTGATCGTGTTGGGAGAAGAAAACCATTGCTTTATGGTGTGTTTTTCAACTTTTTTTTCGGACTCATTTCTGGATTTGCCCAAAACTTCCAATCTTTAGCTATTTTAAGACTCTTGTTCGGAATTTCTGTTGGCATAATATCGCCTCTTTCTGCAACGTATATTTCTGAGGTGACTCCGATGAAAATCAGAGGGAGGGTCTTGGTTTTTACCGGCGCCTTCTTCACAATAGGAGAGATGATCACTTGTTTGATTGCAGTTATATTCCTTGACACTTTTTCCTCAGGAAACTGGCGTGCTTTGGTCATGTGGAGTGCCCTTCCAGGAATTTTCACATTTTTACTTGTTTATTTCTTCCTTGAGGAATCCCCTCGATACCTCTTGGTTTTCCAAAAATATGATGAAGCATTTCGACATATCAACAACATAATTAAAAGAAACAACAAATCCAATTGTCAGGCCTTGAGTCAAGAGGAGAAAGATGACTTGAGACGATGGGCTGATAAACAGGCGAGTTTCCAACAAAACAAAACATCTGCAAACCCCAAAGACTTATTTAGGGAAGGTAGGAACAAAATCACTCCTTTTCTTTGGGTGATGTGGTACGTGCTTTCTTGTGTATATTATGGTAACATCTTCATTTTGCCTACAATCCTGCGTGATATGAACCTGGATAACAAAGCTGCCAGTTCGACTGAGTTTCTTGATGTTTTCTTCTCTGTGCTTTCAGAGCTGCCTTCCTCTTTCATCAGCTATTATATCATTGAAGTTCATTTCCTTGGACGCAAGAATTCATTAATAATTACATTCGCTTTCACTAGTATAGCTTGTTTCATAGCCTTTGGCTCTATAGGAAGTTCATTTTTGGTTTTTGCGACTCTGGCAAGATTTTTCTTGAATATGGCCTTTAATATAATTTATCCTTTCACAACAGAAATCTACCCCACAACAATCAGAGCCACGGGGTTGGGAATTGCTAGTTCTTTTAGTAGAATTGGAGGGATGACAATGCCTTGGATCAGTATTGCCAGTCTCAAAATTGGAATCACAGGACCATTTTTGATTTATGGGCTTTTGGCTGTGACAGCAACTATATGCTCGAGTTTGCTGCCTTTTGACACAACTGGGATCGAACTCGATAAACATCATGAAGAGGATGAATGTTCGGATCCAGTGGAGGGGAAGGAAGGGATCTGAAGAGAAAAGTATGGAACTTTTGATTAATTTGATAATTTAGAGGTTCGAGAAAAAAACAAAAAATACAAAGACAAGAAATAGAGTTTTTTTACTTTTTATAAAATAAAATCTTTCATTTTTTGGAAAGAAAAAAAAATTACGTAAACCAAAAAAATTTATTTCTGCCTCAACTATAAATACAAACCTT
>Ga0302186_10002661_pt1 | contig 13572 bp, 13 predicted proteins | sample II_Bog_E1_2_FD_198782 | JGI IMG/M metagenome (GOLD analysis project Ga0302186, IMG submission 198782) | Peat permafrost microbial communities from Stordalen Mire near Abisko, Sweden - II_Bog_E1_1 | ecosystem: Environmental > Terrestrial > Soil > Wetlands > Peat | place: Sweden: Abisko... | reverse complement strand
TCTAATTTTTGCTTTGAAGTTACTTCTAGTTCTTTAGCCAAGCTATAAAACTTTTGAATTTCCAAATAATGTTCTGATGTTAGCCATTTGGGGGTTCTCTGTAATTTAGCCGCCCGACGTTTGGCTTCATAGCTATTACGCTTATCGAGATTATTTTCGCGCCAATTTAACTGTCTAGCACTTACTTTTTCGGGATTTCTATGACGATAAAGAACTTGTGAGGCATATATTTTTCCTGGGTTGTTTTTAGCATATTTCGATTTAATTGAAGATAGTTTACTAGGATTATTTTGAGCATAAGCCTTAACACTAATTTTCCTGCAAACAGGACAGGTTCTTAAGGTTTGTTCGTATTGATGTAATCCTTTTCTACAAGTCTTCATAGTCTTAGTATATCATTATGGTCAAAATAAGTTTTAGGCGCAAGTATCCTTTTTGAAAACGAATTCAGTTGAAATTTTCCATATATTTTTTCTTATATTCAAACCTTCTTATTTTCCATCCGAGATACTTATTTACTTACGCTATATCATATCAAAAAGGGAAAATTAAAATTATTATTATAAATAGTAAAAATAAATAGAAATTCCCCCTGGCTGAATACTATTAAAAAATAGGAAGTTGAATTTTACAAAAAACTTGCCTTTGGCTTAAGGATGTAGTAGTATACTAAGTATGTCAGAGAATTCTGAAGTATTTAAGGGTGGTAATATGATTCGTCACAGGGATACCCTGGATATGGATCTTGCTGTCTTAAATGTTCATTACGAGACCGATGATTACATTAAGGTTAAGATTTTGTATTGCAATCGAAACAACAACAGTTTATTTGATATGAGACCACGAATTGTCAGAATTAAAGCTTCTGATAGGCATAAGTGGACATGCGTTGGGCAGCATCGGTATTAGGGTATTATTTATTATCAACCAGTTTAGTAAGTAGATTCAGGATACCTACATGCTGAATTTTCAGATCTTCGCGTAATTCTTCGATTTTTTCAGTTAAATTACGGATTTCATTTGAATGGGATTCTCTTAAGTACCCGATATCCTTATATATATTCTGTTTTTGTGTCTCTACTTCGATCTCAAGTTTTTCAATTTTATCTTCAAGCTCTCTACGGATCTTCTCGGTTTCGCTACGGGCCTGCTTTAGGATATCCTGCTTATACTTCTCTTTTTTGTCAGTAGAATGGCGTATCCACTTTTTAATAGCAGTATAAATGCCGCCAATGGCTGTAATGCCTCCTGCAGCGGCTTCAAGTGCGATGTTTGGATCGATCATGGATATTCCCCTTGAAATATAAGATTGCTTCTTATTTTCATGATATATTGAGGTAATAGGAGTTCATATGCCCCAATGGTTAGCGGATCTGCTCGAAGTATTTCAGGATGTCAATAAAACAGCTCTAATGATTGGAATATTGATTTTGGGCTCTATTTTTAGAATAAAAGGATATATTGATGGTTCTCAATATACTGACTTATTGCGCACAACCACTGTATCGTATTTCGGGACCAATACAGTGATTCATTTCACTAGCATGATCAAAGATGCTATTGCCAGTAAATCTCTTCCTAAAAGCCCAGCAGAGCTGATAAAAGACATTACGGAGGCCAAATAATATGTGGACTAAAATTAAAGCATTCTTAACAGTCATTGGAAATGATCTAGCAGACACCTGGAAGCGAGTTAAGGTTTTCGTAATCGCTATCGCAGGAATAGTCATTTACTTTGAATTTACGAAGATCAAGGACGCTATCATTGCTTATGCTGGCAAAAAAGAAGGTGTTGTTACTCAGAAAAAAGATGACAAACTCGCCGCTCAGGAGGATAGTAATAATAAACAAGCCAATGCTCTAGTGGCAGAGGCAGCTGCGTTACCAGCTCAGGAGCAGCCCGTTAATGAGGATTGGTACAAAAAGGACAGTAAATGAAAAAACTAATTGCTTGTATTCTATTGTTCGTAAGTTCTGCTAATGCTTTCGCGGACTGTGATTGGTCTACTATCAAGAAACTCCCAGATGGTGGATTTGAGTATAGTCCGGCATTAAATCTATGTGTTGGACAATTAATGGAAGACAACAAGACCAAAGACCTTCAAATTGCTGATTTAACTAAAGCCATCACACTAAAAGACTTGGCCTTAAAAGAATCTGATGAGCGAGTGGCGCTATGGTCTAAAAATGCAGGAGATGAACTGGATCGATTGAATAAGATCTCTCAAGACCAAAAACATTCAGACTGGCTTTATTTTGCTTTAGGGGTTGGAACTACTTTTTTGGCTGCTTATTCTGCTTCAAAATTAATTCACAATTAACTTTTTCTAAAATTGCATAAACCGCTTGCGGAGAATCATCTGAAACATTTCCCATATCGATATCTTCGTATTTTTCTAAAATATTAGCGACTATCTCCGAACAGAATGCTGAGGACCCATTGTAATTAAATGGACTATTCCATTTTTTACCTAGTAATTGCCCTACTCTAACTATAGCCATTCCCAATATTCCCTTAAGGTTATAAGGCTTTCCTAATTGAGCAACAGCAAATTTAATAACTTCCATTTTCTTTTTTGATGAAATGGGTAAAGTAAATTCTTTATATATAAATTCCTTCTCATTAAAATTCTTTTCACTAATCAAATTTATTTTTGTCCCGCTGGCTTGAAAAATAACAGTATCTACCTTTGGAATATCAAACTGAACATAAGCATGTGAGAATGGTGACCAGTAAGCCAGTCTAATAAGCCACGAGAAGGGTTGAAAGCCACCTTTGGGCCTAGAAAATCCGATAGTTATTTCGTTCATTTTTTTTCCTTTTTATAGGATTGTTGCAGCGATTAATGAGGCTGACGTTGCTATACTTGCAGCTGCTGCAGTTACGTTGGCGCTAGCTGTATTTAATGTTCCTAGATCAGTATTGAATGTAGTTAAATAGCCTGAAAAAGTCGTAAGATCATTGGCAAATGTAGTTAAATCGCTTGTAAAGGTCGTTACATTGGTGGCTAATGTGGAACTACTACTAGAAATACTGGTGGCAGAAGAAGCTAGGCTTGTCGCTGAACCACTTAAACTACTAGCTGATGCTGATAACGTACTATTAATTGACGACATAGTGGATAGGTTTGAAGAGAAAGTCGATAAATCACTAGCAAATGTCGTTAAGTAATTATTTAAGGCAGTCAAGTAGTTAGAAAAATTAGTATTGTTGGTAGCATAGGCAGTATTAGCCGCAGTCATAGTGGTTAGATTTGACGCAAAGGTGGTTAGGTATCCGCTAAAACTAGAAACGTCTGCAGCCAACAAGACTTCTGTTGCAGCAATGCTTGTAGAACTACTAGAGAGACTTGTCGCAATTGTTTGAAACACGCTGGCTAGGTTGCCAGAAGCAATTGCCGTGGCATTTAATGTAACTGTATTAGTTTCCGTGATATTTTGAGAACTAAACGCCCTTACTCCGAATGTGTAAGTCTGTCCATTTACAAAGTACGTAGATTGGTCACCGAGTTGAAATACGTTAGCTTTCACCCAAGCAGATGCGGCTTCTTCGGCAATATTGGAATCAACAAACAATAGTGTAGGAGAAACACTTGCTCCCAGCGCAACATACACTTTATATAGAATAGGCGTTGCGGCACTTCCTGTAGCAGTACTCCAATTAACAGTGAAAGACCCATCATTATTAGCGGTTACTGAAGAAACACCCGCAAAGGTAGGGGCTGTAGTATTCTGTATAGAAGTTGATGGAAATGTTTTTACTAATTCGTTTGCAAAGTATCCCATTTTAAGACTCTCTCAAAGAAGGTTGGGCTACTGTTACAACCGGAGTTGGGCTAACAAGAACACGAACACGGGTATCTACAGTGTTAGGTATTGTTCCAAGTGCATTCCAACTAGTACCATCATTGGTAGAGTATTGAAATGCTGTTGGATTAGATGTCGTATTTGCGCTAAAAATAAGGTTTCCATTAGTATCATAAACCCGAGCATACATAGTTGGAACTGAAGTTAAGTAGGATGTCATTAACCTCCAAGAAACATATGATGGGCTTCCAGATCCTTGAGTTGTATTGTCGCTATCGACTGCCCAGTAATCAGATTGTTCTGCAGGAGGAAGTATTGCGGAAATCAGATCGTAAATCTGAGCTGGAGTGTTTGCGTCTAACGTACAAATGTCATATGTACCGCATAATTGAAAATATGGTCCAACAGAAACTGAAGAATTGTCTATAGCTGTAGCCAAAGATGTCCAACCATTAGAAATCACCCCAGAAGTACCAGGACTTCCTAGTGGTAAGGTTACTGAACTAAAACTTGCATCAGAACTTGTAGAAGCAGATCTAACCCAAAAATTAATTGAATCTGTGTAATTAAATAATTGCTCAATTGTATCTATATATTTATAGATAGTCCCAGAAGGTATTCCTATCACTGGACTTACCACACCAGAATAACCGAATAATGCATCCGATCCCATATCCATAATTACAACACCTGATTGACCAGCCGTGTTCGAGCACACGAATAAGAATCCTCCGGCTGTATGAATTTGAGTTATTGTCGCAACACCGGCCTGAACAGTAACTGGGTTTTGACCAGCATAATAGGTGTCAGTAGTGCCTCCGAATACGCTAGTAAGAGCAGTTCCAGGAACTTTATACGGCTTTAAAATGAAAGTAGAGCCGTTGGTAACATAAATAAAATTATCTAAATCTCCTGTTAATCCAGAACCAGAATACTCTCCTTGAGTTGTAGTAATAGCGGTAACATCTAAACCAGTTCCGGTATTTGTTACTCCAGCCGTTAGTAGGCTCGGCCATGTAGTTGCTCCAGATGTTAGATCTGATATCTTAAACATATAAAGTGCAGTACTTGATTGAAAAGAAATGCAATCCAAGCCTTGCAAAGTAGTGTTGGCAGGAGAACTGATTGGTTTAGCGTAGTTCATTGTGTTGTTTACAATTGCCCCGCCCGTTAAAGCCGTTAACACTCCGGTCTTTAAATTGAACATAGAAGACGAAGTTCCAAACGCCCTCATCATGGTGAACAATGAAGTAGAGGATGTAGGTACAACAGCGGCACCCCCAGAAGTGGTAGATAGATTGAATTGCCAGTTACCAGACGTATTTTGTAAATCTCGAACAAAATATACGTTAGTAGCCGCAACCTGTAACGTATTGGACGCCCATGCGGTAAATCCCGTGGGTACGTTACCTGTACCATTTTGAAGGACTACTTGATCGCCGTTTGTAAGTGAATAACCATTTTGAGCCGACATTTGGAAGTAGGCGGCAGGAGACGTTCCTGCGTATGATGTAGTTTGTGCTGATATGCCGTTTGTAACTGTACCAGCAACAGACGGAGCCAAAGATAGATCCCATGAATACATCTGAGGAAGTGCAAAACTACCGTTAGCCTGCCAGACTTTAGTGTTTACGGTTCCAGAAGAAGAGTATTGAGGTAAGGCTTGACCCCAAGCAGTTGTGGCTACATGGTTAACTCCTAATGCCGAAGAATCTTGTAGGAAATACATATAGCCAGCCTGACTAGCTCCAGATGCTGCCCATGCGGTTGAGCCACCGACAGTAAAGGAGGATGTCGTTAAGTTATATGCAATATATGTACCTCCTTCAATTGGAACTGATCCTGTTATTGATATAATTGGAGTAATATTTCCGCCCGATTCATATACTGAAAATCCTTTAATTGCAGGACTAGAAGCTGCCGAGTTAGCAAAGTTTAGGTTTACTTTTCCAACATAAGTAGGGACCCAGTTGGTAGAAGATGAAAAGTTAAATAGTTGAACCCATATATTTAAAGCGGTTAATGTTGTTGACACAGCACTCAATACGAAAAGATGTCCGGTATTTGGATTGTAATACGCATCAATAGGGTTTAGTGCATAAAGTTGAAGTACGTCAAGCCATTGGGTAAGTTGTGGCCCGATAACGTTTTGGGAATTAATGCTTTTTTGAAAAGCCCTACCAAAAACAGTTGTCTTTCCATTATTTGAATATGATGTTTGGACCGATCCATTAAGATTTGCGAGTATTGTTTTCATATTTTTATCCTTGGTAAATTTCTTGCGATGTAGGCGGAGTGGTTAATATTTGGGTCGCCCTTGCTTGAGTTATTAGTCCGAATGAAACAAGTATTTCTACCCCAGCTTGGGTATCGGATCTTGATAGATCTATGTAGGTAGCAAGTCCTTGTCTCTGAATTACGATTTGAAGCTCTAATGCTTGTGGGCTAGTTCCAGCTGCAGCAGCCAATATGGCCATAAGCTCTGATACTTGAAATCTACTATTAAAAGCCAATTTTGTTATTTTCCATGTTGAAGTTGAACCATTTGAATTAAGATTTGCACCATCAAAAGTCCAACCAACCGATGGTTGGGGTGACATATTTGTTATGTCTATCGCTGCCTGACAAGATTGAGCTAACTGATTATACATGCCGGTTTGATCACCATCCGGTATAGTGACAATCTGTGCTACGACCCCATTATTTATTACTGCTACAATCATAATTAAGACCTCGTTACAGTAGAAACTTGACTTCCACTGTATGCTATATTTTTTGTTAAAGTTGCGCCATCTGAAATTCTTGTGAGGACTACCTGTGTTACCAGGCTACCAGTATAAGTCATATTTTTAGTAAAAAGCTGTGTTGTCATTGAAGGACTATCCCAATAAATAATTTGCGTAACATTACTACCTGTATATATCATCTGAGTATAATAATGTGGATTTTGATAGATCCAAGAAAACTGCAGAGATGTTGGATTTATATAATTGTTAAGATTTGTTTGCACTGTTGATGCAGATCCAGCAGCATCAAAATAAGATCCAAGCATGGTAGCCACTTGACTGGTAGTAAGATCTGCCTCATTAGCGGTGGATCCCGTATTATTACCCTTAATTGTGTTGGCCGGTGCTTGTGCCAATTTAGCATTGGTTATTACATTTGGTTGAACAGTGGCAGTAACTGCTCCTGGACCGGTCGCTACAACATCTCCGCTTAATGACGTTATACCCGATCCAGTTATACTATTAATCTGCGCTTGAATTGGAGAAGTCACACCATGAACATAACCGAGTTCCGTAGCTGTTGTTGAACTGCTAGCAAGTTGTTGATTTACATTTGCAATTAATGCAGTATTGGGAGTTAGTTGCTCCACTTGAATATTGGATGTAATAGGTAAACCAAAAGTGGGGCTTAGTAAAGCCTGAGTAAATACTGCCAATCCACTATATCCTCCAGATACCCCGTAATCAGCACCAAAGATATATCCATTATTTAGTGCTATGCCTCCAAAAACATCATTTGGCACACCGGTATAAATAGATTTAATTTTTAGGGGAGAGGCTGGAGTGGTCACATCAAAAAGATCTATACACCCACCATTAGTGGCGTTTGCCCCAGATGGGACATATAGATAGTTTCCATTTAATGTAGGCGCAACAACTACTTCCTCTAAAGTATTGGTCACTAAAGAATACGAAGGAGCTATATAAGTAAGGTAGTTTGGGGAAGTTGGAGACGTTATATCAATAATGTCAATAACTATTTGATTACCGTCAGTAACGTATGCTGTGGTGCCAGAAGGACTAATAGCAATACCGGCTGGCTTGGTAGATGTAGGAGTGGGACCGCCAGGAATAGTATAGGTACTAGCTAAAAATGGAACAGCTAAAGTCCCTCCGCCTGCGGCCAACTCCCAAGTTTTAAGATATCTAACGGTGGCAGGGAAAGTAGTTTGATAGTTTGTGGTGTACACAAGGTTACCAAATACTGCAACACCAGCACTTTTGTTTGTGGTACCACCCTCTTGGTATGACTGAATAGGAGCCGTTAATGTTCCGCCAGCTAATCCGCCACCAACATCAACAACGGTCAATCCTTTATTTTGCGTAGCGATATAAACATATCCATTGGCATATACGCAACTATACAAAGATCCAGGACTTCCAGAAATTGCCAAGCTAGAAGCGGTGGTCAATGAATAGGGATTGGTAACATTTATTGTATAGAGAGTAGATCCACCAGAAGAAGGAACGAAAGCATATATAGCCCCAGAAATTTGGGCAACGGAAACGTTGTAAGCACCAGAGAGTGTTACAAAAGAACACAGGGTTGGGATGGCCGGATTCGTAATATCCCAAATAAATAAAGTTCCAGCCAATCCTCCAGCAACTACTGCTGCATATTGTTTATGGCCATCTATTCCGGTATAAGTTTGAATATTTTCAAATTTAGCGTTTAAAGCTCCTGTCCATTGCGTAATTCCGATAGTAGAAAAGGGGCTATATATAGGACTTGATTGATCAACATAAGTCCAGGTGCCATTTGCTGATAAAAAATCTCCAGCAGCTTTTGTCCCAGCCGCAGGTGCTGGAACCAAACCTTGAGTTCCTCCAGTTCCTGTGTCCCCAATAAAAGGATTTAACATCGCAGTAACTTGGCTAACGCTTAAATCGGCAGCATTTGCGGGAGCGCCAGTATTATTGCCTTTAATGGTATTTGCTCCCATTTGAGCTAATTTTGCATTTGTAACAACATTCGCCTGAATAGCAGAAGAAGCAGCTCCAGGTCCAGTCGCAACCACATCACCAGTTAAAGAAGTTATAGCAGATCCGCCAATTGTAGAAACACTCGCCGCTAATTCATCAAGTGCTTGAAGAACAGAGGTAGGAGGTACTGGCCAATTTGCCGGTGTCGTGGGAACATATCTTTCATCTGCAGCTGAAGCACCTTGAACAAGACGAGTTCCGGTTAGAACATCACTAACTTCATTTCTAAATACATTGGAAAGGATATAGGGTGCAGTACCTGTTTTATTAATTTGTGCAAAATTACTACCAGATGTTTCCAAGGAAACATTTATAATAGTCATCAAATCAGAGCTACTATTTGTGGTAGAAGAAATTGTGGATCCAGGTACAAAACCTCGCCCACCATCAATGGTTAATACACCAGCTGTTTGAGTTACGTTTCCTACATTAAAATTATCGTAAAGTCCAAGCGTAGCATTAGAGTTATTAAGAACATAATTACCTCCACCTCTAACTCTCCATAAACTAATTGAAGATCCAGCTGAAGGAGTTCCTGCAATATTCACTGTACCACTAACAGTACAATCGGTAAATTCATGCCAGCGAGCCCAATTGCCCGTATATTGAATTCCGCCTCCACCTTCAAATCCCATGTTATTGAAATAGTTTCTTCCTTGCGAACTATCAATTAAATCTGGCTGGGTACCGCCTGGATATTGAATTTTAAAATCTCTAAGTCGAATCCTTGTACTCGATCCACTAATGGTCACATTACCGTTTAATAAAAATAATTGATTGTCTACATCTGTTGCTAAGAAATAACCGATCAGTAAGTTAAAGGTATAGTTGTTAATAACAACATTTTCAGTCGTACTAGTTCCATGAAGAACAACGGTTGAATTTGCGGCACCAAAAGTTTGAGCCGCATTAACAGCCGCCTGAATGGTGGTATATGGTTGATTATAGGATCCAGTAGATACAGATCCCGTATATCCAGGATTAACATGATATTCGGCATAAAATGGAGCAATTAGAGAAAGAGGAATTTGTGAAAGTGGTACGAGTGCATTAGAGTCTAATGACGCAACACCATTCGCAGCACCAACTTCTGTTTGAGGAACATAAATACTAGACAGATTCGGTAAATCTCCCGAAACGATCGACCTAAAAGTAGGTGAGGCTGACCCTCCGCTGATAGGTCCAGACAAAAAAGTATTTGCTGTTTGAGTTAAAAAACTAATATTTGGAGTGGCCCCACCTGAGCTACTTAATGGACTACTTGCAGTCACTGCGGTAACATCAGAGCCCTCGATAGCATTAATCTGAGCTTGTACTTTTTCAAATGCACCTAAGACAGAATCAGTTGCAATAATGGGTGAATTTGTTCCAACAGAAAATCCTGTTAAAATTTTGCTAGTTACTATCGTGGAAGATATAGATGTAGCACTTTGTGTTCCAGTAACATCACCGGACAAAGATCCCGTAAAAGACGAGGAGCTTCCACTAACGTTCCCTGTAACGTTACCAGTTAGATTTCCTGTAACATTTCCGTTTAACGCAGAGGTAATGATGTTTGCACTAAAATTACCAGAACTATCTCTTAGAACTAATGTGTTAGGTGTGTCTGTGGAAGTTGCGCTAAGAACTTCTACTGTGGCATTAGCGATATTAGCGGCGCTTTGTCCTCCAACTGAATTTACCACAGCGCTGGCAGCCCCAGGTCCCGTAGCAGAAACATCGCCAGTTAGTGATGTGATGGCGGTTCCAGAAGCCCCACTTACTTGGGCTTGGAGTTTTTCTAAAGCAGTTAGAATAGAATCGGTTGATAAAATTGCAGTATTCGTACCAGGAACTAATCCTGTTAAAATCTTTCCGGTAACTATAGTTGAAGCAATAGAAGTTGATGATTGGGTTCCAGTAACGTCACCAGACAAGCTTCCAGTAAAATTAACGGCTGTTGTAGCATTTGTTGCAGTAGTTGCATTTCCGTTTAATGCAGAGGTAATAATGTTTGCACTAAAATTACCGCTTGCATCTCTTAGGACTAAAGTTGAGGCTGTATTGGAAGCTGTAGCGGACTGAGTTTGAGCAACAGAAGCCCCAACTTGAGCTGCCGTGTAAGCATCTACATAGGAAACGACAGTTGATGATTGGGTTCCAGTAATGTCACCAGACAAGCTTCCGGTAAAATTAATTGCATTTGTAGCATTGACAGCGGAAGTAGCGGTTGAAGCATTGCCGTTTAAAGTAGCTGTAATGATATTTGCACTAAAATTACCAGAACTATCTCTTAGAACTAAAGTTCCAGGTGTTGCGACTGCTGTGGCATTTAAAACAGTTGCAGTTGCCGAAGCAATATTCGCAGCACTTTCACCGCCTACAAAATTAACTGTAGCGACAGCAGAGCCAGGACCAATCGCTGAGACATCGCCTGTTAATTCAGAAAGGGCCGTAGTGGTACCAAATGCATAGGTCGTACCACTACTATCTTGCAAATAAATTGTAGTACCTTGAATATATAACTCAAAGAAGCCAGTAGGAGGCGGAGATGGTGTGGCACTAAAGGGTGCTAATGTTAAAATTGAACCTATTGCCATATCTTATCCTAAATTAAAATTAATTCTCCGCCCGGCTGAATAACAATGTTGCCACCTGGCTCAATTGTTAATGCGGGGGCAATCCAAGTTTGTGTAGAGTTAACAGTAACTGTGCCAGAGACTAGACGATTAGTAATGAAACCCTGAGATTCTATTGCGCCACTAGATTGTACATTGGTAAGCGTATTTTGAATCGTAGTAGCGTCAGTATCAACCCATGTAGCAATAGCCCCAGGAGTGGTAGGAGCTATACCTATAACTCCCGACCCAGAAGACGATGGTGTAGTAACTAATTGGAGTTCGCCAGTAAAATAATTTAGCGCTACTTTGTATCCCATTATGTCCTCACCACACTAAGAAGATTCGCAGATCCATCATATGTTAAGGTAAGAGTTGCTACAATAGAACTCGCTAATTTATAAGTAACCACAGTAGGAACTGTCTGGCCAGCAATTACGGAATTTGTCAGATCTATCTCGTTAAATTCTTTGGGTACTAATTGAGCAAGATTTACTGTGTTTATGCTGCCGTCGCCATTAACATCTAATTCATTGTTATCTGGAGCGCGTCCAATTATATGGACATCTCCTATTGACACAGTGCCGTCAAAAGCTACTGGAAAGGGATTGTCATTGGTATAGGCCTTCCCATAAGGATCTACGTGTTTTACGCGCCACGCATCGACTGGGTCGGTCTCATAAGTGGCCTGAAGTCTAGCCTCCATAGGTACAGAGGTTTTATTTTGAGCCATAGCGGACAGTTTTGAACCGCTAGCGACCGTATAGGCGCTTAAGTCCACATTGTAATCTTGGGCACTTTTTGTTGGTCCAACCCAGAGAGTATTTTTGTCTATAACTGTTTTGATAAAAACAGTAGTTTCAGTGGAATTATTGGAAATGGTGGCTTGCATACCAAAATAAAAACCAATGGTATCGGCAACTTGAATAAGTCCAGTAGTAACCCCGTCTGCCGTAAGCAATACAGGAGGGACCGCGTCCCATTGACGTTCATTTGCCATAACCCTTTTCCATTACCCTAAAATCACGACCCATGCCGCGAAGCTTGTACAGTTAAGATTGCTTGTAATTATTTATTAAGATGCATGAGTTATTAAGATAATCCTAATAACTAAAAGACCTTAATAATTGTTAGGAAGTCCAAGAAATTTGGATTCTAGGTGGCCCTTGGTAGGCATGATTGAAGAATGGGCTAATATAGCCTGAAGGGAGAACTTCTGGAAATCCTGGTACAAAGGCTGGGTTGTAGCCGTATTGAGGATAAATTGGGAAAAGGACTTTATAGCCCAAAGCTGTGAAGTAGGTAGTAACGTAGTCAGAGGTCACCAAATGCGGTAGAATTGGTTGTACAAGGAACAGGCCATTTTGAGTAGCCTGATTGATCAATACGGTCGTATCGGCTACAAAGGTGGCTTCGGCAGCAGCCACGTCAGCTGCATTGGTTGCGGTGGAGTCCGTATTGGCTGTAGAAGCGCTTGGTAAGGTAATCGACATAGGACTAAGATTGGCTAGAATTTGTTACGCTTAGCGAAATTACCATTTGGTCCTGGACCAACTAGAACTTGTAGATTCCAAGGTACATGTAATCCCGATACATTTTCACCTTGAAGCGGAACAATGTGATCTACTGTGTATAAAGTGCCCGTTTCTTTAGTTAATCTGGTCGCTTCATTGTAAAACTCTTGAATTTGCTCGAAATGCTCCTCTGTTAACCACTTAAGTGCTCTTTTAGTCTTGGCAGTTCTATATTTAACTGTTATGGCGTTTCTCTTCCCAGGATTATTTTTGGCCCAATTTGCTATACGCTGATTCACAAATTTTTTATTTTTAGATCTATATATCGCCTGATAATTGTTTATTTCTTTTCTTTTTTCTTCATAATATTTAGCCCCATATTCCGAATGATAAACGGCTAATTTTTCTTTATTTTTTATTTGATAGCCTCTTTGGTACTTGGCAACATTTTCCTTGTTATTCTCAGTATATAGCCTTATTTCTTTTATTTTACAAGATTTGCATTTGTTTCTGTGCCCGTCCTTACAACCTTTTGCCTTATAAAATTCAGTCATTGGTTGTGGATTGATTTGCTTACAATTTATATTAGAGCACACTTTCATATATCTAAGATTACATCATTTTATAATAACTTTCAAGTTAAAAGCCCTATACATGTTTTAAATGTATAGGGCTCAATCAATATAATTTATTTATGGGCTAATTAAGGAAGAGAAACTGCGCCTGCTTCAGAGTCATTAGGAGCACTCTCATCAGTCACTGCAATTCCTTTGTACGTAATATTAATTTTACTAGTTGCGCGAGACTGGAATGAATTTGAGTTCGTGTCAGGTAGACAGCCTATGATGGTCGCCATCGCAGATCCAGACGGATTCTCGCGGTCAG
>Ga0302186_10002659_pt1 | contig 13585 bp, 13 predicted proteins | sample II_Bog_E1_2_FD_198782 | JGI IMG/M metagenome (GOLD analysis project Ga0302186, IMG submission 198782) | Peat permafrost microbial communities from Stordalen Mire near Abisko, Sweden - II_Bog_E1_1 | ecosystem: Environmental > Terrestrial > Soil > Wetlands > Peat | place: Sweden: Abisko... | reverse complement strand
ATTGTTGCCTTTTGGAAATTTACTGTAACTAAGCGGCTTAGTTTTGCGTCTAGTTTATATAAGGTAGCAGTTAGTTTAGTTGTGATTGGAGTTTCGTAGTTTTTGGTCTGAAAAACCGTGTTTACATACATCAAATTTAAATTCTTCATATTGAAAAAATTATCTATTTCATCTTGACTTTGGCAGGAATTATTGTTGTCAGTGGAATTTGAGCACATTATCACATGTAGTTGGAAATTGGTGCATTGGTTCTCGCTGTCGCTTCCAACCAAAGTGAAGTTGTTTTCATCTAAACAGAAACTATTTTCCAGAACAGGGTAATCTTCTGGTCTTAATGCATCATTTGGGGTGCAATAATGATAACTCCTCTCATCTTCAACTATCATCGAATAGCCTGTAACATTTGGTTGTGTCGTTGTGGAAACACTTTTTACCATAAACGAAAAAATCGTGGGATCGATATAATTTTTGTTGTTGAGGTCTTTGATTGCAAAGGCAAAGGGCCTGTTTGAATATTCAATCAAAGGGGAATAGGTGAGGGATGAGCTATCTGTTACCACTGTTGGCTGTAACTTGAGGAAGAAATCACTTTGAGAAAAGAAATACCCCAATAAAGCATAAATGATTAAAGAAAGACAAACTCCGACCGTAGTGGCGGTCATAGCACGATGGTTAATTTTTAAGAAAAGCGGGCTTTTGAAAAGATCTAAGGCATATATGAAGGAAGCTGGTTTCATTCAATGGAGCTTTATTTTATAAAACAATTGAATTTTTTTTTTGCTGCAGTATATTTATAAAAAGAAATAATAAAATTTCCCTAAGATTAATGATTTTCTATGAAAATTATATATATATTAATATATCCCTTCAAATCAAAAAAATTATCTCTAACTATCCAAACAAAGTCTTAGAATGAAATTTTTTCTCTTGTAAAAAAATTTGTATATTAAACCATTCGCATTCTCTTTGAACCATTCCCAATAATTTTTCCTTATAGATTTCTTTCGCGGTCATTATAAATATTTATAATTGTCTAATATGCGAATCTCTATCCCTCATTATCTCCTTAAATTCAAGATGATTTCAAATAAACTTTCGAAAGTCCTTTCTTGAACCATCTTATAAAAAAATATCAATTTAAAACCAATGATTCGAGGACTTTCATTATCAGGTGCAATTTTCAGTTTTTCTAAGCAGAATCTTATTTTTTAATAAGAAAAACATTTAAAAAAAATGTTCATGACTGAAAATCAAATATAATTTTTTATAAATCAATTTCAAAAAAACTTATACAATTAAATTTTTTTTTCTTAAAAAAAACTTTAATAAAAAACTATAAAAAATTTATATCACGAGCCATGATTTTATTTAAATTGAAATTCTTCATTAAATAAGGTTGATTTTCAGAATTTTAATTTTAAAATTAATTCTTTTGAAAGTATTTCTTGTATGCCTTAATTCTTCTCTCCACCATAACAAATAGTTTTTTATCAATAGGATCCGAAATGTCCTTATTTTCCAATTCCTGATAATATGAAAAAGCTTCATTCATTTGAGATTTTATTGAAACTTTCCGTGCACTGATTCCCTTTAACATAGATTTCCGGCTTATGTTCATATCTTCTGGTAAAAAGATCATGGGTTTTTCCAATACATTGAACAAAGCAATTTGTTGATCACTCAGCAGCAAATATTTCAATTTATCAATTTCCTGAACTTTTTGTAAGATTTTAACTATATCTATCTCATTTTCTAGCACTTCCTGGGCTCTTTCGAACAATTTGTCTTTGAAGGTGCGCCCTCTGAAGAAGAGTTTTTTCACTCCCAGTTTAAAGTAGTCCCAAATGTTGAATTTTATTTTGTTCTGTTTTTCATTAAGTTTCAAAAAATTCTCGGCTGATTTTTGGTCTTTATCTTTTTTTTTAAAAAACGTCCGTCCATGTAATAGATTCCTTAAAATTGTGCTTTTTTGGATAACAGGCGAAACTAGAGAAGCATCTTTTTTTTTTGTTGGAGAACTTTCACATAAATCCTCTTCTTTCCGGGAATTATTTATATGAGGTTCAGAATGATGTGGATTTGGGTGAGTGTCTTTGAGATTTGGTATTTTGATTTCTTCGTGTGACATGCTTAAGATAGATTCTTCCTTTAAATATTTTTCCTGAACTTTCGTCAATTCTATGCACATCTGTTGTTTCTCTGCAGGTTTGATGAGGATTGGGGGTTGCGTTTCCATAAATATATGGGGTAATGAAAGGTGGGGGACATCTGTTTTAAAGTTATTCGGATTTTCATTAAATGCCACCATTTCTGTGTCCAACCTTTTGTTTTTTTCTACGGTTGTCATTTCTGGGGACTTTGTTTTCGGTAAGTTCAATTTTTTCGATAATATCTCTGTTGTTGCAGAAAAATCGCTATTATCTCTTTCAGGATTTGGTGAAGATTGGAAAGAATAAAGAAAATTCATCAACAAAGTTGTTAGGTAAAGGGAATTATAGATGTGCAAGATGAGCCGTCCACAAATTGTAAAAACACTAAATAAACCACCAATAACAGCAAAGGCTTCAGGTAAACTCTGATAAGACCTATTGATTGTGATTTGATCACTTGAGCTCTCAAGCAATATGCTCAAAACTGGAACACCACTTGCTCCCATGCCATATTCTGAATCTTCATTTTCATATTGGAATGTTTCGAATGAGTGTTGGACTGGAAAAACGAGAGTTTCATCAGTTATCATTGTTGCCATTTGGAAATTTACGGTAACTAAGCGGCTTAGTTGCGAGTCGAGTTTAAATGGGGTGACTGTGAGTTTGGTGGTGAATGGGGATTCATAGCTTTTGGGTTGAAAAACCGTGTTCTCATATTTCAAATTGAAATTCTTCATAACGAAAAAATTATCTATTTCTTCTTGACTCTTGCAAGAATTATTGTTGGCCGTGGAATTTGCGCACATCAGCACATGAATTTGGAAATTTGTGTGATGCAGCTCGCTTACACTCCCAACCAATGTGAAGTTGTTATTATTTAAACAAAGGCACCCTTCCAGAACAGGATAATCTCCTGGTGTTAAGGCATCATTTGGGGTGCAATTATGAACACTATACACATCTATAATACTACCAGGTGATTGTTTGGTTGTTGTAACACTTTCGACAAGAACTGAAAAGATCGTTGGATCCACGTAAGGATTGTTGCCGGGGTCTGTGAGAGAAAAGCCCAAAGGTCGGTTTGAATACGTAATAGAAGGGGAATATGTGAGGGATGAGGTCTGTGTTACTATTGTGGGCTGCAACTTGAGGAAGAAATCACATTGAGAAAAAAAATAGCCCAATAAACCATAAATGACAATAGAAAGAAAAACCCCAAATTTCGTGGAGGTCATATCATGATGGTTAATTTTTAAGAAAAGCGGCCTTTTGAAGAGATCTAAGGGATATATCAAGGAAGATGGGTCCATTCAATGAAGCTTGATTGGATTTGATTGGATAATTTTTTTTCTTTTGCTTGAATTGCAATAAATTTATTTATTTTGAATGAGGACAAATTAATATTTATCTCTCTGTAAAAAAAATGAATTTCGATTTTTAAAAAATTTTGTGGATTTTTTGATTTAGTCAAAAAATCCGCTTTAACATTCTGAACGAAACCCCATGGACCAAACGAAAGGATAAATTGTAAATCCTGGAAGGAAGACTCATCAAGGTAGAGGCAACAAACTTTATAGAGACTTTGGCACCATCAACACACGAATCTCCTTAAGACAAAATGCAAATGTTTTATTTAAATTAAAATTATTAATTAAATCATGCTATTTTCAGAAATTTATTTTTAACATTTAACTATTTTGAAAGTATTTTTTATATGCCTTAATTCTTCTCTCCACCATAACAAATAGTTTTTTATCAACAGGATCCAAAACGTCCATATTTTCCAATTCCTGATAATATGAAAAGGCTTCATTCATTTGAGATTTTAGTGAAACTTTTCGTGGGCTAAATCCCATTAAGAGAGATTTCCGGGTTCTGTTCATATCTTCTGGCAAAAAGATCATAGGTTTTTCCAATACATTGAACAAAGCAATTTGTTTATCAGTCAGGAGCAAATATTTCATTTTTTCAATATCCTGCACTTTTTGTAAAATTTTGACTATGTCTATCTCATTTTCGAACACTTCCTGGGCTCTTTCGAACAATTTGTCTTTGAAGGTGCGCCCTCTGAAGAAGAGTTTTTTCACTCCCAGTTTAAAGTAGTCCCAAATGTTGAAATTTATTTTGTTTTCTTTTTCATTAAGTTTCAAAAAATTCTCGGCTGATTTCCGATTTTTCTCTTCCTTTTTAAATAGACTCCTTCTAGAAGTTTTTCGGGTGATAGGCGAAAATAAAGAAGATTCTCTTTTGTTTGGAGAGTTTCCACATAAATCTACTTCTTTCTGGAAATTTATATGCGGCTCAGAATGATGTAAATTTGAGTGACTGTCTTTGAGATTGGAACTTTGGATTTCTTCTTGTGGCATGCAAAGAGATTCTTCCTTTAAATGTTTTTCCTGAATTTTCTTCAATTCTACTTCCATATGTGTTTTCGCTGGAGGTTTGATGAGTATTGGGGGGGGCTCAGTGTCCATGGATATCGGTTCCAAGGAAAATTGGGGGATATCTGTTTTCAAGTTCTTAGCATTTTCCGTTAATGCCACTATTTCACTTTCTTTACAGATCTGAATAGTGTCCAAATTGTTTTTTTCTGATGAAATAATTTCTCGCGACTTTGCTTTTGCTAAGGGCAAACGATTCGATAATATCTCGGTTGGGGAAAAATCGCCATCCCCTTCAACATTTGGTGAAGATTGGAAAGAATAAAGAAAATTCATCAACAAAGTTGTTATATAAAGGGAATTATATATGCTTAAAATGAGCCTTCCACAAATTGTAAAAACACTAAATAAACCCCCAAGAACAGCAAAGGCTTCAGGTAAACTCTGGTAAGACCTATTGATTGTGATTAGATCAGTTGAGCTATAAAACAATATGCTCAAAATCGGAATACCTCCTGATTGCATACCATATTCTGAATTTTCATTTTCATATAGGAATGTATCTATGGAGTTTTTGACTGGGAAAACGACAGTTTCATCAGTTACCATTGTTGCCTTTTGAAATTGGACTGTAACTAAGCGGCTTAGACTTGTGTCAAGTTTATATGGGATAGCAGAGAGTTTTGTGGTGAATGGAAATTCATAGTTTTTGGGTTGAAAAACCGTGTTTGAATACATCAAATTGAAATTCTTCATAATGAAAAAGTTATCTATCTCCTCTTGACTCTTGCATGAATTATTGTTCTCAGTGGAATTTGAGCACATTATCACATGAACTTGGAAATTAGTGCACTGGTCCTCACTATCCCCACCAATCAATGAGAAGTTGCTATTATCTAAACAAAAGCTATTTTGCAGAACAAGGTAATCTTCTGGTGTGAAGGCATCATTTTGTGTGCAAGGATGAACACTCCTCACATCTTGAATCATAACACTTGATCCTTTGGTTGTTGAGACACTTTCGACTAGAATCGAAAAAATCGTGGCGTCCACATAAGGATTGTTGTTAGGGTCTTTGATCGAAACGGCGAAGGGTCGGTTAGAATAAACAATAGTTGGGTAAGAGAGCAGGGATGAGGTTTCTGTTATTATTGTGGGCTGGAGCCTGAGGAAGAAATCACTTTGAAAAAAGAAATACCCCAGTAAACCATAAATGATGACCGAAATAAAAACTCCTACATTGGTGGAGGTCATATCCTGATGATTTATTTTTAAAAAAAGCGGGCGTTTGAAGAGATCTAAGGCATATATAAAGGAAAGTCCTTTCATTCAATGGAGTTGATTGGGTTGTTTTCTTGAAATATAAAAAAATATCGGATATATAATAACTTTGGAAGATAAAAAAAACTCAAAAATGATTTTTTTTCGATGCTAAAAAATATTATATTTTTTTTGAATTAATTAGACGGTCAAAAAATCGGCATTAACATTCTCTTTAAACCATTCCCAATATGTTTTTCTTGTAAAATCAATATCACTCGCCAACTTCTCCACCATCTAAAAATATTATCATATTTTTAAAAAAGAAAGTAAAACTTCTAAAGTTTTTTGAATGTTTTCTTTTTCCCCAGAAATCAAATAAATATTTATAAGTGTCGAATATGCGAATCTGCATCTCTCATCTTCTTTCGCGATGATCATCTTTGCGAAATCCTCGATCTCCTTAAATTCAAGGATGTTATTCACGCACAAATGCGTATTCAAATGAACTTTCGAAGGGTCTTTCGGTGCCAGAATTTTAAAATTATAAGATTTGAACCATCTTTTTAAAAAATATCAATTTTATAGTTAAAAAACCATTTATAATCTTTCTATAACCCATTCAAATAATTCCAAGCGCTTTCATTATCTGGTGCAATTTTCAGTTTTTCCAAGCAAAATCTAATTTGTTTTATAATTTATAATAGAAGAAAAAAAAAAAAAACTTTATTTCTGATTTCAAGTCCATTTTGTTTAATTCGAAAAAGTGCTGGCATGCAAAAAACCGTTGATTCCAAGCGGAATTATTTCGAATATCTTGATCCAAATAAAATTCCAACGCTTGCAGTTCCTGTTCGTAAAGATTGAACTTATCAACCAGCCATTTTCTAAATAAAATTTCTTATTTCTATCAAAAATATTCTGATTTGCCTATAGGACCACGCATGATAATTTTTATTATCTGAACTCAAAACCATATCAATGAATTGAATTTCCTTCAAAGGACTATTGATTTTCTCCACAACCCATCTTCTGTGTTCCCTATCATCAATTGAAAGTGGTTTTTTTTTCAAAATAGATACCATATTTGATAAACTTTTTCATTGCTTGACATGTTTTTTTCCACAAATTCAAGCTCTTCCTTCAAATCCAAAGTCAAATTTTCGATGCATTTGCGACGCAAAAACCAGGCGCTGTAATTCCCACAAATTTGCTCAACAACAAAACCTGTGAGTTCGAAGACCCGGTCGCTGATTTCGTTGTTATGCACAACCGCACGGAAATAGCTCATGATTTCATCATCTGAACAATTAAAAAAAAATAAATATTTTAATAAAATTGTAGAGAAATACAGTCTTTGGGATATTGGAAGTTGAATATCGGTGGCTTGCCGTCGTATTGAGGGAGGGGCACGATGTCATTCCATTGGAACTTTGATTTGGAGAGGAAGGATTTTTTAGGTGCGGAATCCATTTTCGCGATAATTTATCAAATTAATTAAAAAAAATTTATTCTTCAAATATTTTTCAAATAAAAATATGAAACGATCCAAGCAATTTATTAAGGTTTATTGAAAAAATGCGCTGTTTTCTTCTTGGCATCAGCTGAATCAACCTCCTCCCGAACCTTCAAAATTCTCGATGTCAAACTCAAAGTTTTGACAATATGCTTGCTTCTTGTGAGATGTTCCACCACATATGTGTAGTTATTATGAGGCAAATATATATCAAACTCCCCGCAGACGTCCATTTGTAGGAAGAATTCCCAATTTTTCTTTTCAATCAATGAAGAAGAAGACGAGTTGTTGTTGTTAAAATTATTAGAAGAGGCGTTATTTGAATTAGTGAGATAAAGGCTCGGTGGGGTATTATTGAGATGATAATTCTTATCTTTTTGCGCCTTATGATTGCTATCTTTTCTTTCGAGGTTATTATTCGATTTTAAGTTTATGTTTACAAAGCTAGGCAAAATGCTATTTTCTGTGTCACATAACTCACATTTTAACATATTCAATTTAGTGAACGATTGTGAGCTGGCTTCATAGTCCCCTTTCATTACATTGGGGGGTGATAACAATTGAGAGGTGTCAGACCGAAATGTTGATATGCTGGGATGTAATTGATGTGGATGTTCAAACCCTGGTGGGTTCAATGAAGCCATTTGTTGTTGTTTTGGGTCAGGTAACATCAATTTTTCATTCTCTAATAACGGATCTTCAGTAATATCTTCCAATACTTTGGATTTAATGGTGTTACCACCGCTGGAATCCAAAAAAGAGCTTTCTAACGTCTTTTTTCGTTCTGGCTTATGAGGATTCAGTGAAATCATACTGAGATGTCTGATGTTTTTTTCGGCCTCTGATTGTTTGAGAAAACTGCGACTTTGTGAGTTTCTTCTGATATTATTTTTTGGGATGGCATTTATAGTGAAGGAAGTGTTATTAAAGGAAGCGTTGTTAATAGAGGTGTTGTTGGCATTATTATTATCTTTTTTATTTCGAGGCGATATATTGGTATTTGTGAAAATTGTCTCATTAGAAGTAATTTCAGAGTTGGCGTTGATTTTCGAGTTCGAGTTTGGGAATAAAGGCGCTTTTTGGTTAAAAAACAGCTTACTTTTATTAGAATTTTCTTTATTACTGTCTTTATTTGTCTCCGACTCATCCAAATATCCCCCCGTCTCGATGATTTTCTCCATTTCCTTCTCAAAAATAGCGTCGTAACTTTCGAAAAACTCATCAAATTCACGTTTGTTCATTAACAGATTCACTCCATGAATCAAAGATAATAAATTACGTAACGGCTTGAATTTCCGCTCTTTTTTGCGTCTTGGGAATGGTTGACGTTTTTGCATTGGGGAGTGAATATGGTTCAGGACAACGAGCCGTTTATGTGGACTATAATGATATTTGGGACATTGGGAGGAGAAATGGCCTGGGGAGCCACATAGAAAACAATGGGTGTTGAATACTTCATAATCTTGATAGATGTTCAGCTTGTCACGGATTAGACAATAAGTTTCCTTTGAAAAAAAAGAATTATTATTAAAAAAATATGAGAATATACATAATCTTTTTTGTTTTCGATAACGAGATTTAAGAAATCTTCCTTTCGGATCTGATAAAGCAAGGAGAAACTTTTGCTTTTGGCATCGAGCAGGAAGTTTTCTTCTGAGAAAAACTCCATTAGACCCAACATTTCATTCTCCTGAAATTTATTAAGGGAGAAAAAAAAACAATTAAACAGTATAAAATCAATTAAAAAAAAACCTTCACTGTGTAGATGGCATGATCAGAAAATTTCGGATTTGAGGAATAAAATGAAGAAAAATTCGGTGATGGTCTTTGGATTTCCACCAGGCCTGTCTTCAGAAAATACATGCATTTCTCCTCATTTTCTAATGGCTTAAAAAAAAAATATCGCTTCAGTAGTTTTTATTTAAAAATTCTGAAAAAACAGAAAAAAAATTGGAAAATTGCAAAAAACCGAGAAGATCTTTTCCCCAGGCCAAAATTGAACGATGGTCACAGTTTCTGCTAGTTTCTTGAGGAAATTGATTTGGAAATTCGCTTTGAAGAAGGCGTTGCTATTGAGAATTTGGAAAAACTCCTGAGCGATAAATTTCTGTCTAAACTGGCTATTCAACTTGAGAAATATCTCATTTTCTATCATGTTTTCATCGAAATATCTAATAGACTTCATGATTTTATCATTCCCCAAGACTGAAACCCCTTGAAACTTGCCTATTTTTCTCAAACATCTTAACGTTTTTTCTTTATTTTGTGAAGAAAACAGACATTTTAGATCAATAAAGGCATAAAATAGAAAGAACAAGCTGAAAATCTGCAGAAAAACGCAAAACAGATACTCTGAATTGTTAGCAGGACCGAACCTTTCGTAATCTGGCTTCGAGCTTAAGAATGTGATGATCCAATAGAAGGACATTAGATAAAGATTGAAATTATTGTGAGGGTTTGCATGTATTTTGGCAGTGGTAAGCCATGTACTTGCATCAGAACTCGTCTGTGCCAGTAAATACCAAAAACACGCGAGGAAATTCGCTAAAATTGAGAGTTTTATAAAAAACATTAGCAGTTTGCTGATTTTCCAATAAAATTCTGAAAAAAATAGCAGGTCTGCATATTTTTGCATAATTTTGACCAGGTCGAAGAATTTCAGGAAAAAGACCAGCTTCCATAAAATGTTGCTTGAAAAAAGCACGAATCCCAAAGCCACAACATCGAAAATAAAGGTGGTATATAGATAATGCGTAAAGATTTTTCTGGATTGGCTGACCAGGCATCCGAACTCATAATATTGCGCCTTGAACTTGAAACATATATCAATGATCAAGAGGTATGTGAACCCATTCAAATACCGCAACAATATGTCATTTTCATCAATTTCAAATGCAATTTCAAAGGGAATCACGAGAAAATTCATCACTATTAAAATAAAGCTCATTGCATCACTGAAAAGCTGAATTGCGCTTAATGGCTCGATAACTGGCAAGAAATAGACAAAATACCTAATTTTCTTAGAAAAATTTAAGAAATTTTGGTTCGAATAAATAGTACATCAAAGAAAATGCGAAAGGAGCTATGAGGGTCTGAAGAGTGGCAATTTATTAAGGTTGGGTCTTCGAAGAAGGAGAATTCCACTTGGTCCATGGGTTGCAAAATGTCAATGATTTCTTTGGAATATTTGGAATATTTTGAGGCTGTTGCGAAATCTTTTTGCTTTTTATTGGTCTTATTTGCTTTTGAGGGTTGTTTTTTTAATTAAAATATAAACAATTTTTAAAATGAAAAACCTTTATGGTCTTTGCTTGAATTTTCTATATTTTAAATATAATCGTTAATTTTTTAAACTATAATTACCATAACTCGAATTTTTCTTGGAAGTAATCTCTCCTTCGGAAATTTGGTTTTCCATTTCTTTTAGCAATATTAACAGAATTTTTAGATGTTTTAAGTATTTTTTTAAAAAGGTACTGTTCATGAAATATTCGTTAAAATTTTCCAATGAATGAGGATGCAGATTTGGCCCAAAAGCAAGATTCTTTTTCTGTTGAGAGTTTGGATTTGTGGTTTTGGTGCCCACACCTAAGGTAACAAGAGTTTCCATTTTCTGAATTGTGAAAAAAAAAAAATTTGTTTCTGAATTTATTAATTTTTTTATTTATTGATTTACTAATGATTCTTGATGTTTGCTGAGTCCAATTATAAACATAAAAATTGGGAACTTCATTAAAAATAAGTTATAATTCAAAAGTCTTCATTATAATAGCGATTTTTTCAAAAAACCTATTAAACTAACGCAAATGGCCAATAAACCCGTCCCCATAATCCCAGCTTCTAAGCAAACAGAATATAACACCAATTTTCTCTCTCATCTTGAGGAATTCAACCGTTTTCTTGTGGAAATCCTTGAGAAAAACGCAGTGATCACACTTTCCCTCAATGAGCTCAGCACCTTGCAATCCGTCAAAGCTTTATTAGATAAGGTTCATTACCTGAACCTGGTATATCAGGAGAATTCAAAATTAAAGTATTTTTCTCTTTATTTTTATGACTTACAACTTTTTTCATAAGGAAGTACTTCATCCAAAGAAACAATGAAAATAAGGTCATGGAGGAAAAGCTATATAAGAATATTGATAGCAAGATCAAGAGCTTTATCGTAAATACTAAAAGTAGTTTTTATGAAATTTTGACATCAAAATTAGAATGATTTGGATAAAAATATGGACAAACTCAGAATCCAGCTCGTGAACAGGGACCTCAATCAGAAAACTGCAATAGAATTCATTAGAAAATTATGCTATGTGACCTTGAAATCCAACGATTTCCTTATCATTGGAAAAGAAAACAAAGAGGATTTTTCATATTTTTCCACTATGGAAAGTTTTATGAATAAATGGGTAATTTACGAATTTTAACGATTTTTTTCAAAAAAGATATTTTTTTCAATAGAATGAGGATAATTTTCATAATTCATTGTTCGAAGCGACCTTTGATGAAATAAAGAAGCAGAACCAATCGAAAATAGTTGTGGAAATACCAAACATTCAGGATTTTTTCTTGAACATTTTGAAGGAGAAGAAGAATGTAGATGATATAGAGAAAACTGAACAATTGATCAAATCGATGTTTCAACCCACGAATACTCTGTTATTGCAATTAGTGGAAAAAGATAAGAAGTTATTGATATTCTTCCTGAACCTAGACTCGGAAAAATCAAGGTAAAATAGAAAGAAAAAAACCAATTTTTTAAGTCGGAAAAACGAAAAATAGCTTAAAACAATTAGAATGTTAAAAAAGAAAGCATAAAAATTAAAAAATTTCATTTTATGATAAGAAATTAAAAAAATTTATTTCTAGGCTTCTGTATCAAAATATTGATGAAGATAGTTTCAAGAAAATCGGCGGTCTTTTGAAATCCATGGTCATGAATATTCAAAACGATGTCTTTTCGTATTTTTTTACCCTTAAACATTTTTTATGTCTTTTTCTTCTGTTATTTAGCAAAGTACATATGTGCAAGATCCTCGATGATATTAAGCATTCTTTGGTTCTTAATGCCAAGGATATTTGTCGTGAGATTTTAAAAAATGAGTTATCATTATTTCTGAAGACTTCTGTGTAAAAAAAATGGTTATCTATTTATTTAAAATTAATTTACTCAAGGGAAATTATCAAGAAAAACTCGAAGAATTTTGTGTATTATTATAATGAGTGTTCTGGCGACATTTATGACATCAAAATCGACAACAAGAAGATCATAATTCCTATCATCGAATTCGAAGAAGTGGGATTCTACTTATCAATAGAGAATTTTAATCTCGACATCCACACTTTCATCGATAAGGCAAATTATTAATAAAATTAGCATTTATTTTAATTAATTTGGCCAAAGATTTCGAAAAAATGGGGATTTGTCAACCACATGTTGCAAAGCATCAAGGAAAGACATGTGTTCACTCAGATCTTAGAGAATGAAAACTCAAAGCTCATATTCTTATTTAATAATGATCTTGAACTTTTATATCAGAATAGAGAGGTCCCCACAAATTTAAAGTATTAATATCATTAGTTTGCTTAAAAATTCATGAATTCAAAAGAAACCATTTGGAAATCCTTGAGTTTTGGAACAAAGAAGCTCCTAAACTCGCAGAAATTTTCATTAAAGATAGTGCTCTTTTGCAAAATATCAGCAAAAACATAGATTATTTTAAGCATTCCAATGAAAGATTCTTGACGTTTACAGGGACCCCAGCCTATGAAATTGCAGTTAAGCGCAATGATTTCCAAGATATTGATTATTTTTTGATTTTGTTGAAGAATCAAAAGAATTTGATGTATTATCATTTTTTTAATGGGATGCCTAAAAATAAATTAATTTTAAATCAAGTCAAATGAGTGACAATAAAGAAAAACATATGAAGCCTTTAGATGAAGTGAAAATCCAAAAATATGTGAATTATCTGCTAAAATACTGTCATATTGAGAATAATATCAGTTCAATGGATGTATGTCAATTGCTCATCGAGAAAAGCAGAGAACTTCAAATAAAAAATATGAACCCATTAGTTACACCATATTCATTTCATTAAAATCGTAATCATTCTAAAATAGAAAGCTTATTCTGATAATGCATCAGAGTTGTCTCTGATCTCAGATTACTCAAAGGAAATTGACTCTCCAACCTTTGTTTTCAAAAGAAGAACAAAAGAGTAGTTTTAAATTAGATTATATATTTTTTCCTAATGGGGTTACAAATTTGATGGGGGGGG
>Ga0302186_10002658_pt1 | contig 13586 bp, 9 predicted proteins | sample II_Bog_E1_2_FD_198782 | JGI IMG/M metagenome (GOLD analysis project Ga0302186, IMG submission 198782) | Peat permafrost microbial communities from Stordalen Mire near Abisko, Sweden - II_Bog_E1_1 | ecosystem: Environmental > Terrestrial > Soil > Wetlands > Peat | place: Sweden: Abisko, Stordalen... | reverse complement strand
TGGTCAAATGCCGATCATAAATGTTATTTATGACTCTTATCAACTTCAATCTATCATTTTATAACTCCAATTTTGTATCAGTCAATTTGTATAACATTGGAAGAATATTAGCTAATTATATATATTCTTTCGATGACAGATAATTTTCTCAGCCGATTTATCGGTAGAACACAAATAATCTCTAAACTTGGTCCTGAAGAACTGCTGAAGGGAGCTTAAAAATCAATTATTTACACTAACACTCGTCAATCTTTTGATCGGTTAAACACTCACATGCCGAAAAGAGCAAAGCCTATCGTATTTGAGTCGACACTCACTGAATCTAATGAAACTGAGCCGGAAAACAATTTTCATTTACCGCACCTCGACCAAAGATACCTAAATAGTGAATCCAAGATAAAACATAAGACACTCTATCGAAATTAAAATGCAAAAGTTTACTACGACAAGGAAACTAATTGGGCTATATAGTAGAGTGAACCAGAGGAGACGGGAAAAAAGGAGAAGGAAGAAGTTAAAAAAAAGCCTCCACTAATCACCATTAACTCAATTAAGGATGACAAGGCTGTTTTTCATTTAAAGGAAACGCTCAAATAAAACAGTTTTCACATCAAAAGTAGTAGCAAGCTAAAGACTGCCAAATTGGGAGGACTTGGACCTAACATTGGAGGATAAGAATGGTCAATAAGACGTTAAAAGGCTTAAAAAGCAAATGTATTAATTATTTTATGTAGAGATACGCAAATTAATTAAAGAAAGTGAATCGAGAACGTCTTTTAAAATCTTTAGACTAAGCCGAATATGATAATTATCCTATACGCCGAACAAATGTCTGAACTCTCCGTTTGATATGTTTTAATAAGTTATGCATAATGTACTTTCTATCTGCTAATCTTTGCGGTTATATTGAGATGTAAAAGATGTATTTTAACTGTATATCGATAGTTGTTGTAATCATATCAAATTATTTTCCATAAAATAATTGTATGGACAGAACACACAATTAGATGGAGATTACATTAAGGATAATCATGCATCATCTTATATTTTGTTATTAGCTGCTTCCTTGCAATATCTTCTCATTGATAAGAATTTATCTGTGGAAGTATTTCCTAGCAATTTTTCAAGATTATTTTTCGTTTGAAAGCGATACTGATATTTATTTTTTATCTCTAAAATAGCCTTATTGCCAGTTGGTTAAATTCTAAAGCTTCGGAGATGTCTAATTTTAAATATCCATAATTTATAATGAATTAAACATGAAAGTATATCTATTTCTTCTGATATTATTAAAATATCTAAATTTAGACGAGTCAGGATATCATTTAAGTCTGCTGTAGTGAACTTAATTAAAGATCTTTACTAATTGGCCATAAAATTCTAATAAAACAATGAGTGCAAAATAATAGAGAGTCATGAATTATTTATCATAAATAAATCACATTAATGCCAAACCATATTTTTATGCAAGTAAAAAGCAAGTAAATGATAAAATGCATTAAGTCATTGAAATTATTTAAGAGAAAGATAAAAAAATTTTCTCAATTGTTATTTCAATTAAATTAGAATCTTTCATAATCAAAATATCAAACTTATTAAGTTTCTATGGAAGCATAATTCTTGTATTTATTGACATTCATATATGACTTGAGAATAATTCATTTGTACGAGTGACAATTTTAATCAAATCAGAATTTAATATTTAAATAGTCAAAGAAAAAAAGGAGGAAACTTCGGAGTCATCATAAATATACGAATTAAAGCGTGACTGCCTATTATAAATTATTGCAAAAGTATGGATAATGATTAATGGGCATAGCATCCACGAAAAGCATTAAAGAAATAATTTGCCTTTTGATATCTTTTTGGAATAATAAAAAAAATGGACTTTAAACAATGGGCCTAAAATAGTATTTGAGTGTGAAAATATATCCGATAGATGATAAGATTGATCAATAGCATTATAAATTGTTATTTACTTATGCAATTAAAGATGGTTTTTTCGATATTTGTTTTATTATTTCAATCTGGTACATTGTAGTTATATCATTATTCTCCATACTATATAAGATAATTGATCGAGAAACATCAAATTAATGATTGTTATCATATGTATACTATTAATATCCCACTCCCAATCGGCATCGGCTTCTCCTGGTGGTTTCTGCTCCTTAGATTAGTATATGGTCACTGGTAAAATTATGTTAACTAGGATTCGTATATCTTCGATACAAGCGCTTCTTATAATAATCCTAGTCCGCTCTCCTCTCCATTAACGGCAACAGTCCCATTTGCTAAGGCACAAGCAGATAACATTTATCAGTTGGCTCTATCATATTAAAAGCTGGATTACATTATCATTAACTTCCAAATAAATATTTTCATAAACTGCATAAATAACGTTTATTCTTCTTTTGGAGTAAATGTCTATTCAACAAACACAAGCAATATCCACCTTTTAGGTTTTCGGTATTTAATAATAAACTCCAATTTCAGCAAATTTTATGTTTCTTACTCTACTATAGTGCCTAATGTAAATCTTGTTAATGGAGGATCCTATACAACATCTCTATCTGGATTAGTTTCTGTTACAGGAACTCGCTCATATTATCTTGCTTTCACGGGATTTGATATAATATCAACTAGCCATCAAACAAATATATGGTTTAATGGTTTGGGATCAACAGCTACATCAGTTAGTTTAAGATTAGCAACCGTCTACAATATAACGTTGTCTTCAGCCTCCTTTCTTTTACTGAGATATAATACATCTATATCAGTCCTACCAATGAAAGTTCAAGTTACTCAATATTCTGGTACTTTTACCTTGACGACTATTGATAGCCATCTCTCATATAATACTAAAAACACATTATTCGGAATATGGGGTGAGATCGTTACGAATGACAATTTCTTTAATTTTAACTTCACTGCTAGGAATGGATCTTCCATATTTTCCACTACCAATATTCAAGGCAACGGACAAACTATTGTGGCGATGGTTATTTAAACATATTCTAATTCTTGTTGTCCCTTCCCTACCGTTTATTATTACCCAATTAGTTAAACATGTTTTGATATTTGTCCACCCAGATTATATACCAGTTCAACATATCAATGCTTACCGTGCCCTCATGACTGTCTTTTATGCAACAACAATGGTAATGGAAGCTGTATTTCCTGCTCAGCTAATGATTTTAGAACCTTTAGTGTGACTACCGGTCGATGTGTTCCAAATTTAGGTTATTACAACTAGGGAAGTCTTAGTCAATCTCAACCATGTGCTAGTGACTGTTACAGATGCTCTTCTCCAACAGCATGTTCGCTTTGCTTTGCTGGTACGTTTTCAGTTATAGGTGGATGCTCTAATGTAATTGGTTGTTCTGCTATCCTTCGTATTAATAATACAACAACCTGCATATCTTGTTCAGAATAATTTTTAACAACTACTGATAACCTTTGTATCTGTCCAGAAGGTATGTGGCTTGTTACTGGCCACTGCACCAATGTTAGCGGATGCATGAGTACTATAAGAACAAATGAATTAACAAGATGTATTTTTTGCAAAACTAATTTTATTTTTAGCTCCAACACTTGCATGTGTGCCCATGGATTTACACTTCAAAACAGTTTAAATGAATGTATTGAAATTTGTGGAGACGGAATTGTCTTTGCTGATCCCTGCGATGATGGAAACTTGGTTAATGGAGACGGTTGTTCATCGACCTGTTAAATTTAACCAAATTATAGCTGCTTTTATGGATCTCAAACTCATGCTTCCCTATGTTTTTATCACAAAGGGTATCAAATTGCTGTCAATTTTATCGATAAAACTGAGCGTCAAAATCAGGGTATCTTTGTCTTTAATATTACCCCTCTACTCAGTCAAGTAATCTGTGAAAATTTAATCTAATCTCTTGAATTTGTGTGCAGCTAAAACATTACAATCCCTGAATGGAATATTTCAGCCAGTATCCTAACAGTAAAAGTGAACTATACTCAAAATTTGTAAGGGAACGAAGCAAATTTGTCAGTTAAGCTCAATCAAACCTTCCCTATGAAGCATTCTTTGAATATCAGCTTTTTAATGAAATCACGAGGGATGAAACTACTCGTTTACGAACATTATAATGAACTAACCATTATTGATAAAATCCTCTTCTATATTTTATCTTTTCCTCTCTTCTTATTTGTAATAGGCTCTATCAGTCATAAAATGATTGGTGTTTAGGTGTTGAATACCTTTCAAGTAATTCTTTTCACTTCTACTTTAAGTACCCACTACACATAGCCCTACATTCTGATGAACTACCTCTCTAGTTCAATGTGCAACATCTAGTATCTATTTAATCACCAAAGTAATTTTTACTCAAAATAGTCTTCTGTTGGGTAATTTTTCGCGTTCAGTGAGAGTAATTTATATTTTTCTCAATATATTATTGGAGGAATAATTTTGTTGTGTACTCTTGCTCCAATTGTGAGGCTGATTTATTAATGCACATCAAAACAAGATGGAAGTAAATTCGGTCTTAATAAAATTTAAACTATTACTCAAGTAGGATATAATTATTTTTTATTTCCTGTTGCAATCGGATTTTTATTTGTAAACGTATTCGCATATTCCTCTTTTTCCTAATCTAATCTTCAATATTCAACTATCAAAATCTTAATTGTCATTCTGCAGGTATTTTTAATGATAACTTCTACTTTTATTTTTGTATATGAATGGGCATTCTCATTAACAATTTAATTGAAAGAGGGTTAAGTTAAAGTTAAACTAGTATAGTCTTCGATAGAAAGGAATCCAATAAATTGCTTTTAAGGGTGCAGCCAAAACTATATTCCTGCATATCTCTCTTATCTGTATGTGACATTTAATTTTTTTTGGATGGCTAATATCTTCGATTTTTCTTATTCCCTTTATCCAATGACTTGCCTAAGCCTCATATTTTTTATCTGGTTTATCTACCAGATGCCCTATGACGATGCTATTCACAATGTAGGCCAAATACTGAATCTATTGCTCATACTAATTTTTTCAGTTTGGGTGATTTTGAGAGAACTGCTTTCTGTATTTATGGTTGAGTAAAATTAAATGTATGCTATTGGTCTCATTTCAGTATTAATAGTGGTTACTTTTGTCGTAAATATAGTTAGAGTCATTGTATAAATTTGAAGAAAATGTGTTTGCACTTTAAAGAAACCTCGAAGTAAAAAACAGCACAAAAGTCCACCATCTCATGATGAAAATGATAAAAGATAAGTCCATTTTTAAAATGATATTCAAAGTGACATAATGAAAGAAATGGAAAAAATTAATCCATATTCTATATATGCACAATTTGTACGCAAACAAAATTAACAGATAGATTAGTTTAACAAGGAACGCCTGCTCAATAAAATGAGTCCTCTCTACTATGATAAATTTAAGAATGAAAATTTGAGGAATAATCCAGATTTAATGAGGAGAGAAAGAATGAAATAGTTTGAGGAGGAAGAGATAGGAGTCATTGATATAATCATTAAAACTTAAAAATAATCTCACACACGATTTTCTCCAGCAAAACTATGAAATTATAGAGTGAATGATGTTGATTGATATTCTGTTGTATTTCCTTAATATTATTTAATAAATAAAGAGATAGATAAAGGAGGAAATATGAACTTCTAGTGATTGGATATTATTTAATTGAAAATAGCGAGACTGATAATTTTTTTCTTCTTTTTAAGGAGAAATAATTTAATGAATCCATCGATTTTGAAATTATTAATATTATAAAAGACTTTAGTTTTTAAAATTTATGATATTTTAAAATTCTAGGCTTAAAAATAATCATCATTCAAGGAATATTTATATCGTGAATAAGATTTATTTCTTTGAAAGGCTGTAAAATAAACGACAGCTGCTCCGACCAACTTCGCACATTTCCCGATAATACCATAATAGAGGAATTCTAACTCCCGAAACATTTTTAAAGATCTTGGGGGTTCTTCCTTCCATGATGACAATACATGAATAGGTGGAACCGAGATCAATGCTTATGATGGCTCCCTTGCCTTTGGTGTTGAAGATTTTTCTGTGAAATAATTAGGAAAATAACGAAAATACGGAAAATATGAGTTTATCATTGTGATGTTTAAGATATCCTTCTAATTATTCTCATAAAAAATTCCATAATTTAGCATCTTATGATATATGTTATCTTTAGATGAAACCAAACTCTGAAAAGGATAAATAAATAACTTTTCGGCTAATATTAGCCTTATCAAAATTGAATACTCATATTTATAATTATTCAATCATACTCACAAGAAGCAAGGGCACTTGCTTGATCGGATTAATTCTTTGCCTCCAACTTTGTATACATTACTTTAGTCGAGTATCCAATACTCCTCTTATAATTAAATGAACATAATGGCAATGGCTTTTCTTTCATAATAGCCAACAAACTTAATGCTCATTTTATCAATAGGAAATTATCTAGTGAATTTCTTTAATTTGAAACTAACAATATTCTTTAAACCTGGAGGCAATGCTTGAGCATTATGATAACACTTTTTATAAAGTTGATCTCTTAATACCCTATATTAAATTTCTGAATTTGTCAGAAATTGATTTAAACTTATTTCCTCCAATAATATTAAATAAAAACAAATAATAATCTGTCAATAACTCAAGAATCATTTTTTATTAATTTTCAGAAATTTTTCTTATGTTAATTTTGAGGTTATATTATTCATACGTTTAGCGATTTAAGACATCATCGTTTGGTTGTAAATTAAAATACAAAAGCAATAATTATCATTCAATGCTGAGAGGACTGATATTCATTGTCTTAATATCCCGAGCTACTTGTTTATCGACACCTGCTGGAGGATACTGCCCTGCTACATAATACATAATAACAGGTACAGACCAATTAATTCAGATTCGTTCACCTTCGATACCAGCACATCTTATCATAATGCAACTCCTTACCCGTCACCTATGATTGCAACTGTGCCATTAGCGAAAGCTCAAGTAGACAATATTTATCAGTTAGCTCTTTCCTTTCAAAATCTAGATTATGAATTAATCAATTATCGGATAAGTATTGTTACTAATTACACTAATCCTCAACCCACCTCCTTCGATGTTAATGTCTATTCTGCATTCACAAGCAACATACATCAACTTGGTTTTCGCTATTTGGTTATCAACTCAAATTGGAGATATGTCTTTTATGTTTCTTATATTACTTTCACCCCCAATTTATTCTCAGATGCAAATTGCAAAACTCAGTCATTTACAGATTTTAATTTTACTTTCAATTCTTATTTGGCAGCCTTTACGGGACTTGATTTCGATTATTCTTTTTTAACGAGCACATGCGTATATATTGTTGTTAGTTCTTACTCTTCATCATCTGCAGATATTTGTATATATAGTTCTGCGGCTGGATATAAATCTATAATGATGTATTAACTTTCTATCCTCTTTCTCAGATATAATAATGATCAGAATACAAATATCACTAAATTTTCACTTAGGGTTGTGATTCCTTTATCAAATAATTTTGATTATTCATATAACGCCAGAAATACTTTCGTTGGTTTAAAGGAGTTAACAACAATTGAAACATTCTCAAATTTCAATTTTTGGGTACATAATGGATCTATCAGCTCCACTACGACTAATTATGATGTTGATAGCCAAAATACTTTAAACCATGTTATTAATGGTATAATTATCGAAAAATATTATTAAAATTGCTGCATTTTTCCAACTATCTACTATTATCCAATCAATCAAACTTGCTTTGATATCTGTCCTCCTCGGCTATATGAAAGCTCAAATTTCACCTGCTTACCCTGCCCCTTTGACTGCCTTTATTGCAACAATAATGGTAATGGACATTGTACTTCCTGCTCACCAAACGATTATAGAACGTTGAATATCATAACTAATCGCTGTGTTCCTAATTTAGGCTACTACAGTAACGGAACATTTAGCCTAGCTCAACCCTGTGCTTATGACTGCATTTAATGTAATTCACTAACTGTATGCAAAATCTGTGTTCCAGGTAAAATACCAGTAACTGGAGGCTGCTCCAACGTATTTGGATGTGCTCAAGTATTTGTTAATTTTGCCAGCAACACAACAATTTGTATTGCCTGTAAGAATTAGTTTGTATTAACAAATGACCATCTTTGTTCATGTCCATGGAGCACTTGGCTCGTTACTCATCATTGTACAAATGTAATTGGATGTCTAACCACCATCAGAATAAATAATGTGACACAATGCGCCGCCTGCAAGCAACATTTTGTTTATGGTAATCATGTATGTGTCTGTACTCATGGATTTTAGCTGCAAAACGGAGCAAATGAATGCATTGAGATTTGTGGTGACGGAATTCTCTTTGTTTTGCAATGTGATGATGGAAACCTAATAAATGGGGATGGTTGCTCATCAAATTGCAGGATTTAACCAAATTATAAATGCTTTGCTGGATCTTAAAATCATTCTTCGCTGTGTTATTCAATAAAGAAATATTAAATTACTGTCAATTTAATAGACAAAACTGTTGATCAAAATAAAGGAATCTTTATTTTTCAGATTAACCCTAATTTTAGTTAGGTATCGTGGTTGGGAATTATTGAATAATTAACATTTTCGTGTAATGAAATCTCTACTGTTTCCAGCTGGTCTTTTAAAGATAATATTCTAACTGTAAAAGTTGATTATGAATAAAATTTGTAAGGAAACTTAGCTGAACTGTCTCTCAAACTCAATCAAACATATATCTTTCAACCTTACCTGAATATAACGTTTAGCATGAAATCAAAAGGAGTAATGCTAATAATTTATGATTCTTATGATCTAATAACAATTATTGAATGGATATTGTATGGAATTTCAATATCTACTGTTATCCTTTTTGTGTTGGGCTCAATTGCTCATAAAATGATTGGTGTTTAGATATTAACTACCTTTCAAATCATCCTATTTGCATTCACCCTTAACACCAAATACACTCAATTTTATAACATCCTAAATTACCTTTCTCCCGTCAGCGGTAATTATTATTACTTTACGAACTATCGAAGCAATTATTACTCAGATCCGCATTCCCTTTTGTAACTTTTCACTTTCAACAAAGATAGTCTTTTTCTTACAAAGGAAGTTACTGCTGGAATTTTCATTGGCTGCTGCCTCATTACGATTGGAAGAATAGTGTTGAGGTACATATTTGGAAAGACTAACTGCCAAGGCTATCTTTAAAAGGTAGCTCAATTTCTCTACAATCACATTTTATTTCCTTTAGCAATCGGATTGTTGTTTATCAACGTCTTTTCCTACACTTTATCTTCCTTCGCTGTTTAAATTTCGCAATATTCTACCAATAACCTCCTTACTATCATTATACATCTATTCTTAACGATGACCACTTCAATGTTATTTTGTAATGAGTTAGCATCTGTTCTCACCACTAAATTTTAAGAAAGCGAAAGCGAATATTAGGTTAAAGAAGAAGATAAAATTAATCAATTTTAAAGATGTAACAAAAGTTATATTCCAGTCTATCTCCTTTTTATCTATGTCCAATTTACTATTTTCTTGGTAGCCAATATTTGTAACTTTGCCTATTCCCTATATGCGACTACTATTATAACCTCGCTTTTCTTTGTTTGGTTCATTTGTTATAAACCCTATGAAGATACATTCCATAATATTTGCTAAATCCTGAACATTGTACTTATTCTCATGTTTTAATTTTGGTCAATCTTGAGAGGATTCTGTCCAGAGGTTACCGTGTAGAAAAATTAAATAATTACTCTTTGCTGTTTTTCAGGATTAATGACCGTCATCTTACTATTAACGGCAGTAAGAGTGATCATTGAAATTCGAAGGAAGTTTATGTGCTCTCCCAAGAAAGTCTAATCGAAAGTCAAATTGAAATTATCAATCAAATAAAACCACGAAATCAATCCCTCATTCTTATAAAGTAGTAATGACTAAATGATGAAAAAAATGGAATATATGAACCCCTACTCTCTGAAGGCACAACTTTTACGTGAGCAAAAGCTAAAATGGGACGAAATTAACGAACAACGCCTCCTCGACCACACTGAGCCTCTTTATAGTAACACATTTTCGCAATACAATATGACGAGCAATATTCAAGATCATAACTTTATGAATGGCAATGCCCAACAGTCCTCTAAAAAAGCGATGTTAGGGAGATAAAAAGATAAAAAATATTTATAAAAAGCAAGCAAATGAATGATGGAAACTTGATGGTAGATGACTTAAATGAATAATGAATCATATTATTAATTGTAGTTAATTTATTTGTTATCTCATCCATTTATGTTGCAATTTATAATGATTATTATTTTTTATATTAGAAAGAGTACTACTATTTAGTTAGTTCTATTCTTCTATCTTGAAGCATTTTTAGATACTTCGCTATTATTTTATATTCTTTGAACTTGATTGAGATTATTCGCTTGATATCTTTGCCTCAAGATTTCTTTCCTGTAAAAATAATGTTTCTAAAGAATATTTTTTTCGACCGATTTTAGAAAGAGTCTCAAATTTGCAAAATGTTCACTTGAAGTATCATTTTTAGAATTATCATTATTTTATTTTTTCAGAATATAGATTATTTTTATTCAGTTTCCAGATTTTTCAGATAATAGGAAAGTTAAGATTATGATGGAAATTCGAAAAGATATTATAGTGGTTACACAATGGAATTGGAAACGATATCAGTGAATAATTAATAATTGGTTGAGAGAAGAAGAGAAAGGTTATCAGGTGCTTATGAATAATTAGAAAGATTATTTAAAAATGTAATTCAGCCATTGACTAACTATTTGTTTATGTTTTCCTCAAAATGTGATTATTCTTTGATTCCAATTTGATTGAAAGTATAATTACTAACCCTAAGTCTTGATATTATTCTTTAGCAGCCAATCATCGATTTCAATACATTTAGGGACGGTTTGATTAAATGGCATCTTTCGCTTTAATGATAAAAAGTCTTAAAACAAACTTTAATTTATATATAATAGCACGAAATGATTAGTGTTGCAATAAAAATAAGATCTTTCCGATGAAAGCTAACTTTATATGGTCTTTAATTTATTAATGAGCTCATTAGCTTCATCATATTATCTTGTCATTATTTTTCTTCAATGATTCGTTCATTCATGTACAAAAAAATAATAGAAGAAATAAGCTAAAATTATTTTTGATTTATTTTTAGGAATAGCTATTTTAAATAAGAGAACAGAATAAGGATGTTTAAAAATTGATGAACTTCGATGCTTCATTTAATAATTTAATTTAATATTATAAATAATCATTAAATAACCATAGATAATGATAATAATTCATATTAAACAGATAGTAAACAAAACTTAATAGTAAAGTTTAATTTGTATTAGACGCAAATAAAATGTTAGAAACCGAAAGTTTGTTGAAATCTGTTGTCATCACTCAATCATAAACCGACCTCACTAATCCTGTTGAAGTTCGTCGAATAAATGCTCCCTGCAAAATAAATAAATACGATTAGGGATTTGAGTAACTAATGCAGACGCTACAGTGAGAGTTAACAACGAAATAATCGAAAATTTGATAGCAGAGAGCTAGCTGATAAAGTTGGTCAGCTGTTACTTTTCAAATGTAATAATTTTTATCATGGATGGGAGAAGAGGAGTTGTTTGATTATCAATTAATCGAATTTCACCAGTCCTGATATATTAATTATAAGATAGTAACTTTCTCAGGGAAGCAGAGAGGCAATAAAATAAGTTGATGAAAAGAATGTTCATCAGAATATTTTTGATTAATTCTTACATAATTATCAAGATAAATTATCTCTTTTGTTGATTTTAATTTATTATTATTCATTATTAAAAATGAAAAATTCATTAATCATAGGGCTTTTCACTTGTCTAATGCTCTATAAAAATTCGTTTTGTTGCTTATCTGGAGCTATAGAGGGGTGCACGGGATACAATTTAGCTGATCAAGTCTTGAGCTGCACGTGTAACACTTGTAATGGTACTTTATCTGTGGCTCACAGTAAATTTAGTTGCTGCTTGCCAACAGTCTCTGTTAATTGTTATCATTGTGATTCATCTTATCAATGTAGACTTTGCTAAGGAATGTATGGCTTGAATTCAGCTGGTGATTGCGTTTCTTGCAACTCAAGTTTAGATTACTGCCTTTATTGTAATTACTCGGTTTGTCCTCAATGCAAAGATGGATACGCTTTAAATGCATCAAATAACTTTGTGCATTGCATATCATTATTTCCCAATTGTTACGGGTGTAATTCTACTCAATGCTTTGGATGTATTGATGGATTCGCGATGAACTCTTCTTCTAATTGTCAATAATGCAATAAAACCATTTCTAATTGCATTGCTTGTCAGAGTATAAACTAATGCGTCATATGTTCCTCTGGATTCGGTTTAAATTCCACATAATATTGCCCAGCCTGCAATATAAGCATAAGCAATTGTGAAATCTGTAGTAATGCATCTATATGCACTACTTGCTTCAATGGTTATGCACTCATTTCGGGATAGTGTATCCTCTGCAGTATTGCTTGGCCTGAGTGTCTTGATTGCAGTGGAGTTTCCAATGAATGCATCAACTGCATCAACATTACGAACTACTACCTCTTATCGAATTCTTGCTTTCTCTGTAATAGTTCTTTAGTGGGCTGTTACAGATGTACTGATAATATAACATGCACTTTATGCCTCGATAACTCTTATATTTTAATAGGTTGGAATTGCTAACCATGCAGTACAGTCATAAGTCCATCATGCAAAAAAAGAGATGTTCACTAACTTAATGCTTCTAATGCATTACTAGTCAATATGCCCGAATACCATCCTCAACATATCCATACACTCTTACCTGTCAACTGTGTTTAAATTTAATGCCAGGCTGCTATTTATGCTCGAACAATACGCATTGCCTTAAATGCGGAATCGGCATACCAGTGGAAGGGGGTTGTACTCACGTTGCTGGATGCGCCTTAGCAAACTCTACATTGGGATATTCAGCTAATTGCATAAGCTGCAATAGTAATTTCTATTTTTTAACCCCAGTCAATAATAAATGCGTTTGCAAGGAGGGATGGATTATTGGTCAGCTATGCGGTAATATTATTGGGTGCATGAATCTTGCACTCACAAATTTCAGCACTACGGTCTGTATTTCTTGTAGTCAAGGCTTCAATTTGACAAATGGAGCTTGTAATTGCAAACCTTATTATTTTCTCTAGGGGTCAGTTTGCTCCGAGATATGTGGAGATGGACACTTATTCGTGCTACCCTGCGATGATGGAAATTTAATTGATGGGGACGGGTGTTCGAGAACTTGCCAAATTTAATAAAACTATGTTTGCAATAAAACGTCAAAGATTCCGGCAAGCCTGTGCACATATAAAGGTACAGTAACGTTAAAATTGAGCCAAGTCAGTCAAATTGTAAACACCAACTCTGCACGGATAGCCTTTAACATTGTTCCTTATGTGCCAGCCGTCAAAATGAATATTGAATCATTGACAACTTTT
>Ga0302186_10002657_pt1 | contig 13587 bp, 11 predicted proteins | sample II_Bog_E1_2_FD_198782 | JGI IMG/M metagenome (GOLD analysis project Ga0302186, IMG submission 198782) | Peat permafrost microbial communities from Stordalen Mire near Abisko, Sweden - II_Bog_E1_1 | ecosystem: Environmental > Terrestrial > Soil > Wetlands > Peat | place: Sweden: Abisko... | reverse complement strand
GTTATTTATGAACTAAACTTAAAATTAAAATCAAAAAAAAAAAATTCCCAAAAAATCAACAAAAAAAAAAGAAGATTTTAAATTATTAATTGCTATTTTAAAGTAAAACTCCTATAATTTTGTTTTTTTATATTTTTGTTTTTTTAGTATATATATATTTTAAGAAAATAATTAAAAAATTTTTACATTTAAGGTTTTTAAAATTTTTTATCAAAAAAATAAATAAAACATCCAACTCATATTAAAAAATTTCCGAATAATAATTAACCATCACATCCACATTGCTAAAACAATCACATCTAAATTAAAATACTTCTCCTGTTTCTGCTCCACTATTTCAGGCCTTTTATGCACTCTCTTGAGAAGGAAAAACTCATTTGGTGTCAATTTGTTGTCCATGTTGAAAGGCATTTATAAACGAAATAATTCCATTATTTAATACAGAGTGCATAAAATATCAATTTCCTCCTAAATTCAAGCAGAAGCCTCATTTTCATTCTTTGTAATAGATCTTTCAGAACTCCAGAATCTGCCTTCATATCTCTCCTCCAAATTCTAAATAATCCTTCTCATTATTCAAAATGAATTTCAATAATTTTTTGGATCCCTTGTTTCAAAAGGACCTTTATCAATTTCCACCTTGGAATTATCGACTTTTTCCTAAATATTTCATTTATTTGATCAAGTTATCACGGTTCACATCATTTTTTCATTAGAACTGTCTAAACTCATCGGAAATGTTAGATTTTTTCTTTTCAATGGATCTTGGATCATCAACATTAGACATCATCAACGAATTTAGAACATAAGTGTGTTTTCAATAAGAATTATAGCTTTTTCCTAGCCTGAAGTTTGATCAATGGAACAAAGCATCAATTCCAATGTGACCTTAGAATTCCCGAGTTTCAAAAAATAACAAGGAAATTTTTTTTCATAAAAAAAATAATCTAAAATTAAGTTGAAAACAAACTTTCGAACTAAAACAAATAACACATTAAATAAGTCCCGAATTTTGAACAATCTATGTTTCTCATAACATATTTCCACTTTCCTCCTTATTTATGCAACAACCTGTTAGCAAATTCAACCAAAGTAACAAAGAAAATTCCCTCAATTCCTCTCAAAAAAATTTCCCTTTATTTAAAACTCCTCTTCGAGATGAAAAATGTTCGTTTTATTGTCTTGCCAAAGAAGCCGAATTTCATCATCGGAACCTCAAGGATGCCGAATTCTATTACAATTTGGCTATCGAAAACAACGAACGAGTCGATAGTGCGGTTAAAGATTTGGCCACAGTCATTCATCAAAGGGGAAGAACAGAAGAAGCATGCCTCTTATTAGAGGATTTTAGACACAAATATCATGGAGATATGCAAAAATATGAAAATCTTATAAAGAACCTTCGAAAACAAGTCCTTTGATTTTTTTACTTAGAATTATATGAAACCTGTTTTTTTTTTTCAGATAAAACCGACCGGAAACTGCCTATTGACAAAATTGCTTTTGATTGTAGATCCGAAAACATTAGAAAGCACAGTTAACATAAGAGATCTCTTTACAAAATCTTCACGTAAATAAAATCGAATTATTTTTCTGGTTAATTTCGATCAATTTTCAAGGCATTTTAGACATAGAACGAATTAAGGAAGGAAGCTATTTGTTTAAAAACCAAGAGGCTGAATCAAGTAAATTGCTCAAATTCGGATACCAAAAACTCTTCACGAATTGGAAACCACAAATATCAGGCATTTACTATTTGGTTCAATTCAGTTCGCATTCCCAAGCCAAAAAAACTTTAGATAGTCTGAAAAAACCGGTTTCGGCTGTGAGTTTCACATTTAATTTCCCCAAAAAAATCCTCTTTTTTTTTTCTTTAAAAAGGTGTTTTGGGTGAATTCTAACAACAAAATAGTCACAAAGGCACGTAAAAATCAGCTTAAAATTCAACCAAACAAGTTACTTTTTTACCCCTTATTTTTGATATTAAAATAAAATCAGGTTCCATGCCATTGAGTCTATTTGGGAAGAAACCCTATATTTTGCGCTGGATATTCCTTTAACTACTTTTGAAAAAGATGACTATTCAAAAATTTCTGGAATATGGGACAAGCCTTCCCCCCAATCAAGTTCAAATAACTTCGTTCTTCCTCTTTTCCAAAAGGCTTATGAGAATAAAATCAACCTTGATTTTGAGTTTTTCTTCAAGAAACTTTAACTTTTAATATATGTGAATTTTGACTTTTTATAACAAAAATCTAATATCTCATAAAAATGAAAAAATCCAAAAATTATTCATCTTCTGATTATTCAGATGACGAGCTCGAACAAGACTATAAGCTTGAGCCCAAAGAACAATATGGTCATCAGCTCCCCTTGAACAAATTCCAAGGCAAAATCAACCTCGATCACCTTGGAGTTCTACCCCATTCCATCCAGAATTCATTGAAAGAATCCCAAAACAAGGAAGATTCCAACAAAATCCGTATCAAAGATAAACATGACCGAGCCACTGTTGAACAAGTTCTTGACCCCCGCACACGAATAATCCTTGTAAAGCTTCTCAACAAGAAGTTTTTGAAAGAAATCAATGGATGTATATCAACAGGAAAAGAAGCCAATGTGTATCATGCGTATTCTCATGATGGAACGAAGGAATATGCGATAAAAATCTATAAAACATCAATTTTGATCTTCAAAGATAGAGATCGTTATGTTTCCGGTGAATTCAGATTCAGAAATGGGCATTGTAAGAGCAACCCCAGGAAAATGATAAAGTTATGGGCTGAAAAAGAACTCAGAAATCTGAAACGAATACATCAATCATCAATACCATGTCCCGAGCCAATTTTGGTGAAATCTAATGTTTTGTTGATGGAATTTATAGGTCAGGATAATGTCCAAGCCCCAAGATTGAAGGACGTGGAGAATCTAGATCAAGACACTTATAGTCTTTTATATCTGGAGCTGTTGAAAATCGTGAGGGTGTTATATCAGGATTGTAAGTTGATTCATGCCGATTTGAGCGAATATAATTTGCTCTATTGGAAGGAAAAATTATATATCATCGATGTATCACAAAGTATTGAACATGATCATCCACATGCTTTGGACTTTTTGAGAAGGGATTGCCTAAATGTGAACAATTACTTCAAGAAGAAGGGGGTGTTGACCTTTGGAATAAAACAGATTTTCGACTTCGTGACTGACATGAAAATCAAAATGGAAGACCTTAATGAAGAATTAAATCAAATGATCTCCATTAGACATGTGGACACTGAGGAGGAAGAACAGGTCTTTCTGGGGGTTTATATTCCTCGGACCTTACAAGAGGTCTCAGCTAAACAGGCTGAAGAAGATTTTAAAAAAAACAAAAGGGGGGAGGATGAGGATGTATTGTATCAAAAATTAACGGGACTTCAATTTGAGGAGAAAGTTAAAGAAAAAAGTGATACAAATAATGATGGCAAATCAGAAAAATCACAAGAAAATGAAGAGGAGGAGGAAGAAGAAGAATCAGAGGGGGAGGACTCTGAGGAGGGGGAGAAAAAAGAAGGAGAAGAAGGAGAAATAAAGGAGAAAAAAGGAGGGAAGCAGAAATATGATGGGTTGGAAAAGAAGGAAAGGAAGATGAAGATAAAAGAGGAAAATAGAGAAAAAAGGAAGAACAAGATGCCCAAAAAAATGAAGAAACAATTGATTAAAAAGAAAAAAGGAGATAATAAATAATGGGAAATTAAGAGTTTATTTATTTTGATTATTGGAATGAAAAAAATCTGCAATTTAAATTAAATTATCAATAAAAATGGAATTTTTAAGTAGCATTTTATTATTATTCAAATGTACTATGAATTGCTTCCTTTTGAAGTTCTGGTATCATAGATTTTGGACCCATTTTTCATTTGTATTCTTCTCTTTGTCCTGAGCACACATATTATCACTATTGTTATAATTACAAAAAAGACAAAAACACTTAAAATTAAAATGGCAATTAAGTCATCCTCACACAACCCGTAAATTTCATTGTGGTATGTGTTGTCTTGAATTATCAATTCTTTTTCTTGTTCTATTTCCTCGTCAGTTCCAACATAAAAAACTTGTGGTGGTTCATAGCTCATGACAAAATAATCTGGTAAGTTATCATTAGTTAAGTTTTGCAGAATTCTCTTATTATTTTTTTTGAAAACAATGTCTGTTTGAAACCAATAGGATGCCGATATCAAACTATTTAAACTTGGCAATAAAATTGTTAATGAACTATTTATTTGATTGAAATTTACAAGGATTGTGATGATTTGTTCATTATTATTTAAACTAACAGTGTTTTGATAGATAAACGTATCATAATTTTCATTAAAATTGTTATCGAGTGTAATCGAGGCTTGCTGATCTTTAAGCAAAAATACTGTATTATCAAGAATATTATTGGAATTTGTATCGATGACTATTTTTGATTGAATTGAATTGTTTTTCTCTTCTTCAGAAAGTGAAATTTGATTGCAAGAAGACTTGTCATTCGAGAGAATTGTTCCGAACAGACACAAAAGACATAATCCGCTCTCAGAATAGTTCAGACAACCACAAATTACAGGAATACATGCTGCTTTAGTAAAGGAAAGGATATAACCATCTTGACATTGTGAACATTTTTCGTCAACACCATATTCTTGACAATATTGAACACATACACTCATATTGCATGTGCTACAGGAAGTTCCACTATCATAAGTGCCATCAGGACATAAACACATTCCATTATTAAGATTATATGTTGATGAGCATTCAGTGCATAATGAAGGACCAGTGCAGGAATCACAATGAGATTCACAAGAAAGGCATGAAGAGCCACTTTGATAAGTGCCAATTTGACATGATGTCGTATCGCTAGGACAAGTGCCAAGATCAGAACAATATGCACACCAGCCGAATTGTGAACACATTCTGGTGCCAGTGCAATCACAATTTGTTGTGCATCGATTTGAGCCTCCAGGATTCTTTGATTCATCGTGAACATAAGTGTTACAAACGCAGGGATCGGAGCATTGGGAAAAGGTTTCCTTTATATAAAAAATGGTGATAATGAAGAATATTAGAGAGGTCATTATTTATTATAAATTAATAATTTTTATAAAAAAAAATTCTGAACTTGTCTTATTTTTAACATTGTACAAAGGAATTCATTATTTTTTATTAATTTTTTTTGGAAGTATGATCGAAATTTTTTAAATTAATTAAGTAAATCAATACAATTGTATATGTTTTTTTAATTATAAAAAATTAAAAAAAAATTTGTCCTAGAAAAAAATTAATTTTTTTAAATAAATTATTTTTTTGAAAATTCAAAAAAATTTGGAAATTTAAAAAATGAATCTGAAACCAAAATATAAAGAAACTAAAAAAATTCAGATAAAACTTTTTTTTTTTACTAAGTTATGTCAACTTACTTTATATGAAAAAAAATTTAGATGGAAAGGCAACGATTTAATAATTAAATGAACAAGACAATAAATAAATACGTTTTTTAATATAATGATTTTTTTTCATTTGGTGTTGGTTAAAGTCAGCAACCTTTTTATTTTAAGTTTAGTGGGAGATTTTACTCCGTTCCTCTCATATAAAAGAACAACTTTCCTGTCATTTAAAGAGCTTATTTGATCTTCTGATTTAGGATGCAGATAAATATTTGGATTGAGATTATTAGATGGAGCATTTTTGAAGATTTGTGCATTGGGGTTGGAGAGTTGGTCTAAAGGGTGGTTGAAGTGAACAGGCTGATAGGAAATTTTGGACATCACTTGGCTTGTTAGGAGAATGTATTTTTGAATTATATTATTGCAAAATATAATTTTTATCTTGTTTAAAAAGTATGAAATGTGTTCGTTGATTTCCGGACACACAATTCGATAAAATTAAAATTTTGGCTTTTTTTCTTAATTAATATTTTTTTCCTTTTTCCAAATTCAAATTCCCAAAGAAATTTGGATTTTTAATTATTTTTGATTTTAGTCTGTTTATTTTCATTTGAAATTAAAAAAAAAATATTTCCTTCATTTTTTTATACATCTGGTGTTTTTATCACACTAACTGTCCCATTCACATTGATTTCAGTCAAACCATCTTTTAATTTTTTATATTTAAAAAAAAAAAAAAATTCATTACTTGCTTTCTTCTTTATTTTGGTGCCATCATTCAAAACCGTAGTGATTTTATCCTCGCTATCAAAATAAGTGGTTTTTCCATTATTTTCCTTCAAACAAGCAGTGCCATTGCCATGCAATTGGAAATGTAATTCAGGACTATCCACCTCATAATTTCCTTTTCTGATTTTGATAAGAACACCTTTAGGCAAATGGAAGTCATTTTCTCCATTTCCATTGATAAAATAATCAGCTCCATCAAAATAAATTATTTCAATAGTATTATCACTTTTTATGATTATCTTAATAGAATTATTCAGATCCTCAATGATTTTGGTTCCGTTGGGTTTTATTGTTGTTTGGGTCCCATCATCGTTATGATTAATGGTGTCCTCGTTGTTTTTTTCCACAGATATCACATTTTTAGTGAGTTTATTCATTTCTTGATTCACCCTTAATAGATGAGTTTCTATTATTTGTTGTAAATCAATCGATTTTTTAATAGATTTCAAATGTTCTTCAGCACAATCTTCCAACATCTTCCCCACATTGAAATCATTTTTTGTCTGATGTGACTCAGGAAAATATATAAGTGATTGTTTTTTTTCTATTAAACAATAACCTGGAACATGTATCCCCAAGGCATTTTTATTAAAATCCAAGCATTTTGAATACAAATATGAGGAAATTCTTTTGATATTCATATCGCAACGATAGGCATCAAGGTCACAAATATAGCTTTCTAGCCCGTTTTTGCGAAATTTCAAACAACATTTGTTGATAGTATGGATATTTTCAATTTTCTCCACAACATCAAAACAGAAATCGCAATTGTCTGGACTTTGATACAGGACCATAGTTTCTTTTTCATATTCGATCCCCATTTCTCCGAAGTTCATGTTGAGACTTTGGACATTTTTTGAGCCAGGGGCCAAATATTCCACGAAGAATTTATCCTCATATTCCACAGGCATTCTAACTAATTCAAAAGGCATAGTTTTCACTGCTTCATGATACCCACTAACAATAGATTTTTGGAGAAAGTCCATGATTTTCTCATTATAAACAGAAATACAGAAAATACGCTTATATGTGACAATTGACATATTTTTAAAGAATTCGAATGCCAGACATTGTTTTTCATCTGAAATCACTTCCTGATATTTCGAATACGCCTCCTCAATCAAATTTAGGTCCAAATCAACATCTTTCAAATATCTATAATGATTTCTTAACTCTGAAGGGAGACATGGGTATTCTTTATAACAAACCCAATGTATGCTGGTCAAATTAAATTCTTCTAGGATATCTTGATTTACTTCTCTGAAGATTTTGATTTTTTTTGTGGTAATTTCAACATAGACTTCACGTGGACTCAAAGTTTCAGTTGGGGCATTTGGAAAGATGAATTCCATCATCCAGGATTTATAGAAAGAATTCTTTTGTTTGGTAACGAATAGGTTTTCATTGAGTTCATGGGTGATATTAAATGGGGGTTCAGAGTCTGAGGATGTATTGTTGAAAGTGTTTTCTTTATGTTTTTCCTTTTCGCTATATAAAAAATGATCTTATAAATAAAGAAATTTTTATATGATACCCCAAAATTTCCGTATTAGGATTTCGATTTTCAGGTACATCTAAAAGAGAACTCCCATTCAATTGCAGCCCATTGGCTTCTGCCAAACATCCCTCTTTGACTGTTTTTATCATGATCCTAGATTTCTTGATACAATGGAATTTTCCAGCAGAACAAATATAATAGCTAAGATCATTTTTGTTAAACATGAAGCAACATTCCTTACTTTCTGTGGTAATTTGAGATGGCAAGGTGAGTTGTGTGTTCCAAATGGCGCATTTGTTCCCATAACTATCGTTTTTCAAGTCAGTATATTTGAGTATGGTTTGCCCTGAGTCTAGATCGAACATATAATATTTTCCAAATCTAACATTGAGGTCTGTTCTTTGTTTAGTTATTGCATCGAAATATTGAATTTGAAAAGAGTCTTCCAAACGAGCCAATGGAATTTCCCTTTTAATGTTTGAATTGATAATGATGTTATTCAATGAATAGGTTAATGCTTTTTTGAGTTTCTCTCCTTGTTCAGACACCCGTGTGCAAATTATATAATTGCTCTTGAAAGAATTCTCATCTTTCAAACTGATGATAGTGCAACAATTATCTAAATCAGAATCCTTGGGTAAATTATCAGTTACTTTCTGAATGTCCTTTTTAAGTTTAAAAACGTCATAACCATCATCAGAGACAGTCTCTTTGAAAAACTCGATGTAATGTGTAATATCACAGGTAAATGGTTGTTCGCAGGTAAAAATCATATTCCGAATGATCAGTTTTTCCTTGGGATCCATTTCAACCCCCTCCAAATTTTTATAGTTCTCATCCTCATAAAAGGAAATGTAACCATTTTCTATCTTCATATAATGAGGGTTCTCAGGGATGGTTTCGTCTGATCCTATTTTATGATGAAAAACCAAACCTCGCCAAATGCCATTATCACTGTCATCATATAAGACCTTAAAATAATTATCAACTGATCGTAAAGGAGCCGCACTATTTTCATTTTCATAGGGGCTGATCAATTGAGCGCTGTTTTGTGATAAACATCCGAACTTCATTTTCAAAAGAATCATTTTACCATTCCGAATGCATCTCCTCATAGTAGCGCATATGAACACGTTTCTTCCATTGGTCATTGAGAAAGTAAAGCAACAATTCGGGTCATGGTCTCCAAATTCCTCAGGTAAATACAGATTTCTAAACCAAAAAGCGCATCGATTGCCCAATTGGTCGTTTGCAACTGAATTATATCGATATAATATGACATCAGTGTTGTTTTTTAACAAACCTATCTCATTAAACGTCACCCAATCAGCTATTAGTCTTTTTTCTTCCCATATCTTCACGTAATAATATTCCGTCATATAAGAAGGCATTGGGACATCTTCCGCTACATTAGACCTCAGCTGACTCAGATAAAAAGCGTTGCCGAAAGCTGTGACCATGCTGTCACCATCCTCTGGAAACAATGTGCATATAATCTCACTGATTCGGGTCCTTGTTTTAGGCTCAATGAACTCCAAAACCACACAGCCTCGCTCATCGATGGTAGGCAATTGATCAAGGAAATTAATAATGGCTTCTTTTAATTGGAAAACGGCAACAAATGGGAAATTTCTGGATTGATGGATCTCCAAATATTCACTTGGGGAACATGGACCTTCTGCTTCCTCGCATATCATCCGAATATACTTTGTCGGTTTCAAAAAAACCAAAATTCCATTGGCTTTGCTTCGATAAGTCACGTAATTCCTACTTATTTCCAAATAAAACGCTTGAACTGGCAGTTCTTTACGTTCTGTGAGGGTTGTGGCAAAAATCCATCCTTTCCAAACCCCATTGTCACTATCATCGAAGAAATCATCCTTTAGTGGTGAGGTATCAGTTTCTGAAGTTATGATAAGTTCTGAAACTCTGGGCATTTCAAATGAAAAATCATCATCATAATTCAACCGGAAATATCTTTTGACCAAAGAAAGCTGGTCATCAGCTTTCTGATTATGGCAATGAATTAGAGCATGTCGAATGATCATATTGCGCGAACGCACACAACGGAAAGAATCGATTGAACAGATGATCAATGAATTTGAAAACCTCATGATTTCAAAACAACAATTGATGTCTATTTTGTCATTGAGAATTTTTTGCACCACCTTCTTGTTTTCAACAGGAGAGATCGCCTGACAATCTTCTATTTCAGTGAATTTCAAGAAGGAAAAGTCTGTAGAATCTCGAAGGATGCTTTTTTCATTGAATACTAAAGATTATTTTATCTCTTATTATAAATAGAAAAAAAATAGATTGCCTGCAAGATATGATGACACATCCTCACTGTTTTCCTCATAAAATCTCAAAGGAAACTTATCTTTAATTGAAAGATAGGGTAAATATCTGGCTTCTGTGCTGTTGAAATCCATCTTCGCAATTCTTTCAACATATCTCGCGGAAATGATTTTGCGAAGGAAAAAACCTTGATTTTGGTCTTTCGTGCAAATTATATGTGGTCTTATAGCATGGAAATACGGTTCTTCGAATTCCAAAATCAGACAATCGCTTTCTTTGGTGCCATCAGGTAATTTGACCATGAAATTTTCGATGGCAGAAGTTAATAGTTGAATTTCATACTGTGAACGAACTGTTGCCATTTGGTTAATATAATTGCTAGGATGGCACAGATCTGGTGAATTACAAGCGAAAAATACTGTGAAAATATGATAACTTTCTGTGAGATATGAGTTGCCAATAGTATCAGGTCCTTGTGTTATTTTAATGAAATCATCTTCAAGCTTTAGGAACTTCTTTTGTAGATTAACTTGATCTCTATTATCCAATGTTGATATGAAGATCATGCCTTCCCAAATGTTGATTTCCAAATCATATTGTAAAGAAGCGTCATTGGATTTGGGGGGTCCCAAAACATCAGGAATTTCTCTGTTTTCATCCGCCAATTCAAATTCCTCGGAAATCACCTTCAACTCCTGACTACTCACTTCATGATTAATGCTCATCAAAGTCATACAATCTTCCTTGATTCGTTTCATCATCATGCGGGATTCAGTGATACAACGGATTTCACTGCTTGAACAGATGAAAATTTTATCATTGTTTTTCATTAAAGCAAAACAACATTGTGGATTTGTATTCAAATCAAGCAATGCAGGTGGGATCGTAAGGTTCCTGAACTCAAGACCACATTTCACATTGCCAATTTCCTTAATATCTCTATACATTATGACTGGAATTTCATCGGGTATTCTCTCTATATAAGTGGGATTCAAACGAGCTCGGAAACTGGTCAAATTATTATTACGACTGTCTGCATTATATAGATATATCATATATTCAGACCCTTCTGGAGCGAAAGGAATGCTTTTGGCTTGAGTTTTTTCTATCAATTCATCATAAGCGTTCTTTATGGCCATTCTAAAATCAGTTCCTTGAGTTTTGTCATATGGGCAAAACAATCCAACCATTTTTTGAGAGAAATAAAACACAGTGGCTCTGACTTCCAAGACCGTGCAATGCAAACTGGTGAATAAATTCATCTCGAGGTAAATCCGATCTATCATTCGTTTCAGATTCTTGTCGTTTTTCTTGGAAATGTACTCCTCTGGGCCACATGGAAGCTCCGATTGACAAACCCATTCCATCTTTAAGATATCGAAAGTTTGATGAATCTCGTCACTTTTGCTATAGCTTCGAACTGTGATGGTTTTCTTAGAACTATCAACCTCTACAAACATCGGTCTTCTGGGGGTTTCGATTCCCACTTGTGCATATTTCACATATCCAGACCAATATCCTGTTTGATGCTTATCTTTTATTTCGGAATTATAGTCTATTTCAGGTGAGTTTTCGAGATTATTTGGATATTTTCCTTTTTCACATCGTTGATGAATTTTCTTAGCTGCTCTTTCGATGATCTTCTCACAATCATCACTCAAACTACACATATATATCATCCTGTTGAAATATTTCATCGTTAAACAACATTCACCACCTTTAACTGTATTATTCTGGCTGTCAATAGGATATTCTAGGACCTGAGATGGGATGTTGAATTGTCTAACCAACACTTGACATGACTCTCCATTAATGGAATCGATTTTCTGATAAATCACTACTGGCAAACTGTTGGGCCTTCGAAACAACATGGCGAGATCTATTTGGAATTGCACTGGCTCATTAAAATAAGCAGTTCCATCAGTCACCAACATGGGAACAATGGCGTTGTCAGGTAAAGGAGGTATCATCGAAAGACCTCTGAGTTTGGTTTTATAATTAAGAACCATCGCGTTTTCAAAGGAAACATACTGTCCAGGGTTATATATGCAAATCATCAGTTCTTTATTTGAGAAATCTTGGAAAATGCCACAGGAATCGACGCTAATGCCAACATCTTTGATGAATTTGTTGATATTTTTCATGGTGTCATCAATATTTTCAGCATTCAAGGAGTATTTTTCATACTCTGTTGGGGAACAGATATGCGTTTGCCCACAAATCCATTTCAATGAAAGAATCTCTATGGTTTTATTGGGCAAAGCAGTCTCTTCTATCGAGATGGACAGAAATTTTTGATCAATTTTTAGGAAAATTGGAGATTCCAAATTTGATTTTATGTCTTTGAGGTAGGTGAAGTACGCCCAACCAGACCATAATCCTTCAGCGCTGTCATCAGTATATTGCATATAATCTGGCACGTTTTTATAAATTTTGCTTGATTTTACATAAAGAAGTTGGCATGTCTTCATCATGAAAAGTGCCAAACGACGAATGGGGCTGATACAACTAATTGAAAATATTATATTTATGAAAAAAAAAAAATTTTTTTTACTCTGAAACTTGAGTGGAACAAACAAACCATGAACCTGGAGTATAATTAAAATTAACGCAACAAGCGTTATCTTTGACATCGATGACAGCAGGAACACTCAAGTTTTTGTATTCCATTTTGCAATGTGCCTGGGTGAACGGACTTGTTATTTCATTATAAGGGATGATAATCGTTTTCTACAAAAAATGTAAAAAGCTATTCTTTATGCATAATGAACTATTATTACGTTTTTGGGTGAAGCAAAAATAATTTCTGTTTCTTTGACTGTTGCACTTGCAATATATGAGAAAAATTCATCTTAAAAAACATAATAAACAAAAAATAATCCAAAAAAAAACTACCATATGCGTATAACAAATCGAATACCTCCCCAATTTGAACATTATCAATGGTTTTCTCGATGTCAGAATTCCTGACTTCTGATATATAGGCTTTATGAATCTATTGGAGAAAATTATGATTATTTCGTTAAATATATACAGCTGATTTCAAGTTCACGCCCTGTTCCTGAACATAAAGACATATCAAATGGGGTTTCATATAACCAGACTCTTCTCTGACATGTAACACCATACATTGATCGCCAATGTCTGCGATTTTTGTCTTATTTATCAACAATTCAATGTTCTTAACGAAACTCTCAAACTTTCTTTGGAACATTTTCTTGAATTGAACCACCGAACAGGGCAAATTTTCCTCAAAATCGCAAATAAAATTAAAGGAAAGAGGCTGGAAAGTGACTGTGTCTTCGATTATCAACCCAGATTCATTTAAAGTCAAATACCTTTTTGGAATGTCACCCTCAGCACTCATCTCGGGAGCTAGAAAATAGGAGTATCCTTCCCATTTTCCTTCATCATGCTTGTCGACGTAAAAATCGTAAATTGTGCGGGTCTGAGAATCTTGACACTCACAGGTGAGGAGAAAAAAAAAAAGGAAAAAAGTTAGGTTGGAAATTGCTTTCTTCATTTTTTTAAAATTATGAAAAAATTTGCTCTGAGTTACTTAGCTTTAAAAAGAATTGAATTTTATATAATTTT
>Ga0302186_10002656_pt1 | contig 13587 bp, 17 predicted proteins | sample II_Bog_E1_2_FD_198782 | JGI IMG/M metagenome (GOLD analysis project Ga0302186, IMG submission 198782) | Peat permafrost microbial communities from Stordalen Mire near Abisko, Sweden - II_Bog_E1_1 | ecosystem: Environmental > Terrestrial > Soil > Wetlands > Peat | place: Sweden: Abisko... | reverse complement strand
CAAGAATATTTTTTTTTTCAAATTTCAAATTATAATTTTTTGAAAAAATAATAAAAATAATTCATTTTAGAAAAGAAAAATTTATTAAAAAAAATAATTTGAAAAAAGATCCATAAATGGAGGGGAGCAAGCATATAAAGTTTTGTTTTTGGAAAATCATACATAGGAAATAGAAATATAGGACAAAAGCATTATGGGAAAAACTTAAAACATTTGCTATGAAGAAGAAAAATTTCGAATTTACAAAAAAAAAATTTCCTCAACTCTTCAGAAAGTTTTTGATTAACTTTGAAAAAAAAAAAATTATCTCTAATAGACTTGATAATCCCCAAACCATCACATATGAGTTGACAGAAAACAACTATCTTTCTATTTGGTGATTATTATAAAATTTTTAAAGAAAAAAAAAATCTTAAGGAAGGAAATGACTGAAATAGACCTCAACAATTTTATTGAGCTCAATAATAATAAAATTGATAGCACAGGAGTGTGTATGAAATTATAAAATGATAATAAAAAAACATTTTATTTTAAGGTCTTTGGCCCGCGGAGGAAGCTTTGGCTTTTTTTTGTGTAGAAAATTTCAATAAATTTTTCAAGTTAAATCAATTTCCTTTTTTTTTTCTTATCTTTTTTAGTGGGAAAAGCATTTGTGAATTAGGAGGTGGTTATTCAGGATTGGCGAGTTTAGCACTTGCTTCACTCATAATGGAAGAGAAAAATGAAAAAAATGAATTAGATATTTTAATCACTGATGGAAATGAGAAATGTGTTGAAAGTTAGATTTTTTTTTATCTTCAAATTCCTAATTAGAAAAATGAGAAATCAAAGAAAATGTTCTGTTAAATAAAAAATTATTGGATTACTTTTCTTTTATGGGATCTCCACAAAACCAAAGAAATTCATTATCTGTTGGACAATTAATTTGGGATTGTTCATTTAAAACTAAAAAGAAATATGATAAAGTGATAGCAGCCGATTGGTAATAATAATTAGATTTTTTTATAAACTTGTTGCATTAGCATTTTTTTCACCGACTTTCATATGGAGTTAATACATACTGTGAAGGAATTGTTAGATGATGAAAATTCTGAATCTTCTGCCATTATAATAGCCCCTAAAAGAGGCAATTCTTTGGAACTTTTTCTAGAAAGATGTAATGGAATTTTTCAAATCAAATATTTGGATCCAGGTCAAAATTTCATCAGCAAAATCAGCGAATTGGAAAAAGAAGAAAGTTATAATGCAAATTCGGATCATCTTTTTTTTATTGAACTCATTAAACTAAGAAATTAAAAGCTAGTTATTTTTTTTTTATTTTTAATTTTTTTTAAAAACTATTGTTTTATTGGTTTTGTATTGTTATTTTTTGAAAAAACTAAATTTATTTTTTAATTATAATGGAAACTTTAGAAAAAGTCTGTTGCGAGCTTTGTGCTAATAAGTTTGTTTTGTAAAGTCTCTTTTTTTTATCTATTTATGGGCCTTTTAAAAAAGTGTGGTAAAAAGGAAACACAAATGCAAAAGATGTGAAAGAGCAGTTTGTTCTGATTGTTCCAAAGGAAAAGACATTGTTGACTTTTTCTAATAATAATCCTTAATTGGATTTTATCAAATTATCATAGATTGTCGTTAATGAAGCCTACGCAGGAAAAAAGCATAGAGTTTGTGAAAGATGTGCTGAAGATATGGAATTTCAGAAATCTTTTCGATCAATAGTAAATTTTTTTTTTTTATATATAGGATTTGTAAACAGTTTTGAAAGAATGGCATTACTTGGAATAAAAATTCGAAAATCGCCTCAAAGTGGATGAACTATTTCAATATAAACAAGTAGTATTTAAAGTTATTTCACTTTTTTGAATTATTTTGTTTCAGAAAAATGACTGAATCTGAAAAGAAATACCAGGATTATGTGGAAGAATTTTTGAATAATGGAAAGATAAACAATGATGACAAATCTAAAATAAATATCGAAATTGACAAATATGAAGTATATTTATCCTTTTTGCTTAAAAGACATTTTGAATTAGAACCCAAATGGCTTTCACCTGAATTATTCATTTAAAGAATTTTACTATTTTGCTCAAAAAAATGTTTCTGAAAAAATCACAACTCCTCTAAAAAATGTTATTCATGCAATTTTATCAAAAAATCCTTCCTTCTCTAGATACGAGGTTGAAATAAAAAAAAAATTTTAATGATTATTTTTAAGTAGTCCTTGATTGACATTATTTCGTTTTTGCTTTGTTTTGCGTGTGAAGAAGTTGTTTTTTGGATTTTTGATTCCTTGCTCAATGAATTTTTTTCGGATGAGATCTTTAATGATGAATCCAATTTTTTTAATCAGGAAATTGGTGTCATTTGCAATTTAGGTAAAACCTTTAAGATTTTCAATGAGGAAGATGAAAATTGCATTTTAATTTTCTTGAAAAACCACATTAAAAAGTGTTTTCGCACATGTTTTTTGAATATGTTTAATTTCCAAACAGTATATTTCATTTGGGATAATATGTTTTCGAAAGGATCTGTAAAAAATAATCTTAATTTTTAATATTTTGCATTTTACAAAAGCTGATGGAACTTGAGAAGGTCTTCTTAACGACAATAAAAATCAATTTGAAACAGATGCAGACTTTACAAAATTATTCATTGTCAGAATCGGAACAAATTATAATGAATAACACAAATTTCAATCACTTCAGAAAAGAATTTTCATTTGAACTCTCCAACGAATTAAGACAAAAATATGGGGGGTTTTCCTTTAAGAAAAAACTTATCAATGGAACTCATTTGAGAGAAAAACAAATGACTCTCTATGAAGAACCTACCCAAGATAACATTGCAACAGGTCATAATATTAGAATATAATATTCATATTATTTTAATGCAGGTCATCATTTGAAAAAAGCTGCCTCTGGTGATTTATTCAAAGAAAATAAAGAATTTTCAAATGGAAAGCAAGAGTTTTTTCAAACGTAAATAAAATTAAATAAAGATCAGCATAGAAGTTTTTTAAACAAAAATGATTTGATTATAGTTTATTAGAAACTCATGAGTCGACCATCATACAGCTTAAGAGAGAAAAAGATAAATTAAACAAAAAATTACAAGAAAAGGATCTCTTCATAAATAAAATAATGAATGAAAACAATTCAGATAACTCTCAAGATCTCTCATCAATCATTGACATTCATCTTGAAGCCCTGAAGAAAGAAATTCAATCCTATCATGAAAATTCAACACAATCCCCTTCGGTTTCACCAAAAACTAAAAAAAGCCCTATCAACAAATTAAATGAGCTGAAATTAAAATTTGAGAATACCACAAAAAACTTACTTGAATTTTCAAATACATTTCCGACCAATTCTTGCTACAATAAAAAACTCGAAAATTGCAATGATATAGATCATATAAATTTATTGAAAAATATCGAAAAGGAAAAAACTGAATTCACAACAGTCAATGTAAAGAATCAGGAAACGCAAAAAGAACTGAATCAGACAATTAATGACATAAAAACTGAAGCTTGCGAAATTATAAAGAAATATGAAAATGATTGCAGAAACTACAAATTAGAATTAGAAAAACTTGAGAAATCTAATAAAAAACTTCGAAAAGACATTGATGAGATCAGTCAAGAAAATGCCATACAAACAGAATCAAAAATTAAAGAGATAACTGATTTGACGATAGAAAATGAGGCTCTCGCCAATGAAATTGGGAAATTAATCCAGGAAAAAAGCAAAATTTTGGAACATCAACAAATAAACGAAGAGAAATATGAAAAGATCATCAAGACACTTGAAGAAGAGACCCTAATTAATAAGGAAAAATGTTCTACTTTGCATAAAGACTATAGCTTGATTCATGATCATAGTAACTTCAAAATCCATAAATGTGAGAAAGAAATTGAGTTGAAAATTGCGGAAATTCATCATTTAAATGATCAAGTGAACATTTTGTCAAACAAAATGCAAGAGGAAAAAAATAAGAAACTAAATTTGACAGAGGAAAAAGAAGCTCTTCTGGAAAGCAAGAACCAAGAAATAATAAATCTAAAGATAGATCTAAACAAAATGGAATCTAAAATGCAAAACCAAAATGAAGACATTATAAAACTGGAAAGAACTCATTCGATAACAATGGAAAGTTTTGATGTGGTGCTTGAAGAGAAAGAGAATGAAATTATTCAATTAAAAAAAGAATTGAAAGAGGCTGAAGAACAATTAAATGACGAAAAGAGGAAAATACAATTAGTTTTTGAGAGTTCATCTCCAATGCCAATATCAAGGGGAGATAGTTTTCAAGAAGAAAAAAAGTTTGAAAAAGAAATTGATAGGATGAAGAGTTTGGAAACAGAAAATGAAAAGCTAAAAAAAGACTTAAGAATTATTAAAAAGTCCTTGAAGGAAACATTGGATCTTAATGATGTTTTTTCTCGGGATTTACAAAAAATGAAACATAAAAGTATTTTAGGATTGTTTTTTGTTAGGAAAATTTCGTTTTTAGGTATTTTGGAATTAAAACAAAAGGATCAGGAAATTTTCAAATATAGACAAATGCTTGAAAGGCTGGATAGGCTGGATTCACAAAACAAAGTCACCCAAGATCTAGCTGAACAAAAGAAAAATATTTCTTTCACAAATAAAGGATCTTTCCATAAAGAGCAGGAAATAGGTGGAGCCTTTTTCGATCATAAATCCGTTTTTTCTGATCGGAAGGACGATCAAAATAAATGGGAAAAGGAGAGTGTTGAGACTAAACAATTTCCAGAGGATATGAAACTTCATAGAGACCAGGAAATATGCAAAGGATGCATCATTTATTGAGATTATTAAAAATGAACAAATGTTGATTATTTCAGAAAAAAAAAAATAGGATGAAGATAACACATGAATAAAATAAATTTTCATAAATAAAAAAAATCCTTTGATTAATGAGAAAAAATCTGGATTTTTTTTTTAAAAAAAAAATAGATTTTATTTTTAAAAAGAATTGTCAAATCGCTCTATTTATTTTAAGAATTTTTTTTAGATAAATTTATTAAGAAATTTTTTGCATTCCAAATTTATGTTTTTTTATAAAAAAATTTAAATTTAAGTAGAATTAATTTGAAAAGAAAGCAAAAAAGAAAAAAAGACCAAATTTTAAAAATAAATCAAAGAATGAGAGCTTCGTAGTTCATTCAATATATTATTTTTTTTTAATTTTGAAAACTAAAAAAAAAAAAAATTTTTTTTTATAAATTTTTAATTCATTTCTAAAAATCTCAGAAAAAATGGCTAACAGGACCTATTCATACATCGGAACTGGTGACGAAAAGGACATATCCCTCTCCTATGAGGAATACAACGAAATGCTGGATGTTCTGCACGATGACAAGTTCTCCAAAGAAGGTTTGATGAGGATGAAAAACCTTTATGAAGTGAATTCTTACGGACAGATTTATGTCCCTTTATATTTCTTGGCTCCAGCTCTGATTTTGACCTATGCTTTGACAGGCAAAGTGTTTCGTTCTCACAGTGGATACCGTTATTTTTTCCCCACTCTTTCCATAACATGGCCTCTAAGTTGCTGGTGGGGATATACTACTCCTATCCCAAGAAGATTATACACAGAAATTTTGACTGATCCAAGTGAAGATGGAGATTATATCAGGGCAGCGCTCAAAGATCAGAAACCAGGACTTTGGAGAAGAATTAGCAGAAGATTAGCTAATGGAGGTTATATGTTCCACCAGATGAACGAATATTTGAAAGGATCAAATTTCCCCACGGATTTCGTTAATTAAAGTGGTTCATATAAAAAATCAAAAGAAAAATCAATTAAACTCAAGAAAAATTAGAACAAAAATAACCTAGTTAAAAAGTACCATTATAATTTTGGATCAAAATCAAGTGAAAAAGAAAGAAAAAATAAGATAAGAAAATTAAAAAATTGTTCTACTTTTCCAATTTAATGATGAAATTATGAAATTTGCAACTCAAGCCATATTTTATTAAATTTTTTTTAGATTTTCCTCTTTTAAATGTTGCTCTTTCAATCTTTGCTCCTCCAATAATTTTTCTTTTTCCGCTCCTTTTTCAATTTTAGCTTTTTGAGTTTCCAACGAAGCTTGCTCTCTTTTTAACTAAAATAAACAAAAAAGGAGATTTATTTAAAAAACTGAAAGAAAAAAAAATTAACTTTATCTTCTTCCAGCTTTTGAGGGTTGGCTTCGAATTCTGCCAACTCTTTATTTAGACTTTTAAAAACTGTGTCTAAAGTAGGCATCAGGTTTTTTTTTAAAAAAGATTTGCAATCATCGTTTATATCGCTTTTTGAATTCATTAAAACTGAATGAACCTAAAATAAAACTAAATAGTTAAATTTGAGAGGACTCACCTCAAAATCCAAATCTGACTCATTCAGATCCTTTATTTTAAAAGTTCCATCAACTTCAGTTGCATCCTTCACAGCTTAATATAATAAAATTAAAGTCATATCTGGAAGAACTATTACCTTTAAATTCAACTTCAATGTTGAACTCATAACAAATAATTTGTTTTCCTTTTCTAATGTTTATTTGTGCCTATAAATAAACCGTTGAGGATGTTTAATAAAATAGTAAATTGACATCTCCTTTAAAACATATGATTTTTTGCATTTTTATTGAAATTTTTTGGGGAGTTGTATATTCCAAACCCATGATTTTCGATGTTATAATGTTTTTGGCCACTTCCGTGTAATTTTTATTTTCCCTTCAAAACTTTTAAATTTTTATGAAAGTATGATATTTCACCAATGCCAGGAGTTCACATTCCAAAGTGATCCAGTTCCTTCAGCTTTTTCCATTGAGTTCGAATTTATATCTTTTCGTGTTATTTCAATTATTTTATTAATTTATTATTTTAAGGGAATAGTTTTTAAAAATGAGAAAAGAATTTCTAGAAATTTTTTGCTTCAATTTTTCTTAAATTCATATAGGATAAATATGAAAATAATTATTCAAAACTCGAAAATGAAAATATTTCATTGTAAAAAATTTCAAATTCAAATTTTTTTTTATGTTTTAAGAAATTTATTTGTTAAATCAAACAATCAAATCTAGTTATCATATTTCTTAGACAAATTAATTTATTTATTGTTCAAAAAAGAATGTCCTCAAACAATGAATGGCCCTTTAGTCCAGGCGAGGATGAGTTTCTTACCAAAATCAATAATAAACCTGACATAACTATTGAGGAAATCTTTGAGGAGGAGGAAATATTGACAAATATTCGCATAAAAAATGAATCATTTGGCAATTTGTAATACAATACTACTTCTGAAATTAATCCTAAAAATTATGAAAATATATAGTTTTTCAACAAAACCTGAACTAATAATGAGGATGATCCGCTATTGTCTTAATGATTTTCCTGAAGAAGAAATTCTTTCATCAAAAATAATGAAGTAAAATAACTAAATTATTTAATATAATTTGAAAATTAGATATTCCTTCTTTTCGAGTGAAATTTTTTCATACGAATTGGAGGGTTTGATCGAGCTTTTTTTCAAGCCGCCCCCCAAAACTGTAAAAGAAGAAAGCAAATGTGAAAACGATGAGGTTTGCTTTGGGGAGAAAAGTGACATCAAGGAAGAAGATATTGATGATGAAAATTTTTTATCAGATTTGAAGATTTCTCCTGTGAAAAGCAATGAAAAAAAAGAAGAAATTTTTGAAAACATCCACAATGAAAACGAAGAAGAAAAGAAATTAAATGAAATGATCATTGGAGAAAAGGTGAACACGTCAATCAATATGGAGGAACCGACAAATATGAATATGAATATGAAGATGAACATGAATATGACTCAAAAGAAAATGCCTGAGAAACTCCACTATAATTTGGAAAATCTTTATCTTTTGGAATTTTTGTTTTCTTATTTGGAAAAAAAGAAAATTGAGCTCTTGAACCCAACGAGTTTGGGCTATTTTTCCAAAATAATCAATGGATTGCTCAATAAAAAATTTGATCATGTACGTCTCTATTTAATCCATTTTTATTTATTTTTCCCAGATGATGTTTTATATTGAAAAAAATCCAAATATTATTGAAAATGTTTGCGGTTATTTAACCCAAAGCTCTATAAGTGATTTCATTTCAAGGATCTTGCGATTAGATAATCCAAACCTTTTGGATGATTATAATAAAAACATTCCTTTGTTTATGGTTTATATAAAATTATATATTTTGGTTTAACATAAAAAAATAGAAATTGAGGATAAAATTGCTCGAAGATTTGACGAAAATTTTTAAGGAGTCCGAAAATTTGGAGGTTTGTTTGAAATCTTTCAATTTTGGAACTTACTGTTGTTATTTAGGAAATTCACAACATTGCCTCAATCTTATGTGAAATGATGAGCAAAGCTAAAAGAATAAATGGATCAAAAATAATGCTTGAGGAGTTCAATAAATCTTGTCTGCATCATTATTTTGAAAGAATAAATTCTGTGGTATATTTTTTTTTCCAGTTTATATTATGATTGATCATTAGAACTCGAACATTGTTTCGAAAGCTTATTCTGTTATTGAAGCAGCAATGAAACATTTTCTGAACAAAGAAATGGATATGACCCCTTTGAATTTCGTTAATTGCTCAAAGGTAAGAGAATTTTTTAAATTTATAATAGCTTTTTTAAAGAGCATCGAAATGAATTGTTGCATGGATGTTTTAAATGAAGAGGATCAAAAGCCGGGTATAAATAATATAAACAAAATCTAATTTTAAACTAGAAAATATAAATGAAACAAATATCCCTGATCTCTTGATAAAATTTTTACCTAAAATCATCGCCTATTTGAAGGAGGAACAAAAAAATGAGACTGATATCATTAGCTCGACTTTCGGCACAAAATTTGCTCCATTTGGAGCTGGAAAGTTACAATTAATATCAGTTTTGGATCTTTCTTACTTAATTGAACAAAATTCAAAACTTGCTGCCCTTTTGTCTGAAGACAACATCCCAGAAATTTTGATGGTTTTTAACTAAAAATTTGAAGTTGTTAAAAAACCTTTTTAGAATTTTATGACTAAATATGAATGGAACAATATGCTTCATCAAGAAACTCATGATTTGATCAAATCAATCATTGAAAGCAAAAATATTGAATATAAAAAATGTGTAATCTATCTATATTATAATTTTTTCTTTTCATACTTTCTACTTTTTTTTGCAATTAATGAGTTAATTTTATTTGAACAGCTCTTTGAAAAATTTGATATTTTAACATTTATTATGAAATTCATGGATATGGAGGATTATGTGATGCCGAAGTCTTTTTTACATTTTTTTTCTTTATCAAATTTTGTTGAAAGCAAGCATCAACGAAAGTTAAAAAGAGGATATTTAGGGTTTTTGACAAAGATTTGTAATAATATTATTAAGAAGTCCGAAGAAGATGCCTTTATAAAACAGAAAATTGAGCAAAGTAGCAATTTTTTATTTTTATCATTTAATTGGTATTTTCAGACCCAGAATTTAAAAATTTTGTGGAAAATGTTCTAAAGAAAGTGAACAGCAAAAATAATGATCCATTGGCAGGATTTGACCCCAGAGATAACAATTTGGAAAACTCGTTTGAAGTAAATAATTAATAATTTTTCTATTTTACTTTGATTGTTTCGTATAAGTATGTAAATGAGGTGGAAGCAACGATGAAAATCAATGATCCAAGGTTAAGATTTTTATAAATATTAGATAAATGTTAAAATTTGCTGGTTTTAGAAATGATTTCAATAATTTGGAATGCATGCCGCCCACAATTAGGAGAGATTCATCTTCAAAAGTCAAATTTATGAAATTTTTAATATTTTTTTTTAACTATTGCAGGAAAAATATAAGCTTTCAAATTTGAAACCGAAAGATCATCCGACAAATTTTTTTGATGATTCTGACATGAAGCTGGATTAAAATGAAAAGAATAAAGAATAATATATTATATATTTGATTCAAAATCTCCTGAAAATTTAATGTAACTCTTAAATAAAATTTTATCATTTAAATAAAATTTAATGAGCTCTATAAACTCCCTTTCTGCTAATTCTTAATAATTTAACAAATAAAAAAAATCATCCTATCTGAGTATTCCCAATTACATGCATTCACTTCATTCAGTTGAAAAATGGCCTGAAACCAAAGAAGACCGCAAGAAATTGTTCGATGCTTATGACCCTGATGGCAATAATTTGCTTTCCCTCAAGAATCTTCAAGCCATGATGGAAAGAGAGAAGATTTTCAAAGATCTTGACAACCTTCAAGCTTTAATGAGAGCATACAAAAAGGCAGATGAAAAAGGCAGCAAGGAATATGAAGGTTTAATCACCAGAAAAGAATTCGTCTATTTTCTGCATTACATAAAGGTGTACAATGACATCTGGAAAAAATTCGATGTCATTGATTCTTCTGATGACAAAAGAATTGAGCTTCATGAATTCATTAAGGGCCAAAGTCTCTTAGGTTTGAACTTAGACCCCGAACATTGCAAAAAGGTTTTTGATGAAATCGATGCGAATAAGGGTGGATATATTTTATTCGATGAGTTTTGTGAATGGGTCATCAAAAAGCATATTGTTTGCTTGGATCAAGAATAAGACTAAAGACAAAAAAATAAATAAATTTAATTTGATCAAAACGGAAAAAACAACCTTATTTTTTGGAAAAGAAAGAAACTAAAAAAAAATCATTTTTTCTTTCATTTTTATTTGAGGTTCTTTTTTATTTTAACTCACTAAGCTAGGATATAAAATTAAAAAAAAAAATAATGTTGAGGCAAGCAAAACTTTTTATTTGTTTGGAAAGTTTTTGTCCACGTTTCAAATTTTTAAATCATAAAAACTCATTTTTTTTCTCTGATCCACCTAAGAAGGATGAAGCCAATGCCATCAAGCCACCTGAATATTATGATCCTAAAGCAAGAATCTCTAATAACGATTTTTTAAAAATGGAATTGTCTCAAAATCCGGAATTTGACAAAGCTTTTCCATATTTGAGGCATCACAAAAAACCTTCAACTCTCTTTGCAAAAAATGAGGAACATGATTATATAGACTCTTTAAGGTGTTATATTTAATGAATAAAATATATTTAAAAATATCTTAGTTATGAGAAAAAAACAACTGAACCAAAGAGTGAATGGGAAATGTATGTTGAAAATGTAGCAACTTTTTTTTGTTTGCAATATTTTAATTATTTGACTTAGTACAAAAGATTTGTTGAGGGTTACAGATCTCCTTCAGGACCTTTGAAATGGATGAGCAGTGAAGAGAAAGAAAAGGTTCTTTGAATAAAATAATTTATACTTTGTAAATTTGTCAATTATGGAAATAAAAACAGATTCATGCTCAAATCGATGTGAAATTGGAAGAATTAGAGATGACTGGGTTGTCAAGAGAAGAAATTTTGTATGATGATGGAAGAGTAAATAACATATAAATATTAATATAATAATATGTTGAATAATTTTGATTAACGCAGAAAGGAATACCATTGGCCCAAGATCCATTTTTCCAATTGTTGAAAAGGAAAAAATTAGTAAGAGAAATGTTGATCAAACCGGGTGAGACGTTCAATTTGGAAAAAGTGGTCAGTCTTGCCTTGAAACAAGATATTGGGCCTGATCCAAGCTTTTCATCGTTTGAAAAAGACATGGGGGAAAACGATAAAATTTCAATGATAAAAAAAATTGGAGGAATCGAAAAACATAAACGAAGAATTGATGAAACTGAGGAATATGTAAACCGATATTATTCCATGAGCACTTTCCCGAATCGAGATAAACTTAAAGAGCTCATAAGTTTTTTTTTTTTTAATTTTAAATATTTTTTTGATTTCTCAAAGACAAAAGAATAAGTTATCATTATATGCCTCCAAATCGATCTCGATTGAGAAGAAAAGGATTAAAGTAAAAAAAAAAATGAATAATAAACAAAATGATTTTTTTGTAGATATGTAAATCCCTTGGATGTTCATTGGAGGAACACTGAGCTTCTCACAAAATTCCTGAATACTGCTGGAAGAATAAAAACAAGGCATCAAAACAGGTTAAAAGGCATTCAACAAAGACTAATTGCTCGAACCATCAAAAGTGCAAGATGTTTAAGTCGAGAAATTTTATTTTTCTTCTTTGAAAATTGCCTTTTAAGTGCTTTTGCCAACCTACTCCTTCGTTAGACCTTCTGATAAAAAAAGTCTCACTACCTTGATTGAGGATATTGAAGATAGCAATAGAAAAGCCATAAACATTGAAACAGGACACCTTTATTATAAAAATCAAGTCATTTGAACAATTTAACAAAACTAATTAATTTTTTTATAATTAGGATCCTAAAGATGAGAAATTTACAGAAAACTTTATGAAAAATCATCCAAAAGAGAAAATGGAAAGGTTTGAATATGGTTTTGAATGAGTTTTTTTGATTTTTTCAAGCAATGAGAAAATCAAGCAATTCAAAGACTTAGAATTCAATTATATGCCTTTTGTCCCAACCACAGAGAACAGTGAAATATTGGAAGCTGAACTTTATGCAAGAACATTGAAAGAAAATGAATTGGTGAAATCAGGGATGGATGTTAATAAGATAAAAGAAGAGGCGGCAAATGTGGAAATCAGCATGAATCCAATTTTGTCGAAATACTATGAGAACAGAAGAGAAAGTGAAAACAAAATCGATCCTGAAAAAATCAAGGATTCTTTTGATAGTTTTGAAGTAAGATGATGTTTTGAAAACAATTAATTTTCAATATAGAAAAAAGTCAAAAAGGTCAGCCATACGAAAATTTTTGATTTGTTCTTTGCGGAAAAAACTTGCGATCCTTCAAAAGTAAAATGAAAATAAAAAATCTCAGAAAAAAAATTTAACAAAATTTTTAAAAAAGCTAAAAAAATTAGTTGCTGAAGCTGAAGCCTATAAAGTTCCTGAAAAGGCAAAGGATTCTTCCCTTGAAGACGCTTTAAAAATGCTCTCTCAAGTGAAGAAGGATATAGGCATCGAAGAAATTGCAGAAGATCGTGAAGTAAAAAAATTAAAAAAAGATAAAAATCAATTTTTTTAATTTTAACAAAAATAGAATGAAGATGAACAATTAAGAAACGTATTAAATTACAAGTTTTTGAATTCCATGAAAGAAAAAGAAATCTTGAAGGAGTTTTTTACGAAATAAAATAAAACTCAAATTCATATTCCCAAAAAAAATGAAAAACCAAATAAAGAATTTAATTTTTTTTAAACTAATGAAGGAGGAAGATATTTTCGGAAATATAAAAGAAGATCCTTTTAAAAAGTAAAATGAGAGAATATTAATCAACAAAATATAAAAAATTGAAGGAAAAATTTAATTTTTGCACTAAATCAAACCAAAGGGTTGTTTTAAGTAAATAACTATTTTTTACAATTTAAAAAAATAAAATTTTAAATTTAAATTTTATAATAAAAAATTTTGTTCTTTTTATCAATATTTTTTTTTGTTTTTTTAAAAAAATAAAAAACGAGATTTATTTTCTCTTTTATTAAAATTTCAAATACAAAACCAAATTTAAAAACTTCACAAAATTAAAAATC
>Ga0302186_10002651_pt1 | contig 13602 bp, 12 predicted proteins | sample II_Bog_E1_2_FD_198782 | JGI IMG/M metagenome (GOLD analysis project Ga0302186, IMG submission 198782) | Peat permafrost microbial communities from Stordalen Mire near Abisko, Sweden - II_Bog_E1_1 | ecosystem: Environmental > Terrestrial > Soil > Wetlands > Peat | place: Sweden: Abisko... | reverse complement strand
TTGTTACGATCACTTGGCTGAGCGAGACTTTAACAAGTTTAAAAGTTATTTTGCGCACTTTGGTTATAACGCTGCTTGTATCTTGCCCAATCATCTTGACTCTTCTACTAGTGGGTGGCCCTACATATCCGGAGAAAATTTACCTAGATTTTCTTTAAACCTCATTTGACAAATATCCTGTTAAAATCAAGCTGTTTAACAACAATTCCTGTGAAACCACATAGTATTTTTTGTACTCGGAAATATTTTTCGATCAGTTCTAAATAGTTAACCTTATAACTATATTGGTGGGTTCTATTGTTATTTTTTCTCTGTCTTGATCAATAGATCCATAAATACACTTGTACAACGTTCTATTTTTTCTAAACCTGCTTTAGTAGGCGTTATACTATAGCAATCAATACATTCTCTTACTGATACTCGTCCAACATTCATTTGTTTACCTTCTATCACCAAAGGAAAAGTTGTTCGAGAATTTCTTAAATTCTTACTACCACATTTTTCACATACCCTATTAGTAGGTGTTTTCATACTGTTCCTTTTAACATCCTTATAAATAGTATAATACCAACAAAAATTGTTGTTTCTTTTTGCGATGTACTTAATTTGATAATTTTATTAATAGTGTGATCATCTAATAAATATGGCTTATCTTTACAAGCCATTAAACCTTGTAGTTGATCTTGTGCAGCAGATAACTCGCCTTGACTTAAAGTAACATATGTAGATAACATGGTAAGGGTATACCAATTAGGTTGTTTTTTCATATCATCAAATCTCTCTAATTTAAATCAATCTAAGTGTTATACCTGTACCAAAAACAAATACCATTATCTCATTATTTTTAATAACTAGCAATGCCAACCTATTTATGGTTATTATATAAATATATAAAAATTTTAGGATAAACTAAATTTTATTAGCTTTATGCAAGACAATATTAATTCGAGAAAACTCAAACTAAACAAAAAATTTCAACCAATTCCTTGTGATGCGGGAGATGAGTTTTTTCCTAATGGTATTTTTGAATTTAATATTACTAAACTATTGGTATTTATCAGTGCTAACAAAGATCAATTTCAACCAGAAGAAGTCGAGGTAAGATCTGTAAGAAAATGGGTTTCTAAAAATTTAGATGAATCAACAATTAAAAACGCAAATATTTTAACGCCTATTATTTTAGCAGAAATTAGTCCGGGTTTATTTAACGTTATTGATGGTCGTCATCGATTAGAAAAAGCGTATCGTGATGGTGTAATTAAAATCCTTGCTTATAAACTATTGGCTGAACAACATATAATGTTTATGACTTCGGTTAAGAGCTACGAAGAATATGTGCAATATTGGAATAACAAAATAAAAGATAGGATGCGAGACTTAAGAGGTGTGAACATCACTAAAATATCAAATAATTAAAAACCATCTAATTTATACAATGATTCTTCTTTAATTGACTAAAAATACGATGAAGTTCCATTGGATAAATAATTCTAGCAGGTTCTCGTTGTGGCCATACCTTTAATACTAATGCTTCTTCAACCATATTGCCATTAATTAATACCATTTGTTCTGCTCCGACAATCCAGGTGGGAACATTTAATTCTTTAATTTTTGCAAATGCCATTCTTGCATAATCTTCAAGTTGATCTACAGTATAAGCATCTGACGCAAAAATCATTGCTGCTACAGTGGTGGCACATTTGTTACAAGGCATCATTTCAGCTTTAATAATTGCAGTTTCTTTTGGTGTAATAAAAGAAGGTTTGAGGTTTGCAATATCTTCTCCAAACATTTCTTTAGACATTTTTATAAGGCTTCTTGCTATTGGATCAAAAATTTCTTTACGTTTATTTGTCATTGGATCGTCTGGATCTCCAACTACTTCATAAATCCATTCACTACTACCATAAGAACATGGTAAAACAATTAATCTACCAATTTCACCTAACCTATTATGACGAAAAACATAAGAATATTTATTATTATCAATTATTTTTTGGGTACAAGTTATTCCTGGTGGTAATGAAAATTGCTCTTTAATTTTATTTTTCATCATTTTATTGGCTCTGTTATGTTGTTATATTTAATAATTATTATTAAACTTTATAATATCATTGTGAAGTTGTTTTCGCAATTTCAATCAATGCACTATCACATTAAAAGATTTTTATAATTATTATAATTCGTTTGGCAAAATAATTTTTCTTTTAGCAGAAGCTGCTCGTTCCTGTAATTCTACATCTATATATTGATCTGTTATAGAACTAGAACTGTGACCAGCATCATCTCTAACGTGTTCTCGTGGCCTAATTTTAACATCATCTGATATTCCGGTATGCCTTAACCAATGTACAGTAGCAGATCGTAAAATGTCAGCTTCATCATGTGATCCTTGATTACTTAACTGCCCAATAGCTTTATCAAAACAAGTTTGTACGATCATCCGAATAGCACGAGTCGAAGTCATTGGCCCCTTACCAATTTGTTTGGGTATTAATGGAGTACGATCATTTGGAGTAGGGAAGATCGCTAAGCCTAAGTGCCATCTCCATCTTTTTAATGCTTTTAGCATAGCACCACTAACTGCGACTTGTCTTGCTTTGTTACCTTTACCAACAGTTTTAAACCACCAATCTCCGTTAGCATCTCGAAAAAAATCACACATTCTAGGTGTCCACCGTAAAGTAGCTGCTAATTCTGATATTCTTAGGTACATACCATATAAAATATTCATGATAAATAGAGTTCTTTCGTGTAATCTAGGATTTTGTTCTGCCATATTAATTGCGGTCTTTATTATGGTGTTCCATTGGATTTTTGATAACCTTCGGATCATTTTAGAATGTTGTTCTTTACGTATATACCTGCTTTTTTGGCGAATTTGTGCAACTGGGTTAGTAGTTATCAATTTGTCTTGGATTAAATAACTATAGAAGCTGCTTAAGATATTAAATAGTATTTTGATCCCTTGAGACGAAAACACAAAATCTTTTTTATTTGGAGTTTTACCATCTTGATGAGCTTTTTTGCTAATTTTAACTACAAAAGGGCGCCACTCTGGATTAGGTTTTCTTATGCCTTTTACATTTATAAATCTAGCTACTACTTTAGTTGCAATCCAACGTTTAGGTGGCTTTAAACAAAAATCAATAAAATTTTCTAGATCAGTATTTTTTAATTTAATTATAGATCTCTTACGTACAAACCAACACCATTGGATTAATTTTTCTAATTCACGACGATATGAATTAAAAGTATCCGAACTACCTCTATAACTATAAAGAAACAAAACGACTTGTTGATAATCTATTACTATAGTTTTTGATCCTTTAATTTTTAATAGAGTTTGCAACCATTGTTTAAACAAGGTTAGATCCTGAGTTTTTTGGTAGCTTTTTATTTGTTGCTCTACGTGCTCCAAAGTATCAAACAAAGGTTTAGGCAAATAATATGCAGGTTTAATTGGGTTTTTTGTCATTATAGTTAACTAACAATTGTCGTTTTAAAAATCATTTACATATATTCCAGTAATCATACTTACAGGAAATTTAATAGCTTCTTTACTAGTCTGGTTGAAAATCAATCCACTGTCAAACGTTTGTTAAAATTTTTAAATAATGTTATAAACATTATTTTATTACTTAATAAATAATAGGATCCAAAGTTCTATGAACTATATTTCATTTGTTTATCCATTGTTTTTATTAAAAAATAATATCATAAAACCAATCGAACAAAAACCTAAAATAGCAAATAAATTTGCTAAAGATCTTAAAATTAGCATAGAGTTTCTAGAAAAATATACATATTCTCCAGAAACAATTAGATCTTATGTTAAAGAAATAGAAAGATTACTGATCTGGTGTATTTATTTGGGTAACATCAACATTGTAAATTTACAGCCCCAACACATAGCAACATATCAAAAATTTTTAACAAGGCCTAAACCTAAAAATATATGGTGCGGCTCTGCCATCGCCAAGCAAACTAGAAACAAAGAGATCAATACCAAATGGCGATTATTTGTAGATGATCTTAGTAACTCTTCAATAATCAAGACTTTTAAAATTTTAAAACTATTTTTTAACTATCTAGTCAATCATAAATACCTAGTTAATAACCCTATGCTACATAAATATAATTTAATTAAACCAAAAATTATTGTTGAACATAAATATTTAGAATTACCTGAAATTCAAGCTATATTAACTGCCGTATCCAAGTTTCAAGCGCAGCACAAATCACATGAATTCAAAGCAATTCGTGCAAAATATATCATATTATTATTCTATTACACCGGATTAACTGTATCAGAAGTAAGTAACAACAACATGGGTAGCTTTATAAAGCGTCAAAAAAATTGGTTTTTACATATAACAGGTACATCACGACTAATACCAATCCACCCTGCTCTATTAAAAGCATTGATGCAATTTAAATTAAATATTAGCACAGCTGATCAACCAAAGTGTAAAGATCAAATTCCGTTAATTCCAAGTAAAAATCTAAAAAGTTCGATTAATGCGAAACGGATCAATCAAATAGTAAAATGGGCTTTTAATCTTGGGGCTCTATATTTTGAACCTAATAACTTAAAAACTGCATTTAAATTGCGAAAAGCAACCGTACGATCATTAAGAAATAGTTATATTAAATTTAATTTAAATAATAAATAATTATTAAAATTTTAACAATTCAAATTTATTGACAATCTTTTGCGATCCGAGTACTGTTTTAAGTGGAGATTAAAAAAATTTAATTATTATCGGCTTTATAATAAGGAAACCTAAGTAGTGTCTAATATTATATTGTTATCCAATAGCGAAATAAAAAAATTCGATGAACCGCCAGTTTTACCATCTGAAATAAAAACAATTTGTTTTGTGGTTAATCAAGATCTTCAAAATCAGTTAAATAATCTACGTACTAAAACTAATAAAGTTGGCTTTTTATTACAATATGGTTATTTTAGAGCCTGCAAAAAGTTTTTTCTGATCGATAAAATGCCTGTGGAATCAATAAATTACGTTTCTAATTTATTAAACTTTGCTCCAGATCAAATAAATCTAACTGAATATAGCTCAAAAAGTGCTACCCAACACCAACCGATTATTTTAAAATTATTGGGATTTCAAGCTTTTGATCAAATGGTTGTTGAGTGGTTAAAAAGAGATCTTGTTTTGAGGATCAATCAATTACCTGAACCACAACAAATTTTTTATGAATTATTACAAAAACTACATAATCAAAATATAGAGATCCCTTCATACCATAGATTGGCAGAGATCATTACAGATGCTTATTTAGAACATGAATCTAATTTGTTAGCCATTATTAGTAATAATTTATCTCCAGAACAAATAGAATGCCTGACTACTTTGTGTGATTTTAAAGAATTGTATAAATTTAAAAATATTGATCAATCAACTAGACCAAAAGATCTTAAAAACAGCTTTAAAGTATTTTTAGAAATTAAAAATTATTTTACAATATTATCTCCAATTATAAAATTATTAGATCTATCGCCTAATAGTTGCCAGTATTATGCAATTTGGGTTAAAAAAGCAACCTCTTTACAATTAAAACAATTTACCGATCTAAATAAAATTTATTTATATTTAATTGCTTTTATCCAGCATCAACTATACCTAAGACAAGATTTTTTTATGGATGTAGTTATTAAATGCGTACAGGCTGCAAATAATGCAGCGATTAATAAATTAAATAAACAAGAACAAACAACTCGCAAACAAAGAAGAGCTGCAATAAGACATTTAAAAAAATCTAGAAAAAGTTATCAAGTATTGGTTGACGAAATTAGAAATATTTTAAGATCACGGGTATTAACAAGTATAGGTAAAATAGAAAAAATAGAAGAATTGATTACTAAACATGATCAAGAGCAAAGTGAACAAGAAGATCAAAAAGAGATCAAAATATTTGAAGAAACATTAGATAGAGCCACTAACGATAATGATTACTTTGAAATGTTAGAACATTTATCTATTAAATTACAAAATCGAGTATCTGACATTATACAAGCTATTATGTTTAATAAAGAAGAAACTACCAAGAAAAATTTGCTTAAAGCAATTAAATATTTTAGTCTACAAGAAGGTACGGTTAATAAAAAATCACCAAGCAAATTCTTAACAAAAGAAGAAAGAAAGCAGATCATTAATGATCAAGGTAGTATTAAAGTGTCATTATATAAGTCATTGTTATTTAATCATATAGTAAATGCGGTTAAAGCTGGTGAATTAAATCTGCAATATTCCTATAAATATCTATCCATAAATAATTATTTAATTGATCCTAAAATTTGGAATAAAGAAAGCGCTAATATTATAAAACAAACAGAACTGGGTTCTTTTTCAGATTTTGTAACATTAATGTTTAATTTAAAACAAAAATTAGATGATAAATATGAAAATGTTAATCGACGTATTATAGAAGGTAAAAATCCTTATATAAAATTGGATCAAGATCAAGAAATTACTATAGAAACACCACCAATAGAAAAAACTGAAACCAAATACATTGCTGGTTTATTAGAACAAGTTGGTTTTATTCCTATTTATCAGGTTCTTTCAGAAATCAATGTTTTAACTAAATTTACCAATTTTTTAAAACATCATAGCATTAAAGGTGTTAAATCTACACCGTCGGCTGAATTATTTATTGCTGGGATCATAGGGTTAGGATCTAACATTGGGATCAATAGGATGGCTCAAATTTCTATTGGGATCAATAAGAATTCTTTAATTAATACCGTAAAATGGTATTTTGATCTGCAATCACTTTTAAACGCTAATGACAGTATATTACAATTAACAAATCAGTTAGCGTTACCTAATGTTTTTATAGAAGATCCTGCAAATTTACATGGTTCTAGCGATGCCATGAAAGTTGCAGTTGGGGTTGAGTCAATTCTTGCAAATTTTTCTTTTAAATACTTTGGTAGAGATAAGGGAGTTAGTGTTTATACTTTTATAGACGAAAGGCAAATATTATTTCACGCATTAGTTATGAGCTCTACTGAAAGAGAAGCGTCCTATGTGATTGATGGATTGTTAAATAACACTGTTAGTAAAGTCAATCTGCACTCTACTGACACTCATGGTTATACCGAAATTATTTTTGCAATTACCTATTTGTTAGGGATCACTTTTGCTCCCAGGATTAAAAAAGTAAGTAAACAACGCCTTTACTCTTTTTTACCTAAAAAGTTTCATGAAGAACGAGGAGATCTAATTTTACCAAGTCGCAGTATCAACAAAAAATTAATTGAAGAAAACTGGCAAGATATTTTACGTTTTATGGCTACTATTAAATTGAAACAAGTAACTGCATCAACATTGTTAAAAAGATTAAGCTCGTATGCTAGAGCTAATCCACTATATAAAGCACTTAAAGAATTTGGCAGACTTATTAAATCTTATTATATATTAACTTATTTTGATGATGTAAGATTAAGACAACGTATTGAAAAACAATTGAATAAAGTTGAATTAGCTAATAAATTTTCTCATGCGGTGTTTCATGCTAATGATCAAGAATTTAAACAAGGAGGAACTGAAGAACAACAGATTGCTATTTTATGCAAAACATTGATCCAAAATGCTGTTATACTGTGGAATTATTTATATTTATCCCAGCTATTAGCAAATTGTGTAGATCATCAAGATCATCAAGAACAACAAGAAATGATTTTTTTAATTAAACACAGTTCAGTAATCGCTTGGTTGCATATTAATTTTTATGGACAATTTATTTTTAAAAAATATAGGCCTGCCGTTGATAATGTATTTGATATGAACAAAGTATTGTCTTTGAAGATTAATAATCAATTAGGTGTAAAATGAAGAGAAGATTAACCAAATCTAGATCTAAACTTAAAAAAAGTAGTATAAGTTTTATTATGCCAGGTTTTTTATATAGTCATTTGTTAGATGTTCCAAGGATCAAACTTTTTAATCATAGCACCACTCAGGATCGTAAATTACTAGCTAAACCTAATGAGGAAAAAATCAAACAATTTTATAATTTTACAACAGATCTAGCTATAAATATTCCAGAATTACAAGAAAGTGTTTATAAGGAATATTTATTATATCGTTCATTATTAGATGATTATTATGAACAAATAGATCAAGCAGCAATAGTACCTATGGAATGGGAAGCTGCTAAAGAGCTTGGGAATATAGATCCCATCAAACAACGACCTGTTATAGAAAATAACGCTGAATGTAATTTATTTCATGAATATTTATTATTATATCGCGAAAAAAATTGTAAACGATATATTTGTGATTGGCTAGATCAAAATTCAAATATTTTAAATAAAAAAAATCAAAAGATAGTACTTAATCTTAACAATGCGAGATTTGCTGTTCTTAGATTGGAGCAATTATTACCGTATAATGTTACTAAAGTGGTTGATATTATTTCTAAAAAAGAATATTTATTAATTGATAAAGGGATCAATACTACTCAAAAAGAAGGATTTTTTTTAATTTGCTCAATAATAGAGATCGGTAATTATATTATGACTGCTAATGGAGGGATCCCTTTTAATGGATATTCACGAGAAGGTAAAGCAATGTTAACGATTGTTGCTAAACACTTAAAAATTTTTCGTAAAGCAAGAGTACCATTAACACGAGAAGTAGCTGCAGGAGTAAAAGAAATATATAGTTTTTGTTTACGTAATGATATGCTAGATTACATAACAGTAACATGAATAGCCAAAAAAGTTGTTTTTGAATAATTTTACCAATTTGCCTGTAACCCTTTTAAGCAAAACGGTTTTAAAAAACTTTTAGAAGTAAATTGTAAAAAGTTTGAACAATAACTATCCAAGACTGATCGAAAAAAATTTCCGAGTACAAAAAAACGCCAAGATAAATTGAAGATTTGTTGTAAAAAAGATTGATTTTAACGGGATATTTGTCAAACGAAGTTTAAAGAAAGTCTAGGTAATTTTTCTCCGGATATGTAGGGCCACCCAGTACTCAATGCAACCCAAATTGCATTTAAATTATCTTTTATATTAGTTAAGCGTATTTTTGGTTTTGAATTTTGATTATGTTTTATATAATTAAATGAAATTTTCTCAATTCGCTCGAGTATATTATATAATTCGGTATTATCTGTAACATTAAAAATATCATCCAAATTTCTAAGAACCCTAAACTGTAAGAGATAGTCTGGGTTATGGTTTCTTTCTTGAAAATGGTTATATCCTAAACAATCATTCAATTTTTTTATGAACTCTTGATTGACAAACCTTCCGTCAAACGAAAGAAACCTAAACTCTGATAGCATTTCTTTATTAGTATAAATTTGTTCCCACAATATTTGTTCAACCTTGTAGTGTATCTCAGGTGTGCTTGGGTTAAAAAGTGGGTTTTCATAGAACAACACATTGATAGCTAATTTAGCATACACTAAAACTTTTAATGAATTTTCGGATGTTTCCTTGCGTATACCATAATCTCCTCTTACCGCAAAAGACGGAACATCAATATTTGGAAAATGCTTTTTTATTGAAGAGTCGGTAGGTTTTTTTAGCATAATTAATTACCCATAATTATATACATAAAAATATTAATACCATTCGTCATGAATTTTGCAATCTCGGCAATATTGTTTGATGTGTTGGTGTGTTTAAAGATGGCATTGCTCTATCTACATCGATTTCTGATGAATCGCTTGCGTGCATCATTATTGATGAATTGCTTTTTTGTATTAAATTAGTATATTGATGCAAAATATTTGGTCGATGTATTAAACCATGATCACGGCTGCTAGATGGCTGAGGCGTATTTTTAATAAAAATATTTTGTAAAATTGTGTTTATCTTGAGTAAATTTATTGGCTTTAAAATATGACCATTCATTTTAACTGCATCAAAATTTCGCAAATCTTCATCTGAACCATTACTGGTACAGGCAATTATTGGTAAGATATTATTACTAAATTTAGCTCTTATACAACGAGTTGCTTCTAATCCATCCATAACTGGCATATTTATATCCATAAATATTACATCAAAATTTTTAACAGCAGTACTATTAACTAGATCCACCGCTTCTTGTCCATTATTAGCGGTAACAACAGAGTGTTCTAATTTTACAAGAATGCTTTGTAAAAATGCTCGATTTGCTGCGCTATCATCAACAACTAGTATATGTAATTTTTTTCCTATAACTCCTACATATCCTGAACCTGATAAAAAACGTGTGAACTGAGTATCTGCCTCTTCTCTAGATAATTCTAATAATTCATTAGCTAGTATTTCTAGTTGTTCTACCGCATTAGTAACAGTATATTTAACAGATCCTAATTCCAACTCAGTTGGTACTGAATCAATTGATAATTTTTGCACTGCAAATAATATTTCTTGTAGTGGATTACGTAATTTGCTAGAGATTTTTATATAAATTGATTTTGGTGATGGTGGTAGCGGTAAGGCCGAAGATGGTTCCGGCACCACAGTTAACGTTTCACTATGTTTGTTAATAATTATTTTATATGCTACGTAAAACAAAGTAGAAATTGATAAAATAGAAATAAAATTTATAATGAAAAGTATCTCTGTGGCAAGCCTGTATTTTTCATCTTTTTTATTGTTTTTTATTTGATCTTCTATTATATATTCAATCACCTCAGTTATTCCTGCATTTATCCCAGCAAACAGTCCCAATAAACTTCCTTGTTTTAAAAATGATAAAAATTTTTTATTTAAAGCCATGGTGTATTACGCTGTATATAAAATTATAATATTGTACATTTATTACTGTTTCTTCTAGTCGCCCTTATTACTGCTCTCTCTAATTGTTCATGACAAACAACATTATTACTTGAAATTTGAGCAGCAAAACTTGGAGAATTTATTACAAGCGGTCTAACATTGTTGGCTGAAGATTGCGATCCAAAACTTGAAGATACTGTTAAAGGAAAAGAAGGTCTAGTTAATTTTCTTTGTTCACTTTGGTATATTGGGCTAAATGTTTTTTCTTTATTTTTTTTGGTATCTGATATGGCATCTCTTCTTTCCAAACTTAACGTGCAAATTGAAGATTGATGCGCAGCAATAATAGCGTCTCTTTTTTCGGGGCTTAACATACAACTTGAAGATGATTGCGTGGTAACTGGAGTAAATCTAGGACTAGATGGGATCCTCGGTTGCTCTTCTTCAACATTAGATGGATTGCTATCATCTTTTAATATAATATGATCCAGTATTTTTTCAAATAGTTCTTTCGGGTTATATGGTTTTACTAAATAATCATCCATACCACTTTGTAATGCAAAATTTTTTTTAGATGAACCACTATAGCCTGATATTCCTATAATTGGAGTATGATAATCCTCTACTAATTCTTTTTTTCGAATTTGTCTAGTTACTTCTAAACCATTAATTATTGGTATTTCTAGATCCATACAAATTAAATCAAAGCGATTTTGCTGATAAAGCTCTAGTGCTTTTGCTCCATCTGATGCAACACAACAAATGCAACCAACTTGATTTAACTGCTTACCCAAAATTATTGCATTTATCTGATTATCTTCAACTATCAAAATTTTTTTACCGCTTAATTTAGGAGATAGAATTTTGATCTTAGTGCTATTTAATAAACTTTTAGTTTGCATAGCTTCTAACAACTCTTGCTCGTTTAAATAGCTACCTTTTATAGAAAAAGAAAATGTACTACCTTCTCCAATATGACTTTCTACTTGAATTGTTCCACCCATTAATTCTACTATTTTTTTACTTATTGCAAGCCCTAAACCTGAGCCACCATATTTTTCGCCAACCCGACAGTCTGCTTGAACAAATCGTTCAAATACATTATTTATTTTGTGTGGTAATATACCTATACCAGTATCTTTAACAGAAAAATTGATAATAACATTTTCCGTCAATAAATCTAAAGTAGGCTCGATTGCAGCAGTAAAGGTAATATAACCTTCATTAGTAAATTTAACAGCATTAGATACTAAATTAATAATAACTTGCGATAGTTGATATGGATCTGCTTTGATCCATATGGGATCTTTAGGTATATCTAATACTAATGTTAATCTTTTTTGTTTAATTTGCGGAACCAAAATCTTAAGAGTGTTTTTAATGGTTTCTGTTAATTCAAATGAACTAATATTTAAATCTACTCTATCATTTTCTAATTTTGATAAGGTTAATACATTATCTAAGATAGTTTTTTGTTGATCTGTGCATATTTTAATCATCTCCATATAGTGTTCAGCTTCGTCAAATAATGGTTTTGTTTCTTCCGCTAGTTTATAATATTCATTACTTGCTATACGAATAAGTTTCATAGATTCTATTAACATAGGTATTGCACCATAAGTACCATTAAGTGGGTTACGAACTTCATGACAAATATTGTTAATAAATTCTTCTTGTTGTTTACTAACTTGCTCTATGGTGTTTGTTATGGCATGTTGTTTAGCTATTTTGGCAGTTTTTTCTTTTAAACTTTGTTCATATTGACAGCGCTCTGTTAAATCTCGCATACCTACTAATGTATAAACTTTTTCGTTTAAGGTTAACGGACTTACACTAACATCAATAGGAAATTCTTCGTTAGTGCTTTTAAAACCATAAAAATTAACTGTAATAGCTCCCACAATCATTGGTTTAACAAATGGTTTGGTGTTATATTGTTCTCTATGACGAGCATGCTGAAATCTAAAACGTTCCGGTATTAGATCTTCAATTACACTATTAAGTAACTGTGAATTAGTGTAGTTAAATAATTTTTCTACTAAAGAATTTGCTGCAATAATTTTTCCTGTTTGATCAACTATTAGCATAGGATCCGGTATAGCTTCCAATATAACCATAATATTAGGTTCAAATTGCGCCACATTTTCAACCTGTTCTTCTTCTTTTTCATCAAACGCATCTAATGCATTACTAGAATGGGAATTAAACATGAATATACTTATTCCTCGATTGTGTTTGCATTGTAGTAATTTATTGCTTTTAATTAAATATAATGTTTATATCGTATAATGCTATCTTTATCTTTATCTTTATCTTTATCTTTATAAAAAATAATGGATAGCAACACCTCGACATAGCAACATATATATTTGATTTTAATAATATAAATTATGAAACCCAGCAAGATGATAAAATTTTAAAATATTTAAAATTAGCTATTTTTTATAGTCTAAAATACGTTAAATTTTTATGAACACAACAAATATTATAAAGTTTAAAAAACAACAACTTTGCTTACTTGATGGGAAAAAACAAAAATATTTAGTTAATTCAAAAGAAACAACTAAAAGTATTATAGTTATAATGCTATTGTGGAAAACAATGCATAAACTTTAACTTTATAAAAATTAAAAAATCGTAAATTAATAATAATGTTATTACACAGTGTGATTCTGAATTTAAACTAATGTTAGATAGCCTGAAAATATAAATATTGGCACACGCAATCATTTATATTTTTTTATTTGCATATAGAAGATCTATTTTGGCAGCACAAATAAAGTCATTTTCGGATAAACCTTCAATAACATGGGTCCAATATTCAACAATACATTTATTATAATCTA
>Ga0302186_10002650_pt1 | contig 13602 bp, 12 predicted proteins | sample II_Bog_E1_2_FD_198782 | JGI IMG/M metagenome (GOLD analysis project Ga0302186, IMG submission 198782) | Peat permafrost microbial communities from Stordalen Mire near Abisko, Sweden - II_Bog_E1_1 | ecosystem: Environmental > Terrestrial > Soil > Wetlands > Peat | place: Sweden: Abisko... | reverse complement strand
TTTACAAAAGATCTTTGGGAGGTTTTTTTTTATAGCCGTTTTTTAAAAAGGGCTGTATTTTTTTGATAATGAAAACAATTCTTCATTTTTCGAAATTTTTCTTTGATGAAAAGGCAAAACGTTCTCCCTATGACTCTTTTATTTCTTCTCCTTCTATTTATCAATGATTCATACTCTCGTACCTTTCCAAAACAAATTATTAACTATTAACACGTATTTTAAAAAAGGAGACTCATTTTTGAAAGAAACTCTAAATAATAAAGAAACTAAACCAATCCAAAAAATTTCAGAAACAGATCAAAACTCAAATGAATTTGAAAACCGGACTTTGGGTATAATTAAACAATAAAATTAGTCATTTTTACCAAAAAAATAAATTTAGCTACTAAGGAAGATCCAGAAATTTTTGTGAACATGTCAAAGGAAATTAATAAGATTTTTCACAGAGATGATAAAAACTCATCTGTGCCGTTTGAAGAATTTGCTCAGAAATATATTTCTTCAACATTTAACAGTTTTTTTAAATTTAATGGATATGCTTATCACCTTTTTATTTTCCCAAGAAAATTTGAGCCTCAAAATTTCCCCCGAATTCTTGATCTTCGATGAAAACAATGAAATTGAAATGGTTCTTCAAAACAATACAAAGGGCAGTAATAATTCGATTATGAAACAAAATCAAACAATGGATGAATTTTCCTTTGAAAATCTCTTGTCAAAAGGAAAAAATTATTTCTTTTTGATGAAAAGTTGCAGGATTAATAAAAAAGCACATCTTTTAAGATTTTTTTTTTTTTGGATTTAGAAGAGATTGAGCAATACAACATCACCAAAGAAGTCAGATTTAGAGCTGGAGTGATATTAATTATGGTATTTCTTTCTATAATTTGCATGGGGATTTTTTCAATGTATGCTATGTATATGGTATATAAATTATTTTTTTTTTTTTTTAAATGAATTCAAGGCCAAAAAATGTAATCTATACCTTCAGGAAAAAAATCAAGCGGAAGGGGACGACCGAGAACGTATCAAGAATAACATGAAAACGTAATAATATTTTCATTAAAATTAAATTTTTACATTATTTTTATAGGTTTAGGTATTACCAAAATACTATCGAAAAAGATATTTGAAGGTCTTCCACTTCTGAATTTATTTATTTAGTTTTAAGTTTAACCAAAATATATTTCAGTTTAAAATTTTCCAAATCAATATAAAAAAAAAATCCTTCCTTTATAACATTAACAAATCTCCCTTCACATCATAATATTCACCCTTGCCAAGAATTTGATCCTCCTTCCATTCCCCGTTATAACTCATACCATTATTCCACATATATATACCTTTGCCATCTCTCATTCCATTCTTCCAATATCCCTCATATTTATCCCCGTTCTTAAAATAGTAGGTCCCTTTTCCCTGTTTATTTCCTTCGAACCATTCCCCATAATATTTATCCCCATCTGATAATATGAAGCAACCATTTCCTTCCCTCTTATCATTTTTCCATTCTCCAGAATAAACATCTCCATTCTTATAACTATAGGTCCCCTGGCCACTTTTTTCCCCATCCACCCATTCACCATCATAAACATCCCCATTTGATAAAAACAACACTCCTTTTCCATTTTTCTCATCATTTAGCCATTCACCCTCAAATATCGTCCCATCAGAAAAAGTATATTTACCAGGACCAGTTTTGACCCCGTCCATCCACTCACCATCATATTTATTCCCATTATCATATACCATGGTGCCTCTGCCATTTGCCCTGTCATTCAGCCATTGTCCTTCATAAATTGTCCCATTTTTATAATGCAAGGTTCCAAAGCCTGATTTCATATCTTGCTTCCATTCACCTTCATAAACATCACCATAGGCGAAATAAAACTTGCCTTTGCCCTCTCGGATACCATCCTTCCATTCACCGAAATATTTCTCTGCAGTGTTATTGTAGTAATATTCACCGAGCCCGTTCTTTTTGTCCAAGACCCATTCACCATCATAATAATTCCCGTTGTTGTAAAAATAGATACCCTTGCCTGTTTTTATCCCTGATTTGATCTCACCTTGGTATCGGTCGCCTTGATGAAAAATGTATATACCATGACCTTCGAAGATATCATGTTTGAATTCACCTAGATACATATCACTATTCGCGAAAGCATAAGCCCCAACGCCTTGTTTTACCCCGGAATCAGAGATCTGGCCCTTGAATTTGGCACCCCCTTTGTATTCAATGGTCCTTAAATTTGGATATTTGCTGAGCTTTTCTTGAAACTCATGACAAATTTGGTTATTTTCCTCCTTGCGTTTGTTGCTTTCTTTGTTAGGAAGGAAGGAAAGACGAGGAGGGGAATTGTGTGGATAGCTGATGGAATCAAGGGGTCGAGATGAATTGAATGACATGAAAGAGAGCTGGAAAATTTAAGAAATAAAAAGTATTAATTGGCTTGATTTAACGAATTATTAAGGAGGATTATCATAATTTTGGGCTATGCTTCATTATAATTGGAAAAAAAATTATATTTTTTTAATAAAAGTTCGATTAGTTTCAAGTAAAAAATAATAGATTTTGTTAAAAATTTGTTTTTTAAAAAATTTCAAACAAAATATTATAAAACTCAAAAAATCCAAAAAAAGCAACATATCCAATGGCTGAAAAAACAAAAGGTGATGATCTCATGTCCAATCGTAAATTCATAGAAAACATTTTCAACTCCATCATGTCCGACAACCTATCACTAATAAAGAAAACTTTGCAACAAAGTATTGACATCTACAATAAGCAATACAAATCTTCATCTGATCCTCCGTTGCTTCTCAATTCTTTGATCAACGACTTCAAAGATGGAAAGGGCCGTAACACTTTGCATTTCGCAGCATCCCGAGGAGACAAAGCGATTTTCCAATATTTGGTAGAAAGCGGAGCTGATTTGAATGTTAAAGATTCCGAAGATAACACTGCTTTTTTCATAGCAACCCAACATTCAAATTTCCCTCTTATCAAATATATGGTGGAAGAATTAAAACAAGACCCCAAATCCAAACGAAAAAATGGTGTTTCTGCTCTTCATTTGGCCGCATCGATAGGTAATTTGGAAATGATAGATTATTTCTTAACATTTGGGTGTTCGTTGGAGGATCTGAGTGATTTCGGGACTCCTTTGGATTGGTCCGTGAGTTATAATCATTTGGACTCAGTGAAACTGTTGGTTTCTAAGGGAGCTGATTTATTGGGTGGGTCCAAAGTCAATAAAGAATTACCACCCCCCTTAATCATGGCCATCAATCTCCAATATAACGAAATAGGCAAATTTTTTATTGAGCATAGTTATGAAGTGATTTGGTGCAAAGATAAGGCAAATTGGTCGATTTTGCATGTTGCCAGTGAAGTTGGAAATGCATTTATAATTGAAAAAATCATCGAAATAGTTCATAAAAAAGAAGGAACACAAAAAGTGAAGGAGTTGTGTGATTACACTGTGGATCAAACCACCGCTCTTGACCTAGCTTACAAACATGAAAAATGGGAATGTGCCAGTCTTTTGAGGATATGGTCAACGAGAAAAAACGACAACGATAACTTTGAAGAAATAAAGAAAAAAGAGGAAAAAAAGACACAAAGAAATAAAGAAAAGGCGAATGAAATAAAATTAGAAGGCAACAAATTGTTTGAAGAAGGGAAATATGCAGACGCCTTGCAAAAATATAACGAAGCTCTTGATTATGATGATGAAAACCCTGCCTTGTATACAAATAAAGCAGGATGTTATGTTAAGCTTCTGGATTTCCAAAACGCCTTAAAAATGAGCCAAATTGCAAAGAAAATGGACCCCAAATGGATAAGATCATATTTTAGAGAAGGAGAAGCTTATCTCCTGATGAAAGAATACGGCGAAGCTGCTGCTTCCTTCTGGGAAGGATGGAATCTTGAGCCTGCGAATATGGTGTTCAAGGATGCGTTTGAGAATGCTGTGAAATTGGGTAAAGCTCTAAATAAAAAATAAAGAAAATTTCAAAAAATAAATTATTTTTGACTGATAAATGTTGTTTTTATCATTTTTTCATTTTTTAAATCCCTTTGATCTTTTAGCTATAAATAAATTGCTTTATTGTGATCCCATTTTGAAAAAAAAAAACAACCAAATTATTAAATTAAAATAGAAATTTCCTTCATTAATAAACAAAATCAAACCAAAAAATTTGAAAGATAATATGAACTCTAATAAAAAACAATCGATCCCCTGCACTTTCTACTTCGAGAAGGGAGGATGCAAAAAGGATAATTGTGATTATTCCCACGACCCCAACGTTTATAATTCCAGGGGGGGGTCCTCAGCTCCTCGGGGTGGTCATCATAATGGACGAGGAGGTTTTGGTGGTGGCTCTGGAGGGGGGTTCCGAGGTGGGTTCGGAGGAGGTGGTTTTGGAGGGGGGTTCGGAAGGGGTCGAGGTGGTGGTTTTGGAGAAGGTCGAGGTGCTAGACCACCACATCCAGGCCCTAACCCAAATACTGAGCAAAATGATTACCCCCCACAAGGGCAATATCAAAGAGGGGGTTTTCGTAGACGACCAGATTTTTCAAGCTTTGAAAAAAAAGACAAACCACAAGGAGGACCTCATCAACAGAACCCCAAGAGCATGAATTGCAAATTCTTCCAGTTAGGGTCTTGCAAAGATGGCACCAATTGCAAATTCAAACATTGTTGGACAGATAATGATGATGTTGGTTTGATTTATTTGAGACCCTTCGGAGAAGACAACCCGAAGAATGATGATTTCGAGATAAGAGACGTGTGTGTGCTGGATGCAGCACAAAAAATAGTTGCCATTGCACAACCTAAAATGATTCTTTTTGTGGAATTGAACAATGCCACGATAGATTTCCAGACGAAACCGATGGCTGAAAGTGAAGAACTCACCTGCATGAAATATTTCGAACAGGCGTTGATTTTAGGAATTTTTGATACTAACAAGAAATGCTCAGTAGTGAAAATTTTGAAATCCGATGGAAGCGAAATCTACATCGACCCGGCCCATCTCGACTATATTGTGGACATTTGTAACATTCGGGATTTTATCGTAACAGCGTCTTTGGATGAAAAAATTAAGTTTTGGAGATGGAACCAAACTACCCAACAATTCGAAGTGGTTCTGACCCATCCACATAAAGAAATAAGCAAAATAATGTATTTGGCCTATAATGGATTTGATTCCTTGTTTGTTGCCAATGGAGATTATAGTCTTTCAATTTTCACTCTCGATAATAATTCAGCCAATGTAACCTTGACTTTGGTGGGGAATTTCGACAAATATCATAGCGGAACGATCACGAACCTCAAAGTGTTCAATTTCGCACAAAAAATCCGTAAGACACAAGCTCGCGTAATAATTTCTTAATTGGTTTTGTTTTATTTTAGATGTCGTGACGTCGAGTTTTGACCAAACTGTAAAATTCTTCTCGATGGATGAAGGAAAACCCGTACATCAACAACAATTCCAACAACCCATTAGTTCGATGGATATTGTGTCAAATAGCAAAGATAAAGATGTTTTGGCTATTGGTTGCGCTAATGGCAATGTGGAACTATATGAAATGAACCAGAATTTTCAAGAAGTTGGGAAACTCATAATTCATAAACCCAGCCTGATTTCAAATGTGGTGGGGTTCTCGGATAAGAAAAATGATGTCTCATTCAATTATATGATTGTTACGGACACAGGAGGAAGAGTGTCAACTTGGCAGTTTCAAAAGGAAAGAAAATGAATGTGGTGTTTCCTTTAAATACAGAAAATCATGCTTATTTTTAAATTTATATGTAGAAAAAAATAAATCTGAATGTTAAAATTTAAAAAAATGCAAAACAAGTTTTTTATAAATTGGATTTTTTCTTTTTAAAATTACAAAATGAAAATAATAAAAAAATCTTAATTTTAAAATTTAAAAAAATGCTATATTCCTTTTTTAAAAATTTCCTAAGTTGAAAAATAATAAAAATATCCAAAACAATTTTTTCTCATAATTTCATTTTTCCTTGAAAATTACAAAAAAACTTAATTACAATTTATGCTCTTTTCTTATTATTATGTTTTTTCTTCTTGTCTTTCTTTTTTGAATCTTTGAAAAAAAAAGTCAAAATTAAAACGATTACAAACAAAAAAAACCCAATTTTTCTGATTCTTTTTCCTCTTCTTCGACTTTGGCTAAGTTCTCATATTCTTCAGGAATGTTCGAAAGCAATCTTGTTGATATAGACACAATATGTTCAATTTTTGCGAAATCATCTTCAGCATGACACTCAAACAAATACACCTATTTATATTAGTTTTTTTTAATCATTAATCATTATTATCAAGCTACTTTTTTGTCGTTTGTAACTTTGATTACAGCCAAATTTTTCGCATTATTATATTTCAAAGTCAATCTGGACTAAAAAAATAAAAATGTCTCATTAAATAGAGGAAATCCTCTACTTTAATTGGATCGTCCATGAGCAAGGTGACTGCTTTATCCAGAAAATCATTCCAATTTTTGAGATAATTTTTCATTATTTTTCCTATTTCAAATTAATAGATAATTATCCAAAATCTAAGTCTATTGATAATAAAGACCCAAACAAATTTTAAAATTTGTTTTCATTTTTAATTAAGACAAGTGGTATGAATTATCAAAAAAATAAATATAAATTGCAGAATTTTGCTGGGCAAAGACCTTATTTTTTTTTGTAAAATAAGCTCTATTTAAATATTAGTTCATTGCTTGTTCAATTTGTTATTTTTTAATTTATAGATAATTATATAAAGAAAAAAAATTGAAACCACATTTCCCTTTTCAAGCGCCAAAGGGAAAAAACTCTTTAAATATATAAAGGGTCACATTATGGTCCTTCCTCACTTTGTTAAAATAAATCATTAAGAATTTTTAGAAAATTAAAAAACTACTCATTATAATGGTACCCAGTGAAGTCATCTATGAAATCTTTGTTTTCAAAATCGTTTTCAATTTGATTTTCCTCCTCTTCCTCTTCAAATTCTTCCATTTTCATCTCATTTTTGCAATTTTTATGCTCTATCCCGAAATTCGCCAACAAGTCATCGAAATTGTTGATTTCAAATTCATTTTCACAATTTATCAAATTCTCCAAATTCACCTCTTCTCCTTCTTTCTCATTTTCTGAAAAAGTCTCGCTATGTGCGTTCTTTTGGATTTTATGAGGAGTCTTGAAAGAAGAGGATACCACTCCATGTTTTCCTTTGAACTTCTTATGGCAAGTGGTGCCTTCTTCATTTTCCATCTTATTCCAAAATTCACCAAAGGCTGCATCATTATTCGAATGAATGAGGTTGGAAGGACTCACAGAGAACATTTTCTCAGGATGTTGTGTGATCTCATTGAATTCATTGTACAAAGGTATCAAACTGTTGGGTTCTTTCATGAAATTAGCGATGTTTTGCATCTGAGAATAATTCTTGTTGGCTAGATTTAATGATTTCTCTTTGAGTTTTTTTATCTTTTTCTTGTTTTTGGGCGTTTCAGGATTCTCTTCTTCGTTTTCAGAAGGCTCAATGTCTGCTTTTCTGTTACGTTTAGCATGAACATGAGATGCATGCAGGTCATTGGGCTCACAAGGCATTCGCAATTTGAGGTATTTGCCTTCGTTGGACTTAAGATCCTTAAGAATGGAATTCCTTAAGGATTGAGAAGCTGATTTCTTGAAGAATCTGTTCATAAATTTTAAGGTTTTGGTTTGTTTGGGGGTCATGGATGGGTCGTGATCTTGTATCATGAAAGGGTCTTTTGCTTGAGAAGTAGACATATAGAGAGTTATCAACTTTTCAATTTTTTTATCATAAACAGTTCTAAAATTAAAATTTAATTAATTTTTTATTTGAAAATTTATTAATTTTTTATTTTTAATTTAATTAATTTTTTATTTGAATATTTAAAAAATTAAATGGTGTTTTTTCAATTTTTACTTATTTTTGTTTATTTCTTTCCACAAATTTTCAGTTTCTTTTGATTGTTTGTCGTTTTGTTTCACGAGCACAGAAATCAATCTCTCAAGATTTTCATTTTTCTTTTCCAAATTTATTATCTAAAAAAAGAAAATTTAAATGTTTTCAAACAAATTTAAAACCTGTGATTGCATTTTCAAATGCTCATTCCCTAAATTATACCCATCTTCACTTTCATTCAAACGTGGCATTGTTTGTTTATCTGGGTCGAAAGAGCCATTGAAATTAAAGTTAGTTTTCCTTTTGATTTGCGACAGTAATTTTCTATATAAATTAAAAATTTCTCAAAAATAGCAATAATTAAAAAAAATTACATCTCTCCTCTTTGGAACAATTTATGGAAAAAGCCAATTTGATCATTGTCATTTTTTGTTTTGTGGAAATCATACGAATTGAGCTAAAAACGGAAAAAAATTTAAAAAAAGGAAAGCAAATTTGTTTTTTATAGTCTAAAAAAAAACTAAGAGTTTAAATATTTATGAACTTTAGGGTTCATGTAAACTGCCCCTTTTTCAAATTTGGCTACAAATCAAAAAATTAGTTAAAAATTTTCTACCTGTCTGACAAAAGATGAGAAATTCTTATGTTTGAAATAGGCGGGAAGCACCTTTTCAGTGAAATCATTGAGGTTGTAAATGATGAACGCGTCTCCTGTTTCAGTCCAAGACACAATATCAATGAATTCAGCGTTCTAAAGGTAGAAAAAAGGATAAAAATCGTAAAAAACGATGGAAAATTAGAAAAATAGCAAAAAATAGGGAAAAAAATAAAGAAAAATAGAGAAAATTTAAAATAATAAAACGTCTATCAAAGCATATGTTTTCTTTAGGAAGGCAGGGATCTTATGTAATCCTGGCATTGAAATGGCTTTCTTGTTGGTTGGTTTCATGAAAGCAAAAGATCAAAGTTTTGAAAGGAAATTCGTTTTGAAGGGGTTGTTTTAGGTTTATTTTTTTTATTTGAAAATTATATTTATTAGGTCCGATGAATCTAAATAAATAAAGTTTCTTGTTAAGATTTCTTAATAGCCAAGAAACCGACAGTTAAGAATTTACTTGGGTTTTAAAGGGGGAGAGGTTTTACGAAGGGTTTCCTTCACGGATCTTTCATCGTTACGAAATAAAACAATAACCAAATTATTTTGTAATTATTTCATAAAATTTCATTAATTCGCCAAATAAAACGTGTTACAAAAATTTAAACTCCTTCGGCACAACTAACATTTTCGCTTGAATCCCAAGCGAAAAAACGCGAAGATTCTTACAAAACTAAATTCAAAATCATCGAAATAGACCAAGGGAGGCTTGAAATGAAGGTGAAACCTATTGTAGTTCATGTTTTCTTCAATATTTCAGAAGTGGCTTTTTTTCTCATTGTTTTTTATGAAAAAACATATTTTAATTTTGCATATTTAATGAAATTATCAAACATTTTAATCATATTCATGTCAATGTTTGCCTTAAAAGAAGAAAAGTTTGAAGGAATTTTAAAATTATCGAAAAAAAAATTGGGATTTTGAAATTTATTGGAAAAAAATTGGAAATTTTGTTTTTTCTTTAAAGTTTAAAAGTTTCTTCGTTTAGCATTTTAACATTAAAATTAAAAACGAAACTTTATTTTTTCTCAACAAAATTAATTAATCAAAAATTCCGAAACATGTATAAAAAATTTAAGCCTGGCATCAAGCTAACTGAAGCTAATTTGAAGGAGTTGCATTTTTTCTTCCTTCTTAATTATTATCATTTTTATTAGTTTCTCAAAAAGTGTTGAAAAAATTCAAATTCTTCTTGAACTCATTGACAAAGAATTCAAAAAAAAATACAACATCACCAATTCTTTTTCTTTAGATGTAGAAATTTCGCCTGAATATTTGATAGGTCTAAAGAAATTTTATCAATTTTATCTATTATGTTTGATCGAGCTATGCAATAAAATGAGTGACATTGGTTTGGGTTTTTTAGGGTTGACTTTGGTGCAATTGTTTCAAACTTTCAAAGTGAACATGGGCTTTTTCATCAAATTTAACATTTTTTTCTTCAAAATGAAGAATTTATACAAGGAAGAAAAAAAAGAACCAACATCTGAAAGTTTCTTTATTTTCTATTATGTTTTCTTAATATTATGAAGGTAACCTAAATAACAGCACATGTTATGCTGGTTCTAATGAGTTTACGCCTGATCAATTGAATATTTTAAGGAAATTTCTCTTAAGGCAAAGGAACAGCATTATGCCTGTTAATAAATATGAAAAAATGGAAAAGGCTAGATTCTATTTAGAACAAGAGGCATTGGATTTGGATCAAATGTTGCTGGAATTTAATGCTGCGAAAGACGAAGTTGATGAATTTATAAGGAAAAAAGTTAATCTGAACACGATAAAAGCGTCTGGGGTCACCAGATTTTTGCAAAATATCATAAGAGACACAAAAGCTCAATTTACTAACACAAGCACAGTGTTGGAAAATGGTAAAATATGAAAATTGTTCAAATTTAATAAATTTTTGGATAGAAAATCATTTCATTGATAAAAGAGAGTTAACAATCAAGGATGAGAGGATGATTGATAATTTAAAACATGAAATTATCAATGTGGTAGACCAAGGACAGAAGAAAGTATTAAAGCAAATAATGAGACCCAACATGAAGAAAAGAACCTCCATCTTATTATCTGGTGTCTTTGATAAAGAAATTCAAGTATTTTATAATGTTTTTTTATTGAAAAATATGGAAAAATGTATTGAAAATAAGAAAAAATTTAATTGTTTGTAATTTTTTTTATTAAAAATTTGGAAATGTTTTTTTTTCAATTTTTTTAAAAGTTATCAAAAAATTTTAGACCGATGATGTTCTTATAAAAGATATCAAAGGAGGCACTTCGATTTCGTTGTCCAAGCAATTCGTGAACCTAACTCTCGAAAAAACCGAGCTTCTTTCAAAATCCGAGTTTCTTGAAAACCAGCTCAAAATGTTGACCCAGAAAAATTACACATTAGAGAAGAAATGTGATGAAATTGAAGCACAAAAGGATTTCCTAAAGCTGGCAAAAATAGAATTCGAAGTAAAATTTCAACGTAAAAAAGACAAATTCAAGGCAGTGAAAAGAGAAAAAGAAGACATTTTGAAGAAATTGGAGGGATATATTGATAAAGATTCTGAAAACAAGGAATTGATGATGAAAAAAAATTGGCAATTTGAAAAGGATCAGATGATTTCCGAGGAGAAGCATAAAGATTACATGGAAGCCAATGAGAAATTGCGTTATGAAAACAACGAGTTGAAACTTGAAATAAAGAATTTGCAAGAGGAAATTGAAAATTTGAAAAGTTCAGCCCAGGGGTTGAAAAATCAACTGAATGATGAATTTATGAAAAATATGAAAAACTTGAAAGTCATCCAGGGATTGAAAAAAGAACGGATGTTGCAAAAATCAAAAACCTTTGAAAAGGATTCTCCGGTGTTTAACGAGAACAATTCTTTACAATCTCTGAATAACGAAAATTTGAGTGATAAGCAGAAAACTGAAGAAAATCTGATAAATGAGAAGAAATTTTCTATTGAAAGTTTTGAATCTCCAGAGATAAGAAACTACCCCAAATCGGATAAATCTGATGAGTTAAGTCCTTTATATGAAGAAAATGCTGAAAGAAGTTTGGAAAAAAAAGAAGCGAATGAAAAAAAAATAATGAAGATGGGCAAATCGAAAAAATCAGTTTTTTCTCAACAAATGTCTATAAAAACGTTTAAAAATTTCGCGAAAAAAGAGGAAAATGCTAAGTTTCAAAATTTCGCGAAAAAAGAGGAAAATGTTACTTTTGGCAAAGAAAACACTGCAAAAGATGCCTCCAAACCGAAATTTGAAGTGAAAAGACTGTTACTTAAGAACAAAAATGAAGAAAGTAGCAAGAATTTGAAGGAAAAAAACGATGAGATTTTGAAAACCCCATTAAACAATGAGATTAAAGGTCTAAAGAAAAAAATGGGAGTTTCTTTCCATTGGGAAAAAGAGCCGAAGACGGAAGGAATTAAGGAAAGTAAGGATTTTTTGGAGAAATATGTTGAGAATTTGTCTTTGGAGACGATATCAGAAAAGATGAAATTGCTTTGTATTATTAAGAAAATTAGTAAATTAGATCAAAACAGCAAGATATTTGATAATTTGCTTAAGGTTATGGAGATGAAAGATATAGATATAGAGGAGCTATTAAAGACTCGAAAGATGAATGAGAAAATAAAGGAAATCAAGTTAACTTCTAAAGACAAAAAATCAGAAATTTTTCATTCGAATGCTCTAGAGGAAAAAACATCAAATTCAAAGGAAAAATCAAATGAGAAGAACTCCAGCAAGCAACAGCTCAAAAATCTCATGAACATTAGGCAAGAACCTAACGAAGAACATAAAATCGATGACATTGATAGTCATTTCTTCAAAGAATACCTCAAATTCAAGGAGGAAAACAATCTGGAGGTGTTGAAAGTTCTTATTATGGAACGGATCTCAATTGAAAATGAGAAGATCCATGAAAATCAAGCTCCATTTACGAAATATAATGAAAATGAAAGGAAAGTGGTTCTTCAAAAAGCCAAAGCCAAAAGCATCCCTTCAATAAAAGCATTGAATTTTCTCAACCCTTTCGAAAATAATAAGGCCACACAAAGAATGAACCCAACTTTGACTTTCAGCAAGGAAAATATGGTGTTGTATAGGAAGTTAAGAACTGAAAATGGTCCAAGAACCACTAAATCGATAAATAATGGGGGGATATTTCAAGCAGTTGGGTTAAAAGAGGATAAAAACGATAGATTTGGGAGGAGAGCCTCAAATCATGACGTTTTTCATGAGAAAAAAGAAGATAAAGATGAGGAGTTTTTATTTGGGAAATTAGAGAAAAATGTCGGTTTTTATGAGAATTTGAAGAAAAATGAGGAAAGTAATCATAATGAAGAGAATTTCTCCAAAAACAAGGGTTTTTTCAAATATCCTTTCAAAAGCATTAATAATAAATATGAGACTGTTCAAACAACTAATGATAAGGAGCTTGAATATTCCTTCGATGCATTTGAGAAAATTTATAGGAATTTATTGGCAAAACATGAAAAATGTGGGCCATATTGCGATCATTTAAAAAGATTCTACACAAGGGTCAGATTTGTCAATAAATATTTCCATAAGGAAGAACTCAGCTTACATAAAAATTTGATAGACAAATTGAATTTTCCAGAAGATGTTTAGCGTTGGCAAAAAAAAAAGATCAAAAATTCATTCCGCTTTTTTTCCTAGAATTTGAGACCACATTCATATTTGAAATAATTAAAACAAATTTTTTATTAAAAATAAAACTTAAAAAAACGTTCTTTAAGTTATATTTTTATAAAAAAAATTGTTTTTAATTATAATTATTAATTTATTTTTTAAATAAAGAATGTGTTAAAAAAATGTTTGAACTAAAAATTCCAAAAAATTGACTTTTTCTAAAAAAAAAAAATGTTGATTAAACAAAATCAATATTTTTAATAATAAAACTAAACTAAAAAAATAATTATAGTTTTTTTTTTTTTAAATATTTTTTTTACATTCCGCACTTT
>Ga0302186_10002649_pt1 | contig 13604 bp, 14 predicted proteins | sample II_Bog_E1_2_FD_198782 | JGI IMG/M metagenome (GOLD analysis project Ga0302186, IMG submission 198782) | Peat permafrost microbial communities from Stordalen Mire near Abisko, Sweden - II_Bog_E1_1 | ecosystem: Environmental > Terrestrial > Soil > Wetlands > Peat | place: Sweden: Abisko... | reverse complement strand
TTGTTTAATTTCCAAATTTTTTATTCAAAAAATTTTTTAATTAAAATAAAAATTTTTTTTTTATAAATAATTTATTGTAATTGATCTGTGTTTCAAATTTTAAGAGATTTTATATTTATTAATTTTTGAAAAAAAAATAGTTTACAATGAAAAAAAAAATTTATGAATGAATGAAAAAAGCGGAGATAATTTGAAACTTTGCTTCAAAAAAATTTACTATAACAAATATTTTTTGTGATTTTATAAAATTTAATGAATATTAAATAGTAAATAATAACACATTTGATAATATGCCAATCAAATTTTTGATTTGACTTTTTTTTCTTCAAATTTATTAATAATTAAATTCAAAAATTCCAATATTAATATGTTATCCTTAGAACAACGATCACAAAGCACAGGCAACTCTTATTCAGAATCTCAAAGTTTTGATCGGTTCTCACTAAACCCTGCCTATTCAAAAAGCTGCAAATTTGGAAGCAAACGCTTCAAAGTCAACAAAACACGATTTTATTACAACGCGTTAGACACAAACATTGAAAGCTTAGGCAGGACTTCATATTCAATGAAAAGAGAAATGGGTGCTAATAATCAAAGTTTTGTTTTTTCCAAATTTTCGGAGGATTGTTCTTCAGTTCATGGAGAAATCAAAATAAAAAATGAAGGAAAAAGTAATAATTTATTCTTTTGAATTATGCCATAATAAATATCTTGTTTGCTTCTTCATGAGTTTATATCATATGCTGTATTTTTTTTTAATTTGAACTATTTTTTTTTCGAGAAAAACGAAGGTTTTTCCCATTTTTCAAAGTATTTTAAACATAGATATTATATCTTTTTTAAAAAGGAAAATTTTTCCTTTGATTTCGAAATATTTCAAAGCTCATAAAAATATAAAAATTTCAGATTTAGCTTTTTATACATTTGGAAAAATATTTTTTTTGCTAGAGATGTTTGAAATTATTTTTTCGCTTTTTTTTGTAAAGTTTTGATATTTCTTTACCAAAAATTAACGCAGCCTTTCTGCATTTATTTTTTTTTCTTTTCTTAATTGACAAATTCTTAAATGGAAAACATATTATCAATATTAAAGTAAGTTTAAAAGTAAAATATATTAAAATAGACGAAGAAGAACGGTTTTCTTTGCTGAATTGTTTTTATTCAATAAGATCTTTTCTCAACTTAATTTATTCATATTTTAAAGAAGTTTTAAGTTTATGTTTTTAATATTGTTAAAAATTTGAATTATTTTAAAAAAAAACAAAAACTTATTTTGCCAATAAATTTTTTCTCCCCTTCCAAAAACGGAATCTCCCATTAAAAGGTAATTATTTCCTTTTTTATCCATCTATATACTTGATAACAGCTCTCAAAATTTCCGTCCCCAATCCAAAAAGGACGAAATTGGATCATCTGGTTTAAAGGATGCAACTAATAAGCTAAATGCAAGTATGGCAGCTCAAGATAAAAAAGACCAAAAAGAAATGTCAAATACTCAAAAAAGTAGTAGTGGAGGCTTTAAAAACTTTTTATTTGGTGGCTTCCGGAAACACAAGCCTGAAAATGAATCAACAGGAAAGCTGAAAGATGAAAATATTGAAATGGAAAAGAAATTTCAAGAAAGCGGTTATCTTATGACAAAAAAGGACAAAGTCATTAACAAATCAAAATTCATAAACAAAAGAAACATAACATCTGGGAGAATTCATTTAAACCGATTGGATCCCAGTGATGTTGTTGATGTAAATTACGATATTCCAACAAAGGAAAGTATTTATGAAATCCTCGATCAAGTTCCAGCAAAAACCTCTAGCCATTTAGAAAGTACTTTCTTATTTCTTATATTAGTTTGTCGTTATGGAATTTTCATTGTTTATATTTTTTATTATAAATAAGTTTTTTATTGTATTTTCAATATTTTTATCAATAAGTTTTTTTCATGAGTATTTATTGAAAGTTAGGAACATTTTCCATTTTATCTATTTGCTTTTTCTTTCATTCTTTTGTGGAATTATTTTTATATAAGCAAAATTCCATTTTTCTCATTGGTCATTTTTATTTACGTTTTTTTATAAATAATTGGTTTAATGGCATTTCTAAAATTCTGTTTTAAGATCGAAAAACCGGCAAATTTAGTTGGATTTCAAAGAGAGCAATAAAGAATCTCATGGAAACCAAGGCTAAAATACAAAAGCCTTTGCATGGAGATCATATGGAAGACGACTTGATAAATCTGATTAATGACATGACAGAATTTTACCACAAATTATTTTTCTTTTTCCAAGGTTTGTTATCGGGTTTATGTTTAATGCAACTATTAGTGATTTATCTGGGAACCAATGATACTACTGTTTTGTCAAGTTTTTCAGAATTGGCGCTCAGAATAAATCAATTATTTCATATTGTGAGCTTATTGGCTGTTTTTGGAAGTATTTATAGAACAATACATGCCAAAAATTTATGTAAAAATTGAAAAGATCTTTTTATATAATTATGAAATATTTTAAAAGATGACCAAAGCTTAAAATATCAATCAGAAACTTTAATGAAAGACAGAAAGTCATATGTTAAAAATGTCACTGCTTGTTTTTGTTTTTTTGTGGTTTACGCAATAGTTATTTATACGAATGAATTCGCCTCGACGATTTCAATGGTATCAAATGTGATCTCGACAGAAATGTAATTTTTTAGATTTCTTTTTAGATTTATATTGATATTTTAATAAAGAGGAAACTATCAAAATTCGTTTTCTATTTGGAAAATCTTAAACATAATTCAATCATTATTTGCTTTTTTGGGGTGGATCGTCGTGGTTTCGGGATCGGAAATCGAAAGACCTACCAAATCATCTGACGACTTGTAAAAAATTTGGTTTCAATGAGTTTAAATTTTGGATTTTAGGGATGAAGAAGAGAATGAAAAAGAAGAAGCTTAATTATTTTTTTTTTCTATTAAAGTTTTCTTTGTTCTCTGTTTATTAAATTTTTTAGGAAGACCTCTTTTAATTTCAATAGCCGTCAGTGCATCTTTATTTATTAAAGACAATGAGAACCATTGTCATATTATCGCAGCCAATTCCATCTGTGAACAAAATAAAATTAATTCCCAAGAGTTTCCAATAAATTAAGAAATAAAATTTTAACAAAATTCAAAAAATAAAAAGAAAGGACTAAAAAATTTTTACTTAAAGTGTCTGGAGCAATTAATTTATCCAATAGCTCCTCAGCAATCGTCTTCAAAGGTGTTTTTTCTTTCAATTTGGCATAGATGAAGTCCACAATTTCCTTTTCGCTCAAGGTTTCCCAAACACCATCGCATCCCATTAAAATGAAGTCATCATCTTTGGTAACGGGTCTAGATTGCACATCTGGAAAAGCAATGATCAATTGTTGATCGGGAGGCAAAGCTGCGTTTCGTTTATATTCCAAATCTCCAATGGCTCTAGATAAATTTAAATTAGCATTTACTCTGCCGTCGGTCACAAAGCCGCCAGCTTTGATGATCCTTTGTTTTTCGAGATCTTGATCTGGTTTATGATCAATGGACATTCTTACAATTTCGCCACCTTTGGTGGCCAAAATAGATCTGGAATCTCCTGCGTTGGCCACATAAAGAGTATTTTTATATATTAAAGATACATTTGCAGTGCACCCTGCAAAAGATTCCCCTTGAAACCCTAACGTTTCTTCCTTATTATCGTTCTTTATTGAAAACAACTCCTTTTTGCCCTCTGGACTACTCAACATAATGTCCATTTTCATGAAATTCTCTTTGAGAGCTGCTTCGATTGCACCTGATTTAAAATTCGGGTTTTTCTTCAGCTCGTCACAGAAATACTTCTCAACATATTTCGCCACTTCCTTGCCTTTTAAGAGAAATTTGACTGTGAAAGAAAGAAAAACAAAGAGAGTTACCTCCATGCCCATCAAACACACCGAAAATCGCTGAATCGATTGAGAGGTTGAGTTCTGATATATGAGCATCTTCCATATGAGATCTCCAACCTGGTAAAAGTCAGCTTTGAAAGAATAATTATTTTAGGAACCTTGCATTTCAGCAGCCGCATAACGATAAGTCTGGTTGCTACCTTCGTTGACAATTTTATTTTTGTTCGGTTCGCTCAAATAGACTCCCATAGCTGAGGAAAGATTTATTTTATTAGATATAATTTGTTTTTTATTTGGAATTTTATTTCGGAAAAACTGCCCTTAAAAACAAGCATTCAAAGGAGATTATCAAATAATTATTTTTAAATAATTTTTTTTTCAAACAAAAATCAAATCATTAAAAAAGGAAGAAAGAAAATTTTAGAAAAGCATTTTTTTTTTAATGACGTAAATTTTCTACTAAGTATGTTTTTATATTAAAAAAAAAAAAGGATTTATTATAAATATTTTTTTTGTATTTAAAACCAATCAAACTTCAGTAAAATAATATGGGTGTCTTTGTGTTTTCTATTATGTTTGAACTCCACTACGAATGCAACTTTGGAGATTGCGTTTATGTCTTAGGGAACATTCCTGAGTTAGGGGAATGGCAAATAGGCAAAGGATTGAAACTTAAATGGAAAGAGGTACTGTTTTTCCATATCTAAACCTTAAAATAACTTATTTGATTTTTAAGAAGGATATTTGGGGAGCAAAACTGCAACTCAAAATAGATAATAGCACTTTTATCCAATACAAATACGTGATCGCTTCAAATTATCCCTCCAATGGTGAAATTAAGCGATGGGAATGTGGTCCAAACAGAATTTTATCCTTGAAGAATATAACAAAACTTGAATTTGCTTTATGTATTTGAAATTTTTTTTTTTGAAAAATCTCATATTTTTAATATTAAGGCGATGTATGGGGTTATAGGAAAGTTTCTTTAAGACTTAATAAGCAAGAAAACAACGAGAATCAATTTTATGTTTCTGGAAATACTCCAGATCTTGGAGATTTCAAACATTTGAAAAAAATGAATTTGGTCAGAAAAAAATCCATTCTTTCCATTGACGAGTCTTATTGGGAAATAATGGTGCTGGTTCCGAATGATTTCACTTATGACCTTATTTATAATTTCTATGAGCTGAGCAGAGAAAAAAATTGCATTTTGGTCAATGAGATTAATTTTTCAGTAAACATTTTTGAAGATTTCAAATTTCCCAGCTTCGAAAAGCTTTGGAGTCCGCAAATTCCATATGAGAAAAAGGTTTCTCATTTCAAGCAGATGACAATCAGTCCTTTCAAATTGAAAAAGGAAGCCAAAACTAATCACAAGATAATGCTTATCAAAAACAAGCCAAAAAATATCGAAAATAAATATGGTTCACTTCATATTTTCAATGAGATCAAAGGATTGAGTTCCTTTATCAGAGAGATCAGCAAGGATGTCATCATAGGTAAACTTTTTTTATAATCATTAAATAATACGATTTTAAAAGGAAACAACTGTCTAAATACTGCAGATCTTCTTACCTTGGAAAAGGAAGTCGATGCAATCGTTATCTTCAAAAATACTCATGCCAGTGTGCAAGAAAAAGACCAGATTTTCGAAGATAGTGTCAGCCAAATCTTAAAAAATCCAGATGTGTCCAATTATGCCATATACTCAAATCAAATTAACAGGAACGATCCCTCAAATTTACTTGCTTGGGCACAAAGTTTGGACACTCTGACAAAAAATAATAAGGTTTTTAAAAAAAAAAAATTTGTTGAATAATTTAAAATTTTAGAAAATTTTTGTATGTTGGTCTGATTGCAAAGAAGAAATGTTTGAAATTTTGTTGCATTATTTACACCATTTCAAGCATTTTTCCTTTAAGGCCGCCAACAAATTTTTGAACTTAAGATCGGACTTCAAATTTTGAATACAGTAGTTTTATTATATTAATGAACACCATTTTTTGAAGTGTATATAAAGAAGTATTTTTTTTTTTTTTCTAGCTCTTTTCATCGCACATTAATAATTATTTATTAGTATCTATCTATACATATATAAAAAATATTCATATAATCTTAATTTAATTTTATCAAATCTTGCAATCATATTTCTCTCTTTTTTACAAAAATAACTTTTAATAATAAAATTTTCAAAGACTTTTAAATTTTCAGATTTTTTCAAAATTTAAATTTCAAAAGCCTGCAAAAATCTCGAAATAAAAAACAAACTTAAAACAAAAGCCCTGATCATCGGCAAGTCAAAATTTTTCCGGCAAATCGATTCAAATAATTCCTTATCATAAATATAGATTTTATAATAAAATCGCATATTCATCAAATATCACCAATATTCCACCCATTTCAATGTTTGCAGAATCTGACAAAACGACAAAAGAAAAAAATTCCAAGCAATCCTCAAAATCCAATAATGAGCCCATCAAGCCAAACTTAAGTAAAAACCATTAATTTTCATTATAAAAACGCTCATTCTTCAAGGAGACAGGTCAAGTATCGTAAACAATTACAATTATAAGGTCACAATACCAAAACGGAATTTCTCAAAACCAACTATTTCCCTCAATAAAGATAAAACTCCAATAAAACTCAAGCAATCTGATGAACTAATGAAGAAAATGCCAAGCGAGTTTATCTTTGATGAAATGCAATTGACAGAAACAAGGAAAGAAAAGGCCAATTTCCTGATAAAAGACGAATCACCATGGACCAAATTTTGCAAAAGCGACCTTTCTCCTCTTTGCAAAAACAACCTACTTTCTCCAAATAAGCCGGCAACTCAGGAAAATGATTCACTTTCTCAAGCAAAGTACAATTTTTTATCATACTTTCAAGATGAACCCACCATTTTTAATTCAATTTTTTAATATTTTTTCTAAAAAATCACTAAAATTGAATTTTTTTTCAGAATGACGAACCGATTGATCGAATACCAAACACCATCTCCAAGTCTTTTAAAAAAAGCTGAATTTTTGGATTTTTCACCATTCCTCAATTACACTGCCAAGAAGGTAATCCAGAAGCTAGATTTTTCGAACCTCGATGAGAAAAAAAACAAAAACCAATCAGCCACCACAAATTCTGTGATTGTCTGTTTCAAATCTCCAACATTCAATTTCCTCAACAAAAAATATGAACTTGAAGAGGATTTTATTTTTTCCAGTCATCCCAAAGCTTCATTAGAAAAGGCAGAATCTTCCTCTGATCCAGGTGAAGATGACATCATCAAGTTGATTTCCAAAGGTCCGCAGATCAAAGAAAATCCATCAACAAATGACACGAAACAAAAGCACAAATCATTTTTGAAAACGATGAATAAATATAAAGATGTTGATTTGGAAGGCAACATTCCAACCATAAAAAAAACCACTCCTTTTGTTACAACCAATGAGCCAAAACCCTCGCATGAAGAATTGAACCCCAAAAATCTGAGTCTACATTCATTTTATTCGATGCCAAAAGGAAATGTCAATTACACGACTTCAAAAACAGGGTTTAGAACATCAAACGCTGATGCTGAAACTGGTGATAATTATGTCAAGAACAATGAAAAGAAAATTGAGGGGAATGAAGAAAACACAAACCAAGAGCTGCAGGAATCATTTCAAATACCCAAAAAAATTCTCTGTAATTGTAAGAAATCTCGTTGCCTTAAACTTTATTGTGATTGTTTCGCTGCCAGCGAATTTTGCAGCAAAGATTGCAATTGTCTGAATTGCGCTAACGTGGTTGAAAATGAAGAAGAAAGATATTCCTCTATGATGGCGTTGATGGAAAGAAACCCACTCGCATTCAAGCCGAAATATGATAAAAAAGAGGAAATTGAAGAAAAAGTAGACGAAAAAAACTTATTTTTAATAATTTTAAATGTTTTATTAGAATTTGTTGAGCCTTGAATCCACTGATAAGATCCGACACGCCAAAGGATGCAATTGCAAGAAGTCCAATTGCTTGAAAAAATATTGCGAATGTTATCAGGCAGGCATCAAATGCACGGATTTATGTAAATGCGACACATGCAAAAACCATGATGGTGTGGGCTTTTTAAAGAAAAGGAAAGGCAACCCTCTTGTTGAGAACTTCAATCAATATTCAGAAAATAAACAAGAAATCGGCCCTAATTCCTTCACCTTCGGATATAATCATGTCTATGATGAAAATGATAGGAAAGAAAAAAGAATTGAAGGATTTGAAGAGGAAGGATCCAATGGATCTAATCATAGTTTCAGGTATGCGAAGAATTTTAAAACTCAGGATGGGACAGGTGGGTTTTATCGGACTCCAAAGATGAAGTATGAAAATATTAACATTAAGAAAGAAAAAATTAAATTATAATTTAATAATAAATTTTGATATTTTGACGATTTTGAAAAGGCAAAAAATATAAAAAATTAAAATTAAATCTTTTATTTGTTCAAAAAGTCTAGAGGACAAAAATTCTTGTTAAACCTTTTTATAAATAAACACATTTGTTTTAAAATATGAAATATTTTCTAAAAAATATTGATTATCTAAATTATTTTTTTCATTGTTCATATTATATTAAAGCATGAATTATTTAATTCGTTTTTTTTTACTAGTTTTTAATTTTATTAACCGTAATTTGTTTTTTATGAAAGGAAATTAGATGCAAATGCTGTTAAATTAGAATCAATAAGATCCATCAGGCGTGTATCCATTGGGCTCATTTCATTATTTCTTTGCATAGTAAAGAAGTGTTCAAAAATTCTTTTTAATCTGTGACCATCTAAAGTTTTTGATGATTGAATCATCTTAGACATTTTTAGTTGAGCACTGCAATTTTCAAAATTTTTGTTATTCTCAAAATCAAAATCGTCTACATATATCATCGGCTTATCAATTAAATTAAATAAATCTCGTTGGTCTTCATTGAATAAAACCATTTTTATTTTTTCTATTTCTTGGATTTTCTTTAAAATATGAACAATATCCAATTCATCATCATAAATTTCCTCTCCTTTTATAAACAACTGTTCTTTTTCATCGAGTTGTAATTTAAATACTTGTTTAAAATTCAATTTGACATATTCTAAAATGTTGAAAGTGATCTTTGAATTAATTGGCGATTCTTTTAAAAAATCATGGAATTGTTCAAGATTTTTTATCTTCTTATCCATTTTTATCGATGGTGGTTTTTGTAAGTTTCGTTTGTAAGTCATTGATCTTAAATGGAATCTTGAGGAAGAAAGCGGTTCATCTTGAACAGAAGGAATTTTGTAATTGCAATTTTTTTCGAATTCATTCTCCAAATTTGGGGATTGATTTTCCACCTCAGGAAAAAAATTTAAGGTATTCATTATTTCGTTGGTGGGAGGTATGAAATTATCTTCGTTTGTATTTTTCTCTTTCATTTCAAGCATAAGGTTTTGGTTGTTGAATTCTGTCTCATGTCCGATATCGTCTTTTTTAAAAAATACAGTTTGTTTTCGAGACTCGGCATAGGGTATTTTTGATAAAGGAGCAGGCTCATTATTATTATCCGGATTGGACATTGATTCTAAACATTAATAGGTATTTTTTATTTATTTTTTATTTTTTACTTGGCAAATTCTCAGGAAATATTTTCAAGTTAGGCATTTTGCTACTTTTTCTTCTGATTTCAACTTTTTCTTTGAGCTGGTTAATATCTTGGAATGAATAAAGACAATTCATCACATTCTTTTTGAGGCTGAGAGAATTTTCAATTGAAATTATCAAAAATCCAAAAATCATTGCAATATTTGCCATGCCTCCCAAATTACTTATTGCATCAAGCAGTTTTAGATATGTTCTTTGTATATTTTGAGATAATCGACTTGAATAAAAAGTACATATGAAAAAAGATTGGGAATTATTGAGATTTGGGAGATAATACATATCAAGTTCTTTTGTGTCAAAAAGGATATCCTGTATGGTGTTATTATTCGAAGAAATATATCCATCATCAGTCATTATTGCTAAGTTCTTTAAAAAAATGGCTAAGTTTTTTCTTAAAGATGCATCAATGTAATAAAAATCATTATAGACTATTGATTGGGTTGGAGTTAAATAATTTAATGGATCCAAGCTTGTTCCGACATAATATACATTGAATGTTTTGCCATTTAAAAAATCTGCTATTTCTTGAGGACTTTGACATGTATTATTCATTGTTTTATTGTCACACATATCCACTTCTATAGCGAAATATGTTAAAAAATTCCCATCCCAATAACCTTCCGTCTCAAAGAAATTTTCATCAAGGCAAAAAGCACCATCTAAACCCAATTTATAATATTCATCATCAATGAAATCAGAAGGTTGGCATAAATGCAAAGTTTTGGTAATATTCTTGACAAAATCAAAACCATTTCCTGATGAATTGGCCTGCATATAACTATTTGTGGCTTTTATTTCGAAAATTGTTTCATTACTATAGCAAACAGAATTTGAATCTGAAATTGAGATGGCAAATAATTTATTGGAATATGTGATTAAAGGGCGATTTGCATGTGTAACATCAATATTTGCTATTGTTGGGAGCTGTCTTTTAAAAACATCATTTTGTGAAAAAGAAACTCCTAAGAAAATTATTATTCCGATTGAAAGGAGGATCCCAATTGTTGTGGAATTTTTTTCTTTTTTCTCGAATTTGATGATAACTGGAGTCTTAAACAAATCCAGCAGGGTAAGAAGAGAAAAAAAATAGACAAATGACATTTTCTTATAAAAATAGTTTGATTATTTATAATAATTTTTTTTCATGGGAATCTTCATATAAATCAAAAAATTATTTGAAATCAACTTGGGAAAAAACAAATTAATGAAAATCCACAAAAATGTTTTGCTTTAGAGAGTTTTAATTTATTATTTTTTTATGAATTTTTTTCAAATTTTAATTTCTTGATTTATTTTCCTATAAATGCCCAGAATTAATTAAAATTAAATCCAAAAGAACCTCTTCATAAAATGAAATCTTACAACAAAGAGAACCTCGAATCCTTTCATAATGAGGCCTTCTATAATGTGGACCCTTCCAATCCAATTGATTCGATCAATGTTTTCTATCAAAACACTCGAACAAGACAAATAATTCTTGATAAGCTCACGAAAGATCTCAAATATCAACGTCGAGTGGGTTCTTTTATCGATCAGCTTTTTTTGACAACATCTAATTTATCAAGCTTAAACATCTACAAAGCAATAAATGTGAAGTTATTACCAGGAGATAGTTTAAACCGTGTGAATGTTTTTTTTGACTTCAAGGAAAAATCGAAATTTTTCGCCAGTCTCTCACATTATGTCGAAACCAGAACCTCTGAAGCTACTTTAAATTGCAAATTCGGCCTTCGAAACATTTTGGGCTTCGCTGAAAAATACACTCTTGAATATGAGAAAGCCTTGGATAAATCAAAAAAATCGGCTTTTGACTTCACCATAGACCTACCATTTATATATAAAGACTTTTCTTTGCAGACAGGGTACATTGAAGGCAAAAAACAACTAACAGCAAATATTGAAGAGAATTTCGATTCGTATTTTCTGAAATTATTTCTGACAAAAGCACGGAATTCCTCCTTAACATTGGAAAATAATTTGAGAACGAATCATATTCAACCCAAAGATGTTTGTCAGCCTATTTTGGATGATGAAGTGTTTCCCTCTAAAAAAATTAGTTTAAAGGGATGGTGGAACAAAGAAAACACTTTAAGAGAAAAAGACAGCAAAACTAAAGGAAAATATATCGATCATACTATGGAATTAGCTTTGCCTGGGAGCGACAATTATTTTCTGAAATATGAATATTTGCGTAGAGATTTTTTCCATATTCACAAATTGAAGAAAATGTTACCGAGAAGACTTTTCAAAAATATCCATTTTGAGAACAATTTTTACTTTGCCTTCGTGCAATCATTACATTCAAAGCCTGTTCGGATCAATGACCGATTAGAAGCAATAAATGTTAGAGGTTTTCAGGAAATTGGGCCTAAAATTCCTCCTCATAATCTAAATCAACATCCAAATGCCGGAGAAAATGGGTTTGAATATTTAGGGGATTTGATAGGAAGTGATTTTATGGTGAAGAACTCAAATAAAGTAAATTTTTACAATTACCCTTTTCTGAAAAATGGAAATGTTACCCCTTTTTTTCATTTGACCACCTTGATTCTGCATAGTAAACATATAAGAAGAGAATATCAGGAAGAAGGTTTATTAGAGAGAAGTTTTAAAACTCTAAGAGATGATTTAAGAATTTCTTTTGGTATGGGAATCTCTGCTAATGTTGGAATGGGAGCCAAAATCGAAGTGCTTTATAATATGTTACATTGGAATAGAAAAAGTGATATACCAAATAATTTCCAAATAAGATTAACATTAAATGATTAACAAAAATTGATTTTAACAAGACAAAAGTTAAAAAAAAAATTTGGTCTCTGTTTTTTTATTCAAAATAATTGTTTTTTATTAAAAGAATAAAATTAAAAAATCTGGTTCTACCAATAATTCATCATTTCTTTACATCGATTCAAAATTATGTTATTTAATCGCTCATTTTCCATCGACATAAATTTTATTTTCTCCACCAATTCCGAAACCACTTTTTGATATTTTTCTTCATCCACTGATTGTGAAAAAAATAAGTTGTTTATGGTATTATTCAATTCTTGGTTTTTCTTTATCAGATCCTCATTACTTTTCATCAAATATTGTAGATTATTATATTCCAATTTCCATTTCTCCGCTTCATTCTCTAAAATCAGTTTTTCATTCTCTAATTTCCCAATATATAAAGTAGTTGATGGGTCATTTTCAGGTGAATATCCTTCCAAAATTTCATGAATCCTGTCATTTTCCACACAAATCAGTAGGTATTGTTCCGTTAATTTGTCGAAATTTTGAGCTAAATCTTCAATTTTCTTCTCAAATCGATGTGTCTCTTTCAAAATTTTATCATTTGATTCCTCTAAGTCTTTGCAAGTTTTCTCCATTAGGCTCTTATCTTCATTTAAACGTTTTATCTCAACCATGTTATCTTGGCAAATTTTATTGAGTTTCGTATTTTCTTCCAAAAGAGTGAAGATTTTATTCTGATAACTTTTGATTGCTTCCACGCTTTCTTCTAAATCCTCTTTGAAAGTTCCCGAGTGCTTTTTTAAAACATCAAGTTCTTTTTGTGTGATTTCCAATTCTTTTTTTGTGACTTCCAATTCTTTATCGTTTATGTCTAATTCTCTTCTTGTAATTTCCAATTCTTGTTTCATTTCTTCTGATTCTCTTCTTAATTCAATCAATTCATTAGAATTTTCAGGTTTTTCTGGTCTTGTCTGAACCTCAATCATTTTTTTTTCATAGTTATCGATCGTTTGTTTTAACTCTTCATTTTCTCTGATTTTCATCTTCAATCTGGCTTCCAGCTCGTTTATAACATATGCTGATGATGTGACAACAGGGGAAATCACTTTGGAAGATATGTCTTTTGGAAAAAAAGAGGTTTTATTAGTTTTGGATTTTAAATAATGAAAGAGAACTTGATGATAAGTAAAACTTTGAAGGTGAATACATTTGAAAATTTTATAATTTCAAAATTTATCATAAACAGCAATATTTTCATATTTAAATTACCTAAATAAGTATATATTTTAAATAATTATTTTCATTGAAAGTTTTTATGAATTATTTTAA
>Ga0302186_10002648_pt1 | contig 13604 bp, 18 predicted proteins | sample II_Bog_E1_2_FD_198782 | JGI IMG/M metagenome (GOLD analysis project Ga0302186, IMG submission 198782) | Peat permafrost microbial communities from Stordalen Mire near Abisko, Sweden - II_Bog_E1_1 | ecosystem: Environmental > Terrestrial > Soil > Wetlands > Peat | place: Sweden: Abisko... | reverse complement strand
TATAATCTTGATTATCATTTCATTATTTTCATTAAGTATGAGTTCGGATATGGAGTATATGAAACTCGCATTTTTATGTTATTATGTTTTAGCAATTCTTTGTCAAGGACTTTGTTATTATGAAGCTAGTGAAGGCAAGAAAAATTTGAAAAAAGCTCTGAAATATTTGAAAAGAGCAGCCATCACTTATGGAAATACAATAGGTTCTATATAAATGCAGCATATTATAGAATATATTAAAGGAATTAATTTTCTTTAGCAAATTTCTATTATGCCGATTTGGTGGATGTTGGTGGAGACATTTTTGACATATGGGAGCTGAATGGTGCCTAGAAAATGCATCAAAAAAGGGATATGGACCAGGTTTGATTATAGCATAGGGCTTAATTCATTTTTAAAATTTAAGCCACATTGCGATTGGCCAAAAAATGTTCCGTTGGATTTTATACTGTAAAAGATTTTAAAAAAGCCAAATACTATTATGAAAAGGCTGCAGAGCAAAAAGAACCTGAAGGTTTATTAATTTCTTGATTTTATGTTTTTTATAATAAAATTATTCCAGCCTTTTATCTCATTGCAAAATTTTACGAAGAAGGAAAATACTCTTTCGAGAAAAATATGGATAAAGCTCTTGAATATTAAAAAAAACATTAAATAACAAAATTTTTTTGGCTTTACTATCAAAGCTAATTTTATAAATTCTTGTATAAAAATTGTATTTAAATTTTCTTAGTTCTCATAAAATAAGTATTTTTTTTTCTTTTGGTTAAATTAATGGGGTGGTCTTACGACCATACAAAAATTGAGATCAGTTCCGAAGAACTTCACTACTTATTGGAGTAGTTTTCAATTAGCAACCATCGCGCATCAGTTATTACGTCACTTGCTGCGATATTGCCCCTGGCGTAAGGTTAAGAGTTTCCTTCAAAAGTTTTTCTTATATAGTTCTTTGATTTTAAATTATTATGGGTGTTTTTTTTCCGAAAAAATTATTATTAAAAATAATAGATTTCTTATTAATTCTGTACAATGTATATTTTTTTTTTCACAAGATCAGCAGTCAGATATTTTTTTATATAAAAATGGATCGTGTTTTGCATAATAGGTTTGCAGATGAAATCTGAAAATCCAGCTAGTTTAATTTCCGCCTGTTCTTTTTCATTAATTTTATTCGCCAGGGCAATTAACGCTGGAATTAACATGTTAGAATCTGAATAAATTTTTATAATACGTTTGCATGTTTCATACCCTGAAATCGAAGGCAAATCGTTAGAAATAAATATCATTTTAAACATTTTACAACAATCAGAATCTAATTTTTTACTCACACTTTCCAAAGCCAAACTGCTAATCGAGGCACTTTCCGCGGTAAATCCTAATGTCATTAAAAGGAATTTCATCGAATAATTGCTCATTTCATCATGGTCAATCAGTAAAATATCAGAGCATGAACATTTCTTAAATTTGTTGATTTCCTTAATTTGTCTCAATTTATCTTCAAGTACATTCAAACCCGCAATGTCTTTCAAAATATTCGAATCACTCGAAAATGACCATACCATGTCTGATCCCATTTTGGAACAAGTGATTGAAGAGATATTATTTTCAATCCCAATTTTTATATCAACGATTTGCCCTCCTCCTACTCTTGTGCTGATTGAGTGCCTTGGAGGGATCGGCAGATTATTGCTAGGTCTTCTTCCCTTTTCTTCAAAATGGAAAAGATTATCTTTTACAGGATCCACATCATATTCTCCATTGACACTTGGAGTTAAAGTGAAAGTGTGTTCATCATTTTTCGAGAACTCATTAAAAGTGTATTTGTTCGATTTAACTTCGTTTTCTTCTGCAATATTATTATTATGTAATGAATTGTTTTTTATAAACACATCGAAATTCTTTTTCGGTTCGGGATTAATACAAGATTGATTTTTTGGACATGGTTTTGGTTTAAAGGACATCTGAAATGAATATGGGTCAAATTCCTCTTTCTTCAAAAACTTGTTTTCGGAAAAATAATTGTTATTAAATTCCCCCATTTTTGTTTCAACGCATCTGAGGTCTTCTTCTTCTTCATTATCTCGTAAATTTTCGAAATCGCCCATGTCTTGAATGAGGAAACTCAAGCAAGTGCCGGCTCCTTGTTCAGAAATTAAAATCAACCCTTTTTCTTTGGATTTTTCAGCACCTAATAAAAGAGCCAACAAATGGCTTGTGAAGAGATCATAACCAATGTTGTAAGGGTCGAAGTTAAGATTGTTGAAATAATCTGATGATTTGAAGGTGTTCATGCAATTGTTTTTCTCTTGTTTCGAAAGCCCATTGCCTGAATCTGAAACCGAGATCCTCAATTCATAATTATTACTCTCCAATTCAATTTTCACAAATATTGAGTTCCTAAAGCTGCATTTAATTGAATATTCTATAGAAAGATAAAAATTACTGTTATATTTGTTATATAATCATTATATTTTATATTAAATAAATTATATTAAATACTTATCAAAGTTGTCAAAATTTGGGTGATTAATCTAGGGTCAGATGTGATGATTTTTGGGATTCTCTCATCATATTTTAAAGATAATTGTATTTCCTTAGATTCGCATTGAAAATTGAACATGGATAATACTTCCATGGCTAGGTCCTTCAAGTTAAATTCAATCAAATTCTTGACGATTTTCCCTTTCAGCAGACCACAAATATTCGCCATTTCATTTTTCAAATTTATCAAAAATTTCGTCGAGGTTAAAGCTGGATTAACAAAATCATTTATAAGTTTTTTCGGTATTATGGTTGATGTTTGAAGCATTTGGAGCATGATCAAAGAAGTATTCAAACTACTTGTGAGTTCCACCGAAATATAATCAATGACCTTATTGAAATTATCCAAAATTTTATTAGCTAACATTTCCTTCTTAAAACAAATCAAAAAGATTTTTTTAGATCTGTAACAAAAGACACTCACTCCCCCCACACATAAATTATATGGATTATTTTCATTATAATTGGATGTTTTAAAGCCAAATTTATAATCCTTGACTTTTGTCAGCTTACTCAAACTAGCTCTAAATGTTGAAAATCTGTTCAAATTCAGCACTTCCAATATGATCTTTAAATTTATTTGTCTCGGGCTGCTTGTTCCTTCTTCATAAGAAGATATTGAGCTTAAGACATTAGAGTTCAGTTTCAATTGGAAAATATTCTGTAAATCAAGAAGTTTTTTAGTTTTTGGTCTATTGACTTCAAGCGCTTTCAATAAATCAGCATCCAGATCTTGAAGTCTTAATGATAAAAGTCCATTTTTTAAATCCGAGCTCATTTCAGGAAAAAGTTTCGTAATTGCTTGATTATGGAAAATTATTTCCATTTGGTTATCAAATAGAATGAATCCATCAGAAGCATTATTCAGCAAGTTTTCAAATAAATAATTAAAATCTGAGGATTCAAATTCGTTTTCTTCCATATAAGTTGTAATATTTTTTCTCATTGAATTTCGATTGTCTCTATAAAATTTTCCACTCCCAGTCAGCACTTTTCTTTTAATTATTTGGATAGCTAATAAGCTGAAAAGTGCAAAATAAATTATAATATTTTCGGTTATACTTTGATGAAGTCTTGCAACTATATAGATTATATTCATGATATAGGTGAAAAGTATGGGTTTCTCATTTGTGAAATTGGGCATCAAAATAAATTGAATTATGGTAATTTTGCATCCCTCAATCAAAATTGCATTGTTCAATTGCGAACTTGCTAATATTTCCTCCAAAATACATATTGATACTATGAGCGAACTAAAAAAATAGAATCCATCGTTTACATATGAAGAAAATTGGAGGTTTTTGCTTTTGTAACAGATTTCCAATAAACCAGAGAAAAACATCAAAGAAGAATACACGCTTATTTGAACAATATATACCAAATAGCCTTGATGATTTAACGCATTTCTGATTTCGATCTCCAATTTTGTGATGCTGTCAAGGATTAAAATAAAATATAAGGCAATCAGGTAATAAATATTGGGATTTATAGAACCTCCTCCTATTAATTTTCTTTCCACAACAGAACTTATCGTTTTCCTTTGAGGCGATGATGAGTTCGATTTTGAGTTTTTTTTGGTTTTCATATTATTGCTTTTTAAGTTTAGGGCTTTGAACTAAAATTGACTAAAGTTATTATATTTAATAATTGTCTTAATTATTTTTTAATTTCTTTCCAATTTCTCCTTGTTGTTTTTTTTTCTTCTTCCGAAGCAAAAACACCAAACCGAAAATTAATTTTTTGGCTTTGCATAAAAAGTAACAGCATGTTAGATAAAAAGAAAACAGCAGGTAGAAGACGATCAGAATAACCACAGACATGAAAGGCCATAAAACCCTCATTCTTGAGTCAAAAAATGTGTAATTCAACCAGTTTATAGCAAATATTATAATATTTGGATATTTGGGTTTCCAAAATTCTTTGGATTTATTGATATTTCTAAAATTTTTTCGTTTTTTAAAAAAATATTATATCAAAATACATACTTGTTTTTGAAATCTTCAAATAATAGAACTCTCTCCAATTTAACTTCATTATCTATATCTCGGACTTGAATTCGCACTTCATCTTGAGATTCTTTTTCTCCGAGTTTTATTTCAAAGGAACCATAGTTCAAATCTAAAAATCTGTCATCTTCCCCCTTAATTATCATAAATTCTTTATTTTAAATTTTTCCATCAAATACATTTTCATTGTATGTAAAAGGGAAAAACAATTTATCAATAAGGTATCCATGTGTGAATTGAGTTTTTGACGTATGTGTCATGCCACTAGATGTTATTTCGTATAGTTTATATCCCAAAGCTGAAAAAAAAAATTACTAAATTTCTTTCAAACAAAAATTCATTACTTTGATCACTCTCTGGTATCATCTGTATTTCACCTTGATGGATATCCCCTGTAAATAAAATGGCTATATGAAATTATTTTTTCGCATTTTGATGATGGTCTTAGTTAATTTACCAGGGATCGAGTAGTCTTTAATTAAATTCAATAAGCGATATTTACTCGGGGAAAACCATGTATCATGAAACATTCTATCTTCACTCAATATTTGGCTTCCTTTTATTTATTTGAATATTTATCATTAGAAAAAAAAACCTGATGCTATTAAAACAAGATCCTTATCATTGGTTTTGAACAAACTTTCTAACCAAGCCCATTGATCATCTCCTAACTACTTTCTATGAAATTAATTAAAAGAAAAATGTTTTTACTGTATCTTCTTTTTCTGGGTTTTTGTGATAACGAACATCAAGCAAAATAATCCTGATTGTTCTTCTCCCTTTTTTAGAAATTAATTTGTTTTTTCTTTGAAAAAATAAGAAATACCAAAGTTAATGTCATAATAATCATAAATCCCAGCCTGCTTTCTTCTAGGACTGTCAGGGCTTTCTTCCACAAAATCCAAAAACACTTCTTGCATTTCTTTTCTATAAGGGAAAGAATGATGTCCTACTTAAATTTTTACAATCATTTTTTTCTTTTGTTTATTGACCCCAATCCTGTCCATAATCATGATTATCCCATACTCCAATAATTTTTGTTTCATTTTTCAATGCCTGATAAGCTGGATCATAATAACTATTGAAAAGTCTTTTTCTAGCTTTTTCAACACCAGGAAATTCAAATGCCACAAACCACAATATCATGTCCTCAATATAAGCAGCGTCTCCTTAAATTAGAATTGTTAATAAATATTCAGCATTTAAGATGAATTTATACCTATCCACATAAATAGGTCTGGATGATAATTTTTAATAGAATGGAAAATGTCAGATTCATCATCCCAAACAAATTTATTGCAAGATCCAAATGCCAATTTTAGAACGTTTGTGTCGTTTTTTTCAATTAGTAGCTCACTCCTTTGAACATACAACGAAAATATATGGAAGAATGAGAGGAAAAACGCTACAGATATTTTCATTAAAAATTTATGCTTTTTTTTTATTCAAAAAAACGAGAGACTTTATTATATTAAAAAACAAAAACACAATCAGAAATTTTTTTAGGAATTTAGTTCTTTTCAATATGATTTTTGATCATTTTCATGTTATTATCCAATAAAAACATTTGGGCGTTTGTGTTGGAGACCCATTTATTCACAGTTATTTGAAATTCATCGAATTTCTTTAGTATGGTTTGCTGATTCTAATAAAAAATATGAAAAATTAAATATCTCTGTTATTTTACCTCATTGAGTTGATAGATCATTTTTAATAAGTCTTGTTTTTTAAGCTTGTTCTTTTTTTTTTCAACACTTTCCGCTTGTAATATGGCTTTTGGTAAAAATTCCTGAACTTTCTGCAAATTTTCCTCAACATTCAAAGTCTTCTTATTTTCTTTGTCAGATTCGGATTCCTCTTCTGAAATTTCTTCGAGGGATGGTTTTTCTAACTCTTGTGGTTTGATAAATTTTACTGGTTCCACTTCTTCGAAATCATCATCAGCAAGATTTTCATTAAAGTTATTTCTTTTCATTTCATTGATATTTGACTCATTATTCAATGGAATTTGTTCACTTGTTGCTTTTGAGCTTTTTGCAGGTTTTTTATTTCTTTCACTATTAGAAATTTGGACAATGCGATTTTTTGGACTCATTGTTTTTAATTCAAAAATATCTGTCGGTTCAGTAACATTTTTCGCTTCGAATAAAGATTTTTTTTGTTCAAGCACTTTTTCTTTTTTTTTGGCAGGATTTAATTCCTTTTTTTTTTTGACAAGCATTTCTATGGTTTCCTGTATAAAAATCAATTTGATTTCATAAAAGGAACTCGACAAAAATTGGGATAAATTCAAAACGGGCTTGTAATTAAATTCTTTTAACTAAAAATACATTATTTAAGCAATAATTATGAACTAGAGTTACCAAAATTTGGTAGATCGTTTCAATGAACCTCATATCATTTTTTGAAAAGAGCTCATAATTTTTGTTGAGAAAATAATTATATAAGTTCGGTGAAAATTCAACGAATGAGTAGTTCAAAAATTGTAAAAACATTTCCGGATTCCCTTTATATAATCTAAAATTTATTAATGAATGGCAGGACAAAAAATTTAACTCTGAATTGGTTGGGATTTGCTCATATTTTATCTTTTGCAAGTTTTTCCTTAACTTCTCATAGTTGTTTTTGAGATCGCCAATCAAGTTGCTTTGACTCATTTTTTAAAATTTAAATTCAAAATCAAAAACTATATTAAACAAAGTCATTTTTAAATTTTGAACCTTTAAAACCTCTAATAACAATAGATTTGTTGCTTGTTCTCATTAAAAAGCAAAAAAAAAGCTATATTTAAAAAATGAATCCAGAATGCATTTCTGAAATTAAATCCCCCTTTTTGGATTCAGATGAGAATCAATATCGCGAAACTGCTAATAATCCACTTTCAGAGGAGTCCAAAGAGCCTTATGACATGGATGAATATAAGGAAGAATTGTCAAATATTGCGATTCAGGAACAATTTTTTTTTGACGCAGGTGATAAGAGAATAGTGTCTGTAGGTGTTGTGCTTAAATCAAAGGCTCTATATATAAATCTTCAAGAAGAAGGTGATAAACGTTAGATAATTTTTATTTCACAAAATCATATATTTTCAAGGCGAAAATTGGTACATAAATCCAAAAGATTTGGTGGGGGCTTCTACACAATTTCCAAAAAAGAAAATTCGCTTTTCGCAAGAAGAAATAATAGACGTTTATGAGTTGAAAATCTATTATTATTCCAAAATAAAAAAAACTTGCTCTAGAAAATGTTTCCGCATTTTTTCCGTAATTCTTCGACATTTTTTTCTTTTAATTCAAAGAAAAATAGGAAAAGAGATTCTATCATAGCAATTCCGATATAATTAGCAAATGGAGTGATTTAATCCTCAATCTTTCAAAAGACAAGGAGTTCCTGAGTAATTTATTTAAAAAAGAAATACCCGATGAAAGATTGATAATTAAAAAGAAAGTCAGGCCAACAGAACATTAAATTTAACTCAAGTATACACAAAAAAAAAACTGTTGGTACTAGTAAATCCACATGGGGGGAGTGGCCAAGCTCGGCAAATTTGCAATAGAGTATCACCTTATTTAGGTTTTCATTGAAAGTTTTTGATGAAATTTATTAAGACTCAATTTAAGAAAAATCTGGATATGAGCTCGAGGTGCTTTCCACTCAACATTATAAGCATGCCTATGAACACATTAAAAAAATGGACCAAGGGAAACTTTTAAGTGTAACTATTATTATATTCTTTGAATCTATTATTTAAAAAATAGTATTTTGCAATAATAACAATAAGTGGGGACGGGTTATCTCATGAAGTTATAAATGGTTTTTATTTTCTTTGTAATGAATAAAAATGATATGAAAAAATGATTAAGGATTATTCCATCGAGAGGATCATGAAAAAATCAAAGACATTCCAGTGGGATTTATTCCTGGAGGGAGTGGTAATGCTATGGCCAAAAATGTCTGTCATTTTTCAAAGGAAGAGGCTTTGTTAGAAAATATGGTTTATATTGTCGCTAAAGGAGAGAAAAAAGAATTGGATGTCATAAAATTTGAAATCGAAGGAGAGGAGCCCGTTTACGGTATGTTGTCAATGGAATGGGCTATTATCGGTGATATTGATATAGAAAGTGAATTGTAAAAACATCTTTCAAAAAAATATTTTTATGTATTTTAATAATGAAGTTTGAGATGTTTTGGAGGAGCCAGATTCACAATGTGGGCAATCATAAGATGGCTTAAATTAAGAAGATATCATGCAAAATTGAGTTTCACAACTCAAGAAGTAAACCTAAATGGATTACAAGACGAGTTACCAAAAGACAAAGATGGTTGGGTCCACATTGATGGTAAACAATGAATTTAATGAAAAAAAGATAATTTTTATTTTAGATGTTTTTGTGCATTTTTATATCGGAAATGTTCCATATATTTCTCAAAGTGATAAGATTGCCCCATTGAGCCAACCCAGTGATGGATTCATGGATATTCAAGTATATAAATTAAAATTTGAAAATAAATGTCTTTAGTTTATGAGAGGGCAAGAAAATGTTGGAAAATGGAAAACTTTGAAGTTCTTATAAAAAAGAACCTTTATTTTTTTTATATTTCCTTTTAATTTACATGAAGATTTTTGTTGAGAATTGATTCTGAAGGAAGTGTTATCAATACTGCCGAAGGAAAACCTTGGGAAAATTCTGGAATGGAGTATCATAAAATCAAAGCTTTTCGTCTGGAACCATATGGAGAATCCCTTGGAAAAATGGCTGTTGATGGAGAGGTTAAACATTATTTAAATTAACAGAAATTCTTGATAATTTGTTTTTAGAGATACCCAGTTAAAAAAATGCAAGCTGTCGTTTTGCCTAAAGCGATAAAAATTATATCTTTAACATAGAGTCCTTCATTAATTAATAATCCATATAGTTTCAAGTGAAAATTTTTTGATGCTCCAATGAAAAATTGATTATATTATTTTGAAAACAATAATTTCTATTTATAACAGTCTTTTCAATGCCAATCCAAAAAAAAATGACTTTATTAATAATTTCTTTTATGACATTTTTTTTCTATCAAAAAAATTTTGGGTTTGTCAACTAAATGTTTTGTAATAAATGTTTAATTAAACTTTTCGATTATAAGATTTTATTAATATTTTTTTTTTTTAAAGTAATTTTTCAAAAAAATTAAAATAATTTTTCCAAAAAAATTTTTTTTTTCATATTTTCTTATAAGAATATCCATTCTTTAAAACAAAATTTTTTAAGATTTTTAAAAAAAAATTAACAAAAAAAAAAAATTGCACATTTTTATTATATTCCAGAATATTGCTAAAAAAACGACTTTTGTGAAAACTTCAAAAAAGCATTGAATTAAATTTTTTATATTAAAGACTTAAAAAAAAAGAATGGAAAAGATCAACTCCCCCCTTTTTTTCTATAGTTTAATTTTCACGAGTTGTTTGGGCTCTCTTTCGGCCGGGTATCAATTTGGGATCTACAACACATGTTCAGGGGCTATTCTTGAATTTTATTCCTTGAGTTTGGATGAAAACAAACAATTATATGAAGGATTGATCACATCCTCGATTTCTTTGGGAGGAATCATCGGTGCTTTCTATTCATCATCATTGATAAGAGTAGGGCGAAGGACTTCCTTGATGCTGACAGATATTTTTTCAATTGTTTCGATATTTTTCATTTATTTCCCAGGCATTTTTTCTTTGATTTTTTCGAGATTGCTTTCTGGAATTTGTCTTGGCTTTAATTCGGTTATAGTGCCGATTTTTATCAAGGAATTCTCCCCAATGGAAATTTCAGGGACCACGGGGAGTTTTCATTCGGTTTTGGGCTCAGCTGGTGTTATGTTATCTTTTATATTCGGTTTTTTGATGCCTTATGTTGCTGTTGATGGATATGGCATCAGCTTCTGGAAAATTCTGTTCAGTTTCCCGATAATTTTCTCATTGACTCGAATTTATTTATTGATGAGATATTTCACTTTTGAAACTCCAAGTTTTTTATGGAAGAAAAAAAGAGAGTATGAAGCCAAAAGTGTAATGGAGATGCTATATTCTGAAGAGCAAAGCTTCGAGTTCATAAAATCCTTTCAGAAGACCAATGCGATTACTTTACATTATGCAGCTTTATTCGCTCCGGACTATATAAACCAAATGAAGTTTGGCATTGTGATAAGCATGTTTCAACAATTGTCAGGCATTAATGCTTTGATTTTCTATTCTAATCAAATATTCTTGCAAGATGGAAATGAAACCATAGCTGTAGTTTTCACCTTTCTTATTGGAATTCTCTTAACGATAACAGCTGTGATCTCAGGAAAATTCATGGATTATTTTGGTAGAAGAAAAGCAATGCTTTTTGGCGATTTTTTTGCCGTTTGCAGTTTGGGTCTGATGGTAATTTTAAAACCAACTTCGCTCTCTTTCCTAAACAAATATGTTATATTGTTGTTTGTTTTCACTTATGGTGTGTCGTTAGGGCCAATATTATGGGTGTATCTCACAGAAACTTTACCAGAAAAAGGGGTGAGTTTGGCAACATTGATAAATTGGGTGACCTGTTTATTAGTGTCTTTTATTTTCCCGAAAATGCTTAATTCTTTTTTAAAGTTTGAGGGTACTTTTTCATTTTTTTTCTTCTGCGGGGTGATTGGACTTATTTTTATTTATCTCTATATGATTGAGACTAAAGGCAGAAGCGCAGCTGAAATTAGCAAGATGTGCCAATATGATGTCTCTAATAATAATTTTTTTTTTTATATAATTATGATTTTTTTATAAAGATGGAAGAAAAACCTCACCTTATATTAGATAATTCAACCTCCTCCAAAATCACTCAAAAAGAATAAATGAGATGAAAAACGAAAAATTGTTAATAAACAAAGAAAAAAATTTGAATTAATTTGGTATTGAGAAAATAAATGGGATTATCTTTTTGAAATATATAAATATATTGATTAAAACCCTAATTTGATAAACACAACTTAAATTCTTAAATGTTGAAAATAATAGACACCAATGCAGAAGAAACAAAAGAAATGAGTTGTTCTTTGGAAGATGTAGGTCTTGAAATGGTAAAAATCATTGGTGTATCATTTTTCGATGACATACATATCAATCGAAAAGTCTTCCAAAAAAGTAACAAAAATGCCTTCGATCAAGAACAAGTCACTCAAGCTAAATTTTATATGTTTGCATCTTCCTCTCTTGAAAAAGACGCGAAAAAGAAGGCTTTTGTCATGACCGAGACAGGCTTGTATAAAATAAAAGTTGAGTTAAAACCCTCAGAATTTTAGTCATATTTTGTTAATTTTTAGGAGAACAAACAGGGAATCCAGTACAAATATATGCCCTTTGAAAAGACTCGAATGGTGATTATAGAGAATGAAAAAAAACCAATTTCCAAGAAACCATTCCTTTATGGCTTCCATTTCTTCCGCACTCAAAAATCCTATCATTTTTTTACTGACGAATTAGATATATTTTGTGAACTTCATGAAAAATTGATCTACAAAACAATACAGCACACATTTCATGAGGAATATGAAGTCCAGAAATTAATAGGAAAAGGCTCATTCGCCAAGGTGATTTTTAATAAAGAATAAAGATTAAAGTTTGTATTTTAAGGTTTATTATGCCCTAAAAAGACAAACTGACAAGGAATATGCCATCAAAGCCTTCAGCAAAGAAGGTTTGTCTTCTCAACAGAATGGAAAAGTATAATTTTTTATTTTATCTAAAAGTAAATTTTCATTAAAAAAAAAAGGAAGGTCTTTTAAATGAGATCGAAATTATGCGTTGCCTGAACCACAAAAATACTTTGAAGCTTTATGAGGTTTATGAAACCGAGCATTCTCTTTACCTAGTGGTAGATCTGCTCTCTGGTGGTGAACTGATCTCACGAATACAATCGAACATCAAAGATACCTCTTTTCTAGATATCGCATTTTTGATCAAAAACCTCCTGGAAGCCGTTGGTCATATGCATAAGAAAGGAATCATGCATCGAGACATAAAGCCAGAAAACCTTCTTCTTCAGAACACCTCCAATATTTATGATATTGTTCTAGCCGACTTCGGTTTAGCCACAAAAATTAAGCAGCCAGTTGAAGAAATTTTATTCAAAAGATGTGGAACGCCGGGGTTTGTGGCTCCAGAAATTTTAGCTTATAAAGATGATAACTCGGAATTTTATAATGAAAAATGTGATATTTTTAGTATTGGAGCTCTTTTTTATTTGCTGTAAGTCTAAGTTGGATTTTACTTTTCTTTATTAATGGTAATTTTAGGTTGACAGGAGAAAAGTTATTCAAAGGAGAAAATTGCATTGATGTTTTGAAAGAAAACAAGGCTTGTGAAATTGATTTCGAGGGTCAGGATTTGGATGATGTTCCAGAACTTGGTTTTGAATTTTTTCTAAAAGAATTCAAATTTCATCTAATTTTATTTCAGCACTTGACCTGCTTAAAAAAATGCTATGCATCTTTCCTGAATCCAGAATTAGTGCTGCAAAAGCCTTCACTCATAAATATTTTGAGTCTCCAATGCCAGTCAAAAAAGACCCAAAACTGTTTAATCTAAAGAATTATAGGTAAACAAATTATATTTAAGTGTTGTCTTAAATAATATTTATAAAGGAATTTGTCACCTGTGTCTCCTCATAAACAAGGAAACTCTCCAATTATAATGAAAAAAACAATTTTGACAGGAAAAGTTGACACAATTGAGGCTGTTGAAGCTGCCAACATCAGTCCGAAAAAAGGATCGCATTTTGCTGGAAAAGTAAATTATGGAGGAGGATTTTCGGAGCTTACGGAGGAAATTAATAAATCAAATACCCCAAAAGGATCAAAATCGAAACAAATATCCGAAAATGACAAAAAACCATCTAGCCCATTAAAAAAAACAATTAAAAAATAAATTTAAATTTTGGACAAGTCTCATTTGAATTTTTAAGAAAAAACAATTCCAGAATTAATTCATTAATTATAAAAAAATTATGCTTGAAGAGAAAAAAAAAAAATTTTTATTTAGATAAAACAAAATTA
>Ga0302186_10002642_pt1 | contig 13617 bp, 9 predicted proteins | sample II_Bog_E1_2_FD_198782 | JGI IMG/M metagenome (GOLD analysis project Ga0302186, IMG submission 198782) | Peat permafrost microbial communities from Stordalen Mire near Abisko, Sweden - II_Bog_E1_1 | ecosystem: Environmental > Terrestrial > Soil > Wetlands > Peat | place: Sweden: Abisko, Stordalen... | reverse complement strand
CTAAGATAGGCTCTAGGGATATTAGGAGAAATTGGAAGTACAAGTAAAATATGAGGAACAATAAGAGCCATAAAACCACAATATGGATGGTCTTGGAGTCAAGGACTAAAAAAAAACTAAAGTGCTAACGAAATTATAAAAAATGGCGTAGTAACGATAGGAGAAACAGGTCAAGCAGTTAGCAATGAATTGCCGCACCCTTCAATAATTCAAATAAAAAATCTCCAAACTTCACGCCAAGAAATGCGGTAGTGGTTGCACGCATCTCCAAAAATTCGTAGCTAGTTTTTTGAGGTACCGTCAATAGACAAAGCAGAAGATGCGGCTCCACATTTCCAACATCCACGAGAATATTTCATAGAAGATCGAGGCGCTGCCCATTCTGCGCAAAAAGAAGAACAACTGACTATTTATATTTAATATGCGAAATTATTCATAAATTAAAGTAATTGTCCAATGGGCCGTTCTACTCCTGGTTTTTATGGAAAGGCTTCTTGATCATGGGTTTGCTGTTTTTATTGGCAAATTTTCGGAGGATTTGGAAGTGTTTACGCTCGAAGAGAAGCTTGCGTTTTACTATTTGCTTCAACTGTGACTTGAATAGTCGTTCGTTTCTATTTGATTCGGCCTATTTCGCTTTGTGATCGTGCAAAGATACGGACCGCTCGCTCTTTAGCCGCTGCAATTTGAACTCGGCCAGTCGATTTTTATTTTGAGGGTGCGGGATGAGTTCCTCTGAACTGATTTGCAACCCTTCCTTTTATTTGTTTTAAATTGATTAATTTCGGTTGCCATTGAGTTAATACCTGGGTTGCGAACCACAGCTAAGTTGCTTGGACATTTTTGAAGATCTAATCTTATTTACCAAAATTTCGGATGGATATTATCCCTTATTCTGCATAATTTTTTCGCTAATTTGGGTGATTATCTCTTGTTTTTTGAGGGATTACAGGTTGATATTTGGTAGAGACATTTTACTAATGGTCTACCTCATCTTTTTTCTCCTCTCTTCCTCCACAATCTTCTTGTTTTTATTTCCTATTTCTCTTTCTCTGAAGCAATAGTTGGCCTCAATGTCTTCTCGTATGTGCGCTGTCAAAAGATTAATTTATCGTTCTTCAAGCAAAATGTAACGAATATAACTACTACTCACTACAATCGTATATTTGCTCTTCCAATCATTGAGGATCAGCTCGAGGTTGAGCAATTACCCCTTCCCAACTTGACTAAGGATTACTCTATCGCTATTAGCCAGGCAGATAGTTAAATTCACCATTCCTTCAAGTAAATAAAAAGCTTGCCGGCACTTTTTTCCTTCGTCACAGAGGACTTATCTAATCATCAGTTTCTGAACCTTGGTTTTCCGCATATACTGTTTAAATAACTCTTCCTCTATCTCGTCTAACTTGCAGAGTTCGATTATTTTACTAAAATCATTCTCACTCAATCCCGACATTATTGTATTTATAAAGCATAGAATTGAAGAACTAATTTAGTGAGTATCATGCCTTACTTTCACTCTTTGCCACACTTCTTTTGCCATTATCCTACTCCATAAAACTACGCTGACTCTGTAATTGAATTTGACTCTGACTTTGGTTCACGTCTTACTTCGGTCTAACACTTTCAATTCCAGGAGTAGTGCCCGTATACCGTCCTCCCCGAAAATCAGAAGGGGTCTCATTAACATCATTAACAGAGTCAAACCATTTATTATACTCGTTTAGTAGAAACTTAGTCTCAGCTATTTGAGTTCCAATCGTCAGCCATCCATTTCTGATGTTGTTGTTGGTCCCAAAAAGTTAAATTCGTTTGCGTCCCAGACAGAAACGTTCGATAATATCATAAACTTCTGATGGTTTAGAGAGCGAACTTGCCTACGGCTCCTCTGTAATAACCACATCAATATCGATGTTCGGATGAATAAACGAACTGTCAAAAGCTTTTTTAGAATCTCCACGATAGGCCATCAAACAATGCTCCTTCACTCGGATAAATAAACTCTCCTCGTTGATTTGAGGAATTTTCTTTTTATTCAGATTGGTCTTTACCCAGACAATATCCTCACATCTTTTGAATCCCCATTCTTTGATGAGTTAACGCGCGTCTTCGAGGTGTTCTGTGCCTGCCCAAAGAAACAAAAAAGAAGGACTATCACTTATTTCACCCACCTTGATTTTTTTCATTTGCTATAGAGTCATAGCTGGGTAAATTAAAAGATACATTTGAAGTCCTTTGCTTTCTACTGCAGAATACCTATTTTTTTAGCCCTACGCTCATATTACTCCCAGGGAGGATCGCAGTATATTACATCAAACTTGCCAAGTGCTGTCAGGTCATAGTGTTCAAGATCCGCACGGATGTAAACTGGTGGATGATTGCGTTTTTTAGTCCAACTGTTCTTTTATTGCATTAGCGCGGACATTCGAGGATATTTGTTATATCTGACTGCTGGATCGACATTTTTGATGAAATTTTGAGGGCGTTAGCCTGTCTTGGCGAACTGGGCGTTAAAGCTGTTATCCTATATGTCGTAAGCCGTACGTATTTTAGGATCAAATTTTCATTCTTGGAATTATTCCTGGTCATAGTTAGCGAGTTATAAATATAAATTTTGGATCAAAGTTATTATTATTTTAAATCAGTTTGAGTAATAAGTGATAGTAATCAGATTGCTCACAGTACAAGTCCAAGAAAGTGTCCATAGTTGGTGCAATCCTGCTAAAAGCCATAGTATCTTTTCTCTAATGATGGCTTTAATTGGCTAAATTAGTCAATCCACTTTGATACATCTTCTTCCACTTTTGAAATATAGATTGGATAGTCGGGACTATCTTCCATGATGCATTCGAATACGTATTCATACTAAGCGTTCGCCAACACTGCTTCATTTAATTAAAAAAGCATATGGATGTAAGGCTAGAGTTCAAGTTCATTACCTTTATTTAAAATCCTACGAAAGATTATCTTCAAAGTTGGCCTCAACAGTTATTTATTGTGTTTCAGTTGTTGCTCGCAAGCAAAGAGCACCTCCTGCACGAGAAGATAACTCCTCCTCTCTTGTTGCAAAAAATTGATGCCATAGCGATTCAAGCCATATTATGTGATGATCTCATCCCATACTCTCATATAATCCATCACGATCCTTGCGTAGTTATAGGCATTGACTTTGAATTTAAACCAAACCATCACTGCCAACTCTGTTTCCTGCATTTTTAGTGGAGGAATCTTGGATTTCATAGCCATTATAGGAGTGTATAGTATTTTTGTTTAGTTTATCTTCGAAGAGATGACTAACATGCATAGAGCTATACAAGTGAAGTCCTTAACATTAAAAACGGTTTACTTGAAGTACCGATCCATCATGCCGACTGCGCCGGCAAATGTCTCAACTGATAGTTATAGTTTTGTACACTCCTTCCGCATCCAATTAAAAAATTGAACACGATTCTTATAATAAGCCCCCTTTATTGGTTATATCTTGCATATTGATAACTTAGCTTGATGAGGAGAGCTACAGAGAGAATCAGGAGCAGACTTAGGAGATTTCTCTTGGCTTTGTTAAGTTTGATCAATTTCCTGTTCAGAAACTGATCCTTCAGTCTCAGTCTCTGAGGATGTGCTCTTGACCATCCTGATCTAGGAATAGAAATGGGTGGATTGATAAGTTAGTGGTGAGTTATTCATTGGCGCTAAAATAGTATTTTACTAACTACCATAGAAAGACAAATGCCACAAAAATCAAATTTAAATTATTTGAGAATATGATTGGTTCATATCATAATACGGTTAATTTAGTTCAAATATATCGATTCATTATGAAGCATCATGGTCTTATTGCCTGAAGCAAACGAAGCTGCTACTATACTCGCATGATGAGGCTAGTCAAGTCCACGTACAAGTTTGCTCCTTTCGTTGAGAGTTATTCAATAGACTTGAACTATTGATGTTAGCTGTAGTTGCGTTAGTTCTTAATTTAGTTCTTTAGCTATTCCTCCAATTAACCTGATTGACAGGTCTAATTTCCCACAAATATGTTATCAAGCAGTTAATGCTGTTCTTTAATTTTGTTCCTGATGCGATCCAGCGGTGCCATATCAAAGAAGACACTCGAGCCACCCTCTGCGATTTCTTTCATCTAATGAAGTGAAATAGTATAATTGCCCTCTTATTCATATCAAATATAATCCATTTTTGACTTATTAAGTGTGGAAGACAAAATCAATCATTATCTATTGGTTTATTTTTTAACAGGCTGGGCATCTTTGAACTGCAACTCAATTAGGGAGGTTTTTAGCTTTACTGTCTTTATTGAATCCTTTATCGAATGGCAACGAGCTAAATGCTAGGATTCGTTGTTTTGCTTTTTGATTGACAGTCTACTAAATTTTAGCAAATTGACTATCTAAACATTCAAGTCTTTTAGCTTTTATTGAGGAAAACTATAGGCGGTCGGAACGACATATTTTTTATAGTTTTTCAACTCTGCTAAAGACCTATCAAATTTGCGGTGCACTTGATTGATGAGGTTGATTCGACTGAATATCTTTCCCTTAATTATTTTTAGACCCGCTAAGGATTGAGTTTGGATATTGATAATTTAATCCTACTACGAATTAAGTATTCGCCTGGATAGTTAAAATTATTCTTTGACTTCTCGATATCTCTGAAAGACAGCGGACAACTCTGATGACAAGGCTACAATGGTTTAATTTTGGTTTGATTCCATAATATGTATAGTTTTACTCTGAAGACTATATTTAGTCAAATCAAATTAAGCGCAAGGTTAATATGATTAATATTATTAGCATAATTAAGTATTTGTTTTTTCTCCACTGATAGTTAACAATCATTATAATTTGAGATCTTTCGTTTTATGGTCCAACTCATCCATTTCCATTACGTATTGCTCGTAGTCAATATCGCGCAACTCAAGAAGGTGTTCAGTGTAGTACTTATCAATAAACGAGCTATAAGTGGCCTTATCATACCGATTTTTAAACTCTGCATGCTGCTACAATTACTTCTAAACTCAATGGCGTAAATAGCAATAGAATTTATTCTGAAAGACGATAGCAGATCCAAAAGAACAAATAACTGGTTCCTGTAAGTCTACTGCTCAATACCAGCTCTGTGGTCTAACTTTACACAGAAACCAACTAATGATCTCTAGAATTGAACCTAGTTTTTGAAGATGTCATAGGAAACGCTTTTGTTTAGACTCAGATGCTCGTTGGGGAAAATACCCTGAATTGAGGTATGCATACTGGCAACAATATGAAAATGGGTCCATTTGTTTATTCGAAACATTCAGAAATTAATGTTTTCATAGCCATTTTTCTATATTTGACATGTCTGAATTCCTTATCATTATGCACGATGATAGGATCAAAACCTCTATAGTTAAGAGCGCATCGAAGGCCTTCTATAAAACTAAGTGGTGCGTAGTACACATCCTCGCTTAATCCTTTCTTATAGATGATAATTTTGACGAAAACAGGGTTCAGGAGATAGCTATAATACAGATAGTCGATGATTGATTTATGGGTTCCGATTGCGATGAACCCAGATTTAAGGGTTATCTTGCTTGGTCTAGCTTACATCATTGTTACTCGCGAGTAAAAAACCTGAAGCTGTCGCACTCAAACTTGATAAATCCCAGCATAATGAGAATGGTCCGCATGGATATGAGGTTCACGACTGACTCAACATAGCGTTTGACCTGCCAGAAGGGAATCTTACTAATATGATAATTACGAATGGGACTATACACTTCCTCACCACAAGGTTGCACAGGAACGAAATGACAATAAAGAATGATCTCATGATGATTACCAACCAAAACAGAGTATACTCTGAAAGTTTTTTATCAACCACCTTGAGTTTGGGCCGTTCCATCTTTCTCTTCTAATCCTGATATTTTAATTATAAAGAACGGCATTTATACAAATAATACAGAGGTCAGTCATCAAGGTCCGGATTCTTAAAAACGAGTTATATTTTCTTGATTATCTATTTGTTTAACTTCTACAGAATTACACTGTCATCGCGTTTTGGGGTATTGTAGACCTCATGCAAAAACTCAGCCATGATGCGCTGGGTTTTTAGAAGAGAATCGTTTAGATTTGACTATTCGACTCGATATCGAAGAGTATTAAGTTATTGGGACTGGATGCCGATCGAAGAAGTTACCCAGAATTGATCACCATCTACGATGAGTTTAAGGTTAAGTTCGCAGCTGTAGTGAATGTTATTGATCACAACAGCCATCAAGTCTTGTAGTTAGAAGGGAATAGTGCCCACTCGATATCCGATTGTCACATAGCTGATCTCTTCAATTTGACGAGTGACTTCCTTGAAGAAGAAGTGGCCCTATTCCCTTGGGACTTCAGGCAGGGCGTTTCGATATTTATTGATTTGCCGATTAATGGGACATTCTTGTCTTTTGGTATTCTTTTGCTAGTTCTCTTCGGGTTCCATCTGCGCAATATAATCAATTACAAATTGAATTTAATTAGGGCAATGAAAGTCCATATTCCATGCTGTAACTGCCTATCGTACTGAGGTCATCATTTAAATTCAATCGCTGATTGCCTTTAAATAGACTTGATTTAAGACAGATTTTCTGAACATTGCTTTTCTATCGTCAATCCATATAATGCTTGAACAAAAAGCAATGATTAAGCGAATATATTAAAATACCACAATTATATATATATATGGCAGATCTCAGCGCCTACACCTCCGATAAGCTGATGATGGCCAATGAGAAATAACTGAAGGACATACTCAAAAGATATAAAGCAGAGCACTTACCATTTTGGAAGTTTGCTTTATTCGCAGGCTACAATGGCCTTTTCTTGGCAGGAATATATTTTTATGGAGTCAAGCTCAGAGGAAAAAGAAAGGCCCCTTCCCTCTCAAATCGAGATAACTACTCTATCGTCAAGCTCTTTTCAAAGGGAGTTAATCACAGCGTAATTAGATTCTCATCTTAGCTCATCATGATCAGCATCTACCTCATCGGATTAGTGGCCATTTCGCATAACACCATTTCGCTGCAACTGCTGAGAAAACTCACGTAGATCCAGTCTACGTATCACTCTTTCGGATTAAAATTCGATCCGACCTATCAGGAATATCTGCTCTTTAGTAGAATGCGAAAATTTTAGATATCTTAAGCCCTAATTGAATAAATAAAAGAATAGCTGAATGCATAGAAATAAAGGCTGATCGAAAACGGAGGATTGCTGCCTTAGACGATATAAAAGATAAAATAAGCTGAAGAACTGTACAAAAACAGGAGTAAATAGCTGGCCTGATGTTTATATTAGTTATTATGAAGATGCTATAATGATAGTTTAAATTTGAATGGAGAAAGAGTCGACCTTTCTTTATGAGGATATCACCAGTTTCTTTACGGCCAGCGAGGCTATTGACTACTATCTGGGCAAACACCACCACCTGTCGCTGCAGAAATGTTTGGCCATGTTTGAAGAGAATCAGTTTACTCTTCCACCCCTTCTCTCAATTTTTGCACTGTTGTTCCAAATCAGAGAGGAAAAGGAAGGACTAAGATTATACGCCAACTAATAAGCAATCGTTCAGCTCGTACATAGTGATGGAGTCAAACTACTGATGAGTGGTATGAGTAATATCCTTTCACATCTGCAATAAAAGTAGGGTTCTAATCTATCTAACGAATTCTCATTGAAAGTGCTTTTCAACATCATATACATCTGCATCGACTATTTGTAGCTGAATAAAAGCAACGCCCTATCAAGTCGAGAGCTGAATCAGCTATATTAAGGTAGATAGGGGATAATTTAGACATGCTGGTGGATGATCTTCTCATGCGAATGGTGACTCTAAGTCTGTAGTGCCACTTCATCCCAATCAAGAAACTTACCATGCTCTATACAAAAGTTCTATCAAACATCTTTCATCATCTCAACACAGACTCTCTATCCAAATTTATTACTCCGACGAAGATTTATGCTGATAGCGAAGCGAGTCAGCTACCTCACAGCAATTTGCTTCGATATGGTGAACTATAAAAATATAAATTATCTCATCCTCCGGCCACCAGTCCAACTTATACCAAACAAAATCTTTCCTCTATTGAAAAGTTTTATGTAATTGACATTTGATGCAGCGTAAACACAACACGGGGGATTGCCCACTGGCCCAATCTATTGTTGTGGGACTGCTAAGATCGCTATTGACCATATGCAATTGCCAATCCCATAAAAAGTTTCAAACCGTAAAGGGTGGAGGAGTTGACTCCTTTCGATAGTGGCAGCTATCTTATCGTTACCTAATTGACAACCCTTAAATGCAAGCCTTAATGCCTCATCTCATAATCCAACGATTGCGAGCCTACGAATCCTATGATCAGCAGTCAGCCCAAAAGGCAAATGAAAACCTGAAAGACCTCTAACTATAGATATTCAGCTAATTCTACTCCCATAAGATTTACACGACCTCTGCCATTACTTGTTTCTTTCTCTTTATGCTGGTGTCCCTCCGATAAAACAGTATTTGTCTTCTAAGGCAGTGTTTATTCAGGAGTCTTACTTTTTACAATTAATCTCTGACGCCAACGGCATTCTGGTCTTCTTAAAATTTTTGACGGATAAGTTCTCAGGGTTGGAGAACATCAGTGAAAATGTAATATTTAGCCGTCATAGCAATGATGTCGACGTCTCCTTTCGTTTTCGGTAGAAGACAATGCTAACGATTTATTCTGTTCTACTGATGTTGTTCACTTCCTGCAACAACTACCCAGAAAAGATTAGAAACTACCTCTTCGAGTATAACTCCTATGTAATTAACTTCAGATGCAGCTCATCATCAAGAAAATACCCACTCTCTTCCTGAGAAAGAAGGAAAATAATTTACGAAAAACCAGTGAAGTAATGGAGGAGAATTAATTAATGACATCACAACTATCGTATCTGCCATCGAAGGAAGAGATCGATTAGTTCGCGCTATAGGGAAAGTATGTATTCTTTTATGCAGGAGCGGTTGCGGTCCTATCATTCTGAGAAAATTGACCTAGCTATGTTACGATTTACTGAAGATCCAGATCCCTTTCTTCTCCAAAAAGATGAAGGAGAACGTGGCGAATATGAAGATGATCATCGATATCTACTGCAAATACCCAAAAAAGACGGAAGCGAAGCAACTGACCTCTCTCGAGAAATTGCTCTTGAAAAGCAAATGTGATAATTATCCTACTTAGCGGGTTTGATCAAGCAGGATAAATTTATAACGAGTGTTGAGGAGATGAAGACCATCCACAACGAGTATAACAATCTATACTACTGGAGCAATGACTTTCTGCAGGAACAGCCCATCCACATCGACCTGAAAGACAACCTAGACTCGCTGATCGACCCCGAGCAATGGCTTGAGTAAAACATTTGGAAGTATTATGATTGAGCTGTTTTCAATCTTGTCTTCAGATTTATGCTCATTAAAAGATGAGTAACAATTGCATTTGATTAAACTTGGGTAATACGGTATTATGATTATAATATAGTAATAATGGCAACTAAGTCGTAGCTTTAACTCAAAATTTAAAAGATCAATCGAATCCGCCAGGGATAATTAATGATTAAAACACGAGTCTTTCACGAGTTGCTCATGTTCATGGACTATAAAATTCGCAAATAAGTCAAGACCTTCTCCATCTTGTCACTCTGTGGGGGAGAGAGGAATAAGTTCATGGTTGATGTATATTTCGAAAATGCTTTTTCGGAGTTGAGCGCAGAGGAAAAGGTACATCTCTACGAAACAACAGTCGAGTACGCAGTCTAATTTTAAAAAAGCCAAAGTCTGCCCGCTCAGTCTCGTGTTCAAGTCATAGTATAAGACGATTCGAGATAATCCCCTGAGAAAAAGAAGCCAATCACATTCCGAATAGAGATACACAAAGGATTTCGAAGTTGGAGTGTCATCTACCTCTCGCTTGATGATTTTAAACTGGCATCCGAAAATGTACTGCAGATTGATTTGAGAAACTACCTCCTGAGAAAGTCAAAGAAAACGGAGAGAGAGTGCTACGCTCTGCAAGCCATACATCAAACAGAACCACAAATTATTAGATTCGGATTTTTAAGCAACAGTGATAGGAATCAGTATCTGCCTGTTATCCAGGAACTTATCGATCGAGGGTACAGGGAAATGCTAAAACGAATGCTTAATGTAGAGATCTGCTCGAGTAGCAGCAGCAATGGCTTTCTGAAGATGCGGCCGCCCAAACTAACTGGATCTGACTCTATAAAGCAGACTGTCACATTATCAAAGAGCGATTACAGGAATGAGGAGGAGGACTGCAGGCCAGTAACATCTAAATTCACTCTTCCCGTCGATCATAAACAATCCAATAAAAAGTAGTCATAGCTATAGGCGCCAAGTGTTGTGTAATAGATGCTAAAACATCATGAAGAGCAGTATTTAAATGATGAACTCGCCAACATTATCGATGAGTAAAATTAGAAGGCGAGACACGAGGAGGAATTGCTTGAAGAGAGTAAAATAAAGAATAATGGAAAAGAGGTTGCTCCGAAATATCATAAAAACGTGTTTGCCATTATCTTTCCCTATTATCACCTCGAGGGGTTGGACCACTTCCCTAACTTTAAACTGATCTATAATAATACCAGCAATGGTACCTGCATCTTTCAGAATAATGACAACCATCGCCAATTCAAGATGAAGATTCAACCCAAAGTGGATACTCTGTTTGCACTTCGGACCATGATTAACGTTCCTCTCTATAAGCATTGGCATCCTGAAATAGTGCATGGACATATTAATCTACGTATTTCTTCCGAAAATAGCGCTATTGTGTATCAGAAGCATAAAGCATACTCAAAATGGTACAGAGAAAGAGACTTTCTCTACTTGCGGCATGTCTTCAAAAAGGGGGAAAACTTTTTCATCGCAGATAAATCCATTTAAAATAGCAATTTCATTCCCTTCTAAACTATTCAGAGGGGTACAATCGTATATCAGATAGTAAAGATCGCTCCTTGGTAGAATGGATGCCGCATTATGATATAATGTCAAATTGAGCATGGAGGTCTGCTAAACCAGGGATACATGCAGTAACTTACTCAGAGATATTTGCAGGGTTTCTAGCAAATTGAGCCTTTCTATCAAAAGAACGAATATCATGACCCCATGATAGATTATTTCAGAACAGATTGGACCATTAATTAAAATTACAGCCCGTAGTCCAGTTCCACCCTACCGCCTAGGGATAATTGGGAGGTTCAATCAATCGATTTTATCTAGCAGTAGATTTCTTGCAGCTTCAGCGAGGAAGACCTATATTTCAGTATTAAAGACGAATCATAGCGGCTGGAAAGTGAAGAGAAAAGTAGCATTCACGAGTTGCTGTAATAAGAATTTGTGGTAAAATAAAAATAGAACTACATGAGAAACGAGGCTGAGGTGATCGAGGTCGATGACGACGGCTTGATTATTCTACCAAAAACGTACCTAAAAATACGTCATCCCAAGGATATAATGCAAGACTCATCCAATCGTAGAATTACTCTCAAATATGATGATTTTTTGAGGAAAAACCAGTGGATAGTCGACTAGAGTGGAGGATTCGTTTTAATTAATAAACAAATTATCGCAGCCCAAGATAATGTGCTGAGTTTTATCATGAGTACACTCAAGAAAAATATATTTTCGGGGAAGGCGGCACTCAACATCTCACTGCCAGTCACGATATTTAACTGCGATTCCAATTTGCAAAGATTGTGCTTTGGACTCGCCCTCGCTCCCGATTATCTAGAGAAAGCGGCAGGGATTGAGAGCCAAGCGGAAAGGATGAAATATTGCTTCATTTTTGGTCTCACAAACTCTCTATTCTTTTTTGATATATAAAAGCCTTTCAATCCCATCCTTGGCTAAACTTATCAAGGATTCATAGCTGGATGTCCAGTTTACGCGGAGCAAGTATCTCACCATCCTCCTGTCACAGCAATATATCTAATCGGACGAGGATATAAAGTATATGCCAGTATTTAAGGCACAGTCAATGTCTACATCAATTCAGCGAACGGAATCAACTTGGGATGGTACCATATTGTCTTCGATGATGGACAATAGGTGTGCTTTCAAACACCACCAGCATAATTTACAGGATTAGCCTTGGGCCAAAGAAAGTTTAACTTTAAAGAAAAGGGTTACTACTTCGATAAAGCCAATCAGTTTTACGGATAGATGAAATTTTAAGATTAGTCGGGTATTTTTTCAAACAAAAAGTGGAAATTCAAAGATCAATTCGAGGTGGAACTTCACAAGGTAACCCAATAATTCCTCAATAAGTTTATTTCTAATTTCCCAGCTAAAAAAGTGACTCTTTCCAAGAAAGATATCCTCGATAGCTGCTTCAAACTTGAAGGCCGTTGGCCTTTCAACATCTTCTGCAATGGAAAAGTGTTGTATTCGGTAAACGATAATCTGGCGTATGAGTTGATCGATTATCAGTACCCACTTAATTCAAATTCCAACTACCGTGAGGATCTGTTCTACCGCAAGAAGAATGATCTCTCTCGAAGTCAAAGTGAAAAGGAAAGACTTGAAATCATCCAGCGTCAGGACAGAAAATTTCGTGAGATGTATACTGGTAAACAAAAACATTGATTCCTTATTAATATTGTCTGCTTTTTGTTTCCTTGAAGAGATTAAGTAATGTTTAATATAAACAACTTTTAGAGGTATATTGATCAAATAAAAATCAATCAACTGCTATGCGCTGAGAGATGAATCCACTCCCAGAAATATTGCTACTTTAGGTAACTTTTTATTAATTTGCTCACCAGAAACTGCTACTCTATGAGGGTTGTTCTTGCCTTGTATAATTTGGGGTCTGAATCCTCGTAAGATGCCATGATGCGTTTCAGTTCGGTGTTCTAATTAATACTTCGCCATTCCCGAAGAACTGTATTGCTGTCCTCCTCTTGGAGATCAAAACTCGATCTAAGGTCATCGACCTTCAAAGTCTCTTCCGGATTTTTGTAGTTGCTGATGTAAAGATTAGTAAGAAGTTCTAACTTGCTTTCCCTCATTTAGTTGTCTCCTTCAAGCAATACCTCCTGTTCGGGCTTTAAGTCAACTGCCTCGATTGCACTCTTGATCTCTTGCGTGCGGTGTCTTTTGATTTCTATCTATATCTTGGTGTGTTCATTTTGCTATTTGAGGAGGGTTAGTTTTTGAGATCTGCTGCTTTTTTAGTTATCGTTTTGCTTTCTTTTATCTTTTAGTTTTGATTATAAACTGGCAATCTCTTATGTCACGGAGGCGTTATTAGTTTTTAAGAGGGTTAATTTGTCGATTAGAGCTTGGTTGTCGGCTTGCTGGAGTTGGGCAGGCTCTTGTTTTGGTTTGATTTTTTATATTTTTTTAGTAGAAGAAGGTTCAATGACTTACTTTTCCTTGTTTTTGTTCAATACCAATTTGCTGAAAGGGGTTAGCAACTTATTCATATTTACTTTTTGACTAATAAGAGCCAATTTATTTAGCAAATCCTTTTTGTACAAGCTGTACTATCTTATCTTATCCAACCCAGAGACTAACCTTTAAAGACTCTTT
>Ga0302186_10002638_pt1 | contig 13623 bp, 6 predicted proteins | sample II_Bog_E1_2_FD_198782 | JGI IMG/M metagenome (GOLD analysis project Ga0302186, IMG submission 198782) | Peat permafrost microbial communities from Stordalen Mire near Abisko, Sweden - II_Bog_E1_1 | ecosystem: Environmental > Terrestrial > Soil > Wetlands > Peat | place: Sweden: Abisko, Stordalen... | reverse complement strand
ATTGAAAATTTCAAGAATGCATCTCCCTTTAAGATCCCAAATATAAAAATAATATAAAGCTGGGATAAATTTATTTTTATAAAAATTTTTACTTCAATATTTGATAAAAAATTAATCTTTAGAAAATATTTTTCAATATAGTAGTTTCAAGATATGAATTTCCTGATCATTGATCAGGAAATAAAATAAATATCAACTTGTTCCTGCTCCAGTACGCTCGTCTGTTGGAGCGGATGACTTTCCCGAGGTCTTACTCCTAATTAATAAACGGCGGAGGCCTGGTACTCGTCCTGCCTTTGGTGCTCACCCGGTCGAGGTGTCCTGATCAATGATGCTGTCCATCCACATCTCCCACGAAAGCGCGTCAGGCCCACAAGGGGCTACGGTCACTCCGCGGCTACAGGGCGCAGGACGGGACTGTCCCGCACGATCCTGTAGGAGAGAGATAGTAGTTTCAAGATATGAAATTTTTCAATATATTTGAAAACTATATTCTTGAAATAGATCGAATTATATTCGCCTGCATTCAAACATTTAAATTAGGGAACAGGAACAGATTTTATAAAACTATCATCAAATATTTCATACTCTATTTCAATTTATTTAATTTTGTCAAAATGTTTTTAAATATTTCTCTCATAAATAGAAAATCTATGATTGATAAGAAATAAAAGGGGAAATTCATTTTTTTTTTTCATGAATGAATGAATGAATCGATTGATTTAGTTCGTGACTTCTAAAATTTCGCTTTAAGAATAGACACTTTAAATATTGATGGCTCAATTTTTTTTTATCATATATATCAACATTTTCTTTTGTCTTCATTTGTTAATCAATGCAATAAACTCTTTTACTATTCCGGAAAAAATGTTTATCAAAAATATTTTTATCACTATCAATTCAATTTAGGTCCAAACGATGCTTTTCTATGTTCTGGAATCTTTTGTGTGTTATCAATAATTGCCTTTAATATCATAATGGCGAAGTATCGAAAGTATTCTTAAGGCATTGATAAATTTCTTCTTTGCTCCTGTATTTTAATTTTGTTCAATTTTCACTAAATAGATTGACTATGCTAATGATCTAAACATTTAAATTTCTGCTCAGTGAGCTGGAATTAAATCGAAAAATTATATTTCGCGATATATTTAACGATAACAACAATCATTGGCTCGTTGAAAATGTTTTTAAGATGGTTTATTTCAAAACCTTTACGGAATTATTATTTAAACTGTTTGGTTTTAACTTAATTCATTTGAGATTGCTTACTAGAGTTGTAAGTGATGTTTAACAATCTGCTATCGATTCAATCTTTCATAATACCCAAAATTTCCTTTAAATTTATTTAATTAGCAAAGGAGCATTTGTACTTTCTTTGATATATTTGTTGCATTATAATTGCAAATATATCTTTATTAACTTTTATACCTCTATCGATAAAAACAGTTTAATAATATCCTTTCATTATTTTTTCATCTTGAAGATTGTTTATGATATTTGGTGTTTTTGTTTTAAAAGGTTTCTTATTCTATAATTATATGGTTTATAAACATTAAATCAAAACATCTTTAATAAATATTTAAAAAAGCAAAAAGATTATGGATTTTTATTAGAATGTGGATATTTAGAAGTACTTATTCTTGCAAATTATCACAATTAATGAATATGTTTGTCAAAAGTCATTAAAACAGTCAAACTTCAATTATAAATTTGTTATTTCATCATTCAATCTCATTCAAAGAGCTGATCAAGAGGTTGATATTTTTGCTTGAGTCGAATAAGTTTATTATTGTTGAATTGTACTTGGGCCCTAATTATATGATTATTGTTTCCAGTATTAGAGTTGTAGCCATATGTTATTTCTGGCAAGTAAAAGACTCTGCGATGACTCATTTCTAATATAGGAAGGCAGATGGCCACATCATTTGCTGCTGAATAATATTTTCCTGAAATATCCTTTAAATCTTCTTCCTTAATATTTAGAAATAGTTTGGTATAGAAAGCTCTCAAGTGGCTCGTTAAAAAATCAGTTTTTCTGTATTAATTTTGATCAATTGTAGTTTGTTGGAATGGCCTGGAGTATCCAACACTTTGGGACACGATATCTATAAAATTAGAGTAAACAAACCATGCTCCCTTTTATTGGAAGACAGCATTAAACAGTTTAAGTACTTGCTTTCCCACTAATTGATCATCACCATCCACAACAATCATAATATCTTAGGGATTGCAGTATTCACGAGCTGCCTTCCTAATGTTGAACAAGGCTTTCATCTGTATTTCATTTCTCACCAACCTAAATTGATGCTGATCGAGCTTTTTCTCAGTTAAATAGTTCTCTATTTTGTCTGCAGTGCCATCGGAGGAGGCATCGTCAATAATAATAACTTTGTAATTGGTGTATTATTGTTTGACGATAGATTCCATATTCAATCGGTATCTGTCTTGGGCTACGTTTTGATAGGTAGGAACCACTATACATACTGGGAGCTATTTGTAGTTATTAACATGATATTTTGATTCATAATATTCCCTCTAAAATTTGTAAATAAATTATTCATGCTCATTTGGCTTAGAGTTGAGGTCAAGTAGTTTTTTGGCCATTTTCATCTTTTCTCCAGTTATATTTGCCACTATTTCGAAGTTTAATTGCGTTTAGCTGTCGAATATTATTGACAGAGCATCTTCAAATATTGTTGAGTCACTGGGATTTACTTTGATATCTAACAATGAACTTTTAGGAGCAGAGTTAGCCAGAAATGTGAACTATGAACTTTGCACATTGAGGTCATACCACCTCGGTACCTCCTCAAATGATAACTTTTTGACTATTGATTAGCTGATTTATAGTTCTTTTAATATTCTTGGCTGCTAATTAATTAAGTTGTAATTTTTAGAACCTAAAATAGCTTTTGGCATGAGAAAAACAATCATAAAAGCAACAGCTAAGATAGATATGAGACAAAGAGATATCTTAATTATCAGTTGGTAGGATTCTTATTTAGATTTATCCAGATTATTGAAATTTAGGTGATCCTAAAATATCTTTGAAGGAAAAGTGGCTGAATCATGCAAGATAGCATTATTGGAATTTGAGGCTGGACAAATTGAATATTTGTTGATACGCTTTTTCATATTAATTTATAATCAATATATTTAATTAGGTTTAATAAATCGATAATAGCTTACGAAATCAACAATTTTAGTTAAAAATATATTTAATTCTGTCACCAATTATCTTGCTTTATTTTATCTCTATTACTAATCCAATCAAGATCAATCAAAATAAAACGTAGGCTGAATTTCGATTAATTTTATTGTAATTTTCTCTTTTTCGCTTAATTATTAATAATAGATTCAGGATTTATTTTCTTAACCACTAATAATCTTGCCAATAATTTCTAACGCTATTATTGAGCTGAATCCATCTAATTACTGAAATATTTAATGTTCTATAATTAATCATTCTAAATAATATTTTAAGATGTTAATGGATCAAAATTAATATTAACCCTATTTTATTTTTATATTAATTAAGCAGCTAAGTCAATAATTTCAACATTAAACTGATTTCTTATCAATTTATTTTGAAACCAAAATAGATCTTCGTAATAAAGTCAAACACTTCATATTTATTTGATTTTGAGTTAAGGTTTCACATTCTATCAAAATAGTTCTTCTTAAAATGCTCTCCATTATTCGTGAATGAGTAGATTACATGACTTTAGATATATATTTTTTCACAAATCCAATATTAATCACTACAATCAACATTAATTATCGAACAAATAGTGAATGGAATAAATAACGTCTCTCTTTCAACATATATTCAACCAATATAATTAAAATCATCATCTTATTTGTCTTATCGAACGGGAACGCCAAATAATTTTACTTTATTCGCTTATCCTGGTGGCCAATTCCTTTTCTTGCTACTTTAAATTAAATAATTTTTTTAATATTGATTTACTGTTATAGAATTCTTCAATCTGAATGATATTTTGGATTTGTCTATAACATCTATTTTTCATTTTAATGAATTTCATCTTTTTTTCTACCAATAGCCCTCAGTCTTCAATTAATAATTTCAGTCCTGAAGTCAATCACTTTGTTGTGATAGAAAGGTAAAAATATCCCGTTAGTTTATCATTCAATCCCTCATCGCTTTTCTTGCAGTTTTAAATTTATCTGAAGAAAATCAAAGCACTTTCTATTGAATTTTGATTGTAAATCAAAATAAGCACTTAAAAATATAATATTGAAAAGCATGGATGATCAATTACATTTTCGATAAAAACAAATGTAAAATGAATGATTTTTTATTGAAATATGTTTTTTTGCTTCTATATTTTATTAATTTACTCGAAATGATTGAGTAATTCAATATTATTTCTTTGCATCCTTATAATTATTCAGATATTTATATTTTGTGAACAATATTTATAAGACAATGTAATATCCTTACTGAGACTGAAAAATAATAAAGTTCAGTATCAAAGACTAATTATTTACAAGTTAAACAATAGTTTTGCTACAACAGGAGGCAATTTGGATATATCAACGTTAACTAATTTGATGTTATTAAAATTTTTTGCTCTCAAGAGGCAAAACAAGTAGTATAAAGAGACTTTGCTGCCTGTCTCAAGATATTACTCCTATTTGTACTCATATAATTTAAGAAACTCAGCTGATTTTTTCTTTTTCAACTATAATAATGCCCATTTGAATTCACCTTTGTTCATATATATACTCAGTTTCAATGAGTTGGTAATATTTAGCATAAGAATTGTTTTTTTCCCTTTTTTGACGGGATATCTTTAAATTATTTCCTTCATCTTTTTAGGAGAAGTATCGTGGAGCAATAGAATTACACGCTATTTAAAGATACTAAATAATTAATTTTATACTTTTGTTCTTCAGTAAACTCAAAATTTCGAATATTGTTGTCTATAAGATGCCTCTTGACGTTCTGATACGAATTTTAAAACAGAAAAACGACCGAGGCATAATTATATTTAACTTCTTGTGTATAGGCTTTTACTGCTGTTGAAAGATCTTTCTTTTTATTTATCTCTTGTTTTTATTTATTTTACATAGGTGTTACTTGTAAAGGCTTGAGACATATATGATCGTCAAAACAATGAGATGGTACTTTAAATATCTCCTTCTCCTCTTCAGTAATATAGTTTTTATTAAATTTGCATTTTATGTATTTCGTAGTCAATTGACCCTTGATCTAAATAGTTTATCCTTTATCTCTTTTATATAGCAGCATCTCATTATTGCAAAAATAGAAGACAACTTGACACATTTAACTGGAACATAATCTTAGCACAGTCACATATCTTCCTTAGATGTACTATCTTTATCTTTTTTGTTGTTTTTCATTTGTGATTTTGACCCGACTATCATATGGACTTTTGACAATCGGAACAAATCTGAGTTAGGCGTTTGAGTAAAAATTTAGCATTGGATAAAAACACTTTAGATACTCAGATATCTGCTGGGTAATTCTTTATCGATCGCTTTCTTCGATAATTTATCCTTAGGCAATGATGTTCAGATACTCTCTAGTACACGCAAAAAGAATTACTCCTCCTCCACTGTTGATTAAAGCATTAATACTCCTTTTTATTGGGTGCTGATCTTATGATATTTTAAGAATGGAAGGAAAACAAATTGCATCAGTTTTTGTAATTCCGTTAACCTTAATATTAAATCCCTCGTACATAAACGTAGTGCAGCCCAAACAGTCAATTTTCATCATTTCATCAGCATCAATATTCTATTGAAAATACATTCTGTTTGATTTTTTTTCAGGATATTCTTTTTCTTTATTTTATTGTATTTAATGCTCAAAAAAAGGTTGCTAATTACCAATAAAATGTTTGGACTTCCATATTTGTTAGGATATTAGAATATTTGATCCCGAAAAACTGTTAGGGTTTATCCTTTTAAATTTCTGATCTTACAGAAACAACTTAAAATATTTGTCTTCTTAATTGTCACGTTCTAGAATAGGTAATGACTTTTCTTTATTCAAATTACTTCGTTGCCGAAGAGATTTTATCAGCTAATGAATAATCGGAAAGTATTATTGGATCTTTTAATTAGACTTGGTTCGAGACTAAAGAGTCATAATAAGCCGATGAATAGCTGGCAAATGAGCCAAATTCGATGTCTATTTGATAATTGGCTGTATGACCATTTGCCTAAACTGTTAGATTTACCTCAGACTGGATAAAGGTGTCTTTTTTATGAATTCTGAAAACTATTCAATTTGTAAAATAGAAATTGTTTAATTTTAGCTAAAGACCTTCTATACTGGCATTTCCTTTGTTTGTTACGGTTGCTATTGTTTCAGCTTCTACTATTATTATTATCGTGAAGCAGCCACTTATTTGCTCTATTGATATTATTTGTATTATTACATGTGCCTTAACAACTCTATAAAACTGAAAAGAGTGCTATTCTTCAGTCGTAACTATTTGACAGCCCGAAGGATGTACTCTATTTCTTGCTGGTTAAATTTTTGCATGTTATGACCCCAAGCTTAATCTCTCAGAAGTTTCTAGATTAATCTTTGCAATTGATGCAGATGAAGATTTTCGTAGTTATCCTGTAAAATTTTGATACATTTGTCAATTTTATTTTCTCTCCTTTCAAACTTTGGATTCTATTTGATTTTTATAAAATCAGCGACCAATTGTTCATTGTCTTCTCCAAATATGTAATTGGGAATATCTGAAATTTAAGGACGCTCTTAGAAACTATGATCTAATATAGATCCTTAACTATCATTACTATCATTGTCGAACCATTCACTCTCTTCTTTGCCTCTAATATAATCAAATCGTAAAAAATATTCGAGAATATCTCGAATACTCTTCTCTAATTGTTTTTATGATTTCCCAATTCTTTATTATGGTAAATTTGGCAGATGTATTTTTGTGTTTTCCAGTTAATCCCTCGGAATATATAAAGCTCTTTCAAGACCAACAAATTTGAATTCCTCTCCCAGTTTGATAAAATCCTTAAAAGTAATATTATTGTGGTAAATTCCATATTTATTGAGCTCAGTGATACTGCCTGCTGCGCACCTGATAAATGTAAACAACTCTTTTCTTGATAATCCCCATATCATTTTGATATATACATCTTCGCTCATCGTGCATTAATCATGAGCTAATGAAGCATATTTCTTTGGAACTGAATACTTAAATTCTTTAATTTATTGCTAATTTTATTAATTAATCTTTGCCATCTTTTGTACAGACTGCTATTATTGAAATATATATTCAGTTTCAATTTGAGCTATATGCTGCTTGAGTTTATAAACATGATAAAGGAGAAGTTGTCAGAATTTTTAATATTTTTTTTTTATTAACTTTATTAATTTGATCCTAAAAGAGCATTTATTTTTTCTTTGTAAAATGGATGTTGTTAAATTAAAAATATAAAAAAAGTCTTGAATAATATAAACTATTAGATAATCTTACATAATATTGGGTAAATACTATTATTAAAAAAATAAGATATAAATCAAAAGAAATCATCTAGATAGTTATCGATTAGAGAAATACATATATTTTTATTAGATCTGCAAAATCCATACTAAAAAAAAATATATTCTTTAACAATAATATAGAAAATTAAACAAACCAGATCAATTATCATTTTTTTTTATTAAAAAAGAATTTTAGCTGCAATTTGTTTTACTCCTTTTATACTTTGGCATTTGTTATTTTGTAAATAGAATAATAATAGAAATGTCAACCTTTTGCTAAATTATATAGTAAGTATTTTGCCAGAGATAGAAATAATAATTAGTATACACTCCTATTACTTTTCCCAAAGTAGCTGTAATGTTTAAGGAGGAAAATAAAATAACAATGGGCCTTATCACAAAATTGGATCGCTAATTGTCTATGGTCCTAATGAGATTGATAGGATGACGAAAAAAATTGTACTCCTATACCAATCCAGGCTTTTTTCTATTATCAAGCTTATTAAAATATCTTTACATGTTTTTTAAGTTTAGTTTTCTTGTCTTCAAGATTCATTTTTATTTGAGTTGCTTAATAAGCAAATCTCTAAATATAGTTGTTAAAATATTTAATAATAAAACTTTAGGTTGATATTTTGCATCATTTTGTAAGGATTATGTTGTCTATCAAAGGTTAATTGCTTATGAGGTAACTAAGAGTCGTGAATCATTGTTTTTAGATATTTCAGCATTGACTAATTTGATGTTATTAAAGTTATGCAGTCTCAAGTGGCAAAACAAATAATAAAAAGAGACTTTGCTGCCTGTCTCAAGATAGTACCCCTATTTGTATTCATATAATTTAAGAAATTCAGTTGATTTTTTCTTTCTCAAGTATAGTAATGTCGATTTGAATTCATCCTTGTTCATATTTCTATTAAGTTTCAATGAGTTGGTAATATTTAACATTAGGACTGTTTTTTTCCCTTTTGACACTGGATATCTTTCAACTACCTCCTTCATCTTTTTAGGTGAAGTATCATGGAGCAATAGAATTACACGTTCAAACGTACTAAATAATTAATTTCATACTTTTGCTATTCGAGAAACTCAAAATTTCGAATATTGTTGTCTATAAGATGCCTCTTGACATTCTGATACGAATTCTAGAACAGAAAAACGACTGAAGCATAGTTATATTTAACTTCTTGTGTGTAGGCTTTTACTGCTGTTGAAGCATCTTTATTTTTCTATATCTCTTGTTTTTATTATTTTTTTATAGGCATTCCCCGTTAAGGTTTCAAGCATACATGATCTTCAAAACAATGAGATGGTGTATCAAGCATCTCAGTAAAATAATATTTCTAAAATTTGCGTTTTATCTATTTTATTATCTATCGACCTTCGATTTAAATTGTTTATCCTTTCCATCTTTTATACAGCAACATCTCATTATTGCAAGAATAGAAGACAACTTAAGACATTTAGCTGGGCCATAATCGAAGCACAGTCACATATCTTCCTTCAATATATTCTCGTTTTTTTTTCTACTACTTTTAATTATGTATTTGAATCCTATTATCATATGGATTTTTGACAATTGGAACAAATCTGAGTTAGGAATTTGCATATAGATTTAGTTTTGGCTCAAAACATCTCAAATACTAAGATATTTGCTGTGCAATTCTTTATTGATCACTTTCTTCAATAGTTTATCCTTTCGCAATGATACTCAAATATTCTTGACAACACCCAAAAAGAATTACTCCTCCTCCACTGTTAATTAAAGCCCCAATACTCCTTTTTATAGCATGGTGCTCTTCAGAAATTTTATGCACAGATGGAAAACAAACTGCATCAGTTTTTGTGATTCCATTATCTTTAATATTAAAGCCTTCATACATAAACGTAGTGCAACCTAAGCAATCAAGTTTCATCATTTCATCAGCATCAAGATTCTATTGAAAATTCATTCTGTTTTATCGTCTTTCAGGGTATGCTTTTTCTTTTCTTTATTGTATTTACTGTTCAAAAAATGATTGCTCTTTATCTGTAAATTATTTTGACACCCTTATTAACTGAGACACTTAAATACTTTATCCTCGATCGTTTGGAAATGTAGAAAAGCTGTTCGGATTCTGTCTCTTGTACTATTGATCTTTCAGGAATTATTTATATAATCTATTCCTGCGACTTTAAGTCGTAAATATAGATTAGTTATTTTCACTCCCCACCAAATTGTGAAGAGACTCTATAAACCGTGGGATATAAGGAAAATATTCTGCTATCTTTTTGTCCAATCTTATTCGATATTCAAGAGATGCAAGGAGATTCTTGAGAGATGATTAATAAGTATATATGAGAGATGGCGTTTGTTTAATCAACGACTATAAAGTATTTTTTTCAAATAATGATATTTCCCTTATTTGTGCCAAAGAAGCAAATTCAATAAAGTTAGATAACAGTTGTATTTTATGAGGAGAAATCTCATTTTAATAAAAGCTTTAGATATAGTTTTATGAATATCCTTCAATGTGATTTAAGAGTTAAATGAAATTGCAAATGCTTATTTTGTTATTTTTCACAGAGTCAGCATATTCCAAAATAATAGCAATTTCTTCTTAGTTGATTTTTTCTCTGTTATTATCTTTGTTATATGCTTAATCTTTGAGAAGAAGCTAAATTATTTTGAATAATTGTTATGAGTGTATCCTTTGATAATTATCTTTTAAAAGTGTAATACATTTTTTTATCTTGTTTTATCTACTCTAGAATTTTTTATTTCGTTTAATTGCTATTAATCTTTTTATCATTTTGGAATTTTGTTCTCCCAAAATATATTTAGGAATATCATCTATTTGTGGAAGTTCTGAATAAGAATTCTAACTTAATTTTATTGAGCTTTAATTATCAGTAATCCACTAACTCTCTTCTTTGCATCGCTAGTAGTTGAATCCTAAAAAATAATCAATCAATTCATAAACTTGCTGTGCCAGTTACTCCTATAATTATCCTAAATATTTTAGTAGGCAAAAAGATCTTTTCGACAAATTTATATTTTTAATTTATATTTATTACCTTGGGATAAAAATAGCCTCATCTAAGCCCACAAACTTGAACTATAACCCTATCTTTATAAAATTTCTGAAAGTAATATTTTTATGGTAAATTCCGTGTTTATTGAGTTAATTAATGCTACCAGCAACACTTCTCATAAATGAAAATAGATGTTTCCTTTAAAATGCCCACAATATTTTGGGTTCTCTATCTTTGCTCAAAATGCTGTAGTCATAAGTTAATATGGTGTCCCCTCTTGGAACTTAATATTGAAAAAAATAAATATTTTGACGACTATATTCATCAATAGTTTTAATCATTAATTTAGGGTCATAACTTTGTTAGAATATATATTAAGTCTTTGTTTGCGCAGTTAGTTTATAGATATGAAAAATATGATTAAAAAGAAGGAGCTCTAAATTGTAATACCATTTTCTATTTGTGAAGTTATTAAATTTAATATCATTAACAGTGAATTTGAATTTGTAGATATATGGATTTTATTTTTATATCTATGAGACTTAAGACAGCATGTCAGCTAATTTTTATTATTATTATTAGAGTGAAGAATAATTACAGAAATATTCTTTTTATGATAATTTTTCTTTATCTTATTTACAATTTAATTTTATATTATTGCCCAGTTACAATTTTTTTTTAATTGGCAATGAAAGATTTCTTCGGTACTATTTTTATTAATGTTTTTTAATCAAGTACAATAAATTATTATTTCTTTCTTTTATCAAGCTTTAATTTTGCTGAGACATACACTTTAACTTTTTTATTGAATTGGTAGATATTGTGGTTGTTTAACTTGATTAAAAGAAAATATCCTTGAGTTTTGCCTTGAGAAAAGTAAAATTATAGTTTTTACTTCTTTTGATTTATTTTAGGATTTAATATAATTTAATTGACATTAATTAATTTTCAAAAAGATGATAAGCTAAACAGTTATAGATAAATTTTATAAGTTCATTGATCGGATAAATTGCTAGCAAAAATATTTTTACTTACTTAATAACACAAGAAAAATGGATATAATTCTTTTATAAACATTCTTTCTGAAGCTTCATAATTTTTTAATATATTTATTACTCCTCTTTTTATATTTATCGATATATTTAATAAAAACAAAATAATTTAGAGGGAATTACCCTCCAATGGATAATATTTGAAGTGCATATTTTTAAAAGCACCATTATTTTAATTGAGATTTAGCAAACATTTTTTTAGTCCTTTAAATTATCTTAAAACATTTTATCTAATTTTTAAATTTCTATCTCAATATTTTGAATTAAATTTACATTTTTCACCAAATTGGATTCTTCCTCATTCATCTAACTTATTTTTTCCTTTTTAAGAATCTTTTGTAGAATTTGAGCATTAAGATCAATGAAGTTTATCTGATTTTATCTATCTTTATCTATTAGATGCCAAAATTATAAATAGAATGGAAAGTCTCCTGCAGAATGCAAATTATAAAATTTGAGAAAACATTCGATGGCTTCTATTTTATCCACGTAAAACATATAGGAAAGTAAGAATTATGAAAAAATAGATTGAATTCGAAGGGAATAATATTTAAACTATTTTTAAAATAAATGAATGAAACCGTTAAACAATTTATTACTTTTATAGTCTTACATGATGTGGGTATAGCATTATTTGGCAGTTTATCTATAACTCAGTTATTTTGAGAGAATACCAACTAAGATTAATATTCTATTGATCAGATCAGGAATATCTGATTTTAAATAGTGATAAATATTATCATATTGATTAATGAAATATTTAGCAAAATTAATCTATTTTTTTTATAATTTATCTTTAATCTTTAAACATTTTAGGAAATATTTTTCCATTTTACCATAATCTTCCACAATTTGATAGTACAAACAGAGGTTAAAATTGACACCTAAATCAGCGGACTTATCTAGACTCTAATAATTGAAGATGCTTTCACACTATACTATAACAGTTGGATAATTTTTAGCTAATAATCCAAGTCCCATATAAGGATAAAATACAGTTGGCTGATGTTTTATTAATTTTTAAAAATATTAAATTCCTTACTCAGTCTTATGAGTTAATTTATAAATTATAAATATATTTTTCATAGACTACACATCATTTGGGTTTATATTTTAAATTAACTTAAAACATAAGAGAGATCTCTAAAAATTGTATTATTTTAAAAATCGATTTCCCATCTGATTTAACCAAAGTTAATATTTTTTATCAATTATATCCCTTGTCATTTTATTAATTGCTGATTTCCACTCATTTATTAAAAATATTTTAAGCCTTTAACGAGAATATAACTCCAACTCTAAAAAAAAATTAATTAAGAAATTAAGGGTTATTAAGGTTATTTTTGTTATTTTTTTTGATATTCCCACCTACAATATTTGAACAATTAGTGAATTTTTAATATTTTCATTTAGCTTCTTAGAATGAACTTTATCTAATAAATTGAATATTTAAAGTTAATGATTTAATTTGTATTCCATTTCTCTTTATTTAATTGAACTGAGGAGGTTTTTTTATTTCTCACAATTTATTGAGATCAATTGATCTTGGTTAATGAGTTTATTATTTTTGTTTCTCTTAATATATGCCTATACTAAGTTGTTGATAGTAATTATTCGAGCTTAAAGTCGTCTAAAAATATTTATTTACTCCATATTTAATATTTAGCATTTATCTTATTTATGTACAAAATATAATTACAAAATTATAATAAAGTCTTAAATAGCAATCAAAAGCTCTTTGATAATTTTGTAAAGATATCATTGAGCTAGAAACAAAAAAATTTTCTTTTTCCTCATTTAATAGAATATTTAAAGAATAAATTTAGTATTATTTTTTTTAAATTAATTGCAACTTTATAGTTTGATATTTTTATTTAAATAAATCAGTATTATTTATCTATTTTTTTGTAGAAAAGAATGATTAATTTAATCTATTTTAATATTGAATAAACAATAATATCCTTCTTTATTTAAATTTTTATATTGCTCACGGCATTAGCATCGTAATAATCAGTTTAAAATAGAGTTTGTTGTGAGTTTTTAACTATT
>Ga0302186_10002637_pt1 | contig 13630 bp, 7 predicted proteins | sample II_Bog_E1_2_FD_198782 | JGI IMG/M metagenome (GOLD analysis project Ga0302186, IMG submission 198782) | Peat permafrost microbial communities from Stordalen Mire near Abisko, Sweden - II_Bog_E1_1 | ecosystem: Environmental > Terrestrial > Soil > Wetlands > Peat | place: Sweden: Abisko, Stordalen... | reverse complement strand
ATGTTTTGTTAAATTTTTTCAGAATTTATTTCAAATATGAAAGATTCTTTTTCCAGAATGAGCGTTTTTAAAAACATTTAAAAAAAAACAAAATTTAAAGAAAATCTACGATATTTGTTTAAAGTAGACTGTTTTGTTGTTTGTGCAAAAAAAATACATATAAAAAAAATTTGTTTTTTTTGAAAAATATTTAAGGCTAAAATTTTCATAAAAATTTTTTCTTTTGTTTAATTTAATTTATATGTTATTTGATTAAAAAAAAAAACAATAAATTATTATGAATTTGTACATTTTTATAAAAATGGCCTGTTTTTGGCCAAAAATTTATATTAAAAACTAAAGAAATTATATAAAAAGAAAAATTTTGTCTTTTTCATATTTTAAGTAAATATCAATGAGAAATGTATTAATATAATATTTATGCCTGTCTCAATACAAACCACTGAAATCAATGAAGACCGAATCAATTTCGTCCCAAGGAGATGGTGATGAAGAATACTCAACATGAGTTTCTTCTTTCGAAGAAAGTTCACCGATGTCTCGGCTTCCATTTTCTCTATTTTCGCTTGATTTTTGGCTTCTGAGTTCCAAGAGACTTTGCAAGGCCTTTTTAGTCAAATCCTGTAGATCCTGTCTCTTCATGAATTCCTTTGTTTCTTTCCATTTGAGATCGAATTCCTTGGTGATGAGGAAAATAAAACGGTTCTTTATGCTATGTTGATTGTGGCCTTGGAAATGTGCAGCGAATTTCGCCCATTTCTTTGGTTGGACAGCAGCCTTTTCTAAGAGACAGATGTCTTCTTCGAGAGTCCAGCCCTTTCTATTAAAGCTTTGGTTTAATTGCAGAAATTAAAGAAATGTTTACCTTTTCAAATTAGGACTCAAATGATTAAGCCATCTTTCACGACATTGGCAGTCTTTTTTGAACTCTTGGGAGCTGAATGCAGTCTTATTGAGCTCATATGAGATTTTGGCCCATTTTATCTTGAGGGAAGGACTGTTATAACCATTGGAATCAAATAATGAAGGGTAGAAGTCCTTCATGAGTTTCATTAGCAAGGTGTCTTCAGAAGGAGTCCATTTGGAATGAGTTGGTGCCTGTTTCACATAACGGAACCATTTGCATTTCAAAGCTGTGGGATCGGAATTTGGCAGGAAAAGAGATATCCAATACCAATCTCTGTTGTTCTAATGTTATTTATAAAAAAAAAACATTGATGTATTTTTTAGAAAATTTAAAGATTACAAAATTTTCCGGCAAAATGTTATTAAAAAGCTCATAAACAGATAAAATCCAGAAAAACAATGTTTTTCCTTTAGAGAAAAAATATTTCGGACTATTTCCTGATGAAAATTTGGATTTCCTAATGAGAAAAAAAAAGTCATGATCTTTACAAAGAAGTAAAAATTTACTGAGAAATCACATAGACCTCATTAAAAATGGACCTTATTTGGTGATGATCTGGACATTGTTGAGATAACTTGATGTTTTTCTTTAAAAGTCCAGCGTTTTTAAACAATAGAACTATTTTTTTATCTTTGATGGTCGGAATTTAAATTTATAATTTTTATATAAAGGATAGCATTATCTTAGGAAATTATTTAAATAAAATTACTTAAATTGCCACATTTAAAAAATGATAGGCCAATATTTTCTATCGAAAAAAAAATTAAGAAAATTTTATTTAACAAAATAATTTAAAAAAAAAAAACTCAAAAAGTCATGTCTTTCATTTTTTTTACTTTTTTTTAGAACATATAATTATTATGGTCATATTTATATGAAAATGTCATGAAAAAGAAAGGATAAATGAAAATTGTACAAATAAAATAAATTATTGAGGCTTCAAATTAGCCATAATGAAAACTGTCAAATTCTGAATTAAAAGTTCCTTATTTTCTTTCTTCCTTAAATTTGGACCCTAAAAAAAAGAATTTTCACAAAAAAAAACTCCAACAATTTTTATTTTATTTTTATAGGGTTTTTTTCTGGTCGCCCACCAAAAAAAAACATGAAATTTGCATTTTTTAAGCTGTTTTATATTTGTTTTTGATTCGAACAATCCAAATTGGCAGAGCAAGAAAAAATAGAATGATTAAAAGTATTTTTTTTTCTAAAATAATAATTTTGAATATCTGATAAATTCCATGAAACCATTTATATAAAAAAATGAAATCTCCTTCAAAAGATATGCAGAAGAAACTCTTCTTTTACTTGATATGCACTTTAACTTTAATCGATATGACAAATTTCGTCTATTTGGTTCCCATTCTTCCAGATTTCCTTCTTAATAAAGGTATTTCCCTTTCTTTAATAGGCATAATTCTGTCCTTTTATCAAATCAGCAGCATCATGACCTCTCTTTATCTCGGCAAAAACCTCATCTATTACTCAAAAATCAAAATAATCATATTTGGACAAATATTATTAATAATTTCAAACGTTGGGCTTGGTTTCATAAATTATTTTTCATCAGAATCATTAATAATTATCTCAACAATTTTGCTTAGATTGTTACAAGGAGCCTCCTTATCCCTCGTTTGTGCCGTCTTTTATTCATATATTCCAGTTCTTTTCCCTGAAGAATTGGAAAAATCTTATGCTTTTCTTGAAATTTGCACTGGAATCGGTTTGGCCTTAGGACCTGTTATCGCTGGGTTTCTTTATGAATATACTGGTTTCACATTGTCTTTTTTAATAATGAGTCTTGTTTATTTGATATTTATGTTTCTGGTTTTACCTTATATGATAAAAATGAACAAAATACTTGAAGAAGAAGCATTGAAAAAAGCTGCTGAGAAAATGGATGAAGTTAAACCGATAGACGCTTTAAAAATGTTGAAAAATAAGGACATTCTCCTAACTATTATGGTCTTTTGGTTCAATTTGATGAGTTATTGCGTGATACAGCCTGATTTCTCAGATCATATACATTCTTATCATGGAACAGATGATACTGTGGGTATGATTTTTGGATTGGGGGATCTAACCTATGCCTTAACAGGTTTCTTGGTAATGCATTATATCAACAAAATCCATTTATCCAGAAAATATCTATTCATCTTCGGAGGAATTCTTTCTATGATCGGTCTTCTAATCATCGGACCTGAAAAATTCACGTTTTTGCCTAGAAATCTCATAGTGGTTTCAATAGGAATGGGCATTTTGGGATGTTCGCAGATGTTTTATGTGCCAATTTTTATACCAGAGATTTTAGATATTTTGAAGGAAATTGATGGGAAAGCTAAAGGAAATGAAGAAATGGCATCAGCGTTGTTTATCGCAGGCATTGGAGGAATTTCATTTATGGGATCTATTATGGGAGGGTTCTTAAGTGATGAATGCGGATTTGATAGAGGAATGACAATTTATGCTTTATTTTCTTTGGGAATCATAGGAATTTATACAGGGATGAGAAAATCCACTTATAAATTGACGGAATGTCAGAAAAAAGGAGGAGTTCTCGATTCTGAATTAGCCTTGTTGGAGGATACAAAAATATGATAAAGCTTATTTTAAGAAGTTTTTTTTAATGCATGTTTTTTGGGTAAGAAATTTTCAATTTATTTAAAAATTAAAATGACGGAAAAAAAAAAATGGATTTTTGAAATAAGTTTTTTTTTTATTTATTTTATTAAACAATATTTTTAATTTATTAATATACTTAATTGGAAAATATTCATTTATGTCGACATTGATGAATTCAAATTTCAATTTGATAATTTTTAAAGTCGAAATTAACAAAGAAAAGAAAAAAATTTGCTTTTGTAGCGTTTTTAAAGAAATAAAAAATAATAATATAGCAAAATTGATTTTATTATAAAAAAACATATTTGCGATTATTATAAGAATGTCAAAACGCGAAATAAAATAATCCGATTATGACGCTAAAAGGCCCTTAAAACTAATTTTTCAATGATAATTTAATAATTCAAGTATTATAAACTCCACCATTTCCAAAACCCTCCTCATCTTTCCATTAAAATTAAATGAGTTCTTCTCCCCCAAAAAACGTCAACTCCTCTCAAATAAATATAATCGATGAAAAAGAAATCGATGATTTCGAGACCACCAACGAAAGTTTCAGCAAAATGAGCCCACCACCAAAACAATCCTCACCAGCCAATACTCATCAAGAAAATCAAAAGGAAGAGATCAAAAAATTGAAAGAAAAGATCAAATGGCTTGAAGACGCCTTGAAAAAGAAGGATAAATTATACGAGGACAATTTCAAAGAAAACGAGTCTTTGAAAAAAGAATTGGATGGTTTCAAGGACCTGAAGCTATCTAGCAGTAAAATCTCTGAAAGCGACAATAAAGAAAAGCAGCAATTAAAGGCCGAAGTCGAAGCTTTGCAAGAGTCGAAAACCAAAGAAATCAAAGAAAAAGAAGCCCTCAGCGCCGAAATTCAAGTATTAAAAGACTTAATATCCAAAAAACTCGAAGAAACTAATAAAGATCATCAACAATTAAGCGATGAAGTCCTGTCCTTAACTGAGGCTAAGACCAAAGAAACCAAAGAAAAAGAGGTTCTTTTGAAGAAAATCTTAATGTTGGAAGAAACCATAAAGCTTAAAGAAGGTAGTTTCGCTGTAGAAAGACAGACTTATTTGGGTAAAATTGAGGATTTATCACAAATACTAGGAAAAAGTGGTTTCGAAGAAATGAAGACGACCATGGAAATAAGAGATATGAAACCTTTTGAAGAAAATAGGAAGATCCAAAATGAAGAAAATGGAGGCCTTTCTTTCCTCAATCCGATCATGAAAGTTATCCTTTATATGCTCCTGGCAGTTTATGTGAGCTTTTATGTGGGATGCGATCGCTTGGGAAGCCTATTTAAAAAGAATAAAGCATAATTATTTAATATTAACTCATGAAAAACAGAGATTTTCATCTATTTAAAAATAAATAAATTGCCATAAATTTTGTTCTGTGAATTGAAAAAAATCAGTCTTTTGAATTTCTTGAAAAAATTAAAAGTCTTGCAATTTCTTCGAAAAATTAAAAAAACAAAAGTCTTTTGAATTTAATATGAAAAATTAATAGTCTTCGAATTTCTAAAGCGTTTGAATTCTTTGAATTTATTAGAAAACTAATAAAATCGTTTGAATTCTTTGAATTTATTGGAAAAATAAAAAAGTGTTTGAATTCTTTGAATTTATTAGAAAAATAAAAATGGTAGCTGTGGGATTCGAACCCACGGAAACATGTACCTGAAACATGCGCCTTAGACCGAGCTTGGCTAAGCTACCTTTTAATTTAGCATTTATTTCCCCTGAAATTAATTTTAATAGTCCATTTTATCATAGTAAAAATATAACTATCATGGATAGACCTCGTTTCATCAAGGAATTCGATCAGACTTTCGGCAGTCGATTCCAATCGTCTAATGAAAAAGCTCTCAATAATTCGCAAAATCTCAATACGAGCATCTTAAAAACTAGTCTTTTAGGCGATTCCGTGATGGATTCGACCTTTAGAACCACAGATGTCGGATATTTGAATAATATAATCCAGGATTGTAAGAATCAAATTGATGAAGGGGAGGAATCAGAGCGGGTTTCGAAGAATTTCAAGCAAATTGCTGGTGCGATTGCCAGGAAATATGAGTATTTTTAAAGAAATATAGAGGAATTTAAGAGAATTTTTAAAAAGGAATAACTTTCTGAAGAATATGAAGCCAGAATCGAAAAATGTCTTATATAGAGAGGTTATTATCTTCATAATCTCAAAAAAATGTGGATTTTTATAGGCTAGTAGACTTTTTGATAAAGAGATGATTTCTAAGGAATATAAGTCGAAAATTAGAAGAGTGGTGAATTGGCGATTGGAGCAATTGAAGAAAGAAAACGTATTTTTTAAGAATTTATGTTATTTTTTTATTGATAAATTATTTTTATATAGAAAGATTATAAATGGAACCTGTTGAAAATCCTGATAATGAGTCTTATGTATAAAAACAAGGAAAATAGAGACTTGTTCGAAATTATTGGATTAAGGGAATTGCCTAATGATTTGAGGCAAACTATATGGAAAATCTTCCTGGTTTAAATTAATTCTAGAGTATTTTCTATATAATTGGTTTCATAAAGGAAGATGAACCTATAAGCGTAGAATATAAAAAATTGCTCAATGATAACAAAATCCTGACTTTATCGCAATTCGATCATCAAATTTCCAGAGATACTGAGGAATTCGTGGTAAAAAAATAGATATATTTCATGAAAAAACATTACAAAATTCATAGATGAAAATGACTTCAATTGAGGAATTCGATGGTAGTATGATATTTTGCATGAAAACGGTGCTTTCCTATTATGAGAAGAAAAAGGATCGAATTTTGGCTGATTATCTCTATTATTTATCAATTCCTCTCATAGTATTATCCTTTATTTCTCTTTAAAGTTCTTAATATATATATAATATATATCTTTTTCTTCAAGTATTGTTTCGGAAACATGAGGGTTCTTCATGGGAAGCCTGGTGACATAATATCCTATTTTTTCTCTATTCAAAAGATCGTGTTCGAATTCGACCCTTTAGTCGATTTAATCGTGAAACATGATGAAGCTTATGATGCCTTAATGACTGATTTCTTCATGAATAGTCTTTCATTAGTAGATGAGGAACTCACTAAGAAAATCACTGAAGTCCTTCAATTACAATTACCTGAACATAGAAGACTTCTAGTGCTTTTAGTCAAGAAATTCGTCCATAGTTTGGGCTTTGCTTTTCTTAATATGAGGATCATTTTATTCATCTGGGATCAATTATTCATGAAAATCAGAAGAAATCAAGTAGAAATTTTCTTATGTATGGCTATAAGTTTCTTTTGTCTCAAAGCTGAAATCATTGAATGCCAAAATTGGGATCATGTCTTGAATACTTATTATGGGAACTCGAAAAACATCGATTTCGAACCTTTTTATCAGAAATATATAGAAATATTCGAAAAAATGCCTTTTTATATGTCGATTTATGAACTTCCTTTAGAAAGAAAACAATTGATTTTATCTCAAAGGAAAGGAAAAAAGGAAGATGATGATGAGGAAAATGAGAAAAACATTGAAAAAAATGAGCTTTTTGAAGAAAAAAGAGAAGAAATTCGACCTATAGTGCAAAAAAGCCAAAAATCAAAGGTAATTCAGCCTAAATTCATCCCAAAAGGAGCTAAAAACGAAGAAAATAATGAAATCAAGGGTTTTGAGATTAATGAGAAGGAAATGATAAAGAATTTATTGATAGAAGAACCTACGAAAAACGAGCCTATAGGCCTTTTGCCGAATTTGAAGAAAATGAAGAAGACGGATTTGTTGGCAGGTTTTGATAAAAAGCCGAAGAAAAGATAAAAAGTCGAAGAAAAGATAAAAATCTATTAAATTAATAAAAAACCTTGAATTCAGATTTAAATTAATAAAGATTTTATCGAAAAAATGCAGGAAAATTATCATTTTATCACAAGAAACCTCGAATATACGAAGCTTTCGATGCATAATTTCGAAAAGCTCTTCATAAATTTCTTCTATGCGGCCAAATATCCACAATCAGAGCAGCTTTTAGCCTCTTTGCAAAATATCGCATCTTTCTATAATGAAGCTATTTATGTCTTTATAGATATAGAGAAATGTCCTGATTTAGTCAAAGCCTTTGATATGCTGGTCATTCCGACTATAGTTTTATCAGATGCTAATAAGAAAATCATCAAAAAGCTTGAAAACCCTCAAATGAATGAATTAATCCTAAGTTTAGAAGATGATATCGCGCTTTTCAAGACAAATTTCTCCATAGAAAAACAAAGAATGTTCGCTAAAATCGATAAGATCCTCAATATAAACTCGGTGATGGTTTTTATCAAGGGAACTCCTTTAGAGCCGAAATGTGGGTTTACTTCTTCTTTATTAGAAATCATAAAGACTTTCGGTTTGAATTTTGGGTATTTCAATATATTGGAGGATGAAGATGTGAGGAATTGGTTGAGATATTATTCCAAATGGAACACTTATCCCCAATTCTATATAGAGAAGAAGTTAGTGGGTGGATTAGATGTTGTTAAGGATTTAGTGGCTAAAGGGAAATTCGAGGAGTTATTGCCTGAAAACTCAAGAAAAGGAGACCCAGAATTGAAATTAAAGAGAATTCTGGATGAATGTCAAGGGAAAATCGTGGTTTTTATGAAGGATTTGTCCTTAGAAGATAGCAAGAAAATGGCGAAATTATTGAAGGATAATGGAGTGAAGTTCCTGGTATCAGAGGTCAAAGGAGATAAAGCTTTAGAGGAGTTCATGTTGATGAAATATAAGGAAAAAGTCCTTCCTTTATGTTTCATTGGAGGTGAATTTATAGGCAATTTCGAGGCTTTGAATGAAATCTGCCAGAAAAGGAATTTATTGAAATTGGTCTCACAAAATGAATGGAGTCTGAATTCGAAGCAGAAATTCGATTTCTTGATCAATAGTTTCCAAGTGGTTTGTTTTATAGAGGGGAATTATGAAGATAAGGAGAAAAAAGAGAATCAGAGGGTTTTTGAGATCCTTAGGAAAAATAACCTGGAATTTGAATATTTCAATGTGTTGTTTGATTTGGAAGTCAAAGAAATTGTTAAAGAATTTAGCGGATTGAAAAGCTTCCCAATAGTTATTCATAATAAGAAGATTATTGGAGGAGTTGAATTATTGGAGGAGATTGAAAAGGAAGGAGAAATTGGGAATTTGTTTAAATAAAGAGAAATTATTGAATATTGCATAAAGATTTAAATAGACGTCAATTTTTTTACTTATTTAACATAAATTTTAATTAGGAATAATTAATTAGAGGATTTCAATGTTTGGAGACAAGCCTTCTCTGATTTCATTCAATTTCCCAAGAATTTCCTCTATTAAAGGTCTTCTTTGTAGATCCACTTGAAGGCATTTATTAATCAGATCGATGATTTCTCGAAGCACCCCATGTCCAACCATTTCCCTATTTAAATATTGGTTTATGGCCTGATTTTTTTCCTCGAGAACTTTAGTCTTGAATCTGTGATCGGTGGTATCTAAATGTGACCATGGGAACACAAGTTTAGATTTGGTGCTTTTAATGAAAATATGATAAAACACAATTCCCAAAGACCAAATGTCACTTCTTTTATCGTCTTCAAATATGGATCCGAACCTGCAATGCAAAATGTTTTCAGGTGCCGAGTAATAATTTGTGATGCCAGTTAAAATTTCCTCACTTTCATCAAAAGGGTTTTTTTTTGTGCAACTCCCAAAATCAGATACCTTCACCTTATATTCATCATTTACCTCCTTTTTCAATAAGATATTGCCCATCTTCACATCATGATGTTTATATTCTTTATCATGAATAAACGAAAGAGATTTTGTTATTTGTATAGCTATATTCAATTTTTTCTCAAAGCCCAAATTCCCATTTTTCTTCATAAAATTAAATAGATCTTCATCCATTGGCTCCAACAAGATGCCAACAGTATAGAACCCTTCTTTATCAGAATACCCTATACCTCTGACCTTTATAATGCCATCATGTAAATTTTCCAACGTTCGATATTCTTTCGCCATATTGACATAATGATTGATATCATTTTCATCGAAATTTCTACTTTCATTGATGAAAATCTTTAAAACATATTCATCGCCCTCTCTATCAAAGACCTTCCACACTTGTCCTACTCCTCCTTGTCCAATGAATGTTTTCTTTTTTATTTGGAGTTTTTTGGAAAAATTATCATTAATTCCCAAAAGCTCATAACAATTTATGTTACTGCTCATATTTGCCTTATTGATGAATGCTTGAAATTTCGAGGGATCATCCAAAAGACTCGCACTCATTATTAATTCTTTTCTTTTTTCGAAAATCAAATTCGTCAAATTGGAATCGTCACGTTTTTCCAATCTTTTTATCCTACGATATAGATAAAACCTTCTGCCCAACAGTCCAATGATAATTAAACCTGGAATCACTGTCAAAATTATAATAATTACAGAATTGAATGATTTTTCACATTCGTTTCCATTTCGAGAATATCCTTCAGAACATCCATCACAATTTAATGTCGTTGGGTTATATGCCACGCAGTTTTCAACATAGAGGGCGCAGCTTTTGTTATTATCTATTTGAATAAAGTTTTCATCGCATTTTTCGCAAGTTTCGGTTTCTTCTGATAATGTGGTGCATCTATCAATATTTTGTAAACATTTCTTATTCTGCAATCTATATGGAACTTTGCAAATCTTGCATATGCCTTCTTTAGTTTCATCTTCACAATTAACCACTTCATGGACACATATATCATCAATAATCTTATAATTGGATTCACATTGAGCACATGGGAAATTTGAGGTCTTTAAATCATATTGAGAACATAATTGAATGGAGTCAACACAAATATAACCCTGAGAGCTATTATATGACTGTGGTTTGCCATTTGAATCAACCAATATTTTGGTTCCATTGCCTTTGCATTGTTCACAAACACCAGTGTCATTAGAATAATTTTGACAATCTATGATTTCCTTCCAACAAAGGGTTTGGTTCATGTATTGGGTAGTAATTGCATCGCTGTTGCATTTTTTGCATTGTTGCATAGATTCATAATATTCTTGGCAATATTGAAGTTGTTTAGCAACCAACAGGATCATCATATATCTGGTTTTCTTATCGATATCACTTGTATTGCTCCAGGCAATAATAAAAGAAGATGTTTGATTTTCCAAATTGATGTCTTCTTTACAGGTTACTGTGGGGTTTAACCCTTTATTTTTGCTTATCGAATGAAGATTATCATCTCCTTCGATCTTAAAATTCAAAAAGGATCCATTTGTTTCGTTTTGAGGATTGTTACCCCAAACAATCACCCATCTATCATCGGCCAAAGTGCAAGCTGAAAGTAAAGAAAAGACATGAGTTTGTTGGGTATTCAAAATCGTTTTTGGAATTTGGCTTGCGCATAATAAATCGAATTGTTGATAAGAAATTCCGTCATTTTGCCAAAAAACCACAAAATCATCCTTTTTCTTTAAAAGCTCAATAGTTTTCAAATCAGATTCGGTAAATGGTCCAATTTCATTCGAGGCAATTTTGGATAATTCATGATGTCTTGTCATCCGATAAGTTGATAAAGAAATGAAATCGCCAATAAGAGGTTTATTGATAAGATAGCAAAGAACTATCACATTGCTTTCCAAAACTTCCAGCTTAAAAATTACTCTTGAAGGCATTGATTCATCGATTATCTCAAAGAAATTTATCGGATTTAAAGAAGAAGGGTCATAAATCGCTCCATGAATTGAAAGACTCTGCCTAATCGAATCTTTGATTGCCCAAAATACCACGATTATCCCATTGGACATTTTCTTTATGGAATGGGTATATCCATTGAATTCAAAATCATCTATTAGCATTGGAATATCACAGAGAAGAAAAAAATCAATTGGTGACTCGTCAAGATAAATATTGGCTAAATATAGGTTGAATCTTGATTTCCTATAATAAGACCATATGGCAAATATTGTAAGTTGATCCTTTGTGCTTGTTATGGTTTGGATTGGATATATTATTTCTTCATATGTTTTCTTCATGAAATAATCATCTTCTGGATCTTCCGAATCATAGACATCTCCATTGCCATTCTTAATTGAACCAGAAAAAAGAAACCTATCAGAAGATGTCTCTAATAAAATGGCTTGGGCTGATATCTGATTATTGTTTTTTTTCCCATCTAACCATGAAACTATGAATGTGCTTTGGAAAACGTATGTTGAGGTGAACTTTTGATTGAAATCTAGGTCATCTTTATCAGAACTCACAGTAATTACATATATATTGAGACATTGGTTAATATCGGATGAAATCGGAGCCATGTGGTTGGCGCATAATAAACATAAACCTGAATCATCATAAAGTGAACAAATTTTTATTGTTGGAACACAGAAATTGCCTGATATTGTTGCGTTATAAGTTTCATTGCAAATAAAACAAGTGCCATTGTCATTAAAATCAACACAATTTTCAATATTTTTTACACAATTTATCATATTTTTCGTGAGTTTATATGGAGAAAAACAATTTTGGCAAATGCCTGTGAAAGCATCAGGAGTCATACAATTTGTGATATTTGGGAAACATGTAAGATGACTCATTGAAAGGAAATAACCTTCATTGCATTGGTCACATTCGAGAGTATCATTGTCATAAACGAGACAATTTTGATCAGAATTATATTTGAAGTATTTTCCAAAAACTGTTTTTTGATCACTGAACAAAAGGAAAATCAACGCTCTTTTTTGAAGCGGAAAGGCTTTTTGTAAATTTCCATTAGGATGAAGAAAACTACCATTTCCCATTGATTCCAATATGACCTCAGTTCCATTCAAGGCAATACGGGTGCCTTCATAATAGTTTCTAGTATTCACATCTTCCCCTATTAATTCATAGAAAAATATGATGGAATCTTCTCCGAATGGGGTAATTTGAATGGGGTTGGAGGATAGAAGGCTCTTGAGTTGGAAAGAAGAACCAATTTTTGAGCCAAAATCATTGAGTAATTGCCCATGGATCCCATTGTTTTGCCATATCACCAGATAATACCTTTCTCTTTCATCAGTGAGATTATTCTTGTTTTTGAGCTGGATGGAATTGATATATAGGAAGTTGATAGTGGTATTGGAACTAGTGATGTTTTGAACTCCAGACTCAAAATTGACCATATACTTGTCAAATCTCAAAACATTGTAATAGATCGAATAATAGTCATCTAGACTAGTTTTTTTCGCCACATAAACCCAAATAAATCCGTTTTTCTGAAGAGGGAATATCGAAAATGAGGTGATTTCTGAATAATTTTCCATAGGGATCAGCTTTTGTGGGAATTGACAATAGTTTATCCTGACCATTAGGCCATAGATCTTATATCTTTTTGAATAGATGTCCATATGCAACCAAGAAACCACATAAAATCCATCATAATCTGTATTAATAAAGATTGCTTTAAAAGATTTCTTTCCTAAACTATTGGCTAATTCCTCATCAATATCATATGCAATGATCGACGGATTCTGATTTGAGTTAAATTTCGCATTTAAATAGAAGCTTTGTCCTAAAAGGTGGAAATGAGAATGGTTGCTGATATCTCTTATGTCTTTTTGTGACCAAAACGCCATGATTCCTTCCTGCGGGAAAAAAAGAGCACTTATTATCATTGGGGAGTTATATACTGACCCATTGAGAACTATTGGTGTGTCGAATAAAGGTTGGATTGTATTAGAATCGAAAATCTGGGCATTTATTGATATATTCGACTGATCAGAGGTGGAGTCTAGCCAAGATAGACAAAATTTATCATTTGGGAGAGGGGCGATTTGGATTTTATCGAAATTTGGGAGGGAAGGTGAAAACCATGCTGTTGACGTGTTATAAATGAAGAATTCGGAAAAGGATGGAGAACTTTCTATGAAGAATTCCAATGGATGGATTTGAAAGGCAAGAAAAAGAGAGAAGAAGAAAATACGAGAGAACATGTTAAGATGTTTTTTTTTATTTTTGATTAAAACGAAATTTGAAATTTGATATATATTTCTTAATAAAAAAAAATTGCTCAAGAAATTTAAAAAATAGATTTTTATA
>Ga0302186_10002636_pt1 | contig 13631 bp, 11 predicted proteins | sample II_Bog_E1_2_FD_198782 | JGI IMG/M metagenome (GOLD analysis project Ga0302186, IMG submission 198782) | Peat permafrost microbial communities from Stordalen Mire near Abisko, Sweden - II_Bog_E1_1 | ecosystem: Environmental > Terrestrial > Soil > Wetlands > Peat | place: Sweden: Abisko... | reverse complement strand
TATCTTCTTTTTTATTTGGAAAGTTTTCTTTGTTGATTCTAATAAAAGTAGCTTTTTTTCTCGGATTTCTTTTGTAATGGACTCTTTTTTGAGCTGGTGAATGGTTTATTTTTTGTATTATTTTTTCTTTGCTGACTTTAATATGATGGTGGACACAAATATCTGAAGTTGACTCTAAAATTTGGCATATCCCGCATGTTTTATGATTATACAAAGTTATCTGATCAACCATAAATCGGAATTTTTCATAATCTTCTGGGAAATCAACTATTATTCTTAAAAAATCACATTTTCTTAAAGTTAACAAAGAAGTTGATTTTTTTGCGGTCAAGGAAAATTGAAAGGGATTGTTAATGTAAAAGCCTAATTCTCCAAAGGTGTCACCTTGTTTGAATGTTTTGGAAAAATTCAAAAAATCTAGGTTCAATTCAACCTCACCTTGTACACAAATTATCAAGATGGCATCAGATGCTTCTTGATATAAAATTTCTTTTGCATTTAGTTTTTTTTCTTCAAGTTGATTGGTTATTCTGAACAGAAAAAAATCTGAAAAAATTGCAAAACTTGGAATTTTTATGCGAATTTCTTTATTCATTTTTTCAAAGAGATTAGTTTTTAATTTTTGCGGTAACTCATTTAACATTTCTTCAATAGCGTTATCATCTGTTTTATTTTCAGTATTTTTGTAAGAAGAACTAAAATATTTTTCAATTTTAATTTTTGTGATCCCCTTGATTTTTTTCTTAACTAAATATTGAGACATCAAAGCCATTTTTTTCTCTTTTTGATCGTCATCAACATTAAGATGTTTTAATATTTTTATGAATTTTGCAATGTTAAAACAAAATAACATAAAATTTAACAAATAAAGAGTTGAAATAAATCCCTTTTCAAGGTAAGTAGGTGATTGAGAGGGGTTCCTCATGAAAAATGTATCAAAGATGTCTAATGAGCACAAATATATCTTAAGATATGAATTTTGTGGCATATTTTGTAACCATCCTTGCTTATTATCTTTTTCCACATTTCCAATATAAATCCAGAAACATGAATAATAATGTAAAAGCAAAAGAAAGCAAAATATAAATTTCATTAAGTCCACAAGAGCCTGCTTTTTATTATTCAATGGAAAATGATTTTCCAACTTTTTTATTTTTTGTTTGAGGTCCTTAATGTACAAAGAAATAATAAGGCCGTTAAGATTTGTAGATAGGATGGCACATGTATGAATTCTGAGAATATATAGAAAAAATTACAAAATATATATAAAATCTCAAATCCAAACCCACATTTTTTACTCCTTTCTTGATCAGATGTTACTAAGATAGTATTCATAGAGAAATGGAAATTCATTTTTGCTTGTCTTAAGAAAATGAAGAGGATAAGAAACTTCACTATAATTTTTAATATTATAATTTCCGAAAAAATCAAATTCACCATATTGTTATTATAAGCCATATTCAAAGGCAAAATTATCAAATAGAAGTTGGTTGCCAAAATCCATAAAAAATCAAAATAATTGATTGTGTCAGGATTTGGAGAAAATTGCTCACTTACTTTTCTAAATTTCCAGGCCAATCGATCCAACGTCATTAAAGTTGCTTTATCCTCAATCTGGATTTCATTTTCGAAAAATGTAACATCTTGCACTTCCGCATGCAGAAAGGTCCTTGTCTCTTTTGCTTGATGATTTTTATGCAGGACCACTTTGAAGAATTTTCGAGCAGAATTTGTGTTGAGATAATTTTTAGCAACATTTATTTTTGATAATGATTGTTCTTTGTTAGGGTTACTTTTCTTTTCATTATTTTCAACTGTTATTTTTGTTGTTCCTTTGGCTTCTTCCATCTTGGACATTTCAACGCTCCAAGTAAATAATGAATTTTTTTCTGCTGGGGAATTTTCTAATAGAATGTGACATTGAGGAGATCTAATTATATTTACTTTGTTTGATGATGAAGTTTAAGGGCATTTCTAACTCAGATATTTTTTGACTTAGGGAAGCAGGATCATGGGAAAGCTCAGAGGGTTTCTCCAATTCAAAAGACTTATTCAAATTCATTGTTGAGGTAAATATAAAAATTATTTTTGTAAGACCAAAAACATTAATTAATATGTTAAGTTTTAAAGGCAAGCTATTTGAAAATTAAATGAAAAAAAACATAAAAACCTTTTTCAGCAGATTGTTTTTAATATTTTGAGAAAAAAATTAAAAATCGCAAAATTTTTTTATTACTTCAAAGAAAATCCTCCGTCCATTGTCAAAAACAGAAAGAAAGAAAAATTAGTTAATTTTTATTTAATAAATCATTCATTAATTCATAAAATTTCTAGAGGGGAACATTTTTTTTGACTTCTTGTTTATTTTTGCTTCAAGAAACAGATCAAAAAAAATGATAAGAGAAACAAACTATCCTTTCTTGCAAAAATTTATTTAATAAGATTCATCCTTGGTCCATCCTCTTTAGGCCAAATTCCGATGGTTTTTCCTGTCAGAAAATCCACCATTTCACGACAAAAATTCTGACAATCATAAAAACCCAAAATATAAGTAAAATTTCCTGATATTTTATCTAGAAATTCACCCAAAGTCCTTCCGTTTCCTTTTCCACATTCTGAAAGCCTAACGTCACTTTTTTGATTACCCCAGGTTGCCAAAGCCGCACTCCTTAAATCACTCTGATAACTTATTCCTATGCTACCGTCAACGTCGAGTTGCACTGTCAAAAACCCTTGACCGGCTTCCAAAATTATTGACCAATGATTTGGACTTTTCAAAAATCTCACAAGTCGACGAATACCAAGCCATACTCTTCCAATTTTATCAGAGGGAGAAAAATTTGCTGGAGGGAGAGAATAGATGTTTGAATGAGTTTTTCCCATTGGAATAGAGGGTATGTAATAATTAAATTTTAGAAGAAATTTCGCAATTTTATATTTGAATACATATAGAATTTTTAAGTAAAATGGAATCCTTTCTCTCTAGAAAATTTCTTTATCAAAAACAATTTTAGTCCAAAAAAATTATGAAAACTAAAAAAATTTTTATTACCGTAATTTTCGATAATATTTGGATTTCATAAAAATTTTTTTTTTGGGGAAAAAAAAAGAAAATTTAAAAAAATTAAATTTTAATAAGGAGTGAAAACAAATTTATATTATAAAGGATAAACCTTTATCACAAAAAAAAAAAAAAAAATAATAATTTTTAATAATTTATCTATAATAATTAAGAAATTATTTCTTTTCAATTTTGGCTCATTTCTGTATAATGATTTCAATTTTCATCAAAATTAATTCTTTGATGATAAAAATTATTTAAGACACTGTATTTTTGTTTTTTGGAAATTGAATAATTTTAAAGAGTTTAAAAACTATGTGCATCATCCAGCACACCATCCTCATTTTTTTCTTCCCTTTTGAATGTTTACTAACTTCAGATTTTTCCAATAAAGACTCATTCTTTTCCAAATATAGATATGGTTGATTATTTTTATGAGAAATGCTGATTTCTTTAATTTTATTTGAAATATTCTCCTTTTTTATTTTATATTCATCCAAAACCTTATCAAAATTTCCGCCGATAAAATAGAACTTAAACTCCTTCATTGCATCCATATCAATTTTTTGTTCCTCTTTGTAAATTTCACCTATTAATTCAGTAACCGGAAGAAATTCACTTTCTTCTGAAAAAATTGCGTCATTTTTTTCTTCTTTCAAAGAATCTTTTTTCGCAAACTCTTTGTTTTTTTGATGAAAACAAGGAGATTTCTTCTTGAATTTCTGATAATTTAACTGTTCAATTATCGAGGAGGATTCTAATGATTTATCCGATACCTCAATGTTTGGAAAACTGAATTCGTTTGCCTTGACCCTATTCATAATCTCAGAACTTTCAATGCTATGTAAATCTCCATCTTTTTCCAAATAAAGTGAATCATCATAATTCGAATTATCAAGACAAAAAGTATCTGAGGAATTCTTATGATTAGTTCTCTTGATGATTCTATGTAATTTTCTTGTTTTCCTTTGAAAATGAGTTCTTTTTTGTTGATTTGAATAATTCAGTTTATGGATAATTTGTTCTTTGGAATTCTTTAGAAGATTGTGAAGGCAAATATCTTGATGTGAAGATAAAATTTGACAAATTGCACATTTTTCACATTTCAAAAATGCCATTTTATCAGTATAGCAACGGTATTTCTCATAATCTATCTTGTCCTCTGCTACAATTCTCTTAAAAATGCTTGTTTTTAGCATTTTTACCTTGCTTTTGCACATCGATTTCAACCAAAATTGAACCTTATGCGGCCCTTGATAAAAAAAAATCTCCCCCAAAATATCCCCTTTCTTCAGATTTTTTGAAAAATTCGAGGATTTTAACTTCAATTCTAATTCTCCTTCTTGAAAAATGTAAAGACTTGGATCCAAGCCATTTTCAAATATTGTTTCTCCTGGTGTTAATGTTTTTTCTTCGAATTGGGTTATTATTTTGTGGATGGTGGATGATGAAAAATTGCGAAAGGAGGGAATTTTATTACAAATATCCAAATTTTCTTGTTTCAGGAGGTCATTTTTTAATGTTTGGGGCAATTTTTCGAGCAAAAGGTTTTCAATGTTGTCTTCATTTAGAGGCTGCTCTGAGTCAAATTGCAAATAATGTTCAATTTTTTTTCGAGTTATGAAATCAATTTTTTTCTTAATTAATATATCGGAAATTTTATTCTGGCTTTTATCAGAAGTCAAATTTTGCACAATCGCGATGAATTTTTTGATGTTAAAGCAAAAAATCAAAAAATTTAGTGCAAAAATTATTGAAACATACACCATTTCCAAATAAGTTTCAGTTTTTAAGGGTTGTCTCATAAGAAAAGTTCCAAACATGTCTTTAACAGAGAGAAAATATATGTATATATTTGATTTATTGGCCATTTGATCAATAATTTGTTGGTTTTGCCAGAATCCAATAGAAATCCAAAAACATGAATAATAATGCAAAAGGATAAAAAAAAGGAAGAAAAATTTCATAAAATCAAAAAAAGCTTTTGTTGATTTGTTTTGCAAATAAAAATCTTCAAATTTCCATGTTTTTTGTTGAAGACCGTGAATCATCAAAGGAAAGAATAATGCTGAGAGGATCTTTAAAAGAAAAGAAGTTGGGAAATTTTCAGGCAAAAGATAGAAGAAATTTGAGAAATTAAAAAGAATTTCTGATCTAACATAATATTTGAAAATCAATGCGGGATCCAAAATTTGTTGTCCTTTAGTGAATTTCGGCTCATTGAAATTTAGAATGATTTGCACGAAAAAAATCAAAAAACAGAATATGTTTGTTAATATTTTCATTTTATAATTGTTGTGAGTAAAGTATTCAATGAAATCAAAGTTAAATGCCATATTCAAAGGCAAACCTAGAAGATATATGCATATTGTCAAGGACCAAACCACATCAAACATTGTAATTCCATCATGATTGCTTATTAAAAGCTTAAATGCAATTTTTGGTTTGAATTTGATCTTAATATTTCCAAAAAATTGCAAAATTTTCGATTTCTCAAATTGTTTTGCTTCTTCTTCTTCAAAAAACGATGCATCATGAACTTCTTTTTTAATAAGGTGTTGTTTTAAATTTCGGCTTTGAATGGTTTTATTGCGAATAATTTTGAAGAATTTATGGACAAAATAAACTTTTAGAGCAATTTTCGAAAAAGTTTGCTCCATCGGTTTCGACTCCAATTTAATTTTGACCCCATTTCCCCTTTCTTCTTTCCTTTCAACTTTTATTCCTTTGGAATGAATGGTGATCCTTTCAATTTCATTGCTAGTAGTCGAAAACAACATTTTATTTTCTTTAGATAAATTTTCCATGGCGCCTATTGACTGGAAAACCTTGAAATTTGAATTTGTTTTTTTGATGAAATGATGTGGTTTTGTGGATTTGAGCTCTAAATCATAAATCTGTTTTTTTAATGATTTGGCACTGCGAGAAATTTCGCAAGGAACTGCCAAATCAAAGGAGGCTTCGTGGTTCATATGAAACTAAATAAAAGCAAAACTTTTTTTTTAGTTAATCACAATAAAAATTAAAACCTTTTGTAAATTAACAAATAAATAATTTTTTAAATTTTGAAGTTTCTGATAAAATCCTTTCTTCATTTTCCTCAAAATTTCAGAATAATCCCAATTTTTAAATAAAGCAAAGACATGAATCAAATATTGCATTCAAACATAATCACCATTTCCACTTTCCTTAATTTGCAAGATTTGTTGAACCTCTCCTCTACCTGCAAACATTGTTCTTCCATTCTTAATTTAGAGCTCATTTGGTCAAATATCCTTTCTATCTCTGGTTTGGTGTCACCAACAATCATTGAATGTAAACCGACAACCCTTTCTTCTCAAGCCTATTTTAAGCAAACCTATGACCTCTTCAAGAAAATCAAGAGATCACTCTATGAAATCTCAAAAAAACTCAACTACGATGAATATTTCAACATAAAAAAGTCTCTTCTTACCTTTTTAACCCCTAACAAATCACGCATCAACTCATTAAATCAAACTATTAATGCCTCATATGGTTCCATACCTTTATCCTATTTCTTGCTGTATTACCTAATGAACGGCCAAAATAACTTAGATTGTCTCGGTGCTAATTACAATCTTTCTGCTCCAAAAGCAGTTTTTGGAGGTTTTTCTTATTATTATGACTATTACGAATTTTTCTTTCTGCCATTAGAAACCTTCCTTTGCGGGTTCCTAAAAGAATTGAAGTTCCACCCCATTGCGCGTGAAAACCACAACTTTTTTCTTTTCAACGATTTTGGCAATTTTTTGGGTTTTGGTTCAAAGGCGGTTTTTTCCTTCATTGCGAAAAATAACACACCGAATGGATGGATTTATACTATTTACGTCATGCATGAGAATCTTCTTAGTTTTTTGAATGAAGTTAGCAGATTGCCATATGATTCCAATGAAGAAAAACTCTATTTAGATCATTTTGACACTCTAAACAATCCTTGCAGTGATGTGACAACTCAAGGAATTAGGGTGCGAGCCAAGGCAATTTTTAACCCATGGGATCAAAGAGCAGAAGGGAAACATTTCTTCCCATATCAAATCAGAATTTCGGATGCTGGGGTTCAAAAACCTGTTCGATTAGTGTCGAGGAAATGGGTGATAAAAGATGGAGAAAATGTGGAAACCATTGAAGGGGAAGGAGTGATTGGAAAATACCCATTGATTTCATCTGCATGTGAGGATTTTGTTTATGAAAGTGTGAGTCCTATTGGTGGGTTCGAAGGGAGTATGGAGGGAAGCTTTATGTTTGAAGCGATGGATGGAAGTAATGAAATGATTGAGGTGAAGGTCGGAAAGTTTTTGTTTAAAATTGAAGAAGGGAAGAAGATTTTGAAGGTTAATTTGGAGAAAAAGGAAATTGTAAGAGTTATTTAAATGAGTGATTATGGTAATTATTAGTTCAGATTGAATAATACAAAACATATGAAAAAAAAAATTGATTTTTAATAACTAAAATTTTTTGGAAAAATGAAAAATCCCAAAAAAAACAACAAAATTATAGAAACTTCTGGAGCTCTTTTCAATTCACTCAAGAAAGATTTTCTTGGAGAGTCCAAGATTAAATTTAAGAAGCAAAACCCAGAAATAATAAAATCTAACACCTACGAACTGATCAAAATCATTTCGGAATTTGATCATAAATTAGAAATTGACGCGGGTCGGAAATCGATATTTTTCAAACAATCCATTTCATCAGGGACGGGATCCGAATCACATTTTAATCATCCGAACGCTAAAAATGAATCATCATTTTTCTTGAAAGAAAATTCTATGCAATTGCTTGCCAAGCTTGATATGTGTAATTATATATTAGTTTAATGATTTTATAAAATTTAAGAGAATGTTTATATATCATGTTTTATTTGACAAATGAGGAATTCCATACATTGTTGATGAGACATTATCAGAAATGTGATCCCGAACTTTCGTTCAAAATGACAAAAAACGACTTAAAAAATTCTTTTGAGTAAATTTTACAAAAATTTATTTTATAAAAGATCATATAAAACATTGAAAGAATGTTTGGAGATTTATTGGGGAAATCCAAGATGCGTGGCATTGTGGATGTCCTTTTGAGCACAAATAATGCTACAGAACTTTCTAACAAAATAACATCGCTATTTGATCAAAGTATCAAATTTCATGATTTATAAAGTATTAATTACAATCAATAACAGAAAAAAAGGGGGAGGTATTATCTAATATTGATCAGAACAAATTGTATGAGAAATTATTGACTCATGATGGGAAACATGAATTCATCGACTTTTTCGTAAATTTCATTGTAAGAATCATATTTTCTTAATACAAATTAAAGAAATTCCTCCCGATAATTATTGCAACATTCTTAGCTGAGAAAAAAAATGAAATTAAAAATAGAAAAGATGATTTCAATGTTGAGAATTTATTTGAATTCAAAATATAATTTTTTTCAAGGTATTGAAAGGAACGAATGAAAAGGAATGTGATCGGGAAGAAAGCAAAAAATTGAAAAGAGAAACTTCAAAGTTTGAGACTACTGAGCAAAAAAATTTCAAATTTTCTTTGATCGATCGATTAAAGAAAAATTTGGGTGTTGATTACTTTTCCGAGAAGAAGGAAAAAATTCTCACGTATAAACAAGTTGAAAAATTAGTGATTTACTTTCAAAACCATTTTCATGTATTATTTTATTAATTTTTATAAAAAATGCAAATTTTTTGAATGCGAAAGAAACAAATAAATCCAGAACAATTAGAAATAATCCTAATTGAATTGAGAGATATAATGCGAGTTAACGAGTCAACGATGCAGGAAAGAAAAAAGAAAAAAACAAAGAGTTTAATAAATTGGTTAGGATCAAAGTATTTTCATTTAAAGGCATAAAATTTACACATATCTAAAGAATCTTAGTTCAAAGTACTATCTTTGCTCTAAAGTCCAAAAACGATGAAGGTGAAAAATACCAAGTAGTTTTTATTCTGAATTCATATTTAAAATGATGTTTTAGAACTTAATTTGTATTTATGCAGCTTTGCACGCCAACAATTTACAAAAAAAAAACTTTAACAAAAAATTCCACAAATATTTACAACAAGACGATAATCGAAGGATGATTCAAGATTTCCAAGTAAAATTAATATTTTCTGATTTTTATTTCAAATTTTCTGAAGTCTTTTCAAAAAAATCTCCCAGGGTTCCTTAATAAAATTTTCCCCTATATACCAGAACATGTACATTTATAGAAAAAAATTTACAAAAATTCTAATATTCAGAAAACAAATGAAATTATTGCTGATGGTCAGTTTTGTTTCCAAAAAATGTTCAAAGACGATAAGACATTGACCGAGGATAAAATGGCCCTCTATATCTACGGTGTCCTATTAACGAATTTGAATAATAACATAGCACATTATATTGAAACTTTAGTGAGCCATTTCTTTAAATTTGCATTTAATTTATTTCAGTTTCAAGGATTCAATAAATATCAAAATCAAAAAATTCGAGGAAATTGCCGACATTCAAATTTTCTTTTCCTTCAACAAAATAAAATGGAGGATGAAGGTTTAAAGGAAATAAATAAAGAGTCACCTGAATCTTTTTTGAATCCAGAAAAAACATTAGTGGAGAAAAAAATCGATGAATCAGAAACAAAGTAATTAGCTAATTAAAATTGCTAAATAACATAGATAAAATATAAATTAATAAAGAATCGTGAAAAAAACAGAAAGCTCAGAAAATAATAAGCTAGAACCGAAGCGCAAAAAAAGTATAAATAAAGCGAGAGAACAATTTTTCAAAAATAACATTGTGACAATGCATAGTGCTGTAAAACAGTCAAAGTAAATCTGATTTTTTTTTACAGTAATCTTTTAAAAAATTTTAATGTGGCATTTTAATTTTTCAAAACAATTATAGAAAAAATCTCTGAGAATTTTATAAATAATTTTTTTCAAAGAATTGATGACTTAAAATGCCTTGCTGAAAACTTCAAAAGTTACAACCAAAAATTAGAAGACACACAAAAAAAAGCTGATTTGGACATAGATCGGACTAAAGAACAGGAAGGCAAAAAAATGTATGCAGCTAAAAAAATGCTAGTATAAAAAATATCTACAAATTTCCCTTTAAAAATAAAATTTTAGGATTACTTAGAGAAGAAAAGAGATCATGAAGAAAGTAAACGGAACCTAAAAACAGAATCTTCACTTCCTAGTCAACAACTTTTGAGCCAACAAAACATCAATGAGTCAATGATGACGCAAATAAAACTGATACAAACAATGGATAATATGCCAGAAAGTAAAAATAATAATTAATAATTGAACATTTAACAAAATTTTCTTTTTATTTTAAGCCAATGATCAAGAAACTGATGAAAATCAAACATTTTTAGAGGATGATCAAGACCCGAAACCACACAAACATCGTGGAAAACTCGTCAAAGTTTTGAATAAGTCAGAATTAACCAAAAAAACCAAAAATGCCTTAACTTTAGAAGAAAATTTGAAAATTTTAGAAAAGGAGTTCTTTTCTCAAGATTTGGATAAAGAGGAGGAAATTAATTTTGGGAACAATTTCGAACAAAAAGGCAGCTTGAATGACGTGTCAAAACAGAAAATTCAACATTTACTGAGAAAAAAAGCGGAAATGGATTATCTTTACATTCCAGAAAACGTTCGCAGGGAACAAGAAAGAAAAAAATTCACTATTTGTGGGATTTTCAGTCCAGATAACACCGACCGGTGTCGATGTTCTATTTTTTAATTAAAAAAATTGTGATTTTTTCCAACCATTTTATTAAATTCCACCCTTTAAATAATAATGGTTTATAATGGTTTCGCAAAAAAACTGCAAAGACTTCTGAACAAAGTCTTTTTAATGACTTGCTAAAGTCTTAAGAAAAGCGTCATATTGTTCCTTTGTCAAAAGATCATCCAAATCGTTTTCATTCGACAATTTTATGCTGTTCAACCATTCTTTTTCAGCATCTGTATTCACCAAAGAGGGATCTTTCAAGACTGCATCATTGACCTTATTAAAAAATCGGATTAGAAATTAAATTTTCCCTATAAGATCAACTTTTGTCACGGAGCCGTTTACGGGACAATATAAATCTGCCACCATTTTCACGCTTTCTATGGCACCAACAGCATCACCTTTTTTGACAACTGCCCCTTTTTCTGGCAAACTGATGTGAACGATATCTCCTAATTGGCTTTGAGCATAGTTGGTGATGCCAATCAGCCCTTCCTTTAATTAATTATTTGTAGTAAAGAGATTTTTAATGTTTGGGTTGCATACTTTTGTGGATTTATCATAATTGACCCATTCGTGATCTTTGGTAAATTTGAAGACAGCTATGTATTGAGATTAGAACAGGAAAAATTTAAGGGGGGTACTTGCGAATTTGAAGAAAGCGGTTTGCGTTAAATAAAGAGGAGAACAGCAAGATTTCACGATGTTTCTGAACATTTTTCTTGAGAATCTAGGATTTTGTTTTTTTTATAAGTCTTTAATTGTTTTGTATTATATATAATTTCGAAGAAAGATATCTTTTTTATTGTATAGTGCCGATCTCATCCTCCAGCTTTTCGAATATTGTATTGCTTAAAGTTTTAATCCGATCGAGACATGCTGGGACATCTTTTTGACTTTTGGATTTCAAGCATTTTTCATAATGCATTCTTAAAAATTCATCTGAAAATTGGATATATTTGCATTTTTCTGCGAGGACTCTTTCAAAAGAATAGAGGCATTTGGCATAATGATCAAAATTATCATTATGGCTGGAAAAACAGGCGCTCATTTTATCGAGACGTCGTCTTTTTATAAGATCGTCGAGCCGAGCTTTCGTCTTTTCATGCGAAAGGAAAAAATCTGGGCTTTGTTCATTCAACATAAAAATTACAAATTTTTTTGGTTTTTTAAATTTTAAGCAGTTTTTATCAATAAATAAATTCTGGTGTCGTTCTGTATTTTCTTTAGGTATTGTGCTTTCCCCTTTAAACTCATCAACAGTCCACCGAAAGAAGCCAAAATTATACTTTTTTAATTTTTGATACAATTAATCAATTTTTATTTTTTTACAGCTCATTTTCGTTTTTTTTCTCTTCCACTTTAAAGACTTTCCCGTACATTGCGTATTGGTATTCATCGAGCAGATTCGAATTTTTCAGGTCATCTGCACTGAAAACGCCTGAAGAAAATTTTTAATTAATTTTTAGATTTATCATTATGAGAAAACCTTTTTCTTCAGTTTCCTCACCTGTTATGCTTTTCGTTATTATGACTGTATATTCCTAAAAAGTATCAGTTTTGAATTTTGCTAAATTAAGAGATATACTTTGTTTTTTTCCATTGAGTAGATTTCACTGTTGATGTCTAATTGCATAAGGATCTCGTAAATTTCACTTTTGGCGTCAATTCTTGAAACTTACAATTTAAAAAAGGAATTGAAAGGAGGAAGATTTTGTGGGATGGGAAAAACCTTTGGTATAATATTTGCCGTCTTTGTTTATGGCGGTAACTGTGAATTTATCTTCTAAGAGAAAGGATGCTGAGGACATTGTTTATTTATCTGAGCCAAAATTTAAAATCTATTTTATAATTTGTTTGGATTATTTAATTTAGAAATGAAAAATAGCATTTTGTTTTTGAGCGATTTAATATCTAGAAATTTATAATTTTTTTCAATAAATCTGACTCAATATAAAAAGCTTGTTTTTCTGATTTTTTGTTAAAAACAAAAATCAACCACAAAAACAATGTTAAAAAAAAATTTCACTTTTATAATGAAAGAATAATTTTAAAGTTTGATAAATTTTCTTTTTGTGTGGGGGCAGGCAAATCGCTACCCTTTTTATAGTTTTTTTAATAATTTTTTTTATCCATACTTTTATTTTCTGTGATTTTAATTTTTTTTTTTTCCCTATGAAAAAAACCCTACCCAGTCATCCCACTACCCACGTTTCATCTCTTTCATCAATCAACGATACTCACCCCACCGAAATTTCTTTTGAAACCACAACCCTTCCTTCCAATTCCAACTCCAATCTCTTCAGAAAACCAAATTCATTTCACAAATTAAAATGTCCTCAAGCACTCCAAGAAATCAGACAAAAGCAAATTTTTGACTCTTTTACTATCAAAACTCATGAGGTGATTTTCTTTCAATCCTCGCCCACAAAATCTTCCCTAACTCAAAAAAAATCAGTTGGTTTGTGCTGTTTCAATAAATCCCCTCAAATCAGCAGATTTTGGTTGGAAACGGATGCTATTTTTCTCAATGGAAAAATCTATTCCGATCATTTCTATTGCAAAATTCAAGAGTCTGACAAAACTGATGAAGTAATTTTTAAAGAAATGATGAAAAAACTCAAAGTTTCACGGAAATTTCAAAATGGGTCAATCACTCTCAAGAACGAGGCGAAGTTCCAACTTTTTTTAAAATTAAGTGATTTCTATGTTTTCACGAGCAAAATCTTTAAAAGCTTCAGACATTTGAGAGTTTCTTTTTCCCCTGATGAGAAAATACTTATTTTGGCACCTAAATTTCTTCTTGATCACGTGAT
>Ga0302186_10002635_pt1 | contig 13631 bp, 12 predicted proteins | sample II_Bog_E1_2_FD_198782 | JGI IMG/M metagenome (GOLD analysis project Ga0302186, IMG submission 198782) | Peat permafrost microbial communities from Stordalen Mire near Abisko, Sweden - II_Bog_E1_1 | ecosystem: Environmental > Terrestrial > Soil > Wetlands > Peat | place: Sweden: Abisko... | reverse complement strand
AAATATATTTAAATTGCATGTTGTTGAATTCACACATATGAAAGTGATCATGATAACTATAATTTTCATGATAAAAGATTTTGTTTCAGTCATCATCTTTATTGTTGATAATCGGAAGAACGAAAATATGTAAATATTGTTTGATTATTTTAATTTTTGTTCAGATATTAATAAAACTTTCTTTCTATTTTCTAATTTTCATTTATGAACAAAATCTCTGTTATTAAATTTCTTTAAAAAAACAAATAACTAACATTTGGCTAAAGGTTTTCCGCTTTTCTTCGCCAAAGAAACCGCATTGGCCACAAAAGCCGAAAACGTTTGTTTACTCTTAAATTCCTGTCTTTTGAAAAACACACTTTTCCGATTTGGCGATAAGGTTTCTTCAAAAGTGGCTTTGCTTTTCACGATTTCATTATTCTTTTTCTTCCTATTTCTCTGCTTTTTTCTCAAATATCTAGCTATTTTCGCTCTAATCATCTCAGGATAAAACGAATATTTCTCTAGATTTTTCAATTTCTCATTACTTTCCTCAATAATCCCAATAATTTCATTAGAAATCATATAATTTCCTGTTTGAACGCGTTTGAAAATCATGGCTTTTTGTAGATTTCGCGCTCCAAGTCGGACCATTGTATCGAAATTCGCTTTGGGATAGTATATCTTGAAAATATGGGCTTTTTCAAATTCCCAATCATAGAAATTTAAGTATGGAGATTTCGATATAAGTTCGGACTTTTCCTTTTTATCCAGTCCATTTAATATTTGAGAAGGATTTTTGCTTCTCATTCTAATGAAATTCTTGCTTATAGCCTTTTCCTCAAATTTCAGGCCTTTTTCCTCTACTTGCAAGCAATTTTCTTCTATTTTATAAGGATTTTCAGGTTTTTCCTCTATTTTAAGCAGATTTTCCTCTATTTTATAAGTTTTTTTCTCTATTTTATAGGGCTTTTCATCTGATTTAATGGATATTTCCATGGGTTTTTCCTCGATTTCCTCAAAAATCGGGGGAAAAGAGAAATTCCTAGTTTCTTTCCTTTGAATAATCTCATTAAAATGGCTATTATTATAATCTATATCAAATTATGAAGACTTTGATTAGATCCATTGATTGAATTCGAATGCTGGATAGATGAAGGCTCTTCTAATGAGAAAGCCAAAGATTTCTCACTATCGAAAAGCCTGGATTCAGTGAGCTTTTGCTTAGGAATCAAGAGGTTTTTCATGAGCATTCTGGCTTTTTTGAAACAAGCCTTTTTGATTTCGAGGCTTTTCGTTTTAATCAGGAGTTTTCGTTTAAAAGTCCTTCTTTCTTGATTCCATGAAAATTCGAGCTTTTTCAGGATTTTCTCTTTATCGGGAATATAATGAAAAAGTCCGCATTTCATGAAATCATGAGAAAAAAGCCCACAAGTAAGACATTTAGATTGAAAATCAGGGCTTTTTCCTGAGAAAATCATTTGATCTTTGATCATAGAAAATTGTTCATAATCATCTTTATTCTCTTGAAGGATTCGAATGAAATCCTCCCTTTTCACTTCAAAAACATTAGTAAAAACCCTGCATTTTACTGTGAAATCTCTAGGTTCTCCTGTGAAAAAACTCGTTTCTCCAAAGACTTGGCCTGCCTTTTTAAAGGATTTTCTGAGGTTTTATAAAGAAAAAGAGAAATACTTTTAAAGTCTTGAGTATTGTGAAATTCTCTAAAGAAGAACCTTCTATTAAAATATCCACTTCCCCATCATTTATATAGAAAATCGAAGATCCATCGTTTTCCTTTTGCTAGAAACAAGAGAAATTAAGAGAAAAGTCTTGATTTCTTACTGTGAAAATCACATCTCCAGGCAAAAAACGCACTTCCCTCATCACAGTTACTGTTTTCTTTAGAGATTTCTCAGAGAAATTATGATAAAACATGGGAAAAGCCTTGAAAATGCCTCCATAAGCCTCCAATAGAAGCTCTTCCTTTAAATGCTCATTAAGACTATTGATGATTTCGAGTTCCTCATCCTTTTGTCTGGCCTTTTTCTCAGTTAAGAGGAATTTCAGATATTCTCGAACTCGAATATTCAAGCCTTTATCAATATTTTTTCTTTCCATGAAATTGTTGATAATGGCCATTTTCTCATTAAATTCCTGATTTTCCTTATAAATCTTCTGAAGAATCAAGCCTATACTATTCAAATTATAAGCATATATCGCACATCCCGCTATAATGGCTATTAAAGTAAAGAGAACTTCTATATTATTCAAGGGAATTATATCCCCATAACCCACAGTCATCATAGTAACCACAGCCCAATATAATGAATATAAATACCTGAGGTTCCAGGAATTATTGTTCAAAATAGGTGGATATATCAAAAGCCAAGACTTATTCGATTTATCGAGTTCTAGACTTATTAAGGAACAATAATGCCAAAGACAGGCAGTTATATGAGCCATAAATAAACTCATCAGCAGAAGTTTTAATAAATCAAGGAAATTCTTAAAAGCTTTATCCAAAAGACTGAAATATTGCACGATTTCATAATAAAGTACTATGAATTGAGGAAATTTCATGAAAATCAATAGTTTAGGTAATTGCACGACATTACCAGAAAATCCTCTGAAATTCATAGCATAAATTATCGCGAAAAACCCGAAAATATCTAATAAAAGCGAATTTTTCAGATAATTCCCTAATATTATAATACGATTCCTCACCTGACATCCTTTAATGAATATCGCAGTATTGAGTTTCACTATAAGATCTACAAAAAGCATCAAAAAACTTAATGAATAGATTGAAATCGAGAGTTCCTGATCAAAAAAGTCATGAAAAGAGACTTCTAAAGGCATAAACAAGAAAATCATCAGGAAAAACACGAAATTGATGATATTCCAAGCCATTTTACTTGAATTATAAGGATTTATCACTGATTTCTCAAGGAAAAGGCAGAGTTTCTGAGGAAACCATATATTATTAGAGACTTTCTGATCTTTATAATAAGCCTTGTCATTGAATAAAGCAAAATGAAAAGGCTTTAAATCAGTGATTTTACGATAAAATGTCGAATTCCTGAGCTTTTTAAAAGCCGAAAGCACGATTCTTATGAGTAATTGGTCTTTCAGACTGGCCACATTCGACGATTTCTCTACTAATTTCATGGATTTAAAAGTCTCAAAGGAATCAGACTTCTTATTTTCGGTTTCAAAATCCAGGATTTCAGAACAAAGTTTCTTTTTATTGAGGAATTCGACGTCGAAAAGCTGCTTTTCCTGTAAAGTTAGGCCTAAACGAGGTTTTCTCAAGTTTTGTGAAGAATCCATTGATTTTTATTAGATGATTATAGTTAATTAAAACCAAAATATTCATAATTGATAAGAATTATTAGGAAATTTGAATTTTTTATTAGAAGTTTTCAAGAAAACCTCAAGAAAAATCAATAGAAAAAGAAACGATGAATGAGAAAATAGACGAATTAGAAGAATTAAACTTCAAGGAAAAAGAGTATTTCAATAACAAATTACCTCAATTCGAAAAGGAAAAAGCGGCTTTTATGCAGGAAAACGCGAATAAAGAAGAATATTTCCAGAAACTACAGAAAAAATGCCAAAATATTGAGAAAAACAATGTGATTTTAGTGGAAAAACTGGATAAATTAAAGCTGGAAATCAATCAGAAAAAGGAAGAGTTATTAAAGGAAGAAGAGGACCTAAAGTCCGAATTCGAGAAAATCAAGGAATATTTATAAAATTTAAAACTTTTTCTTGAAAAAACACCTTTTTTTTCTATTATAAAAGGAAGTCTTTATTAGAAAAAAACACCTTTTTATATTATATAGGAATGCCTTTATTGGAAAACTTCTTTATAAAATAAGGCTTTATTAGAAAAAAACCTCTTTATTAGAAAAAAGCCTATGTGTTTTTTTTTACTTTTAAAGAGTGTCTTTATTACAAAAAACACTTGATTAGAAGCATTTATTTGAAAAAAAGATTCTTTTATTGTTAAAAATAGCCCCTTAAGGAAAAAACGACCCTTTTTTATATTATAATTTATTTCTTTGTTTATTATAAATAAATCCTGTTCTTTTGAAACGAAATCAATAATTTATTAATTTTTCTCAGAATTGAATCTAACAACTCATTATGTCTAAACCCTTGAAATTACTTTTCATCAGTCTACTCTTTTTTTCCTTGATCCTTTATGCTTTTTCTGGTAACACTCCTAAAAATCTTTAAAATACCAATAGCTTTTTAGAAGAAGCTTCTGAATCCGAGGTCAAAGCTCCTGAAAACGAGCCGAAGGAAATCGATCCAGAAAAAGTGGAATTAAACAAGGATGCCAAGAAAAAGAAGCCTCGTCAATACTCTGAAGATGATGATGAGGATGAATTTGAGCCTAAACCGAAGAAAAAGAAAGAGAAAGAAGGTAAGAAAAAACGTCGTTATGATGATGAAGATGACGATGAATATGAGGAAGAGGAAGAAGAGGAATATGAGCGTCATACTAAGCCTAAAACGAAGAAAGATCGTGAAGATCAGGCAGAACGAGAACGTGAACGTGAGAAAGAACGTATGGAACGTGAAAGAGAACGAGGTCGCGATCGAGATCGTGATCGTGATAGCAGAAAAAGACGAAGATATGATGATGAAGATGATTATGATGATCCAGAGGAATATTTCGAACGAAATAGAGATCGTGATAGAGGTAATCGAGGTGGTAGAAGAAGACCTCCGCATCCAAATTTCGATAGAGATCAACGTATGAAAGATAGACATAGAAGGCCACCAATGGATGATTATCCTCATGAGGAATATAGAAGAAGGAGAGATAGAAGAGATGATGGGGATAGAGAGAAGCATTTCGATGATATGAAGCGAAGAATGCAGGAAAATCAAAATAGTGGAGATCATTATGTCACAACAAAAGCAGTGAATCAACAGCCTGTTATCGATAAATTCGAGATCATTCTTTGGGGAGAAGAACATCCTTTCAATTCACATTGGATTAGCCAAGTGGCAAATATGGCTCCTAATGGAGTTTTGGCCAATGATTGGATGAGAAGAGAAGCCTCACATATTAGTATTAATATCGATGATTTCAAAAATAGTGGAGTTGATCTTACCACGGAATTGCTTTATACGGGATCTATCGAATATGAACAAAGACTTAAAGACTATGATATCCATATCACGAACAAATGGGTGCCTTATATCGCTTGTAGACTTAAAAACAGGAGGGTCTTAGATGAAGAAACCCAGAAAGAGGAGAAAAAAAGCGATTTGTAGGTTTTTTTCCAAAAAAAATTAAGCTAAAATTAAGAAAAAACGAAGAAAATTTAAAGACTTTTTCAGGAAATTTCAAAGAAGTTTCTTTAATTTAAAAAATTTTCCCCATCGAATTAAATCAAAATTTATTCCAATCTCTTGAATTTTCACAATTGGAACCCGATTCCCATGAATTTCGCCTCGATCCTCGAATATGACGAACTAGCGAATTTCTCCTTGACTTCGACTTCGCATAAAGATCAGAATCTCAATGCCATTATCATCCATGATTATGGACGTTATTTCCTAGTATTTCTCTTTATAAATTGAGGAATTTCTCTTGAATTGGCCTTATTTTATTTAATAGTTCGAGCCCAATTTCCGCATCACAAAGATCCCCACAAGATTATGGCTTGATAAGACTACTGGTCAAATAATAGAGAAGGATTTCAATGAAAATGAGTTCCTATTAACGAAGACCTTGAAATCAAAGAAGGGATATAGTGCCTTTCTAGGGTTTTTGAATCTAATGAATCAACATTTCGTTGTGGTTGTGGATCAAACCATGTTAAATTGCCAAATAGAATCCCATGACATTTATACAATCAGTTCTATTGAGTTCATTCCATTTGAAGTTCTTTAAATTTTATCATGAAATTCGCTTAGAAAAAAACTTTTTTAAAAGGATTTGAATAAAATCAAACAAGGTTCTGATTGGAAGGTCATTAGTAAAGATATGGAGATCATTAAGAATCTTTTGAGCTTCGGATTCTATTATTCCTTCACTTATGATCTCACATTGAACACCGATAAAATCCATAAGGGATACAAAGAACATGAGGCCAAATTCTGGTGGAATGACTTCATGCTTAAAGACCTAAAATCGCAAAACATTAGCAAATCATGGCAAATCGCTATGATCCAAGTAAAAAACATCGAATCTTCTCCTAATAAAACGCTTTTAAAAGGGCTTTATCAAGAACTTTGCAGTATATCTTATGGGGAAAAAGTTGGAATTTTACCTAATTTCACGGAAATCATGTAAAAAGGCCGGCACTCGTTATAATGCTAGAGGTATTTGTTTCCCCCATTGAAACCTTTAATAAAATTCTCGAAGTCCAGGCATAGATGATGATGGATACGTAGCGAATTATGTCGAATCTGAACAAATCATATTTTATTCGTTTTATAAAAGCTCTTTTGTGCAGGTTCGTGGCAGTGTGCCTCTTTTCTGGGAACAAACTGGCATTACAGCTTCAGTTCATTTAATTAGAAGCATCGAATTAACGACTATGGCATTTAAGAAACATTTCGAAGATTTGAAAAGAGATTATAAACGGATTTTATGCGTAAATCTGATGAGCGCGAAAAAGAAGTCGGAACACTGTTTAACTGAGAATTTCGAGCTTTTAATAACGGATTCGAAACTGGAGTTCGTTAAATATGAGTTTTTCGACTTCCACTTCGCATGTAAGGGCCAAAAATATGAAAATGTTGATTTTTTAATAGAAAAAATGTCCGCCGTGGTTGAGAACCTCGGTTTTTTCACTGCCAAAATCAAACAAGACCCCCGTCTTCTTCTTCTTCAACAGGGGGTTCTTCGTGTAAATTGTCTCGATTGTCTCGATCGAACCAATCTCGTAATGACAAAATTCGCTGCTCTTATGCTCCAAAATATCATGAAACATATGAACACTGATTTAAATATAGCTTTAGGTTCTTTTAAACTATCCTATATTATCAATTTACTTATATTATGAATTACTAAATAGGAGAAGATTTCATCAAATTGCTCGATATCCCGATCTCCCAATCGAAGAAATTCCATCCTTTTGTCTATTATTTCAAAAACGCTTGGGCTGATAATGGAGATTATCTAAGCGTCCATTATGCAGGCACTGGATCCACAACTTCAACCATCACCAGAACCTCAAAAGTCGGCTTTTTCAATATGTTAGATCATGGAATGAAATCAATCGAGCGTTTTTTCATCAACAACTTTGAAGATCATATAAAACAAGAAGCTATTGATATAATTCTTGGACAACAAACTGGCGATCTTATGAGCAAATATGAAGAGACTTTGGAAAGCCAATTATTAGAAAAAAGACATGAATATATAACCTTTGAGAAACTCAGAATTGCGATTGTGACTTGGAATGTGAATAATTATAAGCCGAATAATGAAAAAACCGATTTTAAAGACCTTTTCGCTAGTTTTCAAGATAATCATCCAGATATCCTAGCTATTGGACTTCAGGAAATTGATAATTCAGCTTTCAAAGATCTGATTATGACGAATGAAAGCGAAAAAATCTCAGGTTTATGGCAAAATATCATGAAATTCAATGTGAATAAATTAGAAAATTATTATGAAATCTCACATTTGAGCTATTATGGATGTTTTTTGATAATTTTCGCGAAGATTCTCTATCGAGATAGAATCAAGAAGATCCAATTTGATGAGGTGAATTTCAGCGCTTTAGCGAATTTCTCTAAAAAAGGCGCTCTTCTCATTAAATTCAATTTAGATGATTCAAGTCTTTGTTTTATAAATTGTCATTTGGAATCTGGAGCCAATAAACATAAGGAAAGATTACAAAATCTTAATACGATTCATACCTCGGCTTTCAATGGAGAAATTGAGAATTTCGAATATAAGTTCCTCTTCGGAGATCTGAACTTTAGATTATTAGGATTTAATGATTATGAGATAAGGAAGAAGCTTGAAAGATATCAGAATTTAATAGAAATCAAGGAAACTTTAGAAGCCAAAAAAACAATTAAGGACTTGTTGGATTGGGATGAATTATGGGAATCAAGGAAATTAAGCAAATATTTAGAGAAATATCAAGAAATGGATATAATGTTTCCACCTACTTATCAATATGAGAAGGATGGGATGAAATATGATGGGAAAAAAACACCTGCATGGTATTAGGGAGGGGTTTCGATTAGGGGGAGGGAGTAAAAGGGGTTTTGAGGTGCGATAGAATCATGGTATGGACAGATGAGGACTCGCATTTGAGCCAAAACACTTATGAAAGGAAAGAAATGAATTATTCTCAACATAGGTATTTTTAGAGATTTTAATATTAAAATTGTGCGTTTTTTCGTTGTAATTTTATGCGTTTTTTCTTTGTAATTTTATGCGTTTTTTAATTTGCAATTTTATGCGTTTTTTCTTTGTAATTTTATGCGTTTTTTCATTTTAATTTTTCAAGAGTTTTTTTTTTTATAAATAAAATTTTCTCAATTTATTGATTTCTCTGATATTTTATTAATTTTATATCTTTTTTTCTCTATATATATTCATTTTTTTAGATTATTAGATGTTTTTCTCTATATTTTAATGATTTTCACTATGAAAGCAATTAAATTTTACTTAGACCAGTTATCGCGATATTCGAAATCGAGTCGAAAAGCGTGGATCATGCCAAAAAAGGCAAGATAATCCAAGATTATATAGTATTGAAGCAATTTTTCTCTTAAATTTCTTGTAAAAAACAGGTCAAGATAGAGAAAAAACAGACGCCAGGGGACTAAACAAACTGCCCCTATTGTAAATATCTCATCATATTTAAAAAAAGAACCTTTTCTTCTATTTTCCAGTTAAAAAAATAGCTAATTTATTTAATTTTTCACATTAAATCACTAAATAAATACAGAACAGCCCTTTTCAGAGCAATAGACAAAACTTGGCTAAAATGGAAAAAAGCTCAGAAAAATGAATATTTAATTAATAGCTAGATTGAGTTTCTTCTTCTTGGTCACATGATCGAATTCTTCGAATTCCGCCATATCTTTTCTATTGTTTTTTCTTCTTTTAAAGGAAGTTTTGCTTTGTGTTTTCTCATGACTTTCTTCAGTCATCATGGTTTTTTCTTCAAGTTTCTTCATATCTACTGTTGTATGATCATCATTGATTTCCAAGTCATTTTTCTTAGTGAAAAGATGGGAAATCAGCTCTTTTAATTCATCTTGTTTATGGTTGAATTCTGGGCTATTCTGTTCTTTGAAGCCATTAGCAACTTCGGCCTTGAAAACTTCTGGATGGATCATGTTTTGTTGAGATAAAGACTCAAAGAGGATCTTTTGGAAAATGCTCAATTTGTTCTCAAAGGCGAAAAAGTTCTCTAATTTGAAATTGTTGACTTTTTTGATGTCTTCCTCTATGGTGGATAGATATTTGATGGCATAGGACACAAGGATCTTCTTATGGGAACAGAGATAATTCAAAAGGAAGAGGATTTTGCCCATTTTGAGGAATTTCTCATTGAGGTTTTGAATATTGAGGATTTCATAAATGGAGAGATTTTGATATTCCTTGAGGTTTTGATTCAAAATCAACTTGATCTTATTGGTCATTTTGCTTTCACGGTTTATCAACAGGAAGATCCTTTGTAATTTCTTCACTAAAATGAAAAGAAATTAATTGAGTTACCTAGAAAAAAGAAATATCTTTACCTTTTTGAAAAATGGTCAATGCTTCTTGGCTTAGATTTTCCTTAGGGAAATTTGCAGGTTTGGATAAAAGAGGGGTTTGGGGTAATGGGTTCATTTTGAAGGGAATTGCACTGGAATGGGAATTTTTATAAACGACTAAGATCGGGATTGGGAAATATAAATATTAAAAATTCAGAAACGGTTATCACACGGGGATTCTAGAATGAAAAGCAAGGGTTTTAAGGTTTGCGTTAATTTTTATTAAGAGAAAATTATAACGCACATATTGATAAATTTTATTTTATAAACGGATTAATTAAGAAAAAATAGCTCCAACTTTATTTGAAAAACCTAATTACTATCCATTTCTTGAGAAAATTGTCAGAATTATATAGTTATATAAGAAAAATAAACAAATTCTTATATAATTGTTATAAAATGGCCAAAATAACTTAAAACAGCTTTTTTATTAAAAACTATTGAACTTATCTCTAAAAGGACCTTTTTAATAAATACTAAACTAAAAAGCTAAGTTCTCTAGGAATTAAATTTCCATAAAAAAGTTTAAAGAACCTTATTTTTTTATTTTATACTTATCAAATGAGCTGCTTACAAACCTCCCAGTTTTCTTCCTAAAAGGAGCTTCTACTTCGCAATATCTAGGCGTTTCTTGAGATCCATCATGCAAACTGACTCTTTTCCTCATTATTTTGGTGATGACGGTTCCACTTTTTTCTTTTGAGTTTCGAATGAACACGAGTTTGGGTTTTTCGATTTGATGGAAATTCTTGAGTTTTTCTTCGTTTAAGAGGAAAAACTTCAATTTTTCGATTTCATAGAATTTCTGTATAATATATTTGACATCGAGGTTCTTCTTTAGAACTAGAAGGCCTTTAGAAAGAAGGGCCTTTTTCTTCTCACGTTCAGGGCTTTTAAACAAGCCTGTATAAAAATGGATATAATCAAGAAGACCCAAAGTGATTTTTTGAAGGGGTTCTGGGTTTTTTTGTTGGGAACTATTAGATTTTGATATTTGTTCGATTCTTTCTTGGCTATAATGAATATCCTCGATCTTTTCATCATTTAGGATTTTAGGTGGTGGTTTCACGAAAATTTCTCTGTTTTTCTCAGGAAATTGGAAAATTTCTACATTTTTTTTCTCATCAGAAAAGGGCTTTTTCTCACTGAATGACATCGTCTTTGTAAGCACTTCCCCCCTTAAATGAGATTCATTAGAATTCACATTGAAGACGTCTAAGACTATATCCCGAATAAACAATAATCTGGCATAGAAGACGTTGATAATTTTAGAGAAGATCCAGAAAATATTGATAAACCCGCTTATTTGTGCCAATACTTCCTGCAACTTCGAATAAATCCTCAAGTAATTAGTCTCTTGCTGACGTATTGCCAAGTAAATTATGAAGAATTCATCTGCAGGAGTTAAGAAATTATATTCCTGGAAGCCATCATATGCTACGAATTTTTGGGTTTGATTTGTACTGAAGACCACACCATCATCTGTGACTATATAGGAATTCTTATAGAACACATTGATTGATTTTTGTGCATTCACCACAAAATTGGTAACAAATTCTTGGGGAGATTCTTTTGCAGGGTTCTCATAACTCCCAGATTGGAAGATCTTATCCACGAAATAAAGTCCCACATAACCAATGGACATTTTCGCCAGGATTTCATCTTTGGGTAGACATTTTGGATCATTTGTACATAAGGAAAAGCTCAATTGCACATCTTGATAATAGGCCTGATCGAAAGATCCTTGCATTGTAAGGTTTGTCAGATATTGGGGTATGCAAAAATAGTTGGATAGATTCTTACTGGTGAAATAAGATTGCACATCAATGTCAAGCTTATCAAAATGACTATTTGTACATATTTCCATTGGGTAGGTTTGTGTGTCCAACGTTTGGGTGCCATTGATTAAAGTAAAAGTCAATTGAGTTATTGAGGCAGTCAACATACTAGGATCTGTGAAATAAATCGCTCCATTCGGGTCGTTTATCTCGAAAAGCAAAGGGAAAATTTCTGGATCGATTGTGAATTTATCAGGATAAGGCACAAAAGAATCAGACATCGCGATTTTGGGGTTTGTGCGGTAATAAAGAGATTGCCCGAAATAGAAGAAACAAAAAAAGGTGAATAAAAAAAGCATAAATGAGAGGAAAACGCCAAAACAAGAACCTTTTTTATTAGTGCCTCTGAAATATAGATGAGGACTTATCCCGAAAAGGTCAAAATTTGATAAATGACAACAGGGCTTTAATTGGATCATTAGGAAATTCCAGTTTTTGCTTATATTAATAGGTTTAAACTTTTTTTTGGAACTTAATACCTAATAATAAGTCTTGATAATAAAAGTTCATCCCTATTAAATTACAAATATGAATAAAATTTTATTTACATAATATTAATTTTGTTTTCATGAAAAGCTGATTTTACTTCTTTTAAAAAATGGATTTTTTGGTTTTTTTCTGATGACAAAACTATAAAAATATTTGATATTTTCATTAAAAATTGTTAAACAATTAAAAAAACCAACTAATGAAAATGGCCAATTGAGGCAATATAAACTAATTTAGTACTTTTCTTTGAAGAAATGTCTGAGCAGCTTAAAATGAAATTTTGAAAAAGCATTTATAATAAAATTTCAATATTAAAATTTTACAAATTTGAGCTTTTTGAATAAAATAATGCTAAAATTTCGGAATTTTCATTATTTTTTCTCACATTTACGTTCAAAACACTCCCATCATTATAGTTTTTCTTCTCAGAAGAAGCCCGAAGATTCCCCTCCCCCTCTTTCCAATGAAATAATTGAATCTTCTGATAAATCCAACTTGATCTTCCATACTGACTCCTCTGAGCTTATCCCAGATTATACTGAATCCCTGACAAAAATGAATTTCCCATTAGAAATCGAAAATCCCAATGAGTTTTTCCCTTATAAATCGCCTTCAGGGTTCTCAATAAACACTCCCAGCGAACTCCAATTGAAAAGCAATCCTTTGGCTTTAGAAATACTCACTGAAGGGAAAATCGACCTTACAAATGAAAGGATTTCTCTTGAAAACCCTGGAATTCAGGAACTTTCGCATTATTCAATTGAAGAATTGAAGACTTTGAATGAGAAAATTGCTCAGATTAATATAGGGAATGTTGATGTTTTACCAAAGAACTCTATTCTTTTAGAAGATATTGATGTCTATAATGTGCCTGAAGATAAAGACATCATTTTGGAGAAAAACACTAAGAAAATGGTAATTTTGGGTCATAAAATCGCTAAAAATGCAACTATTAGTGAAAACAGCCAAAATCAAAGAAAAGATGGAAGTTTTGAGGTATCGAAAAACATCTTCGAAGAACTCAGTTTCGAAGAATTTAAGAAGAAATATTTGTTTGATTTTGAGGCGAAAAACGTGAAATTTCAAAAAAAACTGGTTTTAAGAGATTTAGTGAGACTTTGGCCGATTGTGGTGGTTTTTGCATGTTTTGTTGATACTTTCCTTGAGATTTATTTCGCGAAAAGTGATAATAATCTGATAGAAAAGCAGGAAATGGAAATATTTAATAGAGTTAGGGAAAAGTTTGCAACTGAGATCCTGTTAAATAACGATTTGTACAATCGGAGCTTATATAAATAAGCTTTTTTGAATTATCTTATTAAAAAACAAAAAAACATCAAAGTCATATTTATGAAAAAAAAAAAAAAAATGATAAATTTTTATCTATTTTTCAAATTCATAAACTATTATTTTTTTAATTGGACAGTTAATTTTAATTTCCATTATTTTTTCTTAATAAAGTTGAAAAATAAATGTTTTTTTTTTATTTTTTTTATTTATGCTTTTTGGAATAATTTATTAAAAGAAAAATTAAATCATTCAAATTCAAATTTTTTTAAAAAATAA
>Ga0302186_10002634_pt1 | contig 13635 bp, 7 predicted proteins | sample II_Bog_E1_2_FD_198782 | JGI IMG/M metagenome (GOLD analysis project Ga0302186, IMG submission 198782) | Peat permafrost microbial communities from Stordalen Mire near Abisko, Sweden - II_Bog_E1_1 | ecosystem: Environmental > Terrestrial > Soil > Wetlands > Peat | place: Sweden: Abisko, Stordalen... | reverse complement strand
AGGGGCCGCTCACTGGATCCACATTCTCGATGACTCCAAAACCGTCCAGATCAGGCATCTGCACGTCGAGAAAAACGATGTCCGGATGAAGTTCATTGATCTGCTCCACCGCGCTTATTCCGTTCGCCGCCTCGCCGACAACTTCAATGCCGTCGTGTTCGGCCAGATAGCGACGGATACCGCGCCGGGCGATGGGTTCGTCATCGACGATCAGCACTCGCGTCTTCAATGCGAACTCCGCAGTGGAATGGTAATGATGGCTTCGCAGCCTCGACCGTCGCCCCCGGTAAGTTCCAGCGACGACTCATCCCCGTAGAGCTGTTTCAAGCGTGAACGGACATTGGTGAGTCCGACGCCGAAGCGCAGACGCGATCCTGATGCCGGACCAGGGCCATCATCGCGGACGCAGAGCCGAACTCTACCGTTGTGGATTTTGGCAACGATCTCCAGCCGGCCTGCAGCAGAATCCACGCTGATGCCGTGCTTGATGGCATTCTCAACCAATGGCTGAAGAGCGAGACTCGGTACATAGACTTCGAGAAGGTCAGATGGCACGTCCACGTAAACTTTCAACCGGTCATGAAAGCGTGTCTGTTCGATCTCGAGATACTTGCCGACGAACTCGAGTTCGCTCTGCAAGGTGATCTCGTTCTCCCGTCGTTCGAGAGCTATGCGCAGCAAGTCGCCGAGGCAGACCAGCAGGTGGCTCGCAGCGTCGACGTTTTCCTGCATCAGGATTCCAATGGTATGAAGACTGTTGAACAAAAAGTGCGGATGTAACTGGCTCTTAAGATTCTCAAGTTCCGCATGGGAGAGCTGCGTCTCCAGCTGTGCCGCTATCGTCGACTGGTACAAGCCCACCACTAACCAGTATGTGAGTATGCCTGTAAAGCTCATGAAAAGAACACCGACTCCAAACGACGAGAGAAAGCGGTGTACGTCAGGACCAGTAATGTGAAAAACAAAACGGAGAAGTCCAAGGATCAGAAAGTATTGGCTGACCGATGCCAGGGGAGCCATCGTGAGCGACACGATTGTGTGGAGCGCTATGTGACGCGCAAGCCTCGGCCCCATCAACGGGAACCGCTTGGCAAGGCCGATCACAAGCGGTGTGCACGCCGCCCATATGTACCATTCAACAAGTTCAAGCGCACCCTCGATCACCCAGTGGACCTGCGCCCCCTGTACCTTCTCCACCACGATCTGTTGCGCGGCAAACAACAGTCCTACCATCGTCCATGCACACAAGATCAAAATCCATCTTGTCCGCCCGCTATTTGGTGTGATCTGCAGCAACGGATGTGTCGACCCCTCCGGCACGGATTATAGCTGGAACGTCGAAGGAGACATCACGGAGGACAGAGCCTTCCGAAGCGCGTAGGGCTCTTTGACGGCCAAATCTGACCGCTTGTCTCGTTTCGGATACCGCATGTCACTTTTCCTGCAAAAAACTGGTTCATCGCGACATATTGTCCAGTGAGCAGGACCATCGACAGGGGTTAAAACGCCGCGTTGAGACCTGCATTCGGCGTTACGAGCAGCAAAAGTTGTTCAGATTGACGTAAAGGAGTTTCACATGAAGAAGATTCTGACTAAGTACGGAACGCTCGCCCTGGAGGTCGCTCTGATGGCGCCGTTGGCCCCGGCCCAGGCTCAGCCGCAGTCGGCAGGAATTCAATCCGCATTCGGAAAAGATGCGGGCACGCTTTCCGACAAATTCACCGGGCTCGCGCAGGTTATGGTGGGCAAGTACGACTGGAAGCCCGGCCAGGGCGTTCGGTCTGTCGCCGACGTGTTCAACCTGATCGTTGAAGAGAATGGCCTGCTCGCCGATGCTCTCTCGGGCACACCGAATAAGGGGGCAGAGCCCGCGCCCATCACCGATCCGGGGAAAATGCAAGGCGCTCTTAAGGCTTCTTACGCCAATCTGCAAAAAGCGATTACGGGGCTTTCCGACAAGGACCTGCAAACACGGGTGAAACTGTTCGGAGAAGACATGACCAAACAGGAAGCGCTGATGCTGATTCTCCTGGATCAACACGAGCATCTGGGGCAATCGATCGCCTACGCGCGTACCAACGGCGTGGTCCCGCCCTGGTCAAAGTAGGAGAGCCGCGCGCGGTCCGGCCCGGTTCTCATCGCATAGCACACCGGTTGACTTAATAAAACCCACCGGTCGACTTGGTAAAACAGGGAGACGATCTCATGTTTCGTTGCTGCCAACTAATATTGAGTTGCTTTCTTCTGGGACTGACGCTCCATACGGGCGCACAGCAATCGACTCCCGCCGCGCCTGCGCCGCCTCCGCCAGTTGGGACACTCGCAGGGCATCCTGACTGGCCTGCGGCAAAGAACCCCGGCGAAGTGGACACTTTGGACCACCTGGTAGATTCGCTCTATGGCGTGGTCTCCGGCCTCGCTGGACAGCGCGACTGGGATCGCTTCCGCGCGCTGTTTGTGCCCGACGGCCGGCTTGCCTGGATTGTTCCCGAGTCTGCGGCCACCAAGGATAAACCGGCACGCAAGGGTGACGCCGTTTTCCTGACTCCCGACATGTTCGTCCAGCAAAACGATCCCTACTTCAAGACGAACGGTTTCTTCGAGCGCAGCATCGTGAAGCGAGTCGAAGAGTTTGGCAATCTTGTGGAGGTGTGGAGTACGAAGGAAAGCCGGGATGCGAAGGACGACGTCCAGCCATCCTCGCGAGGCATCGATTCATTCCAAATTGTGTATACTCACGGGCGCTTCTGGATCGCCAACCTCATCTTTGATGATGAGCGACCAGGGGTGGCGCTGCCCGCGAAGTACCTGAAAGCGCCCGGGCAATAACGAGAGCGCTTACAGAGTTCCGCAACAGCGGCCGTCATCTGCACCGAAGCCAGCCTTCCCAACACTGCTTCATGACGGATCTTCGCCAAAGTCTCAGGCAGCTAGGACGGGGAGGTGAGCTTCAAGGAAGGAGGTGGCGAGTACTGTGACGCAGGAAAGACCGAATGCTTCGAAGGTGAATGCAGCCGCACGACAAAAGATAGTGATCCAACGCTTCGGGACGAATCCCAACGCCGCTCAACCCCGGCATGCACCGGATAGACAATCTACAGAAGCCCTGGGAACTCTGACCTCCCGGCCAACAGACCTTCAGTGTAATCGCGGTTGACCCAGCTTCAACCCCGGCTTCGCATGGATAGCCTCGAACAAGCTCGGAGCAAGCTCAACACGGTGAGCGGACTTTGCCAACCACAGCTAGTGTGAGCTTCGGAAGGCTGCCCACCCCTCTTAATCAACCGTCAGGGTGAGTTGCGTTGAGTGCGTCAGCGTGCCCGCCGTAACGGTTACCGTCACGTTGTAGGTTTGCGCCTTGCTCGAACTGCCGCCACAGCCTGTCATGCCGGCAACCACCGCCATGCCCGTCGCAACCAACGCGATACACAGCCACCTGTTCATCCGCTTCCCAGCGGTGCGCCACTTGCGCGCAAGGGGCAGCAGCAGGATTCCTAGAGCGACGAACGGGAACTTGCTTACCGGACCATTGTTTGGTGCAACAGCTGCCGTTTGCTCTGGCAGCTGGAACACCAGCGAGACATTGCTTAAAGGCTGGTTTGCCGGCAGGGTCCACGAGGTGGGTGTTTGCTGTGTCCACCCCTCTGCGTTCAGGGTTGCCGTTGCGCCCGAAGGAAGGCCGGTAACAGTCAACGTTATTGCGCTGGGGAACGTGGTACCCGCGCTGGGAACGATTGGCACCGTGTAGCTGGCCGATCCACCAGGTGTCGTGGTCTGCGATGCCCCAGAACCCCCGCTGCCACCGGTGCTGCCCACCGAGAGATCGACCACCGTGAGTGAAAGCGCGCTGCTGATCGATCCGCTGAAGCTCCCGGTTGTTGTATAGATGGCCGTGATGGAATGCACACCGGCGGTCAGAGCTGAAGTAGTTAAGGAAGCCACGCCGCTCGATAGAGCAGCCAATCCGAGCGGCGTTGTGCCGTCAAGGAATGTCACCTGGCCTGTCGGTGTTCCAGCGATTGAGCTGATCGTAATAGTCAGGGTGACTGCGTTCGAGTACACAGCCGGATTCGCGCTCGATGTAACACTCGCCGCGGATATGGCTGTGCCGATATCAAGCGTTCCACTTGCCGAGCCGGTGCGGTTCGTGTCGTTGATCGTACCGACCACGGCGTAGCTACCCGCTGCCGTCGGTGCGGTTGAACTTCCGCTGTAGGTGAACGAGACACTCAGGCCGGCCGGCGTCGTCGTGGCTGTCGCAGCCAGCGGAGATCCGGTGTAGGTCTGGTTGAGGCTGCCCAGCGTGACCGTGGCCGCGGCCTTCGAGATCGTCAGTGTCCCGGGTGCCGAGCCTGCATGGTTCGTGTCGTTGATCGTGCCGACCACGGCGTAGCTACCCGCTGCCGTCGGTACTGTTGAACTGCCGTTGTAGGTGAACGAGACAGTCAGGCCGGACGGCGTCGTCGTGGCTGTCACAACCAGCGGAGATCCGCTGTAGGTCTGGTTGAGGCTGCCTAGTGTGACCGTGGCCGCGGCCTTCGAGATCGTCAGTGTCCCGGGTGCCGAGCCGGTGTAGTTCGTGTCGTTGATCGTACCGACCACGGCGTAGCTACCCGCCGCCGTTGGTGCCGTTGAACTGTCGCTGTAGGTGAACGAGACACTCAGGCCGGCCGGCGTCGTCGTGGCTGTCGCAACCAGCGGAGATCCGGTGTAGGTCTGGTTGAGGCTGCCCAGCGTGACCGTGGCCGCGGCTTGGCTCACTGTCACGTCTACCGTACCAATAACTGCGCGGTAGTCTGCTGAATCTGAGGGAGAAAAGGTCACGCTTTGCGGCACTATGCCAGCGGTCGGCGCCGTGCCTGGCGTCGTGAAAGCGAAGGTTCCGTCTACCGAAGAACTGCTGCCACTCAGCGTGGACGAAGCCAGCGTTTGGCCATAAGTGATCGCGCTCGCCGTCGGCCAGGTCACAGTGGGCGTGCCTTGATTGGCCGTACCGCTCAAAGAAATGTTCTGCGCGACCAAATTCGCGCTGGTGGTAAGCGTCAGATTTTCACTCTTGGATCCGACTGTTGCGGGTGTGAAGTCGATGGGAAGCGTGCAGCGGGCTCCCGCCGGCAGCGACGTGGTTGAAGTACAAACATTCGGCACGGAACTGTCCAGAGGAAAGTCAGCCGCGACGCCTAATCCGTTAAAGGTCAATGTTGCATTTCCAATATTCTCAACCGTCACCGATTGCGGACTATCGCTACTCTTCACGCCAACGGCCGTCAAGAGGTAGCTCAACGCCGGAGTCTGCGAACGCTGCAACTCGACCACGCGGCTGTTGCCATGATCCGCGATGAACATGTCGCCCGCACCGTCCACAACAATGCCGTTTGGGTGTACCAGAGTTAGCCCATTCACCGTCGTGGCAAAAGCCGTGGCCGCACTGCCGTCACCTGGCACCTCCACCATTCGGCTATTCAAGGTATCCGCGATAAATAAGTCGCCAGCACCGTCCACGGCGATGCCGCTAGGATAATTCAAAGTCGTGGTATTCACAGTCGGGGCGATGGCTGTTGCCGGGCCGCCGTTGGCCGGTACTTCTACCACGCGGTTGTGCAAGGTATCCGCGATAAATAAATCGCCTGCACCATCCACGGCGATGCCGGATGGGTAACTCAACGACGTACCATTCACCGTGGGAGCGATGGCTGCTATGGCGCCGCTTGCTGAAATCTCCACCACGCGGTTGTTCCATGTGTCTGAAATGAACAGATTGCCTGCGCCGTCCACGGCGACGTCAACTGGGTTATTCAGTGGCGTGCCATTCACCGTCGGGGCGATAGCGACCGCCGCGCCGCCGCCAGCCGGCACCTCCACCACGCGCCAATTGAAGACATCCGCAATAAACAAATTGCCCGCGCCGTCGACGGCGATTCCGGCTGGATTATTTAAAGTTATGCCATTCACCGTCGGGGAGATAGCTTGCGCCGCACCACCGCCGGTTGGCATCTCTATAACGCGGCTGTTTCTGATATCTGCGATGAAAAGATCGCCTGCTCCATCCATAGCAATACCTGTGGGATTGCTCAATGCGACGGAATTTGCCGTCGGAGCGATGGCCGTCGCTGGAGCCGTGCCGCCGCCGAACGCGGTCTGCGGCGCGGTGCCGATTCCACTGATAAATGCGCTGGCCAGTACATTGCTGGAGCTGTCTTCAACCACCACAGCGCCATAGCGGGGACCTGCGAACGCCGGCGTAAAGATCACATTCACCGTGCAGGTGTCGCCGCCGGTGTGGATTCCGGAGCAGTTGTCTCCAAATGCCCATTCTGCAAAGTCCAGACCTTGCGCACCCTGGGTGAGCGTGTTGACACTGTTCACCGTGCCCGCCGCCGTGAAGGTCAGCGTCACCGGATAGGAAGAGGTGGCGAGCCCCACATTCGAACTGGGATTGACCGTCGCCGAACCGGTTCCAGTGCTGCTCTGGAAGTCTGCGCCGCCGTTGCCGTCGGAATAGGTAGCCGTGATGGTATGCAGCCCGGTTCCAGTCAGACTGATGCCTGGCAAGGTCGCTGTGCCACCAATCATCGTCACGGACGTGCCGCCGGGCAATGCGCCATCCACGGAGTCGGTGAACGTTACCGATCCGGTGGGTGTATGGTTCGAATTCGTTGTGTCGGTGACGGTCGCCGTAATCGTGGCGGCCTGTCCGGCCATAAACGACGACGGGGTGACTGCAACCACAATAGATGCCGAGTCGGCCGGCGGGATTGCAAGGGTGCCTGTGCCGGACACAACAATCTGCTGTGTCGACCCGAAGTTATTTCCCGTGTTGTCGGTCAGCACTACGCTGGTGCTGTACGACGTCGCGGTTGTGGGCACGAAGTCGATGCTCAGACGGCACGTGGAATTGGCCCCGAGCACTTCGGCGTTGAGCGCGCAGGTTGTGGCATCGCTCGCAAAGCCTGTCGGTATGCTGATGGTGGAAATGTTCAAGTCCGCATTGCCGTAGTTGAAGAGAGTTGCCGCCCTAGGGCTATCCGCACTCTCGATGTTTACGAAGCTGCTATCGAAGGCGAACGATGGCGCCGTCGAGACGTTCAGTTCGTCGATCACAGCGGTGTTTTCGTCGGCGATATAAAGATCTCCAGCCGCATCCAGCGCCAGGCCGACCGGACGGTTCATTCCCGTTGCCAATATCGTGGACTGGGTAAAGGACCCGCCCGATGGCGTCGCTTCGACGATTCGGGAATTCCCAGAATCGCTGATGTAGACATTGCCGTTCGGGTCGATTGCAAGGCCTTCCGGAAAGCTAAGTCCGGAGTTCGCTACGGTGGTTTGCGTATAGCTGCTGCCGGATGGAGTCTCCTCGAGCACCTGGTTGTTGCCGGTGTCCGCTACGTAGACATTGCCGCTCGCGTCCACCGCGACGCCATTCGGAAATCTGAGACTGGAGACCACCGTGCTTGGGGTATAGCTGCCATTGTTGAGGGTTTCCTTCAGCACGTCGCCCGAGCCGTATTCCGCGATGTAGACGTTCCCGGAGCCATCGACCGCGACATCGTAGGGGCCATTGAGACCGCTGAAGGCTATCGTTTTCGTGTAAGTTGACGGGCTTGTGAGCGTTTCGAGAACGACGTCATTTCGTACCCATTCCGCCACCCAGAGGTTCCCCGCTCCATCGACCGCGATGCCTAGGGGACCGGTCAGGGTGCTGTCGAGCATGATTGGTGTCGGGCTGCCGTTCGCGTATTGATACAGGTAATTCGAGGTCAAGTTGGTTACATAGAGGTTTCCCGCTTCATCGAGGGCCGCGCCGAATGGAGAGACGAGCCCGGAGAGCCCGGAGGAATACGGTACGACAGTCGAGAACGTGCCCGGCTGAAACGCCATCGAGGGAGCCACGCCCACACCGTAGAAATAGTTGGTGCCCAGCACATTGCCAGCTTCATCGATGACGACAAGCGCCCCGGTGCGCAGGCCTGGCGCCTGCGGCGTAAACGTAACGTTCACAGTGCAGCTCTGCAAAGCGGAATAGGGACCGGCCCCGCAGCTGCCGCCCGTCGTGGCCCGGAAGTCGCCCGCTGACGCGCCTTGCGTGGTTACATTGAAGCCGCCCGCCACGGCTGCATTCGTAAAGTCCACGGTCACTGTCGCCACGGGGGCCGGCGTGCCCACGGGGTAAGTGCCCAGGTTGTGGGGCGGAGTGCCGCCGGTCCAGACCACCGCCTTGTCAAGGCCGGCATCCTGGTACCCGAAACCGTAGACCTTGCCGGCGCTATTGACCGTGAGCGTGCGGATTTGGCTGATCGATTGGAAGGAGATCTGGTTGTAGCCGCCCGAGCCGTTAGGCATCAGCGTGTAGATCTCGTTGGCGCCCAGATCGGCCACCCATATATTGCCCGCCGCATCGGCCGCCGTCGCCGTTGGGCTCGTCAAGTCGGAGTCGATTTGCGTGAGCGTGCACGCGCCGCCGCCTGAACCGGTTACCTTGAAGACCCCGGTCGTCAAAGCCAATCCCGGCGACTCCATGCCGTAGTTGTAGGAGGGGGGTGCGGGGACGGAGTTGAAGCCTGAGACGCTGCTGTCGCTCGAGGAGGCCACGTAGAAGGTGCCCGAGCTGTCGATCGACAGCCCGGTCGTGTTGAGAAGACCGGTGCTCGAGCACACTTCGCTTTTCGAGTAGCCACCCGGCGTGAGCTTATAAATTGTCCCGGTTGTCCCGCTCCCGGTCCCGGCGTCGAGCACGTAGAGGTTCGAGCTGGCGTCGACCGCGACCGAGGTGGGAGCGTGCCAGCTTCCATGGTCGATATAAGACAGGTTGCAGTTGGTGGGACTCCCTCCGATAAGGGCGATCTCTTCCACATCAGGCACACCGTCCGGCCCACTGAGATCGGCTCGGAAGAGGAGGTGGTTCGTCGTGTCGATGGCCATGCCCATCACTGCACCGTTGCCGGGCACTTCGCCGCTGCCGGGCGAACAGCTCACGTTGGTGTTGCTGGTGGGATTGCCGTTGGCGTCGACCGGCATGTAAACCAATGCGTGAGCGCCGGAGACGTAAAGGTTCCCGCTGGCGTCGGTCACCAGCCCCTGCGCGTAGGCAGCCCCGTTTTGGCCGTAGGACTGGAAGGATCCAAAGAACTGGACTTGAGCCGCCACAGGGATGGCGCCAACAGCAACCAACAGCGCCGCAAGCGCAAGCACAGAAGGCACGCCAAATACGGCGGCGGGCAGGCCGAAAACCCTACGAAAAATTGAAGCTGCGAAATTGAATGTGGAGGCGGTAAGAAAAGAGCGGACAGTTCCTTCTTCTGATCTCTTTGCTGCAGAGTCCATTGCGGTCGATCTCCCTTGCATAGATGGAGAGCTCTACTCATTGAGCCCGACCGCACACTGCATGTCCCACGTTTACGCTGAGCAAGCTGTTTGTGGAGCACCTACGGAAGAGCGCACTCCGAGAAGCGCCTTCGCGAGTTTCACTGTCAGTATCGGCTGCTGGGACAGCATTATGAATGTTGGGTGCGAAATCGTCGGAAGCTGGAGTCCTGCGCTGAAACGCTTCTCTGCGGCTGTCCTGATTCGGGACAATGCGATGAAAGTTCGTTTCAAAGATTTGTACTAGGGAACGCACGGCTCTGCTGCCATTACTCCGGTGGAATCGACTTTGACTGAAAATCGTACGACGGCCCTGGCTCTGGACAATGCGGCCGTGATTGCCGATAGACATATTGAGGCATCTCCCTTGATTGACGGAATCGTCGCTGACATTGCGGAGCCCATCGACGCGCGGCTCCGATCTCACCTGCTGGCTGCCGTCGTGCGTTGCTCTGAAGACGCCATCTTCTCTGTTTCGCCTCAAGGAATTATCCAAAACTGGAATCATGCCGCAGAGAGAATCTACGGTTACTCTGCCGCGGAAATTGTCGGAAAATCGGTGCATACCCTCTCCCCCGCCGATCGGGCGGATGAGACCGGCGAAATGCTCGAAAAGTGCGAATCCGGCGAAGAAATCCAGAATCTGGAACTAGTTCGTCAGAGGAAAGACGGTCAGCGGATCCTGATTCAGCTCACCATATCCCCGGTCACGGACACGGCGGGGAGAATTCTTGGAGCCGTTACCATCTCGAGGGATATCACCGAGAAGCGGGGCTCGGAAATTTCCCTCCGCAAGTCGGAGGAGCAGTACCGGACACTCTCTGAAACCAATCATACTGCGATGTATATCTATGACGCTAAAACGCTCTTCTTTATTGCAGTTAACCAGGCGGCGATCCGCCAGTACGGCTTTTCAGAGCAAGAGTTCTTGGCAAAAGCCATAACAGAAATACGTCCCGAAGAAGACATTCCGGCATTCTTGCAGGACATTACAAGAAATAGTATCGGGCTGGAACCGAATCGCGGTCTCTGGAAGCATCGGACAAAGACCAGCGCGACTATCGATGTCGAGATCGTCTGCAATCGCCTTGAGTTCAATGGGATCGACTCAGTGTTGGTCGCCGCGCACGACGTTACCGAGCGAAAGCGCTCCGAGGACCTGCAGCAGGACAGCATGAACAAGTACCGCGTCCTGTTCGAGGACTCCGGCGATGCCAACTGGCTCATGGATGAAAAGAGGGTCCTGGACTGCAACTCCGCCGCGCGTCAGATGTTCGGATACGACGTCAGCGATGCCATGCCGAAACCGTATGAAATGTCGCCCCCGAACCAGGCCGATGGAAGGTCTTCCAGCGAAGCCGCCAAACAGAAAATTGCCGCTGCATTATTGACCGGAAGAGAACGATTCGAGTGGTTGCACCAGCGCAGGAACGGAGAAGTGTTTCCGGCTGAGGTCTGTCTCACAGCCTTGACGCTGAGCGGTCAGCGAGTCCTGCTGGCCAGCGTGCGCGACATCTCGGAGCGCAAGCATGCTGAGGAGGCTCTCCTTTTCAAGAATGCTTTGCTTGAGGCACAGACGGAGTCCGCCATTGACGGTATCCTCGCCGTCGACGAGTCCGATCACATCATCCTGACAAACAAGCAACTTCAAATTGACTTCGAAATACCGGATGAAGTGCTGAAACAGGGAGATGACTCCATCTTGCGTCAGTACGTGATGCGTAACATCCAGGGCGCCGAGGCTTTCATCGAGAAAATCAAGTACATCGAAAGCCATCGTGATGAAAAAACCTACGACGAAATCCGGCTCAAGAATGGGAAGATCTTTGACCGGTACACTGCTCCCCTTGTCGATGCAAGAGGTCAGTATCGCGGCAGAATCTCGTACCACCGCGATATCACAGAACGCAAAGCCGCTGAGGAGCGGATTCAGTTCCTCGCCTATTACGATGCGCTTACCGAGTTGCCTCATCGGACGCTTCTGCAGGATCGCATGGAGATTGCCTTGTCTGACGCTCGCCGCAGAGGCGAAAAAATCGCAGTGATGTATCTCGATCTCGATCAGTTCAAAGCAATCAATGATTTGTTTGGCCATGCGTTCGGAGACATCCTTTTGAAGGAAGTCGCAAAGCGCATTCAAAAATGCGGACGGGAACAAGATACGGTGGCCAGGGTAGGCGGCGACGAATTCGTCATCCTGGTTAAAAGCGCGAAAGACGCAGCCGACGCAGCCATTGCGGCGGAACGCCTGATCGCCACGTTGAAAGAGAGCTTCGTGATCCAGGGGCAAACGCTCTATGTCAGCTGCAGCGTTGGTGTCAGCATGTTCCCCCAGCATGGCGCCGACAGCGAAACCTTGATCAGGAATGCAGATGCCGCGAAGTGTTGTGCAAAAAACGACGGGCGCAGCAAGGTATGTTTCTTTACGGACGAAATGAATGCCGATGCCCGCGAACGTCTGTCCATGGACAAGTATCTGCGGCTGGCACTCGACCGGGAAGAATTCCTCCTTGTGTATCAGCCACAGATCGAAATTGAAACCGGAAGGATCACTGGATTCGAGGCGCTCATTCGCTGGCGTCACCCGGAATTGGGCCTCGTCCCGCCTGACCGATTCATACCCATTGCAGAGAACAACGGTCTGATTGTGCCTATCGGTGAGTGGGTTCTCAAAACTGCATGCGCACAGGCCAAACAATGGCAGGACGACGGACATGCTCCAGTCACAATGGCAGTGAATGTGTCAGCGGTCCAGTTTCGCCAGGAAGGTTTCGCCGATCTCGTCAAACGAGTCTTGACAGAGACCGGCCTTCCCCCGGAATACCTCGAACTCGAACTGACGGAAAGCCTGTTGCTCTCCAATGTGGACGTGGTATTCGCAACTCTTCAAGGTCTGAAGGAGGTCGGCCTGCTGCTTGCCATCGATGACTTCGGCACCGGTTATTCCAGCCTCAGCTACTTAAAGCAGTTTCCAGTTGGTAAGCTCAAAATCGACCGCTCATTCATTCGTGACATTGCATTCGATATCGATGACGCGGCCATCACCACCGCCATCATCAGCATGGCAAAAAGTCTGCGCCTTAAAGTGATTGCAGAGGGTGTGGAAACTGAAGCTCAAATGTCTTTCTTGCGCGAGCACCGCTGCGATGAGATGCAAGGGTATTACTTCAGTAAACCAATATCGCCCGACCAGGCAGCAGCGATGCAGCACAACTGACTCGACTCAGCGCACTGAATGCTTCCACGCGACTCCTCAGAACACACATTGCAATATTCTCACCGGAATTTACGCCTTTAGTACGTAAACTCGTATGACTTATACAAACAGAGTCCGATGAAGAAGACACCAACCAGGAAATACAGCGCGACATTCCACCAGAACCATTTTGGTTCACGTGCGCGATAGACCCATCCGACAGAGCGAACCCACACTCTGCCCGTATGCATCCAAATGATCGCGGCGGCAATTGAAATCCCTCCGAGAATCAAGAAGCCATACGGTGACATTGGACGGTGCCACCAATCGTGCATGATGAATGTCCTTTCCAGTCCAACCTACCTTATTCCCATCGGTCATTGCGACCAACAAGAGCTTTCAATTTAAGCAAAGCGCGGCGAGCAGATGTGCCCGCATCTTATAGCTCTTTACAACTACAGCCGCGTGCCCCATCTTCGCCGGGCTTCATTACGGTTAAGGCGGCATAGTTCCATCTATTTATAGCTTCTTATGGCCTTTTCCGTGTACGCTGCAATCCTTGGACCACGCCTCCAGAGTCACTAAATCGCCTCGCGCTTCGGCGAACCCTCAAAGCTCCTAACAACCTCAATCAGCCAGACAAGGTGTCGATTGAGTTCGCCAAGTTCCTCCGCCGGCGCACAGGCTTACACTGGTAGGGAATATCAATCACGCCCAATGAAGTGCTGTTGTGCCGGAGAACGCGGCAGGGCTCTGGAGAATGACTTCGTGTACCAAGGATCGTGAGGACAGAATTGAGTTTACGGCGCCGTCACCGATTCGGAATTGGAGGTTTTTCGAAGCATTCTTTCGATCTCACGCCCCCTGAGAATTTGCGCAATGCCATTCGGAGTGGCGATGTGGCGCAGCTAAATTCGATCCTGAAGCAGCATCCTGATCTTGGTCAAAGCAGAGACAGGCGAAGCGGGGCGACACTGCTCCACGGATCTGCATTCTTCAACCAGCCCGAGATCGCAAAGTACCTCATCGAAAATGGTGCACCCGTAGACGCAGGAGACAGACGAGGTTCCACCGCGCTG
>Ga0302186_10002632_pt1 | contig 13648 bp, 14 predicted proteins | sample II_Bog_E1_2_FD_198782 | JGI IMG/M metagenome (GOLD analysis project Ga0302186, IMG submission 198782) | Peat permafrost microbial communities from Stordalen Mire near Abisko, Sweden - II_Bog_E1_1 | ecosystem: Environmental > Terrestrial > Soil > Wetlands > Peat | place: Sweden: Abisko... | reverse complement strand
CAGTTTGACGCGGGTCTTGCCACGAGCTACCTGGTGCTACAATCTCAGAACACTCTTGAAACCGCCCGCGTCAGTGAGTTGCAGGCGAAGGTCAATCTGCTCTCGGCGATCGCGAACCTGCGTTTCTTCGAGGGCAGCTCGCTGCAGCTCTACCGAATCAACCTTCCAGAATGAGGGATCCGGCCGACAGGCCGGATTTAGCCTCGTTGAATTGGCAGTGGTGGTCTTGATCATCGGAATCTTGGCCGCTCTCGCGGTGCCCGCCCTGAAGAAGAACACGCTCAATGCCCGCTCCAGCGCCGTCATGAACGACCTGCGAGTCTATGCGGGCGCGTTCCAGGCCTATGCGCAGGAGCACGGGGACTGGCCTCCCGGGGGCGGGGCGCCCGGGGTATTCCCGTCCGGGATGGACGGTTACCTGAGCAGCACAAACTGGTCGCGTACGACGCCGATTGGAGGCAACTACCAGTTTGCAACCCAAAGCCCGCAGGCCGGTGGGCGCTACGCCGCCGTCATCATTATTTCCTCCACGGCGAACAACCCGGTCTCCTCCGATGCCAACCAACTCACCGACCTGGACGCGAAGCTTGACGACGGAAACCTCGCCACGGGTAATTTTTTTCTCGGATACCGCAACTATCCGGTATTCGTCTTGGAGCACTAAATGTACCGCGTAACCACCACACGCCTCGGACCGGATGGACGCAGGGTTAACCCTACGAGCGAGGACATGGACAGGGGCGAGCTGAGCGCAGCGGACCTGACTGTGCTCCTGGACGCTTTCGCGGAGATTGATCCGGCGGAGAATGAGGAGCACGACCCGCATGTTCTGGTTGCCGGTCGCGCGGCGAAGCTCATCGTTCGGACCAGCAGGGGCCGTCTGCAGGTCTACGACGTCAAGGACCATGCGGCCCCGGCCGCCGAGATGACGGTCGCCGCCCTCCTCGCGCGCCTTGACAGGGTTGAGACCAATTCCCCGTTCCCGGGCGACGAGGCGCAGCCGCCGCCGACGGCGCCGCACCGGGGCATCGCGTTCGCGATGCTGACTCTGGGCCTGGTGCTAAACGGCTACATCCTTTACTCGGTCTTCTACGTCGAGAGCGTGAACAAGAAGGTCGAGGTCAAGCTCCTGACTGACGCGGACGAGGTGAAGACCAAGGAGGCTGCGCTCGCGGGCGCCTATGTCACGGGCAGCAAGGTGGGCGACCGCGTGATCGAGATCGACGCGACGGGACAGGTTAGGTTCTACGAGATCGGCGCCAAGGGCCCGATCAACGACTCGAAAGATTCCTTCAGAATCGGTCGCCATGACGGGCTCCTTTGCCTCACGACGGCCGAAAGCGGCGTGGTGGACCTGGTGGGTGACACCCTTGTGTACTACAAGGATGTCTACCAGAGAAGGCGTCCCCTACCCCGGGAATAGCTGCTCCGTGTCCCGGAGTGCGGCGGCGTCGATCACGGTATGGGGGGGCAGTTGGGTGCGGAACCAGGTCCTTTGCTTTTTCACGAGCGCCCGGGTGTCCTTGGCGATCGCCGCGGCGAGGTCTTTGGCGTCGGACCTTCCCTGCAGCACCGCGATCGTTTCCCGATAACCTATCGCACGGCAGGCGCTCGGGTTGGAGAGTAACCCCTCTCCCAACAGGCCCTCCACCTCAGGGATGAGCCCAGAGCCCAACATGGAGTCGACCCTCGCTGAGATGCGCGTCTCAAGGTCGGCCGGGGCTCGGTCAAGCCGCGCCAGCCTCACGGTCCAGCCCCCAAACGGACGGTCGGCGCCCGCGAACTCCGCCGCCAACTCGGCCAGCGTCTTTCCCGAGGCGAGGCAGCGGCCGAGGGCGTTCGCAACCCGGCGCGGGTTCGCGATGTCGAGGGGCCCGAGCCCCAGGGGGTTGAGGCGCCCAAGTTCCCCCAATAGGGCGCCAAGTCCCCCCGCCTCCTCAAGCGAGGAGACCCTCGCGCGGACTTCGGCGGGGACCTCGACGCCGTCGGCAACCGGTGCAAAGAAGGACCGGAGGTAGAAGCCGCTGCCACCGACCACGAGCACGCCTTTCCCGCGGCCTGCGATCTCCTCGGCCGCCGCGCGGGCCAAGGTGGCGTAGACCGCAGCGTTCATCGGTTCGGACACGTGGCGAATGTCGATAAGGTGGTGCCGGACCCGGGAGAGCTCGGCCTGGGACGGCTTGGCGGTCCCGATGTCCATTCCCCGGTAGAACAGCAGCGAGTCACAGGAGATGATCTCGGCCATATGGGCCTCCGCCCATCGGAGCGCCCACTCCGTCTTGCCGACCGCCGTGCAGCCGGTGAGGACGTGGAGAACGCGGGCCGACTTCCCAGGCAGAGTCACGGGTACTATGGGGCGTGCCCGGCGGGGACCACCCGGTTTCGGCCCTGCGCCTTGGCGGAATATAGGGCCTTGTCCGCCGCCCCAAACAGTTCGAGCGCGTTCCCGCCGTCCGAGGGGATCTCCGCGACGCCGGCACTGGCCGTCACCGCGATCGACAGGCCTTCACCGATGGCCACGGGAAGCTTGGCCAAAGACACTACCGCCCTGTTCGCCACCTCCACTGCGCTGGCTTTGTCGGTCTGCACAAGGATCAGGGCGATCTCCTCGCCTCCTATCCGCGCGGCCCGGTCGACTGTCCGTATCGAGGCCTGTATCCTGCGGGCCGCTTCCTTAAGGACGGCGTCGCCTGCGGGGTGGCCGTAGGTGTCGTTCACGGCCTTGAAGTGATCGAGGTCCAGGACGACAAGCGCCAGCTTGTTTCCAAAGCGCCTCGCTCGGTCTTCTTCCTCCGCGAGAATCCGGTCGTATTCGCGGCGATTCAATAGACCCGTAAGCTCATCGCGGGTGGCGAGGCGGCGCAGGGCCTCGAGCGTCTCGCCCAGCTTCAGGGCGTAGCGGAGCGAGCGCTCGAGCGAGCGCGGCGAGATCTCGCCCTTGACGAGGTAGTCGAGCGCACCGGCTTCCATGGCCTGGATGTCGACGTTTCCCGAGGACTCCGCGGTCAGGAAGACGATGGGGGTGCGGCACCCGGCAGCCGTCGCCTCCCGGATCAGCTGGAGTCCGTCCCTTTCCCCAAGCCGGTAGTCAAGGAGGCAGACCTGGTACGCGCCTGTGAGCAGGCGCGCTAGCCCATCCTCGTAGGTCGCGGACCAGTCGAGTTCGTAGGACCCTGCCTGGAAGTTCTTGAAATGGGCCTGGACCAGCCTGAACTGCAGGCGGTCGTCGTCGATTACAAGGACTCGCGTCATTTCCGAAGGGTGCCCGCCCGGAGGCCGGACACGCGGCTCGCGAGCGCGGGCCCGATGCCGGCTCGGTTTCCCAGGCCATCGCGAACGAGGTTCACGAGGGCGCTCCCGACCACAACCCCGTCCGCGTGGGCTGCGACCTCTGCCACTTGCTCGCGGGTCGAGATGCCGAAGCCGACGGCGACCGGCAGGGACGTGTGAGCTCGGATCCGTGCCACGGCCTCGGGGATGCCGGTGGCAAGCTTCTGGCGGACCCCCGTCACGCCTTCCCGCGACACGTAGTAAATAAAGCCGGTCGCGGCGGCCGCGATCTTCGGGAGCCTGGAGTCGGGTGTCGTTGGGGCCACGATGCAGACGGTGTCAACGCCGTATCTCCTGCAGGCTGCGTCCGCCTCACCCGCCTCCTCCGGGGGAAGGTCCAGGATAAGGAGTCCGTCGACGCCGGCTTCCTTCGCAGCCCGGACATAGCCGTCGACCCCGTTTGAGAACACCAGGTTATAGTACGTGTAGAAAACGATCGGAGCCTCGCTCGTTTCGCGGACGCGCTTCACAAGCTCAAAGACCCTGGCAGCGTTCATCCCCGACTCGAGGGCCCTCTGCGCGGCAAGCTGGTTGGTCAGGCCGTCAGCCAGCGGATCCGAGAAGGGCACGCCCAATTCAAGGATATCCGCGCCCGCTCCGAGCACGGCTCGGCATGACGCGAGCGATGTCTCAAAGTCGGGGTCTCCCGCGCAAAGGTAGGCCACGAACGCAGCCCGTTTCTGCGAGCTCGCCCTCGAAAACGCGTCTTTGATCCGTCCCATAGGAAGGTCGATCAAAAGCAATTCATCCCGTCACGCCACTGAAAACTCGACCATGACGGGCCGATGATCCGAAAGAAACGATCGCACGACCTCGCTTTTTACCGCCCGGCACCCGGGCGGCATGAAGACGAAGTCCAGGGCGCGCCTCGGCATGGGCGAGGGAAACGTCGGGGATAAGCGTGGGTGAAGGGCATAGTCCCCATAGTCAAAGAGATGGCTCAGCAGGGAGGCGGTCGCGTCGTCCTTCGTGTTCGGCGTGTTGAAATCCCCGCAGACGATGGGTGACACCGCCCAAACGCCCTTTCGCTCGCGCTGCTTTGCCCTGAGCCAGGTGACCAGCATATCCAGCTGCTGAAGCCTCCTGCGCTTTGAGCTAAAGTGCAGGTGCAGGTTGACCAGGGGCAGGAGCCGCCCCCCGACCTCAATCTCGGCAAACAGGAAACCCTTCTCTCCCACCTTTCGGTTGCCGAATACGACGGTCTCTGTGTCGGCTATGGGAAAACGGGAGAGGATGGCGTTTCCGTAGGAGAGGTTCATGATGCCCGACCTCCGGTTGTTGATCCCGAATGCGGCATGGGGAAACCCCGCATGGGCCCGCAGGTAGTCCAGGTGGTCGAAACTTCCGGACCAGACGGAGCATTCGTCTATCTCCTGCAGGGCCACCAGATCGGCCCCCAGAGTGCTCAACATGTGCGCTATCCGCCTCAGGTTCAGGCGCAGCTTCCGTGTTGAGGTAAGCCCTTGGATCGGCGTAAGCCCCCGACCGTGGGCAATGTTAAAGGTGATAAGACGCAGGCGCCTCGTGGACACAAACATAGGGTAGTCCCGATGTTCTCGGTACACAACCGGGAAACGGGTTGACAGCCCATGCGCGGGACGGGAAGGTTCACGTTCCCAAATTTACGGCGGTCATAGCTCAGTTGGTTAGAGCACAAGATTGTGAATCTTGGGGTCGCGGGTTCGAGTCCCGTTGGCCGCCCCATTTTAGTTGTTGGGGAAGGGTGTCGGTACCTTGACCGTAGGGGCCTCGACGATCACTTTTTGTTCATGTCCACGAAGCAGCTAACAGCCGCGGCTATGGCACTTCCCCTCGCCGAGAAAGTGTCGTTGGCGCAAGCACTTTGGCAAAGCATTGATGCCGGATTGCCTGATTCCGACGAACGAGCGGCTCTGCGTGAAGCCGTGCGTCGCGATAAAGAACTTTCGACCGGCGCCGTGATCGGTCTCAGTCACCGAGAGGCGATGAAGACCGCACGCCGCGCGATCGGATGCAGGTAGTCCACCATCCCGATGCCACGGAGGAATTGACCGAAGCGGGTAAGGTCATAACCCCAACTCCCTGGCGAGCACCCGGGAAACGAAGCTTCCGGCTGCATCCACGCCCGCGATCATTTGGCGGATGCGCTCCTTAACCTCAACCGCCGTGCCGCTCCGCTCGGCGGCCGCGAGCGTCGCATGATAGGCACCCCATACATCGAGGCCGGTGACCTCGTAGCCGTAGCCCTTGACCAGCCAATGCAGCGAAAGCTGTCCGGCGCCGACTGCAAACGCAGGTTCCTTTTCGGCAAAGTCGCGCGCGGCTCGCGCCAGTGTTTTTGGATCACAGGGCGCAAGCGTCGCGAGCGCGAGCGCTTCGGTGAAGAGGCCGGCTTCCTTTGCGGCGGCGAACCACTTTCCCTCGCTTCCGGGCGTGGTCTTGACCAAGTCAGCCAGGATCTCGCCCGCTGACTTATGCGGATATTTTTTGGCGACAGCCCGGAAGGTTGCGAGGTAGGTGCGGCCCTGATTCGCCCGCAGGCCGTAGCGGGCGTAGGCTTCATCCACCATTCCCGACGACAGGAGAATCTCTTCGCAGATTGCGTCGACCTCAAAGTCACTTGTCCAGCAGCTGCGGCATGCCTCTGCATAGCGAAGCGCCTCGGCCTTCCGGCCCTGGGCGACCATCGCTTTCACCGTCCATTGTTTGTAAGGCCAAATCGCGTCAACGCTGAGAAGCTCTATGATCTCATCGAATCGTTTGGCGCCGAAGAGGGCGCTCAGACACGCCGACGTTCCATGAAAATGGCTGCGCTTTCCGATCTCCGAATGAAGGTCCGCGCGCGTTGGGCCGATCAATAGATCGGCCCACGCCGACGCGGTCTCCTCGGAAGCGCACAGATTTCCCCAATAGTGGGCCAACTGCTCGATATATGGGATTTCGTCGGCTTGATGAGCCTCGAACAGGCGCTCCAGCCACGCATCCCGCATCGGCTTCCCAGCCTGCGCATGCTCGATAAGCGGAACCATTTCGAAGATTGCGTTGGAGACGGCAGCCCCGATCGAACCGGAAGAGCTGTCCACCTGCTCGAGCGCGGGCGACACCCGTTCGAGAAACGTGATGGCACCCTCAGCCGCGAGCAGCGGATCCTTTTTCGCGACCTTCTTGATCTCGGCAACGGCCTCCTTGATCCTCGCAATCGCGGGTTGCGATCTCCAGCCGAAGGCGTGGCGGCGGAATCTCGACTTGAATTCCCAGCGGTGGCTTTCGGATTTCGTCATGATGAGGGGAGAGTGCTCACCGGTCACAGTCCGGCATCCTTCAGGCGCACGATCAGGCTTGGTTTGCGTGCTTGGGCAGTACGAAATCGATCAAGTTGCGATTGAAATGCAGCAGGGTCGCTCCGGGCCGCCAGGTCACGGAGATCGAAGAGCAGGCGCACCGCCTCATCATATTCCTTGGGCAGCCGTGTCGTCACGAGGTCGGCGACCTTGAGCCAGAGCTGCGGCTCGCGCCCAGCAATCGAGTCGAGGTGTTGGGCCCGGGCTGCAGCAGCTTCACTTGCACGCTTGGCCTTCGCCCTGGCGGCTTTCCCGGCCGCAATTTGCGCGCGCGTGCGGCTCCTTTCCTCGGCCAAATGGACCAGATCGCCTGCCGTCCGGGGCGAAGTCGGCTCGCCAACCGGCGTTTCCGGCCGCGCTCGCTCCATGAGGTAGCGGTTCAGTACCTCGGCCGGCAATCCCTGATCAGCGCCCAATACGACCCGTGCGAGCCATTCGTCCTTGAGCCCGGCAGGCTGAGCGGCCAACCATGCGGCGATTTCAATAGCTTCCAGCGTTTTCTCTGCCAACGGTGCGCTGCGCTCGGCGGCAACCGCCGCCAAATCGCGGTCGATGTGCAGAAATTCGATCAGACTGTCGAGAGAAGCGCTGAGCCCGCCGAGGCCGGGAGGAACCGGCGGCTCCGGTACATCGGGTCTGCACGCGCCCTGTTGAACGCCCAGCAACCAACCGAGATAAAGCGCTCGGAGGTCGCCACGGATAAGTTCGGCGCGGACCGCGATAGGCGCCGCCAGTTGGCCGTCCCCCTCCGCCCAATCGCCACCCGGCTCCTCTTCCAAATTGTAAGTAAGTACGCAATGGGCGCCGCTGCGGCGTACCGCGAAGACCTCCCCATCGCAGTAGAGCCGCGTGGTCTCAGGAGAGATGAGCCGTGACGGCAGGCGGAGTTTGAAGGCCCGGATTCCCCAATTTGTGAGGTAAAGGAAGGCGTCGAAATACTTCGCCATCCACGCGTCCGGGTCGCCCTTGAAATCACCCCAGTGGTATTCGTTGACGAAACTTGTCGGCGTGATCCGGGCGCGGGTCGAACAGGCGCGCAAGGCGGCCATCTCGCGGGCATTTAACGGCCGATCGATTGCCCGAAACTCAAAATACTGGTATTCGCTCATCCGCACAAAGGCGGCTGCGATTCGCCTGAAGTGCAAACCGTTATTTGGCTCAACAATTGCGGTCTGAACGACGTTGGAGCACGACCCATTCGGAGGCGCCTTACCGGCTTATCCAGAGGTATCTGCGCCCGGGGTCCCGAGCATTTTTGCCGATGGCTCTGACGAGGCCTTGTCCGGCAAGCTTGGCCATGTGGGTGCGAACGGTGCGGGTGGCGATGCCAATTTGATCGGCGATTTGCTGCGATGACAGCCCTTCCTTCGCTTTGGGATCAAGCAAAGCACTCCGGATCGCGAGCAGGGGCGGGCTCATTTGAGGTGCCCGGTCTTTCACAAGCGAAATGGTGGCGCGGAAACGAAACGCGAATTCCTCGAATTGGGGTTCCGGGAGCCCGAGTTCACGGCAGTCCGAGGCAGCCCGTTGAATTCCACTTCCCCATTGCTCGATGTAGCTCAGCTCTTTGAAGACTCGGCCAATGACGCGGTTGCGCAGTCTGGACACGCCATGCCGAATGTCCGCCACAGTGAGCCCGGAAAGGAGCATGCCGGGGCTCTCGATCTCGATGCGCTCATCGAAGATCGCTACACGGATCGGGGCGCCTCGCTGCGAATAGTCCGCATGCACGACAGCGTTGACCAGCAATTCGCGAGCGGCACGCAGCGGAATGTTTGACGACTCCGAGCTTTTCAAGCCTTCGACTTTTGTGGAGCGCAGCGCATGCTTCTCGATGAATGCGTAGGCAGACACCAAGGAGTTGGGCAGGACGCCCCTGCATTCGATGGAGTCTGCAAGGTGGCTCTTTTCAGAGCCCACGAATCGGCCGCATTGAATCCATGCATCAGGAAACTCATCCTGTGGTGACTTGCCGAAAAGGAGCAGCCCGCCAACTGTCGGCACCAGGCGACGCTGATGCGGAACGAGCGCGCGCAAAGCTTGCAGACCGGCCCTGTCGAGCGCACGCACGCTGCGGAACAACTCGGAGGCTACTCGGAGGTCGACGGCCTCCGAGTCGATCCGAGGCAATGGCGACTCGTCGTATGTCTCGTTGCGGACCATCCGCCGCATTTCTTCGACGAGGGCCGCGTCCGCGCAGCGATTGGTGGAACCGACCCGAACGAATGCGCCGACTCCAAGCCCAAGACTCTTGAGGTAGTGGGGTTGATTGGGACTGGGATAGACTTCAACGACGATCACTTGCAACGAACGCCACGTGACAATCTCGATTGCCGGGACTAGACGGGGCAATATCCGGTCGCTAACGAGATTTGCCAGACGTTCTTCCTCCTTGAGGGGATCGGATACACCCAGGACGTTCTTTGTGCCGTCTTCGACGCCGATGATAAGAATTCCGCCGGCGGTGTTGGCGAAAGCGATCAAGGCACGGAGCACCTTCTCGGGGGAAGAAAGGTCGCGCTTGAATTCAAGCGTCTTGCCTTCCGGCTGGGTCAATAGGTGCGCCAGGTCCATACCCGGAATGGGACTAGGAGGGGGCAATGATGTCAATACCTCCTAGTTGAAATCCTAGTAATTCTTGCCTCAACCTAGCCGTGTTGACGCGCAATCAGATACATGGACACGCCATCATCAGGTTGCCACAAGGTTGCCAGAAAAGATGTTTTTGCCTTCACTTTCCTGCCGCTGGCTTCATGTTGTGTCTTGTTCTAAGGAATTAACCCTCAACTAAGTCCGCGTTTTCCAGCGACTTAGCTTTTGAGCCGAAGGGCGGTTCGAGTCCCGTTGGCCGCCCCATTTTAGCCCGCGAGCGATCGCGGCAGACGTTTTTCAAGGAATGCGATCACCTTAGGAAGTCCTTCGCCATCCAGTTTCCCGTAGAGGGACCGGGCATCGATTCCAAGCTCGCCCAAAACCTTTCGGTTTGGCCTCGTCGTGAGAACCGTCAACAGTTGTTCAAGGAATTCGACTAGCTTTCGTTCTTCCATTCGCGCCGCAGCTGCTGCATCTCGGAGATCTTCCAAATATGCTGGTATGATTCGGGCGAGGATATGCACATGTTTGGTGTCCTGGCGGCCGTCTTGCTTGAGATCGACCAAATTTGCCAGCTTCGCCTTAAGCAGTGCGATAGGACTGGGAACCAGAACGCGAATCTGGCGTTCTCCTATCGCGAGCGTGTAAGATGGCTCACGAAGTTCTTCGTTATTCACCCCGTTTACGTATCGAAGCACTTCAATAAGCAAGGGCAGCCCATTAGAGTCCTTTGCAATCACCACCCCTACTTCGTTGCTCGGCGGCCGCACTGGAAAGAATTGTGCCTTTACGCCAGCCAACTTTCCCAGTTTTTCAAGCGTAGCACGGTCACCCAGTATGTCCGCGTCCCGGGAAACGAAGGGGGCAAATTCCACTGATTGATCGTGATAGTATAAGGCCCATAGGTTTACCGCCTGGCCGCCCACCAACATCATGGGTTCAGCCGTCGCTAGGGCCGAAGCAAAATCCGCAGGCGGGCGTGGCTCGGCTTCAAATGGAAGCGGCATGGCTCCGGTCAAAGTCTATCAGCTTGATGGCTTGAGAAGACGACACGATGGAGTTTCGATCTTGGATTGAGGCCGGACTGGCTAGGCCCAGATCTAAGATCACGCGATCGAATTCGCGCTGCGCTTTCTTGAACCTCGCGACTTTCGCCGGCGTTTTAAATCGAACCGGCATCCTTGGTCTCTCCAGCCAAGCAGTCGCTCGCAACTCCAGAGCCTTGGCAGGCAATGCAGTGACGCGGCTTCTGATGAGATCTCGCGTTGCCTGACGCAAAAGAGCCATAACCGGGACGTTTTCGTCGCGGGCTATTTTGGCAAGCACAGCCAGCACCGCCGAATGCTCTGCGAGGCTTTGTCTGCGTTTGTATGGAGCGAGTTGGTTAGGCATATCATAAGGTTGTTTCAACCTTTATACCTTTGCACGCAAAAACTCTCAAATTCGGAGCCTCGGTGGACGAAGCATCGAGGAATCCACGGAAATCCCAACAACACCCGTGCCATAGCGTGCCATAAAAACCCCGAGCCAAAGCCGCTTTGAGCCTTTTTCGCCAAGACTAACTCGTTGATAGAAACCGAGGCACAAAATTGTGAATCTTGGGGTCGCGGGTTCGAGTCCCGTTGGCCGCCCCAATTTTAGCGGAGAATTTCAGCGACTTCGGACATTTTCCTCGGGTCCGGGAAAAATATTGGTTCAACCTAGAAAAGGGGGACTTGTCAGGTAACCTGGCACTAGCAATTCTCAGGGGGTGCCATTACGTCTCACGTGCCCGCAAGGGGGCAGGAAGCTGGCCTATGTCTTGGTTCTCGCTGGCCTGGGTGTCGGGGGCTGGCTTAGCCCGTATTTCTGCCACGTGCCCCAGGGCGATCGACCCGTTGTTTGGGTTCTGTTCCTGATCCTCTGGCTCTTAGGGCTCAGCATCACCAACAGGGCGGTTCTAGGCGGAGTTTTTTCAATCGGAGTCATTAGCTGCATCGAGATGGCCGGCCGGACCAAGATTGCCCTCTTGGGTGTGCCGCTACGCGCCGATGATACCTGCTGGAGGCCTCGGGTATAAAGCTTGGGCCCTCTTATCAGGAGCAGAGGCTGCTCGCGGCAAAGACAGGCTACGCTTGGCTGGATGCGCCAGACCGGGATCTCGTGGAGAGTTACCTGAGCGATGTGGTGCACAATTTCGGATTGATCAAGTAGCCCAAACACCCGGGTTGCGGGGAAAATTCATTGGCCAATTAAACGGTCCAGAACCCGACATTCGCCCTCATGCTCCACTGCACGTTAATCGCGATGATCGCCAAAGGCCGTCCCCCAAGACGTCTTGCAGGCGACTTCAGGGAATGATTGCCGTAACCCCTTGCTTACTATAAATCTTCTGTAGCCCCCATGAATACCCGAAAAGCCCTGATCACGGCGGCAAATCCGCGCCAGCGCACACTTCCCCTCCAGACCCTGATTGACCGTGACGGCGAATCGAAGTCCGCCCTGCAGATCATCCTCGAGGAGGCGGCCTCCGCGGGCATCGAGGAATTCTGCGTCGTCATCTGTCCGGGCGACGAGGTGGCCTACAGCGCGGCGTGCGGGTCGCTGCGCTCACGCGTGCAATTCGTGCCCCAGCTCCATCCTCTCGGTTACGGGGACGCGCTGCTATGCGGCCGGGAATTCGCCGGATCTGAGCCCTTCCTTCACATGGTGGGAGACCACCTGCATGTCGCCAACGGCACTGTTGGCTGCGCGAGCCAGATCCTGTCGGTTGCCGCTGCGGCAAAGGCTCCCGTTTCCGCCGTGCAGGCGACCCGCGAGAGCCTTCTCACCTCGTACGGCGTTGTCGGCGGGAAGCTCCTCGGTGGAGACCAGCCGCTCTACCAAATCGAGGCCGTGGTCGAGAAGCCGACTCCCACGTTGGCCGAGCAGCAGCTAATCGTGCCCGGCCTGCGCACGGGGTTTTACCTATGCTTTTTCGGCCTGCACGTCTTGGACGCCGAGATCTTTTCGATCCTTGATGAGCAGCGCGCGGCCGCGCCCGGTGCGACGCTAGGCCTATCCCCGGCGCTCCACACGCTTGCCTCCCACCGCCGCTGCCTGGCCCTGTCGATCGCAGGACGACGCTACGACATAGGGGCTCCCTACGGCCTGCTGCTCGCGCAGCTCGCACTGTCGTTGGCCGGAAGGGACCGCGACCGGGTTCTCACGCAGCTCGTGGAGCTCCTCGCCCTGCGTCCCGAATAACCCATGGCCGTCCGCGTCACCGAAATCATCGAGGCCGCCGAGGCCGGAGTAAACGACCTGGCCATAGACCGTTGGTGCGAGGGCCGGCCGGTCGCCGAGCTCCTGGATGCGTGCTCCGAGCTGGAAACGTACCGGCGCGGCGAGCCGAACCTGTACCGCCGCGTGCGGGCGCTCTTTTTCCTGAGCGCCCTCCACCGCTACCACCTTCCAGGCCGCGCGGATTTCCCGAGGACGGGGCTCGTCCCCTACTCGGGCTTCCAGCACCTCCTCGAGCGCCGCTTTGAGGAGGCCATTGCTCTTTTTAGGCGCGCCCAGAAGGAGCAGGGGCCCAATGAAACGGTCTCAAGCGCGCTTGCATCCGCCTACCAGTCGCTCGCCTTCCAGACCTTGGCCGACCAGGTGCGCCACACGGTGCGCTCCACCCGGGGAAACGCCTGGATGTTCCGTCTGGGCCACCCGCTCGACCAGCCCCTGCGAGTCCGAAAGGAGCTCCTCGCTGTCTCGCCGGAGGGCGGCGCCAGGCCAATCATACGGGAATGCACGCCGGTAAGGATGGACCTGACCCATTGTGGATGGAGCGACATCTTCTTCCTCGGGATGGATTTCCCGGAGGGCGCGCGGGTCCTCAACATCTCGGTGGACTTGGGCGTGCACGGCCGCGACGCGGCCGTGCGGCCCCCGGTCGAGGCGTACCTGAGGGTCATCGATGAGCCGGTGATCCGGCTTACAAGCGTCGATCTTGAGGCGAGCGCCCGGATCGAGCAGTTGGACGAGGTTTTCGACTTTGGGCGCGACTACCTGGGCCTATTGAAGGCGGCCATTATCGCCTCAGGCGTCGTCCCGCCTGGGATCGAGCGGTCGGGCACGCGGCTCTCGGACCTGCTCTCAAGCATCTTCGGCCCGGGCCGTGGCTTTGAGCTGATCAGCAACGTGAATCGGATCCCGAAGGGCTCGCGGCTAGCGGTCTCGACCAACCTACTCGGGGCCCTGATCGGGGTGTGCATGCGGGCGACCAGCCAGATCGCCGCGCTCGAGGGTCCGATGCAGGAGAGCGAGCGGCGCATGGTGGCAGCACGCGCAATCCTGGGCGAGTGGCTCGGGGGCTCGGGCGGCGGGTGGCAGGATTCCGGGGGCCTCTGGCCCGGGATCAAATTGATCGAGGGAACGGTGGCAAAGGCCGG
>Ga0302186_10002629_pt1 | contig 13670 bp, 4 predicted proteins | sample II_Bog_E1_2_FD_198782 | JGI IMG/M metagenome (GOLD analysis project Ga0302186, IMG submission 198782) | Peat permafrost microbial communities from Stordalen Mire near Abisko, Sweden - II_Bog_E1_1 | ecosystem: Environmental > Terrestrial > Soil > Wetlands > Peat | place: Sweden: Abisko, Stordalen... | reverse complement strand
AAGTGATTAAATATTTTGTTTAATTAAAAAAAAAAAAAAATTTGATTATAATAAGAAAAAAAAAATATTTTCCATAAATTTCCTTAAAAAAGAAAAATTATGCAAATATAAAATCATAATATAATTCCCCCTTTTAAGGTTCCTCTATTTAAGCTCTTCTGTTCCTAGAGAATGAAGAGCCTCACCTCGACCTTATGAAGAAGTCTGTCTTGTCAGGCAAGTTATCCCTTCTTCGTATAAAAGTCAAGGATTTTATCAAAGATCTTCTTCAGATTCTGCTTGAGCATCTGGTAATAACAAACGGTCGGCACTAGCTCAACCTTGAGGTTCTAGAACTTGTGGTTCAGCGAGCTGGTCATCGTTGTTGTCAGTTAGGTAGCTCATGCGGATACCTTGACTTGTGAGTCAATCAGATCATTTGTGCTGCTTCAACAGTCAATCAAAGGCACTGTCAGAAACCTTATCCGTTTTTTCCTCAAAAGTCGTCCATTTTTCCATCCATTCTCTATCATGATTTTGTTCCTTTGAATGGATTTGTTGCAGTTTCCTCAGATATTGTTCTCTCCTCTTAAATGAAAACCAATATGTTGAGCATTGAGGTCCTAGATGCAGTCTGGAATTTCATCATGCTTCAGGGTCTGCCTTTGGTGTTTTTTTGAAAGGGCTCAATCCTTTACTTTTCGAGAGGCTCGTTCTGGATTGTGAAACCTATAAATGATCATTTGTTTTTGTTTTTTCTGCAAAACTCCTGAGTGTTCTGTCAGAGAACGAGTGTCTTTTTCCAATCAAAGATGGACTTAGGTTCTAAAATGAAACCCTTTTCTTCAACGTCCTCTCTATTGCTTGGTTTAATGTACCTGCATCAGCGGATACAGGGAAACAACTTCTCTCATTGTTTTTCATGATGTTCCCAGATGGTCTGTATCAGTCCTCGATGAAATGGAGTTCTCGTGTTAACAGCTGGAAAAACAATTGGATTTTCTGCTTGATGCCCTTGCAATTTGAAAATAAAATGAAAATGAAAGATTTGGAATTAAAAATTTTATTTATTGCTTAAATAAAAAAAAATCATGAATGAACCCCTTCTCGACTTAGAACTTTCTAAGGACTATAAAAACCTAGAATTTAATCCCATATCCCTTCTTCATTCCGAAACCGTCTTCAAACCAACTGAAGAACAAATAATAAAAAAGCATTTTAAATGCTTTTACAAAAAAGAGGCTTTGAATAAATTCCAGAATTTTTTCTCTTGGATGGAATCCCCCAAAGAAATGGACCTATCCAACGTTTATCAAAAGATCAAAGACCATTATTTCTCATATAATGGTCCAGATGGTGTAGATCTTCTTAAAGAAGACGACCAAATCTTTGATTTTTTGATTACAGATGATGATTCGGCTATATTTATTGCGTGTGGGTCTGAAATTCATATCAGAACCGAAAATAATCCGATAACAGTTTTAAAAGGCCATTCAAAAGACATTTCATCTTTGGCATTCGTAGCAAATTTCAATGACAAACCCCAAAGACTTTTTTCAGGCGGGTTAGATAATGTTGTGATCATGTGGAATTTGGAAGAAGAATCCTCCATCTATACATTTAAGGCTCATAAACAACCTGTGTTATCCATAGCAGTATTCGATGATAAGTTGTTTTCGGCTGGTGAAGATAAACACATCATAATTCATGCATTATCTGATTTTTCGATAATTTTCACCTTAAAAGGACATTATTCATCTGTGAATTCAATAATCTTAAATCCTTCAAAAAATTTGCTTTATAGTGCGGGATCTGATAAAAACATTATAGTATGGGATTTCTCCAAGGGAGCTAGCCAAAAAACACTCAAAGGACATACTGCTGAAGTCAATGCTTTATCCATTAATTCATCCTATAGTTTATTGGCTTCAGGAAGCCATGATAAAACTGTGAAGATATGGAATCTTGAAAATTATGAGATTTTAATCAATTTCGTGGGTCATGAAAACTACATTACAAAGATTATTTGGTCTGTGGATGGAAAAAACATAATTTCTGGGAGTTCTGACAAAACCATCAGAATTTGGAATTTGCAGGCTAAAATACAATTTAAATGCTTAGAAAGCCATAATGAAACTGTCACTTGCCTTCGAACTTCAAAGGAAGGAAAAAGATTGATAAGTTCAAGTTTGGATGGAAGTCTGAAAAAATGGAATATATTAGAAAATGTGGAGAAGCAAATGAAAATTGAAATAGAAAAAGAGAATTATTACCTAAAACACACTTATAAAGAAAATTCCAATTGCATAATTATAAACAAGAAAGGGACAAGGATGTTTTCTGGCAATGATTCTAATAAAATAAACATTTGGAGTCTGAAAAAAAATCTCATTACTTACGTTTTGGAAGGTCATGTGAATCAAGTGTCTGGACTTTTATTAAATTCTGAAGAAAACCATTTGATTAGTGGTTCTCATGACCATACCATTAAAATTTGGGATTGGAAAGCTGGAAAATTGCTAAAAACTATTAGAAAATTCTCGAATTTTGTAAGCTGCCTCACATTATCTTCAGATGGCAAATATTTTGCAGCAGGTTCCTTCGACCAAACAGCGAGTGTCTTTGATTTTAACAATTTGGAAATAGAAAGACATAATTTTACTAAATCCAAAGGCAAAATTCATAGCATAGTGTTTTCATCTGATGGTAATCAAATATTTATCGGCAATGATAGATCTGAGATAAGCATCTATAGGCTAGAGGAAGGCATAGAAAATAGCATTTTGTTGAAAATCTTGAAAACTCAAGGAAAAATAGTTAGTTCATTGATAATTGCTATTGAATCAAATAGCCTGATAAGTGCAAGTCATGATGGGAAGATTGAGTTATGGAATTTAAATGATTATAGTTCTCGATGCAGCTTAGATGCAAAAGCTGTGGTTTTAGCATTAGCATCATCTGGAAGTGAATTAATCTCCGTAATAATACTAATTTTATAATTTTATATAATTTTAATTAAAATTCATTAGGGTGGACCTGATGGAGCCGTTCATATATGGAATTTAGAGACATATAAAGAAATATTGGCGATTCAAGAACACACAGAGAAGATTAAATCAATAGCTATAACTCATAATTTATCAAAAATCTTCTGCGCCTCCAAAAATAAGACCATCATTTCCTTGGAATGGTCAGCTAAGAAAAAACTTCCCTTTTTTGAAGGACATAGTTCAGATGTTTTGTGCTTGGCACTTTCACAGGATGGGACTTTGATAGCCACTGGGGGTCAGGATTGCCTGATATGTTTGTGGGATATACAATCATTAAAATTGATTAAGATTTTAAGAGGATGCAATAATTCCATAGTTTCTTTAAAATTCACTCCAGATTCATTGAAATTGGTTTCTGCGACTTCGAATACTGATATTATAATATGGGATGTCGAAAAAGGCAAACAAATGAGATCCTGGGAAGTTGAGTCACCTTCGACTTCATTGATAATTAATCATAATGTTGATAAAATCATTGTGGGCTCAACAGATTGCATTATAAGAATCATTGATTTGAATTTTAATAAAGAATCCCATCAAGAAATCATGAAATTGGAAGGTCATCAACGTCCTTATATAGTTTTGGATATCACAAGAGATGACAAAATATTATTTAGTGCGGCAAAGGATGGTTTAATTCTGAAATGGGACCTGTCCAATTTTGAAAAAATAAAAGAATCCAAAGCTCATGCTCAATCTATTACTGCTCTTCTCCTTACTCAAAACGATAGCAATATTTTCTCAGGTAGTTTAGATGGAACAGTTAAAATTTGGGAAACAGATTATTTGACCTTGATCAAAACCTTTTCCTTTCTTAATACAAAGATTCTTTCTTTAAGTCTCGATATCTCGCAAACGAAATTAATTGTTAATGGAGAAGATCGCTTAATTTCATTGGATTTAGAAAAAGATGTTAGAAAAGAACTTCCTTTCAAACCAAAAGGAATCATCCAATCTGTTAAATATCCTTTCACCGAAAATGAAAATCTTATAGCTATTTTAAAAAGTCATGATTCTTTAGGAGTTGGAGTCCTTTATCAAATAAATCAACAAACCGGAAAGAAAATTAAGACTGTTCATGGGAATTCCAATAAGATAACTACTTTATTATTATCAAGAGATTCTAATAAATTGATTTTCTCTGATGAAAATAATAGGATAATTGTTTGGGACCTTCAAACGAACTCTCAATTATACGTTCTTAAAGGTCATACAGCTCGAATAAATCATATGATAGAAACATCTGATGGGAAACTAATTTCTTGCAGTTCAGATAAAACCATTAGGATATGGAGTGATCAATTGGACTCTTTACCAACGATTCTTTATGGTCATATTAATTCTGTTATCCATTTTGTCATCCACAAAAATAAAATTATATCAGTTTCTTTAGACAAAACATTAAGAATTTGGAATATTAATAATGCAGGTGAAGAGAAAATAATTCCATCTACATGTGAACTTTATGCAGTCGACCTACATCCTCTCAATGGAGTCATATATTTTGGAGGCAACGATAAATACATTAGAATATTTGATGAAAATGGTTTGGGAGTTCACATTTTTGCGGTTACTAATAGTCCTATTAATAATTTAATAATCTCATCTGATGGGAAAATCATGATAAGTTTGCATGAAAATCAACAGATTCAAATATGGGATACAATAACGAAATCATTATTAAATATTTTGTCTATAACAGCCAGAGACCCTCGGCTTTCTCCCAAGTTTTTAACGAAAAATCATAGATATATAGTTTATGCCAATAAAATATATGACATAATTGATGATAAACTGGTTTTTTCATTCTTAACAAGCTCAGATATCAATATGTGTTGCTTCGATCATGAAAATTATGAGTTTTATTATCTAAACCATAGATTTGAGTTATGGAAATTAGAAAGCTTTTGGCTCCAAAACTATTTCTTCCATAATATTAATTATGATTCTTTAAATGTTATGTGCAGAGCTGAAAAATTCCTATGTTCCCAACATAACAGTCATTATCCTTTTAATGTAAGTTTTGCACATTTTGCTGCCATTTTTAAAAGAAGTGATTGCTTTACTTTTGAGAAATTTCAAGAGATTTATAAAAGTTCCTTAAATTTATCCAATTTTTATGCATTGGATGTTTTTCAAAATACCGCTTTGGATATTCTTCTTCTACAAAAGGAAGTGAACTCAACTTTAATAAAGGGAAATATGCCTTTAATAAAAAAGTATTTTGATCTTGTGTTTTCATTCTTCACTCACCCAAAAACCAATTTTTACCAAAAAGTTCGTTTTTTGAATTATGAGTTCAAGCCAAATTGCAACATTTTAAATATAATTCTGACAATTTTGCCATTATGTGATGGAGATTTATCGTTTTTGTATAATTTATTTGAAAATTCTTTTATTGACCTTGACCCAGCAATTTATAATAACACTTTAGCATTTGAGAATTTGTCTGATTATGTTTTGATTGAAACTGATTCACTTTTTAATTGTGATCACAGATTTATTGAAAAACACTTATTTGAGAAATTAAATGTTAAGGATGATGAAGAAGACATTGATCGAAGTTCAATTGTTAAATGCAAAGCAATTTGTTTACCAAATATAATGGATTTGAATGATGATAGGACCATAAAGCTATTAGATCATTTATGGAATTTGGATGAGGATAGTCCGATGATGAAAAGTATGGTTTTTAAGATAATTTTGCATTATATTTGGAAGTTTGAAATGCAGTTTTATTATAGAATTGACTTATTAATATTCCTGTTTTTTTTCCTGATATTCAATGTCAATTACTTATGGTTTTTGCCTTTGAGAATTGATCCATCAAACATTGGAAATCCTGGCGTTTCATTATATATGCCTTCAATGGTAATAGATATTTTCCTCATTTTCTACAGTTTTTATTGTTTGGTGAATGAAGTAATGCAATTTAGAACCTCAGGCTTTTCAGATTATTTTAAATCAATATGGAATTATTTCGACATTGCCTTAATTCCTTTAATGATGGCAAGTTCTGGATTGAATCTCAGTATAACATTTATGATTACGGATTCTGAAGATTCGAAAATATTGGTGTATAAAATAATTTTTGCTCTTTGTATGTTTTGTTTCTGCTTCAGATTTATTTCGTTTTGCAGAGCTTTCAAAAACACTTCCTATATGATTCGATTAATTTTTAACGTTTTGATCTCTGTGAGGTATTTCGTTTTATTCATAGTTCTTTTTATTTTCAGTTTGGCTTCCACTTATTTCGTTTTACATAATACTAATAATCAGATATTACCATCACCAGATGATGAAACAGAAGTCTTGCCTTTTACCTTTTGGTCATCTTTTTATGATTTTTATTTAGCAACTTTAGGTGATTCTTCTGGTATTGTTGAAGATGGAATAATTGAATCGGATGTTATCACGAGAATCTTTGATATTGGAACTTCTTTTATCTTTTCTATTATTTTAATGAATTTATTAGTTGCGATTGTTTGGGATAAATATGCCGATATTCAATGTCAGGAGGAAGTTACTAGAAATTATGAATTGATGAATATTATTAATGATTTAACCTCGTCTATCACTTATAAAATTGTCAAAGGAATTAATAAAATTGTACATCCGAACAGAAAATTCCCCAAATATTTACTTTATCTTTGTAATGAAAATGATATATCACAAAAAAATCAAATTAATGATTTGGAGGGTTTGGGAAAGGATATAGGATGGAAATTAAAAGGGATTGAAGATAAAGTTAGTGGAAAAGTTGAGAAAATTCATATTGAAAATCAATCTATTTCGGAAAGATTGGAAGAAGTTGAAAAAATTATTAAAGAAAATAGTGAATCCCTTAGAAAAATTGCTGATTTTCTAAAAACTGGTGGCAAAAACACTGAAAATGTCATAAATGAGATCATGACGAAATATATCTCGGAACAGATAAAAAAATGATCCATATGATTTAAAAGATTTAAAATTGAATGAACCCCAAAAAATAGGAAAAATTAAAAAAAAAAATTTTTTATTTAAATTAGGTTTTTTGTATAAAATTTTTTATTAAAAAAAACGAGAGAAGAATCAATTGAAAAAAATAGAAATTTAGGTTTGGGTTTGTTTTTATTATTTTGCTCATAAATTCCTTTTTCCTATTTTAAAACTTTAACGATAATATTTTTTTCATTATTTGTTTATTAAAAGATTCTAAATATTTTATATATTTTATATATTATCATGAATTTTAGAAAAACCATATCGCTAATATTAAACGAATATAAAATCATTCTAATTTTTTTTTTAACAAAACTCAAATTAATTCATTAGCTTAATTTCTAAATCGTTAAACATCAACTTTAATTTTTTTCCATAATTTTTAAAAAAAAAATACTTATAAATCCCTACTCTCTTTTATGATTTCTTTCTCCTTTAAGGTTTTCGGATAGCTGGATTTTCTAGATCGCATCTCAACTAAAGTGATTGATTTTGTTTTCGAGATCAAAACTTTCTGTTTCCTCCTTTTCTCAAGGAAGCTCATCATCCATCTTTTAATTTTTCCGAAACATCCGATTTTTTGTTCTTTTTCATATCTCTTGATATAATATGCCTTGAATTTCTCCACATCGAATTGATCTTCCATAATCAATTTCTCGAGATTTCTCGCGTTTTTGAAGAAATTCCTCCTCATGACATTTTTCTGTTTCACTTTAAGTATATTCGTCGCAGTCCCTTCATATAATTTGGTTCTTTCTTTATGGTTATTATCCAGATTGAACAAATTATAAATTGATCTAGATTTCTTCATTTTCTTCTGATAGGCTCTTTTTTTCCTGAACTCCTCCACCTTTTCTAACACTAAATCCACATTTCCTTCAGAATAATAATCTTCATAACATTTGATCCCATCTATATCAAAACTTCTCTCTTGATCATTTGACACCAATTCCTTTATTTCAGCTTCAGAATTGACTTTGCCTTTGGATGGAAGATCGATTTGTTTATTGATTTTGACCTGTTCGAACAATTTCATAAAAAATGATTGGAGGCTGATTTTTTTCTTATTCGCATGAATGGAAGAAGAAGATGAAGAGTCTTCTATTTTGAAATCGAAATTTTCGAGACTTTCAATGTTGAAACTATTATTTGTGTCGATGCTTTTGCTTTTTTCGATAAGCGATTTGCTCAATGATTTGCTTGTTGAGCTCTTGTTGAGTAAAACAATGCCTGTTTTTTTTGTGCTTCTTCTTTGGATTTTCCTTTTATTCAAATTATTGTCAAAATTTCTGATGTTTTCTTTTTCTGATTTTTCTGAATTATCTAAGTTCCCATTTTTCTCCTCTTCTTCGAAATCTAATTCTTTAATTTCCGGCATTTCATCATCTTCTTCAGTGAAGACATCATGATTGTTGCTTTTTTGGCTTAATGAATTATATGTGGTGACATCTTCACTTTCATCTTCATCTTCTGAATCATGTTTAGGGATATTATCGGTTTGAAATTGATAGACTTTCTTTTCAATACGATCTAAATTGGCTAAGGTTTGAATTTTTAATCTTTTTTTGTTTCTTTTAAATCCCGTCCTTTCTTGCAATGGAGTATATGCATATCTTTGTATAATTATATCATCCGCTGGGAGATAATGCAAAAGGGGACAATTATCAATGAGATGAGTGTTTTGATAACAAGAGGCGCATTTCAAAAAGAGATCTGAAAAATCATTATAAATATTGATATTATCTTTAATTTCACAATATTTCTCGAAATCCTTTGAGCTTTTCTTCAAAATGTTCACAAATTCTTCTTGGTTTATAACATACACAGTAGTAAAATCACAACTCCTCGCTGAAACTGATCTTTCCCTATTCGTGAAGAAAGACTTTTCACCAAATAAATCCTTTTCCTTCAACCGTTTGATTATAGTGACATCATTATTACCCTGATGACTATCATTTTCTATGAATAACTCTACCACCCCTTTTCTTATCAAATATATATCTTTATTTGCATAATCATTTTGTAGAAATATTATATCTCCGGGGGTGTAACGCACTTCCTTCATGATCAATACTGTTTTTCTCAAAGTATCTTCTGAAAAATTCAATGAAAAGAGTTTCACATCTCTGATAACTGACCCATGAGCCTCTATTAAAAGTTCTTCCTTGATCGAATCTGATAGTTTCTTTATGATTTGGCCTTGTTCTTCCACCTTTTCGATTTTTTCCTCTTTAAAGATGTATTCTAGGTAATTTCTCACACGCATCCGGAGATCGAAATTGACATTTTTTTCATTCATGAATTCATTGATCACATTCAATTCTTTCGATAATTCCTTAGATCTTTTCGTTAAATCGTTCACTATTATCCCTACACTATTTAAACTATAAGCGAACACCCCACAGGCAAAATAAATAAACACAATTGCAAAAACCACCTCCAAAGGATTCTGTGGGGTGAAATCCCCATATCCCACAGTATTCATCGTCACACAGACATAATAATATGAATATAGATATTTAATCCATGCCGTTTCATCCTCTAAACTATAATGAGTTAACCATGTATCTCGGTAGAATCTAGTTGTACCCACTATATACCAGAGACAAGCAAAAATATGAGATAATAAGAGGATTCTAAAGATTAATTTTAGCAGAGCTAAAATATTATGGAACACCTCATCGATGAATAACATTTCTTCGAATTTTTTCATAATATAGGAAAATTGTCGTAATTTGAAATAAATCAGGAAGGTAAAGAACCGAGTATAACTATCTATACTCATCTCAAAATCAATCAACAAACAAACCTGTTCATATACCAAAGGACCCAAACTTAACACATCATATAACAATTGAGTTCGTATATAATATTGCACAATTTCTCTTCGATCCTCTATCAGACTGCCTTTCTTATAAAATGATGTGTTCAAACGCTTCAAAATATCTAACATCAGAATCAAAAAACAGAAATATCTCGCTATTATGAAAAATTGTAATTGTTGGATTTCAACATCTTGGAAACAGATGAACATGGGGACATAAACGAAGAAAAATAACATTGACAACCCTACAAACACGTTCCAAATCATAGTATTTGATTTGTTGATGTCAAAAACTCCAAACTCTTCAGACAATTGTCTGAACTTCTGATGGAATAAGAGCCGAGCACGGGTAAAACAATTGATTTTTCGGGTCGATTGACGTTGAAACTCAGGATTTTTTATCATCTCTGTTCTCGCATATTCCTCATAGAAGAAACTTCGATCATTCATTATTTCGAAATGATAACGGTTCAAGTATTTAGGTGTTCTTTTAGAGGTCAGGTTCTTTAATAAATTGATGAATTTACGGCTCAGGTAAAAGTTGCTGATGACTCCATAGAAGGTTTTTTTTTTATCAGGATCGTTGCTATTTTCAAGGAGGAGCTTGTTGTTATTTTTCAATAAGGAACTCATTGGTCTTTTGCCAATACTACATTCGGACTTTTTATTGGTGTTTGATAAATCAAGATAATTAAGTTGGCTGGAAAATTTCTTTTTGCTTTTGGAAGGCTTATAATGTTTCTCTACTAAGGAATTTGAATTAGAATCTCCAGGAGGTTTGATCTTCTTTGTTAGGGGTGATGTCAAAACATTAAGATTGATAATTGACCCAGTATCCGAGTTTTTGTTGTCATTATTAATGTCAATCGATTGGAATAACGGCTTGGGACGACTCTCGACATGGTTTATGTTCTCTATTATTTTAATAGATTATTTGTAAAATTTATGAAGGTTTTTCTTGTTACCCATCAGAAAGCTTAGTTTATGCATATCATCCTCTGAAACTTTACCGATGCTGGATTCACTGTGAATCATTTAAACTGATTGAGAGGTTGAAAGGTTTGATAAAAGAGAAAAAAAAAAATTTATTAAGGGTCTTTCAATAAAATATTGAATTAGAAATTTCAAATATACTGATATCTAAACTTCTCAGACAAAAGAAATTAAGAACAGAAAGAAATAAAAAATATTTACATGTATTTTGGAATAGCGTTTCAGTCAAACCGAAATCATTTATCAGAAAATCTTAGAAAATCCCTGAAAAAAAAAAAAACTTTTAATCTTAAAATTAATTTCCAATGTATGCGCCACCACGACGACTGTCTTCCCATGAAGTCATTAATAGTCAGGCAGTTCTATCTGATGATCCCCCCTCATACAAATTTGATTTAGAAAAATTGAAGCATTTGGATGACCCACCTGAATTGCATGAAGTGAACATTCAAAACCTCTCTAGTCTTTTCTTGAACGCTAACCCCCAATTCCAAACCCTTCTAGCAGCCCTTATCAGTTGGAATCAGACGGCCAAAGATTATAATGAGAATCCACCCAGATCACTTCAAAAGGAACATTACAAACTTTTGGTGAACAATACTTTGTTTGTGAATTTGGCTCGTTTCTTGAATGAAGTGGTGATAACCACGGATCGTAAGCTTCAAAACAAGATGCTCGGTAGCATTTTTGATTGGTATTATAGAGAAATCGGTCGAAAGCCCGCACAGACGCCCATGATGTCCTCATCATATGTTTATGATGGGTCCAGACCGAATACATCGACCACTTATAGAAATCGCGGCGAGGGTTCTTTTGAAACTGGTGGGCTAAGATCTGAACATGCGAATTATGACATTCCAAAAATTCGATTAAAGGATTATGGTCGAAGATTGCCTAACCATAATGATAATTCAATGACATCTACTACAGGTTTTTCCTTCCAGAAGTTGGGTGGTTTGGCAGGGGACATCAGTCGGCCACAAACAAGTCCCTTCGGCACAGGACTCATTAATTTAGAAAATATGGGTGTAAGGCCAAAAACCACAACTGGAGGGAACAGGAATGAAGAAATGTTCAGTGCCACAGGCAACACTATAAACATCGGGAATTTCTTAAATAGGAACCCAGGGTATGGCCTTTCCACTGATGAGCAGAATTTGGCTTTACGTCGAGAAGTCAGGTCCAGTCAAGATCAAAGAAACACAGGCCTACAATTAAAGCGGATGCGATCACCTTTTTATAATGGATTCTTCGAAGAGACCTCTGAAGAAAGGAAATTACAGGAAATTTGGTATAAACAAAGACATAAGACTTTAGCTGAAAAGAAAGAGGATGAAGAATTGGTGGGTTTTATGAAGGATTGGGCTTCCAACAAAGGCCGGCTTGAAGAGGAATTGGCTCGTAAGTCTGAAGGTGACAAATTTGGCAGTGTGTTCAATGAAATGAAATATGAAGTGAAGAAAACGGTGGTTTTAAAACAAGAAGATGCGGATTTGGTGATGCAGGAATACCCCCAGATAGAGAACCCAGAGCATGAATATGTGAAATTGGAGAATGGGATCGAGATTAATAAATTACGAGTGATGGGTGAGCCAGCTGAAATCAAGGGAGGTGATGAAATCTATATAGAGAAGAAAAAAGAAATAATAGAATTGAACTCTAACCCTCCTATGGAAAAAGAAATGGAACGATATTTAACTCCAGAAAAAGAGAAATCCAAGAAGAAAAATGGTGCAAAAACTCGATTTTTCGATTCGATTCAATCTAATAACACCGCAAGCACTGGAGTAGGCTCTTCTCTTGAGAAAATGGTCACTAATCAAAGCCTGTTACAAAGCAATGAAACCTTAAAAATGCAAAAACCAGAAGAAGATGGGAAACAAACTACGGAAATTGATCAGAGAATCAAGAAAGCGAAGGAAAAAGCCACTAATTTCAATAAAAAACGTCCATCCACTGAACATGAACAAAAACGCGGTTTCATCAAATACAAGAAGGTCGGTAATGATAGGCTCATAGGCGACATTTATGATTCCCCAATGATCAAATTGATGAAGCCAGGCCAAAAGATCTCGGATTTAGAACAGGAGGAAAAACAAATCAAAGTCGTAGATTTCTATGGCAACAGGATAGATAACCAGAAAAACGGCTTATCTTTGCAAAATTTTGAAAGAGAAATCTCCAAACAAAAAATAAAAGAAATCAGGTATCATTATGCTGAATATTTAAAGGATTTTGCTAATTCTGATAACCCAAATCCTGAAAACATTGGCAAAACATCGCTCTCAGTTTATAGCAGACCCTTAAGCCAACAACATACCTATCGGAAATTCAGCAACATCTTCAAACCAGGACTTTCAAAGGAGGCGATTAGACAGGAACAAATAAAAGAAATTCAGGATATAAAAAGAAGAATGGGACATTGGGGCATGAGTTGCTCAACTAAAAAGCTAGATAATGCCATTTTGATGCCGTTGGTCGTTCTTGGAGAAAGGTTCAAGGTGGCAGAAAGCGGATGCATGCTATTTGAGAACCCGTTCAATAAAATAGAGAAGAAAAAGAAACCAAAGAAAAGCTCGGTTAAATAATGGATTTTACTCTTTTAGTAAAAAATGATGATAATTTGTTAACGGGATTAAGTGTTTTTTTTTATTAGAGAGAAAATTAGAAATTTTGGTTTTGTTTTTAAAATTATTTTTTTTTAATTTTAAAATATAATTTAATTAAAATCAAATAAGAAATTAAAATTCATTTTGGATTTTAATTTAGTTGTATACTCAGAAAATTTTGGAATTTATTTCAAAAATTTAACCAAAAAAATGTTTTTGATAAGAAAAAAACTC
>Ga0302186_10002624_pt1 | contig 13697 bp, 13 predicted proteins | sample II_Bog_E1_2_FD_198782 | JGI IMG/M metagenome (GOLD analysis project Ga0302186, IMG submission 198782) | Peat permafrost microbial communities from Stordalen Mire near Abisko, Sweden - II_Bog_E1_1 | ecosystem: Environmental > Terrestrial > Soil > Wetlands > Peat | place: Sweden: Abisko... | reverse complement strand
TTTTTCTAAAAAGTAATTTTTAGTAAAAATACCTAACTCCAAGAAAAAATTATTGATTCAAAAAAAAAAAATTAATTCAAATGAAATCTTAAAAAAAGATTTATTAACAATGAAATTTTATTTATTTAATTTTTATTTTTATTTTCCTCTTTCCTTCAATAATTCAAACAAATTACTAAATAAGTGAGCCCCAAGACTAGAACCCACAATATTCCCAACCTTTCTCCGAACACATTCACCATAGTAAACGTCCATACTCCATAGATATCCGTTGTCATTAAAAACGGGAAATCCGAATTTGTAGCCGCGAAATAAATATCATAAGTCGTATTTGGCGTCAAATTCCCAATGGTTAACACATTCGTGTTCCCATTAATAGTATAAATTCTTTGGTAGTCAATAAAAGGAGTTCCCATCATGTTAACCTTCAAAGTGAAATTATCCCAAGTAGGCATTCTTTGATCTAAAGTTGTAAAAGGACTGAAAATCATTGTCCCATTAGTCCCATTGATAAACGGTTCACTTTCAGCCACTCCTACAAGCAAATATCCATTGACTTGATTAACCTGAACCGTGAATTGTAATGAATCATTCATATTAATGATGGTAGGAGTTGTCACAGAAAAAGAGGGGTCCCCCTGTTCTTCCGTAGATTCCGCCGAAATCGCAGAAATTATTACATTCAGACTTTTCACTGCTGTGTTTAATTCCCCTAGAAATGAGTTATTAGCGATTAGGTTCGAAATGACAAGATCATAAGCATCAGAGTTCAATGTCCAATTAGGCGGGGAATAGAAGAGATATTGATAAACGATTGATGGGTTGGTTTGATTGCTGGAATTAGTGGTTGTGTTCGTGGAGTTGGAGCTCAGAAATCTTCTACTATTGGAATTAGTGGTATTGATGGCAACACCCTCATCTGTATATAATACCCTGAAAGCCGAGCTCAGATTCAACATGTTATATAATGCTTTTCCAATGAAAGTCTTATTAGAGCTTGTGAGTATTTTGTTGACTGAAATAGTAATAGCAGAACTATATCCATAGTTGTATTCAGGGTAAAATTGCTTGGAGGTGGGGTCTGAAATAACCCCTCCAGAATCACTAACACACCAGATTTCTACATCATAAATATCACCTGATAACTTTATAGAAGCATTAACTGTTCCGTAATAATTTCCTAAAGAATCAGTATTAACCATGCCATATACAGTCCAATAGGGATCATTAATATTCCTATCTATCCATACTTGTGAATGATTACCAGTTTGGTTCTGAACGTCATCTAAAGTGATCCAATTTATCACCTGACTGTCCTCATCTGAGCCCCATTCCAACGCTAAAACTATATAAATGGTTGAAGGCACTTGGCAAGTCAACGAAATTGAAAAGACATTGTCTGAATTTGGAACGATGGAGGAAATGAAGGCTGTGGTATTAGAATAACAAACCAGGGGGGCTGTTGATTGTGGGAGATCCACTCCTGCTAAATCGCAACTTTCACAGGAAACATTCCAAGGCGGACGGAGATATGGGGTCGGATTGGCACATTGTAGGCAATGCAAGTTGTCACATTTTGTACAATTTCCGGAATAATATGCAGAACATGAATAACAAACACCATTTATTAGAATGTTTTGATTCATGGAAGTGTCACAAATTTTCTCACAGTCATATATGGATTGTGTAACTTCAACTAGAATATAAGGAATAATGCAACTAAGACATTGTGTGGAATTTATGCATGTTAGGCAATTAACAGGACATACTGTACAATTATTATTGTTTAAATAATAACCATCAGCACATACATTGCAAACAAATTGTTGTGAATCGGGATCATATTCGCAATTCGAGCATCCTGGAGTCAACAAAGTGGTGTTGAGCGAACATTCAATACATGTCAGAGGCCAAAATGTGTCATTTAACGCATATGGAACTATACATGATTCACAATTATCAAGAGGACATACGGCACAATTGGTCACACTGCATTGTAAACATTGTTGATTGACAGGATAATATCCCATGATGCATGTTTGGCACGAAGATGAATCGCAAATAGTACAATTTTTGTCAAGACATGGATTACAACCCCCATTCGCATTCAAATTATACCCCATCCCACAGATGGTGCACCCGGAATTGGTACATTCTTGGCATCCAGGCGAAATTTTGGCACATGAAATGCAGGAGCCTTTATCTAAATAATATTGATCTGTACATGCCACACAAAAAGTGGCATTTAGACAATTGAGACAATTTTGGGATGCCGCACAAGGAACACAACTATCTTGGGAGAATAAAAAGCCGATGACACAACCAGTTGAATTGCATTTATTAAGACCATCACATTTGCTGCAACCAGGCAGGAGTGCCTGTGAGCCATCAATCAGACATTGTATACAGGATTTGGTGAGATTTGAATAGGCATAACCTTGGGTTGATAATGTGTCATTGAATGCCTCACATAATTGACAACCAGAGGAATCAGATTTGCATTGAAGACAGCCGTCATAGGAGACAAATCCACATTTTAAAGGGAAAACTAAGGGTAAAAATGAGAAAAGGAAAATATTAAGTATAAACATTCAAAAATTAAATATTTTATTTTCGAGTGAAATGAAGTGAGATTTTGGGATTTTTAATATGAGACCCCCCGGGTTTTTTCTATTTTTCTTTAAATTTCGATATATGGAAGATATCAACATTGTTGTTAAGGAATTCAAAGACCTCGGTCCCTTTTTCAATTTTTTATAAGGTTTCCTTCTTTATAACTAAGATTTTAGAGGAAAAGGACACTTTGGAAATTTATAAACTCAAATCCCAAATCAATAGTCTCATTAGGGAAACCTCGAATTGCAAAGGCGAAAATGAAAATCTTCTTAATGAAATCCAAAGCCTCGTGCTTTCAGAATCTTCGGTTTTCAATAAACCCTCCCCATTCCTTGAAAAGGAAAATGATTTGATGGCTCAAATGACGCTTTTATTTTCAGATCTTGATGTTTTTTTCTTTTTATTTATAATGAAATTCATTAGATTTGTTAATGATAGAAAGCTTTAAATGAGGACCTCAAGGATAAAAGCGAGCTTCTGAGATTAGAACAGGAAAATTCTAGACTTTCGATTAAAAAATCGCAATTGGAATGCGAATTCCAAGAATTTAAAGAGAAAATCCAAATAATCGAAGATCTTTTCAATGAGAACTTCAACGGCATAGAAAACGAAAACATTGAAAGGATAGAATTGACAAAATCATTAGAAAAAGAGATAAAACAACAAAACGAGGAAATCGAGAAATTTACACAAGAGAAAACGAGAATTTTGGAGGAATATGAAGCGAAATTGAACCTGAAGAATATAAGATATGAACTAGAAATGGATGATTTCCTAAGAAATAAGAAGGTTTATCAAACAGAAATGAAGCCAAAAACTGTGACGAAGGGAAAATTCAGCGAATTTCGGTTGAAAAATGATTCGAAGAAAAAAATCAAATATGAATAAAATTTTTTTATCTCGAAAATGAATTTTTTTTTATCTCGAAAATGAATTTTTTTTAAAAAAAGTTCTTTTTTTATAAAATCGAATTTTAAAGGAAATAATCATGACTTTTATCATTATTTATAGAGAAACTCTCGTTTTCTAAAAACTTTCTATTAGAAACATCAGGAATTGCGCTTTCTTTAATCTCAAACACAACTTTCTAATTAATTATATAGATAAACCCTCTCTAATGAATATATATATATACTTCTTCTTCCTGCCATTCATCAAAGACATCTTCTTTCTAAAAAATATGAGAATTTCTCAATAATTTCTTTATAGAAACCGGCAAAAAACTGATGTTCACAATATCACCTTCTCTCATTTTGATATAGACATCTCTAAGAAACATGAGACTTGGCCTCGTTTCATTATAAATTGAGGAATCGAATGAATAAACGAGTTTCTTGAGGAATTCCTTTCTTTCCTTAATATCTGTTATCAAATCAAAAGGCAATTTGTCCAACTTTTTTCAATAAAATCTCTAAAAATAAAGGCTTTTACGTTATTTTGCATATTCAATGTGGCTCCTTGGGCCAACAACAATTTGCAGATTTCGATATCCTTTCTGAAAAATGAGAGAAAAATCGGAGTTTCGCCATTCTTCGCCTGAGTTTTCTAATGAAAAGCAAAGAAAAATTACCATATCCTTCTCATTTATCCATCTTTCCCCATAACTTTGCTCCAAAAGATAAGACAAATATCTTTTCTGATCATGCCAAATCGCCAAATGCATCAAATTCCAATTAAACTGAGAAAAAATCAACGCCTTTTTTTGAATTTTCTATTAATACATTGGTGAATTTTAGGCTCCCGACATTCAATTCAGTAATTTTCTTGAAAAGCTGAGAAAATTGCTCGAAATCACCTGAAATGAGGAAATCGTAGAAGGCTTTCTTTTCGCAAATAGAGAAAAAAGTCAAGTTTTCACGTCTTTTTAACAAATTCTTAATAAAATCCATTAAAAATGCTATTTTTTCTTAATCAATTGACAAATCGTTTCAATTCCTCTTGCAATTTCTTGAAAAAGTGCGTTTTTTCCTCATAAACCAACCTTTTCCTTTCGATTTCGTTCTTTTTCGTCTTATTTTCTGCTTCTTTTATCGCGAATTCCCCTTTCAAACTCTTCAAATCCTCAGTATTTTTCTGGATTTCTGAGGCCAATTTCTCATAATTTCTCCTTTTTTCATTTTCTGAAGTCTTGAATTTATCGATTTCCAGATCCAAATCCTTGATTATCTTCAAAGACTGTGTTTTTTCGTTTTCGGTCTAAATTCTCGGTTTTTATCAAAGAAATTCATGAGAAAAAAAAAACCTCAGTGTTCAAACTCAAGGTCAAATTCTTTAATTCGTCGATTTTCGCTTCCATGGTTTGAAGCTCGATTTCCAATTCCTTAATAGCTTCCTCATAATTTATGAGATATTCTGCTTTGAGATCTTCTGATTGTTTATTCGCTAATCTCCAAACACAAAGATCACAGGCTCTTTTCTCTTTGATCCTTTTTTGTGAACAATCACAACATATGGTAAATCCACATAATTTACTATAGAAAATATGAGGAAATTCGATAAAAAAGTAAAAGGACCAATGTTTCTTTTTCATGGTTTGGCTCAAAAGCGAGGAAAAGTCCTTTGAGCAGATATTGCATGAATTCCGATCGATATATTCCTTTCTCGTGATAAAATCCAGGTTTTCAACGTTATCATCAAGAGAAGATATGCTTTTCCCTAGAGAAAAACAGGGCTTTTCATTAAAAAAAGGCCTGAATTCTTACTTATATATAGAGATTTGCAGTTTGGATCATTAGCATGGTCGATATTTCGCTTATTTAGAGGATTTTTAGCAGGACTTTGATTTTCTAAGAAAGTATAGCTTTTGGCTTTTAGGTTCTTTTGTCCTGAGGATTTAATATTAGCATTGGTATTGAAATTAAAGGGGTTTTTACAGGAAGAATTCATTAGAAAATAAATTTTCTTAGTATTTTTATGAGAAAAAATCTCTTTTAATTTAAATTATCGGTTGGATCAAAATCGAGGTCAAAGTGGGCTTTTTGCTCCAGGTTTCTAAAGAACTATTAGAGCTTTTTAAGATATCCCAGACGTTTTCCTGAGAGTTTTCGAATAAAACATCATATTTATTGCTATTTTCAACCAAAACTTCATTTCTATTAGTTTTTCTAGTCAAGGAATTCGAAGTCCTGGCTCTGATATCATGTATGGAAAATAAAGGACTTTTCACAGTTTTATGGAAAGTATGCGAAAATGGAGCTTTTCGCTTGAAATCTGAAGAAATCTCAAGTTTGGACCTTTGGATAGTTTCTCTGAGTTGTTGACTAGCGCTTCTTCGAGCTAAAAGTCGATTTTCCCTTAGAAATCTATAAGAAAAATACTCTCATAAAGCTGGTTTTTCTCTAAATAATGGAAATCCTGACGATTTGTTAGTTCTTTTCTGAAATTCAAAGATTTCCGCTTCTTTTGAATAAGCAATTCAGTGAAAAAAGCCTCAGAAGTCGCTTTGGAATCTTGTTTTTTCTCGACTAAAATCGAATTTTCAGGGTTTTTTCAAATAAATATGAGAAAAACGTCGATAAATCTTCGATAAAATGCTATAATCTCTAGAAAATTGTCTGAGAACCCCGAAGTTTCCTCTCGAAAAGTCCAATACGCTATTTAAGGTATTATGGGAACTTAAGGATTTCTTCATTTTCTGAGGGTTTCCTTGCAAAAGGTCTTTCGATTCTATGAAAAACTTCCTATTTTTGATCTTTTCCCTTTCATGGTCAAGAAATTCCTTATAAAAATCAATAAAAATGGATATCTTAGCTTACATTTTCTGATATCCCCAAATCATCTCCACGCATTTGGCCTTTATTTTCCCCAAAACTCTCATTTTCCTTATTCTTTTTCTTTCGATATTCAGTATAAATGACTTTTGGATCTTTTTCCCTATTTCTTTCATGGGCTTTTTCGATAAAATCGCAGAAATTCGTTTCAATTCCAAGGGTTTTTTGGATTTTTTCTTCAGTTTTCTCGTTTTTTTCTCCATAATTATAAAATTTCTCTAAGGTCGATTCCTTATTTCCGTCTTTATTGATTTCTAATGAATTTTCTCTATTAAAACCGTCCATTCGAACCCCGATTTTCTTAAAAGCCTTAGAAATAAATTCATTTATTTGGAATTTCGCTGGTTTCCCAGTAAAATTCAAAAAAAAAGGGTCTTTTTCCAGGAATTTCCTTTTTATTTCCTTAGAAAAACTAGTAACTAGTTCTATGATTTCAGCGATTCCTGCGAAAAGCCTCGATATTTCTTCACTTTTCGAGGTAAAAACCGTGATTTCTAATAAACTTCGCATGATATCATCAAGATTTTCAATCTTTTCTGGGGTTTTCGCTATATATTTCCTCAATTTCTCGATGAATTTATTGAGAATCCCATGGCTGAGAAACCCGAAAATGGGGTCTTTTCGCAAATTCTCTATAAAACCCGCGATATTTCTTTCAGAGCTTTGAAAACCAGCGAAAATCTCAATAAAAAAGGCTTTTAGGTCATTTATCAGGACTTTGTTATCACTAGTCTTCATAAAAGCCTCAAAACTTTCCTTATCGAAGCTAAAAAGCCCGATTTTCTCATTATTTTGGATTTTTTCATTTGAAAGACTAGGGGAATCGAGCTTTTTCAATGGACTTTGTACATATTCAGTGTTTTTCTTTAAAGAAAAAGCGTCTTTCTGGAAATTTAGCTCATTTATAGCGAAAAGTCCTTTGAATTTATCATTTACTATCGAATTCAAAGGCCTTAAAAGATTCATTGGAATCGAACTCACGAGGTTTATTATCAAATAAAGGATTTTCAGCAATTTTCTAGCCATTGTCAAAAGGAAAAAGTTCAGGAAAAGCACCACTTTTTCACATTTTTCTATTGAATTTTCCAATAAAACTGTTGGATTCTTAATAAGATTGCTTTGAATGATATTCAAAGTCATTAGATTATGAGATTCAGGTTCTTCATAAGCGAAAAGCCCTGAATTACTAGATAATTGGTCTTTTTCTTGGAAATTTATTAAGATATTAGCGTTTTTGGCTTGAATTTCCTTGAATTCCTTTGAAAAACTCTCTAAATCTGTTTTTTTGATGTTTTTCTATAAGGAAAAAAGAAAAAAAGTCCAATTTTATTAGAAAAAAATCGATATTAAACTTGATCATTGAGGTCTTGATAAATGCTATTGAGACTTTCGGTTTCTATTAACAAAGAGTTCCATTTTCCACAGATTTTCTCTGCTAAAATCAATAAATCCTCAGTATTTTCTAAGGAAAGGTTCTTTTTTGTCTTAATATCATCAGTTTCTTCGATATTTAATTCGCCAGTCTTCAAAAACCTAGCATTTATTCATTTTATTAATAAAATAAGGAAAATCTATAGAAAACTCAGCTAATTTCTCAATAACTTTCAGGTTTTCTTCGATAAACCTCATGTTTAATTCATGTTCTTTGCGAATTTGTTCGTTTTTCTTCAAATTCTCGATTTCTTCGCATAAATTCTGGTTTTTAGTTTTCGCCTCTTCTAAAGCCAAAATCGTCCTTGAGATTATTTCTTCGTCCTGTGAAATTTCCGTCTTTTTTTCCTTTGCTAATTCGACTTTCCTTTGCATAAACGACTTTTCCAATCCTTTTATTTCTTCGATTTCAGTTCGAATCAAATTCAGGCTATGTTCGCTGCTTTTCTAAGGAAAAAACTCATTTTTCAGCCAGAAAAAATCAATTACTTTGCTTTCACGGGCCTTGAAATCCACGGTTTCGATATTCGAGAATTTCCGAGACGCTAGGAAATTAAGATAATCCAAATTTTCGTTCTTTTTTCGATAATCCAAGATAATTGAGTTCAATTCTCTTTGTTTTTGCATCAGAGTTTCTGATGCTGAGATCGAACAGGCGATTTTTCTGTTGAAAACTTCGAGGTTTTGTTTAAGTTGTTCGATTTTAGCCATCATAGGCTCAATTAAACGATCGTTATCTGTAGTATTATTCAAAGAAAAAGAACGGGATTGAATGGAATTTATTGGTTTTTCATTGGATTTGATGAGATTATGGAGGAGATTCAACTTCCTGGAGTTTTCAAGAGAAAGAGTGTTAAGTTCAGATTTGAGCTGTTTATTAAATATTATTAGATGAAAAAATCAGGTTTTTTAGGAAGTTTGCCTTGATTTCATTGAAACTGCTGACTTCTTTGAGAGAAAGAGAAAGACCGTTGTTTTCTTCAACATTACGAAATTCTTCTCTTAATTCACGACGCTTGGTTTTCAGGTCTTCATCCAATTTCCGTCTTTTCTTGATGGATTCCTCGTTGATTTGTCTTTGGCTGGCTAAATGCGATAAAGTCACTATACTTTTCATAGAGTAGTAATAATAAAAATATAAAAAGTGAGTTTGCTTCAGAAACTTATTAAAAAGTGCTATAAAATCAGAAAATCGATCCCAAATCAATAAAATAACTTAATCTCTATTTAAATTCAAAAATTCCTCAATCCTTATAAAATATGGTCGATAAACGCCCCATAGGCTATGAATCCGGAAAAGCCTATGTATATAAACTCCTTTTAAATCCCTTAAATTTCCTATAATTTCGCTTTTAGTTCCTTGATAAAAAGCCACCCAAAAACCCGAAATATGCCAATATTCAACCCACTTTAGATACTGGCTTCACAGCGAAAAATGTGGAAATTATCAGTGATAAAGCCATAGCGAAACGAAAAAACGAGCTTTTTAAAAGGATAAAGTCTCAAACTTTGGCTCGACTTTTGACCCAGGATGGTCCTAATGTTCAGGAAAGCATTTATCAGCTCAAAGAAGATAAAGATAAGGAAGATAAGGTCTTGAAAGAAGAGGAAAACAAGGGATTTGATAATCAAAGCGTTTATTCCATGATGACTCATAAAAGCGAAGCTAGCAATTTCACTTCCATCACCCATGCCCTTGATAAAATCGCGATTCATGTAATGATTTTCCCTTGAAATCTTATTTATAAACTTGAAATTAAAAGGATCGCGGCTCGTTCATTTTATTGGATTTGAGAGAAAAAGAGGAATTCGACCTATTTCATATAAAGGAAAGCATCAATTTCCCAGCTCCGAACATCGGAAGGGATAAGTTCATCACTGAAATGTTCACTTTTGTAAAAAAACTCTGAAATTTAGTATTTTATGGGTAATTTTTCTAGAAAAACAAAGATGGAAAAATCATTGTTATTTATGGGTTTGATGAACGCACACAAATTCCTTATGCCTCTCTCCTTTGGCAAAAGGGTTATGAAAACATCTATCTTTTGACAGGAGGTTCTCATTAAAAGAAAAACTAAAAATTAAAATTCAAGGAAAATCCATTTTCCCCCAAAGGAGTAGAAGAATTCCTTCAAAATCATCCAGAATTAGTTGAGGGGAAAAAAGTGCCCGTTCCGAAAAAAACAGAGAAAAAAGTCGTCATTTTGAGGTCAAATTATAAGGAGAATAAGAATTCGACGGGGGATGTGATGCCGCCTGGATTAGAACATAAAGAACTGGCAATATTGTTCCCTCCATCGAATCAAGAGGAAAATATGAATAACAGTCTCAAAGATGATAATAAATCTTCGATCTCGAAAAAATCAGCCAAAAACACCTCAAAATTGGGTTTCGGATCGAGTACCCGGAAATAATGAATATATAGATAAATAGAGAAACTTTAAATTTTAATAAAATAAGAACCTGATTTCTAACTTAAAACTCATAAAAATGGAACTATCATTAAAAGATCTGAAAGAAGAGGTCCCCCCAAAGTTTCTAGAGTCTTTTAAAGGACCCATTATAATGGAAGAGGCCCAAAAGGTTCTAGAGGTTTTTAAAGGATCTGAAAAAGATCAACATATCGTTTCCAAGAAGAAAAAACCTAAGAAAAAGATCGTTTTTTTTATCGGTTTGACCAAATATCCGGTGGTGAAATATGTGGGTAAGAAGTTGTTGGATTATAAGCTAAGTGAGAATCCTGACGATCTTTGGGATGTGATGTGGACGGATTCCGCAGTGCCTCCTGATCAATTCGATAAATTAAAGCTTTTCCAAAAGGTGAACCATTTCCCTGGAATGTATTCCTTGGCCAGGAAAAACCATTTGGGTCGGCATTTGATGCGAATGAGAGAAAAATTCCCGAATTTCTTTAGATTTTTCCCGAAGACTTATCTCTTGCCAGCTGATTATTCAATTTTTAAGGCATCTTGTCTTGAAAAAAACAAGACTTTCATTGTAAAACCCGAAGCTTCATGCCAAGGAAGGGGGATTTATTTGACTAGGAATTATGAGAATGTGGATCCAATGGATCATGTGGTGATACAGAATTATTTAGAAAGGCCATATTTGATTGATAATTTGAAATTCGATCTGAGGATTTATGTTTTATTGACAGGATGTGACCCTTTGAGGGTGTTTATATATAAGGAGGGATTGGCTAGGTTCGCGACTGAAGAATATAAGCCTCCGAAAGGCTTGAATTTGGAAAATTTGTTCATGCATTTGACGAATTATGCCATCAACAAAAAAAACAAGAATTTCATTTTTAATAAGGATCCAACTCAGGATTGCGAAGGTCATAAGAGAAGTTTGAGTTCAGTGTTGAAATTATTGGAAAATCAAGGCCATGATGTGGATAATTTGATGCATGAGATCGAAAAGATGATCGTTAAGATGTTTTGTTCAGTGCAACCGATCCTTTCTCATAATTATTATTCATGTCAATCCCAAAGTTTCAGAAATGATATGTGTTTTGAATTGTTGGGTCTTGACATTTTATTGGATCATAAGTTGAAACCTTATTTAATTGAAGTGAATCATACCCCAAGTTTCACAACTGATACTCCTTTGGATAAATCAGTGAAAAGACATGTGATTCGAGATTCTTTGATACTCATGAACATCGAGGCGAAAAATCGAATAAAATATTTCAAAGATCAGAAAAAGGAATTCGAAAAAAGAATTGCGAATATCACAAAAATCAATGCGAGTCAAAAGGAAACTTTGATCAAAAAAGCCAGATTGGAAAGAGATCTTTATGAAAAGGAGAACCTTGGAGGGTTTAAGAAATTGTTCCCACAGGAAGAAGAAGAAGAGCCATATCAAGATTTCATGGAATATGCGAAGGTTTTATGGGAGAAATCCACAGGAACCTTCAATCCGAAGAAAAATGAAGAAATGAAGAAAAATGAAGAAATTGGAAAGAAAAATGAAGAAATCGGAAAGAAAAATGAAGAAATTAAGAAGAAAAATGAAGAAATTAAGAAGAAAAATCAAGAAATCAAGAAGAAAAATGAAGAAATTCATCAAAGAAAAACCTCAATGACAATGAATTCCAGTTCGAAAAGGTCACAAAGCCAAAGCTCTTCTTCAACCAAGAATACAATTGCCTCAAAAGCCTATAGTATGATAAAGATCCCAAGGTTGGAAAGCAAACAAATTGTTACAATGAAGAAAAATGCTGAAATTGTAGCTTTTAATGGAAATAATGGGAAATTTGTCAATGCGAAGATTTTGGAATTTGGAGGATTTGGAGGATTCGAAGGATTGAAAACTAATAGAAATAGTTCCTTGAAATATTATGTATAAATAGTCCATGTTTTTGAATTTAGAATTTCTTTGATTTTCATTCAATTTCTTTATCGATTTTCTCAAGAATCTTGCCAATATTCACATAAATAAATTTTTTTCATTTTAATTTAATTTTTAAAAAAGTATTTTTTACTGTTTTTCACTTTATAATTTCCGGGAAATTTAGATCTAAAATTATCCATGGAAAAGTATATAAATTCGTTAAATTTCTTGGGCCTTTTATTTAATTTTCACTGATTGTACTTCCTAAAGGAATCACAGGAAGCACATTATTTTTTTCCATGTGATGTCTTAAAAGAGCCCAAAGGAATTTCAGGAGTCTTAATGTCATAATCAAAGAGTGGCCTATAAGCATAACTGTCATCAAGTAAATTATCCCCACCGTCCCAAACACAAAGACCTTTCCAATGAGAAATCTACTATCCTGATCTTCTTTACCAATATAATCATAATCAGCCAAGACCACAGCTGCACAAACGCAAAAAAACACACAAGTCTGGGATATAATATTAATCACGAATAAATAATTCGATTTGTAAGGTCTTACGACAACTAAAAACAATATCATAGAGAAACAAATTATTAAAATGAAGATGGATTGTCTGAAAGGATGGTACCTGTCCAAGACTATAATCAAACCAAGTATAAAGAATTTGAGTAGATCCAAAACGAAATATATAGAAGCTAGTTTTGAGTTTTGTTTGAAATCAACGTATAAAATTTCAAATTTTTGAAGCATAGGTTCTTCTTTTTCACCACTTTCGTCAATGATTTGTTTTTTTTTATCCAAAATGGATAATGCCATTAAATTTGGTGTGATTTTTGATAATGAGATCATGCTATCTGAAGAGCTCGTCATTGTTTTTTTCTTGGTGGTAAGAGGTTTTAACCCACAAGACGCAGAATTAATTTCACTGTTTTCATTTGAAGAAAGTAGGTTTGTTTCAATTCTTCTAGATTGAGTATCGATAGTAATGCTTTTTTTATTTTCATTAGTAGGTGTTGTTTTCTTTCCGGTAATTGGAGAGTTTAATTCATTATATTTTCCTTTTTTAAATTCTTGAGGATTCAAGGGAACCACTTTTCTTCTAGAAGTCACTATTTGAGAAATTGAAGGACCCATAAATGATGGCGATTCAGCTACTTCTTCCTGATTACGTTGTTTTAAATTAAGAAATTGATTGATTTTCAAAATCTTGAAATAAAGAAAAACCAGAAAAGAAATACTTAAGAAAATATTCACACAACTTAAAATAATATTCAAAACACCGATTTTGTCATATGTCGGAAAAGCAAGGTTGATTATAGAAAAAAAGAAATAATCATTTAAGGAACTGATTATAGAATTTAATAAGAAGTTCCAACATATAATTCGATAAATTTTATCAAAAATCAAACCAATAAATTTGAATTTCTTTAATAATTTGTCACATTTTCCCATAATAAAATTCAAACTAATAGCAATTAAAACGATGAGTAGCTTTTCCATTATTGATTTCCCGAAATTATTTATAGCATAATTGTCCA
>Ga0302186_10002623_pt1 | contig 13700 bp, 7 predicted proteins | sample II_Bog_E1_2_FD_198782 | JGI IMG/M metagenome (GOLD analysis project Ga0302186, IMG submission 198782) | Peat permafrost microbial communities from Stordalen Mire near Abisko, Sweden - II_Bog_E1_1 | ecosystem: Environmental > Terrestrial > Soil > Wetlands > Peat | place: Sweden: Abisko, Stordalen... | reverse complement strand
TCATTAATTTTAATCATTTTTTATAAAATTGCTTTCTTTAATATATTTTTATTAATTTAAATGGTTTAATTACCAAAATTATAAAGGTTTTTTCACCATTTATTTTTTTTCTTACAAATAAAAATCACTTTTTAAACAAACTAGAAGATTTTCTCCTATCCTTTGGTAATATCATATCGATATATGACGCTTTTTCTGGATCTTTTATTTCCAGAAAAGACATGAGAATTGAAAGATGAATCTCAACTTCACCATTTTTCCTAGAAAATGAATGTTCATATCATAAAAGAATCTATTGCTTAATACTTTAAAGCAAGATTCTCAATAAATTTGATTAGATGAGACTTCGCACTTTCAACAATATTGGCATTTTCAAGGACTTTATATCTTTCTTCATAATTCCTTAACTCTTGCTTATAAAGAGCAATCTGAAGATAAAATAAATAATTAACGGAAATGTTTTATTTGGACCTGAGATATATATTTTTGTTCATCTGTAGTACCTTCTTTTATTTCAGAAACCAATTGTTCATTTTTCGATTTTAATTGATCGTTTAAGTTCTTTAATTCATCAAGCTCGTTTTCCAATTTTATCAGCCTATTGACTTCATTTTTCTGAAATTTTGATTTTTTAAAGGAATTTAATGAAATTAATCATTTTTTATAATAAAAATGGTAAATTATGATCATTTATCAGTAAAAAAAATATCAAAAATACCTGCAAATTTTCAGTCACACCTGCTTCATTCTTTAAAGACAAGGATGAATTCTAATTACAAATGAATTTAATAAATTTCAATAAAAATCAACAAACCTCTAACAAATCGTTTCCTTTATGAGCGAACAATTGTGAGAAATCAGCCTCAATGCTCGAAAACGAGTTCTTTTGATTTTTATCAGGCTTCTGATGCGACATGCTTTCCAATTTTTGATTGATTTCCTGCAATTTATTCTCTTTTTCCGCGTTTAGAACCTCCAATTGTTTCGATTTATTAGCTAAATTGGCTAGATTATCTTCTAATTCTTTTAGATGTTCACTCTTTTCCTTGCTTTTCTTTAAAAAAGTGTTGATTTTCTCAATGATTTTATCCACATGTTCCTTATTTTTCGTTTCTAATTCAAATAATTCTAATAATTGTTCCTTTTCAATTTCTTCTGAATGTCTTAAAATTTCATTAAAAAGCTTCTCAAATACATTAGACATTAAAATCATTTGTTTTGATTCAGCTTCTCTTTTATTGAGTTTCTTTTGATAATCCTTCATTAAGGTCTCATTAGCTTTCTCTAATTTCTGATTTTCTTCACTTAAGAGATATAATTTCTCTTGTTTCTTTAAAATCTCCTCTTGACTTTCAGTTTTCATCGTTTTATATTGATTTTCGAATTTCTCCTTCAAAGCCTTTAATTTCCCGAAACCTTCATAGAAAATGTCATTCAAATCCATAGTTTTAGCTAAAGGCTCATCAAGTAAATCTTCCAATTCAAGTCTTAATTTCCTCTCAACGTTTTGAAGCTCTTTTTCTAAAGAAGAGACTTTTATAGTTAGGTTTTCGATCTTCATTTTTAAGAGAATATGTTCATTTTCTAATTTCGGGATCTGAGTCAATTTCTCCAATAAAGCTTTATTTTCCTTGATTTGTTTATCCAATTCCTCTTTTCCCTCATTTAAACTTTCCATATTCTTCAACAATTTCAAAATTTCCATATCTTTTTCCTCTACTTTTAATTCTAAAGTCTTGATTTTCATATTCGAATCTTTCTGGATGTGTTCTAATTCTAATCGCATGTTCTTTGATTGTTCTTCCATCAATTTATAATCGATTTCTGATCTATCATTATTCGCATTGGATTTCTCATTTTGATCCTCCAAATAATCTAACATTTGTTCATCAAAACCTGCTTTACTTCCTCTTTTCTCTAAGATTCTTTGTTGTTCCATTTCCTGGAGTTTTTCTTTATTTTCCTTGTTTTCTTGTTGTGTTTTCAGTAATTGATCCTCAAGAATCATGATCTGTTCCTTTAAAACTCCAATATCTTCATTTATAAACCCAGATTGCTCATGTATGGATTCTAAATTGTCGAACATATCCTCGCCTAATGGTTTTTCTTCGGATTTCAGATTTTCCAATAAAGCGAGCTTTTCTTTCAATTCTTGGTTTTCTCCTTGTAGTTTTTGAATTTCTTCATTATTCTCAGAATTTCCCTTCATTTTCACCTTTTCGATATGTTTTGTCTCTTTTTCTTCCATAAAAGACATATTTTCTTCATTAAAAGCTGGTTTTTCCTCATGAAAAGATGGTTTTTCCTCATGAAAAGCTAATTTTTCTCTTAATTCTTTATTCTCATTCATCAATTTCTTGTTATTTTCTTCTATAGCAGCTATTTGGGATCTCAAAAGAATGGGATCTTCATTGAGAGAATTATCAGGAAGGATAGAGCCTTGATCTGGGAATAGGTTGAAATTATCGAAATTAATAGGTTGTTCTTTTGGACTTTGAAGGTTTTCTTTATCTTGATTTTGAGCTCCCAGAGAAAATTTCTCGTTAAGGTCTTTATTCAAGCCTTGAAGGACTTGATTTTCTTGAATCAAGGATTGAATTTGGAGGTTTTCTTCATTGCTTTTATGAGCAAAAGCAGCGATTTTCTCATTAAGATCTTTATTCAGACCTTGAAGCACTTGATTTTCTTGAATAAGGGCTTGAATTTGAATATCTTTATCATTGAGATTATTAATAAAGACTGGAATTTTATCAGAAAAAGCCTTATTTTCTTGTTGTAATTGAGCTATTTCTTGATTTAATAGACTTTTATCTAAAAGGGCCTTTTCAGAGAATTCCATAAGGAGTTTTTCCTTTTCCTTTAAATCCCTTTGATTTTCTAATAAAATTCCTTGATTTTCTTGTAAAAGGCCTTCTTTTTCATTGATTTCTCTTTGAAGATAATCTATATTCCTTTGTTTTTCCTCATTTTTTTCCTTTAAAATATCGATTTCTTTATCGAGAGCTTCTTTTTCCAGTCCCAATCCTTTTAAAGCCTGTTCTAAATTAAAGATCATCTCTTGATTTTGTAATAATTGTTCCTTTAATTTCATATTCATTCCCTCAACTTCCTTTAACTCCTCATAAGCTTCTTCTTTTAAGGCTTTTTCCTTCGATTTCATTATAGATTCCTGCTTTTTTATCTCATTTTCCTTCATTTTTATCGTTTCCTCATATAAAAGCATCTGCGATTTGATTTCCTCTAATTCTGAGTCTTTTGATGATAAAACCTCCTTCAAATCATTGATATTTTGGATATTTAATGACTTAGAATCCTCGAAATCCTGGATCGCGTCCTTTTGATTAGCCAGATGTAATTCATAGACGGTCTTTTGTGAAAGGATCTCATTATATTTTCGCAATAAATCCTGATTTTCTTTCATTTCTTTTACCGATTTCTCATTAAGTTCCTCTATTATAGAGCCTTTCTTCTCTAATTCATTGTTTAGATGGCCTTTTTCTTTATTAAGACCTTGAATTAATGAAGCTTTTGATTCGATTTCTGAAATTAAGTCCTGATTTTTATTCAAAAGTGAAGCTTTTTCTAAGGAAATTGCTTGTATTTTAGATTCTGATTGGGATTTCTCCTCAGATAGGAGATTCTCAGCATTATGAAGGCTTCTTTCCAATTCTTTCAACTTTTCCTCTGATATCTTAAGGTTTTTCTCTAATTCCTTAGCTTTTTCTTGGGTTTCCTTCAGCTTTTCCTCTAAAACTTTAAGACTTTTCTCTCTCTCCATCAAATTCCTCATAGCTTCTTCGTTTTTTTCCTCTGAAACCAGTAGATTTTTCTCGAAAACCATGCATTTTTGCTCTGAATTCTTGAGGTTTTTTTCAATTTCCTTCATATTTTCATCTAAAACCTTGATATTTCTGATCTTTTCCTGCATGATACCTATATTTTTCTGATTTTCCTCTGAAAGTCTGTTTTTCTGCATCTGGCATTCATTTAAATCCTTATTATTTCTAATGAGCTTCTCCTCTTCTTCAGAAAGTCTTCTTTTCAAACCTTCAATATCTCCTAAATAAACTCTTGTTTCCTTCATTAATTTCTCATTTTCCTCATTAATTCTTCTAATTTCATCTTGTTTTCTCATGAATTCAGTTTCAAACTCTTGAGTTTTCTCTATTAATTTCATAGCTAAAGACTCTTTTTCATTAGAAATTCTCTCTATTTCCTTAAGTTTCTCTTGTGAATCCCGTTCACATTCCTTTAAAAATTCCTTAAGCTTTTCCTCTTTTTCTTGAGTTCCTTGAGTCAAAACTAGGCTTTTTCCTTCTAAATCTCTCATCTTATTAGTCTTTTCACTTAATAGATTTTGTGATTCTTGCAATCTTTTCTCGAAATCCTTGATTTCTGCATCTTTTTCCTTTATTTTCTCTAACGATTCCATATATTTCCTTTCAAAGTCTAGATATTCCTTGGATTTTCTAGTCAAATCCTCAATAATCTCTTGATTTTCCTTATTAATCTTCTCTTCTTTATGGAATTTATCCATAATCTCCTTAAATAACTTCTCTTTTTCACGGATATTCAATTCGAATTCCTCGATTAATGCCTTATTTTTCTTATCTTCAGCCATTTTCAGCTTAAATTCATTCATCACAAAGTCGTTTTTCTGATGCAAATCACTGATTTCATTACTTAAAGATATCAACTTATCCTTATACATAGTCAATTCCTGTCCATTCTTCAAATTGAGGTTTTCGAAGCTTTTCCTCAAATCATTGAATTCGCCAATTTGTCTATTGATTTTCGTGTTCAATTCCTGATTATTCGTTTTCAAAGTTATGTTTTCATTAGCCAATTTCATATGAGATCCTTGTAAATCTGCGTATTTCTGTGAAAATTCGACTTCTTTCTTTGTTGATTTCCCTTGTAATTCCTCTTTGCTTTGAATTTCGCTGGAAAGCTTCATTTTCAGCTTCAAATTATCGTTTTCTATCTGTTTTTTCTCTGATCCTATCATCCTTATCTGGACATAAAGGTCTTTCATAGCTTCATTCAAGACATTGATATATTCTTCTTTTTCATTATCCTTTTCTAAAGCTAAAGTCTCTAATTCTCTTCTATGTTCTTCCTTTAAATTCGCGACTTTTAGAAGGAAATCGCTCTTTAATTTCTCGTTTTCTGAAGGATTTATCAAATCTTCTTGAGATAATAATCGCTTGGATTCAAGTTCATTGATTTTGGCTTCATATTCGCGATGATATTCCTGAGAAACAGTCTGATATTTATCAACTTCTCGTTTATAAGATTCTATTAAAAGCTTCAAGAGAGAAATTAGATCTTGAGATTCGAATTCCTCCTTTGGGAGCTCCTGACTCATGAAAAAGTCTTTAATTTCACGCTCAAAACCAGCGATTTCCTCGAGGATTTTGACTTTTTCCTCCTCATAGGTCTGGACTAAATCTAGTTGGTCTTTTCGAAATAATTCCTTGAGATTTATTAATTCTTCATGATGCTTTTTGACTGAAAGCTCGAAATCTTTCCGCAGTTTTTCATCTGGAGAACTCGGATTTTGATTATTAGAACTCTTTTCATGTTGTTGTTGTTGTTGAATCCTCGTTTTAAGAGCCTTATTGTTTTCGAAAAGGTCGTTTTTTTCTTTGAGCAATTGAATTAAGAGTTTCCCTAATAATTCAAAACAACATTCGATATCTAAATGTTGGAATTCCTGTTGATTTATGCTTAAAAGCTTGAATATTGAGGAGAAATCATCGAGTATTTTGCCAGTCAATGTTTCTAATTCCTTCATAACAAGGCTTTTCTCATGTTGGGAGGTCAAAGAACCTCCTAATTTTAAATGAAGTTCTTCAATTTCATTGTTTTTCTCAATTATTTCATTTTCTAAGTCCTTAACAACCATCTGAAATCGTTCCTGGATGTTATTATTATCTTTATTGATTTGTTTGATGCGATCTTGATAGTTTTTTTCCAGGTTCTTCATTTTATCATTGGCTTTAGAAAGTTCTTTTAATGTCTCTTCTTTCTCTTTTAAAGCTTCATCTCGAGTCTTTAAAAAGAACTCCTCTTTAATCTTTGACTCTTCATCTCTTATATCATATGATTTTAAGGCTTCTTCTCGTGATTTCAAAGCTTCTTCTCGTGATTTCAAAGATTTCAAGGCTTCTTCTCGTGATTTCAAAGATTTCAAGGCTTCTTCTCGTGATTTCAGGGCTTCCTCTTTTGATTTCATTGCCTGATCTCGTGCTTTAATCGCTTCATCTCGAGATTTGAAGGCTTCGTCTTTTGATTTTATGGCTTCTGAAAGCTTTATTTTGAGAATTTCAAGATCTTTAGAGGGAATTTCAACTTGAAGAGAAAAGTCACATTTCGGCCGAAGAGATTTAAATTGCTCTTGGAAGGAATATCGTGCGTCTTTTGAAGTTTTTTGATTGAATATATCAATAACCTGAGGTGGTTTAGGAAAGAAATCGGTTGGATCTTGACTTCTCAAGAAAACATCAGAGTTTTGAGCGAGGAAATCCTTTTTCTCTGCCAAAAGGAATTTGAGCATTTCTTCATATTCCTGCTTCTTCTGAAATGTAAGACCTTCCTTTTTCCTTAATTTGTCTTGAATTTTCACGATTTTTTCCTCTAATTCGTGAAAACGCTTGCTTTTCTCTTGATCTATTTCGAAATTCTGTCTATTTTCTAGATTATTTTCCTTAATAAACATCATCAATCTATCAATTTGTATCTGTTTATTCACTAATTCCTCTTCCAAATCATGATATTTCTTCTCCAAACTGCCTTCGAATTCATGAATTACATGATTGAGCTCGTTTTTCAAAGCATCGGATATATTCATCTTATAGTTTCTCCTCATCATTTCAATCTCATTTTCCTTCTCCTTCAATAATCCGAACAATCTCTTGATTTCCTTTTTCCTATCTTCAGCCTTCGCTTCCATTTTCTTCAAATCCTTCAATAAATTCGCCTGCGAAATCTCATTGAAATAAGTGTTATTTGTTGTTATAGCTGTTTTCCCAAGATGGAAACTCGTGCCTGTGGAAGTCCCTTGTAACATCATCTGAGTTTTCTCAGAAATCATATCCTGGATCTTCTTCTTCAATTCGAAGTTCTCCTGTTGTAAAGAATCGATTTCTACTCTAGATAGAGAGAAAACTCCCTGTTCTGGCGATTTGTGGATTCCTCCATTTTGATAGAAAAAATTGCCTTGAGTTGTTGATCTTAATTTGCTCTTTTCTTTGGCCATTTTGTCAATGATTTCGAAATATTGCAACTTTTTTCAAAGAAACAATTATTTAAAATGACTGTTTTAATACTTTTTCTGTTTGATTCTTGGCTTCTGGGGATAGGAAATTGAGCTTTGAGGGGTCTCCACTCGAGGCTTGGTCTTGTGGATAGAACTTGATGTCAGTTTTGGCTTTCTCATTATCAAAAGGGTAAATAAATTCGAAATCTCCTGTTTTGGTCTTGAAATTTAACGTTATTTTAAATGAAGATGAGGTTTTTTATGCAAAATCTATAAGAAAATAAGAGATATTTTAATTACGGCTTCTATCTTCTTGAGAAATCTCTCGATTTGCCTTTTGTCCTCAGCGAAAAGCTTCAAGGCAAACACTGTTTCTGGGTCTTCGGCTTTTTCGCTGAGCATTTTTTGAATTTTTGAAGCCGAAAGTACGAAATTCTTGATACAATTCGAAAAATAGGAGAGTCTTTGATTGATAAGACCTGTTAAATCAGGCATAGTAGACACTGGGGAAGCCATCCTTGGACGATTGGGAGTCTTATAAAATAACTCCTTGGATGATTGGAAAGGATTGTTATTGGTGTTATTCTTTTGAGAGTTTATGTTTTGGAAAAGATTTGGCTTGGGAGATTCTAAAGGAAAGCTAGAAAAATGTGAAGAGAGGAGAAATAAAAGAAAAGAACATGTTTTTCCGATCGAATTGTTGCATTTAATTAATATTTATTAATAAATGCTCGGTTCCTTGGGATTTTGTATGTAGTAATAAAAATAATTATTAGGAAATTTCAAAACTCACTATAAAAACCTAAAAAAAACCATTGAAGAATCAGAAAATTTAATAAGGTTTTCATTCAAAGACTTTTAAATTTAATTTTTGATTAAAGAAACTTTTTTATTTATGCTAAAATTGGACAAAGGTTAAAAGAATTAAATTTTAGTTTAATGAACTAAAAACTATTTCTTTTTATAGATCTCCGTTCTCCAACAATTGACTTCAACATTGTTGGATGCCAATTGATATTGAATGTCCGTAGCTAATCTTCTGGTTAGTTCCCTTTTAGTTTCATCTGTTACATAGGCCTCAAAATAAAAGTTCATTGATAGCAATTGGTCACATTTCTTATAAATTATTTCTGAAATCACTCTAAAGGATTCTTCCATGATTCCTTGGGAACATATGAGTAAAGATAAATTTTGCAATTTGGCGGACGCATGTATTAAGATTTTCTGACATAGTTGGCTATAACACTGATCGCTTAAATAGGGTGAGGAAGATGAAAAAACCCTGTTAAAAAACTTTATATTATTTCTTGTATGTGAATTATTACCAAGAACTAAATCCCAATGTTAATGTTGATAAATAAGCCATTTTTTGTGGTGTCAATGCCAATAAAAACCTCTCCCATCCCATTTTATTTGAAACTTCTCTAAAAAGAAATTGATAAATATATATTTTTGAGAGAAAAATGGTACCTTACAAACAAATTTAAGGAATACAATTGATTTTGATTAGAAATGATGTCCGCTAATTCTTCCAAACAAAAAGTCTGATAATAACTTTAATTTTATGTTTATTTTTTATTAAAAGTTTTATTTCTTATTTACTAAGCATAAAAAATGATCGTAAGCACACCAAGATCATCTTTGTTTTCTTGTTTGAGCTTTAACCCTAGACTTTTCAAAAAATTGGGAAAAATAGATTCATCTGTCAAATGGCATCTATGAAAATAATAAAATTCATTAATAACCAAAGATGAAAATTAAAAATGCAAACATTTCAAAGCCCAATTCCAAAGTTTTAAGTTTCTTCATTTTCAGATTTAAAATAAAATTAAAAATCTTGTTTTTGAGTGAATCCTGATCAAAGGAATAATAGCTTGCCAAAACAACTCTTATCCTTTCAAGTTTTCTCTCCTTCACCCAATTTTTATCAAATATTGCGACCATCTTATTAATTCCCTCAGGATTTAATCCTTTCCCCCTGAACAAAATTATCTTTAGAACTTAAAACGCATAAAAATAATGAAATAAACCAATCCGAAAGATGTTCTTTCACCAATGACAGTCCCGAATTCTCAATAGGATTTTCTCCATCTTTGTAAAACGCGTGCCATAAAAATTTATACCAATGAGATTCTTTCACTAACGATTTACAAGGTGTCGCTTGGATTATGAGAGATTTAAAATCATCAAGTCGAAATATTTTTTTATTGGAAATTGCTTCTAAAACTTCTAAGGTGTTTGGCTCGAATTCTGCGGAATTTATTGACGATATCCTTAGATTGATACTTTTTATGGGTTTGATTTCATCTAAAGAAAGCTTAACTTCATCAATTTTATCCCAATTGCGTTCAATTGGGACTGAAGAAACCCCGAATATCTTGAAATTGTTATTTAGTCCATTGAGCTCGAATTTCATTGTATCCTTTGTGATTAAAACATCATAGGAGATTTCCAAGCCATGCGTTTCTTCAATGAAGATGATTTTCTTGAGGTTTTCAGGGGATTTGTATTTCAAGCTTTGAAAAAACAAATGAATAAAATCGCATTTTTCATCTTGTTCATAAGAGAGCAATTTCTTTAATTTGTGGGCTAAATCATTCAAATGCATTTTCTCTTCCGGAGTGTTAGTCTCGATATTTTGAAATAAATCCGAAATTTTCAAATCCAAAATTTCGCAATATTCTTTTTTGTTAAAAATCGCACGCTCCAGAAAAAGCTCCTCTCCAGTTCCTATGCTGATCATCAATTTCGCAAAATCTAAAACCTTCGATTGCGTGTTGCTAGTTTTTTCATAATATAACACCTTCAAGTCGTTATTATCCGCAATAAAAATCGACTCCAAAGTTAATTCAGATGCGCTTATACCTAAAATTTGCAAAAAAGCCAAGCCATTTATTAAGGTTTTATAATACGATAAAAATTCCTTGAAAGTGAGTTGAGATTTTTCACTGATTTGAGACTTCATGTTTTTTCTCAGGGGTTGAAAAAGCAATCCAGCCTCTGATTTTCCATGGAATTTTGGGAAGATCTTTGGTTTTTGAGGTAAGGCATCGATATAATCATAAATGGATAGATTTTCAAAATAAAAATGATCAAATTGTTGTTTTTGAAAAAGAGTAAATTCACTTTTTGTGGCTGGATGCAAGATTACTTTGAGCTCCCTGGGGACTTCATATTTGATGAAATCAGAAGAAATTTCATCTTTTTCTTCTTTGATTTCATTGAATTTCAAATTCATGTATTTTTAATAATTTTTCTTTAATTTAAGATGGATTTTTAAAATGCACAATCCTATAAAAAAATTATTGCAAAGGGAATGCCTTTTTATGGCTTTTTTTTCCATTAATTATATAAATATTATTGATAGGTATTGGCCTTCATATCCCCATCCACCATAATTTCATTTTTTTCTGCATTGGAACAGAAGAATTTACTGAAATTATGAGTGTTTTTATCAGTAAATGTCTGCGTTTTTTCGAGTCCTTCAATTTCCGTGTCCTTGTTTGTAATCATTTGATATTCAATCGTCAGCGATTCACGATCCTCTATAATATATACATTTTGTACATTTTGCAGTTGTAAATTTTGATTTGGATTTAAAAGAATGTTGGGTTCATCATAATGACGAATGCAGGTGTTTCGATTAATTTGAGTGGAGTAGATGCGTCCTTCTTCGGAAATGGAGACGATTCCGCAAAAATTAATGTTGTTGCCCATAAAAAATTGGATGATATTCACTTTTTTTAAAAATTATAGATTCTAAATTTTTCGTTTAATTCTCAGTTTTAATAATTAGTTTTTTGGTGTTTCGCTCAATATGGATTCCAACTCATGCATTTTTTCAGAATTCGTCTTCAAGAACTATTTTTTTGATATTCAGACAACAATTAAAATTAAAGAATTTTTTACTCTTTTGTCCATATTATATAGGTTTGTATTTCCCAAAGCGTCTCCAACTAACAATTTGCTTCCATCTTTGCTCCATTTTAATTTATGAAGTGCGTTGTTTCCTAAATTTATTGTTTTATAAATTTATTACCATCCCTTTTTGTTTGAATAGAAAATTACCAGCTTTGAAATGTGTTAAAGGCACCTCCAAATCACCTGAAATATCCCAGAGATCTATATACCCATCCCCATCAACTGTTCCGAAAATTGTGGAATTTGATTTATTCCAACTGACATCGAAAATGTAATCCTCTGCGGATTCGAAGTTCATATAGACTTTATTTGAAATTCTGGGGTTCCATAGTTTCGCAGTCCAATCCATCGATGAAGTTAATATTAATCCATTCATCTTTCAAATTTCATAATAATAATTAATTTGTTTAGTTAAATTTACAAAAGGAGGATTCTCATGATGCGCAGGCATAATACTTATGGAAGAAATAGGTGCTTCATGACCTTTAAAGGTTTCAACTACATTATCTTCTTTAGTTTGGCTGAAATCAGTAATTTTGTTTATTAGAATAACTAATAAAAGGCTTACTTCCCATGAATTTGAGATTGAAACATGAATCCATCTTCACTGCCGACATAGAAATTGTTCGGATCTCCTTCAGGGAATCCCATGCATGTGACATTAATGTCACTGATGTTATCTTTGGTTCCTGATTTTTCAGAGTTCTTTCTCTTGAGATCGATCATTTTGTTTGGAGTGTTGAGCATATTCATATTCCAAGAGCATAACTTCCCATCATTGGAAATCGAAACAATGTTATGTGCATTTTGAGAACCAACAACTGCTAAGGAATAAATTGGGAATGTGTGGCCTCCAGAAGAAAGAGTGGTTCTTTGAACAGGAGTGGTTTTGGCTCGAAGATCCCAAATGACAATTGTCCCATTATAAAGGCCTCCAATGAGTAAATTGTGGGAATATGGGTAAAAGCAAGCCGAAGTCACAGGGGACTGAAGAATTTAAAAGAAATCTGAAAGAAATAGAAAATCTTAGAAATTACCTGACAAAAGCAATAAAACTCAGGACGGGTTTTAAGCGAAAGAGACCAAAGAAGAACCAATCCCAAAGGATCATTGATATTTCCTTCCTCATTTTGCCCATATGAAGCCAAAAATAGATCTTCCAACTTAATTTTTTATCAATAAAAAATTAAGAATTTTTTGGGTTTTTTTACGTTGGGAGACCATTCTAAACTGGTGATTATTCTGTTGGAGCAATAATTATTGTCGAAAAATTTAGTTGTATGTCTGAGGACATCTGATTTCGATCTTTTCAATCCAAATAAAAATAAAACCCATTGAAAAAAATACTCAAATTTCTCCTCAACTTTTTCCTTGGCTATGATATTCTCGATTATATCTAAATTGGCATCATTATCTGATTCTAAAGCCTAAAATTAAAAATAAATATTGATTCTGAAATGATTCGAGACCCTTTCCATCATTTTAGTTGTTTTATCAAAGAATTCTTGAAAGTTTTTTGATCTTATAATGGTTTTTACATCATCCTGTGAAATTTCTAATTATATAAATAAATAAATAACAACAATATTTAATATGTTAAAACCTTTCATTTCTTCTTGTTTTTCTTTATGATGTTGAATTTCGTTGAGCATTTGTTGTGGGATCTTTGAAATCCTGGGAAGTCCAATGTGAGCATCAACAGGGAGTTCATGCAGGGTTTTCTATACAACTCTAGTTAAATATTTAAAGTAATTCTTTTTACTCTTGATTTTGTATGAGGACTAGAAAGATTATTAGTTTGAGGAGTATCAAGGGAAACTTGGATTGATTGATCATATTTGGCCTATAAACTTTGAAAAATTGATACTAATAGTGAAATTACAATTATTTCCTTTCCAATGTTGACTTCCCCAACAAAAGAAACTAATTCGAGCTTTCTTTTTGTTTTAGATTGAGTTTTTTGTGGGGAAACACTTGATTCTTTGTGCCCTTCTTCTGGCTTAGGTTTTTTTTCCACATGTTCAGGTCTTTTTTCAGAAAGAATTTGTTCTACTAAACTATCAATATCGTGAGCTTTCGATTGAAGATTTGCCATCCTAATAAAATAAATTAAATGATAAAAGTTTCCATTCATGTGTAAACATAGCAGGATCCCGTATTGGTTTTTTAGCCCTCAGCCTAAATTACTTGTTAAAACATAAAAATGTAACATGATTCTACATCTCGAGTTTTTTCTTTTTATCCAAAAGCTCTTGATTCATTTTTTATTTCAAGTATTTTTTCAAATTTTTTTTTTTTGATTTGTATATTTTTTAAAGAATATTTGATCATTAGTTAGGCGTCCCAAAGCTTTTTTAATTACCAAATTTAAAATTAACAATAATTATTTTTGCATGACCACCTCTTTTAAATATAATTATGTTCTAGAGTGTATGTTTCAGGAGTGTGTGTCCCATTATTTATAAAAAGCATTTATTTTATTTAAACAATAAATTTTATTTTCTAAAAAATGCACCAT
>Ga0302186_10002622_pt1 | contig 13700 bp, 13 predicted proteins | sample II_Bog_E1_2_FD_198782 | JGI IMG/M metagenome (GOLD analysis project Ga0302186, IMG submission 198782) | Peat permafrost microbial communities from Stordalen Mire near Abisko, Sweden - II_Bog_E1_1 | ecosystem: Environmental > Terrestrial > Soil > Wetlands > Peat | place: Sweden: Abisko... | reverse complement strand
TTCTAGTTTCGTCAAACCGCTGAATTTAAGAACTTTGCAATGGGAGTCTCCTCAATTCGAAACCATAGACCATGTGAGTTCAATAAATTTTGTTTTAAGATTAATTGAAAAGCCCCGGAAATATGCTGAAAAGAGTTTAATTTATACCCAAATGAACAATATAATGATTGGTGACATTGAAACAGGGAAAATTCTTAGGAAGTTGAATTTAGATAAATCTTCTATTATTCGTGATTTGAAAGTTTTGAAGGTTACCTGCAAAGAAGAAACAATTATTATTTTAGGTGTTTGCGAAGCAACTTCGTTTAAATTAATTAATTTTGAAGATTTAAAAGTTATATCATGGGTAAGTGGGGAAGTTGTTAGTTTAGTTCTGGCCAAAAAAGAACAACGTTTGTTTACATTTCATGGGTTAGGATATAACAGCCAAATTTGTTGTTATGAATAAGGCTTTTAAATTTTAGTTATAGATTTAAAGAAAAATTTATTGTTGTCTAAAAAGAAACTATCAATATTAAATAAATTTAATAATTTTTTTTTTTTTGCTCTTATTATAAAAAATAGCCTTTCGAAAAGCAAAAATTTTTTTATATTATGACTGAAAAGAGTCTAATCTTGAAAATAATCAAGTGTTGTAACGATGCAGAAGAATAATTCAATGTTTTGAGCTTCCTAAATATTAGAGAAACAAGGATTTGTAATAAATGACAACCATGATTATCGAGCGTTTGATCTAGAAGAGTGATTGAATTTTTAATTAAATTTATAATTGTTAATTTAAGCAACTTTTTTATTAAAAGCATTCAATATTTACTGCAAATTTCTTTTTTAAATAAATGAACCCTCTCCAACAAAGTCTGCCTCAAATAGAGGACATTTCTCCAGATATCGACCAAAAACTGAGTGAATCATGTACTTCCCCCCAACCATTATCCTTTAAAAACTATCTTTTTAGTTCCAATAAAACTTCGAGAAAATCTTCTATTGAATAATATTCTTTTGAGTAAACAATCCTCCATTTCACAAGAAAATATAGCCTCTCCAAAGGTTTCTCCCAGGTTACCCCCCACAAAAATCAATGATCTGGCACTTTTAAGATTGTCCAAAAAGAATTTTCTGTTACCTTCAGATATTAACAATAGGCAGATGGATCGGAAAAGCAATATGAGATATCAATTTTCAGGTGATTTTTCCCCTCGGAAAAAAACAAATGATGATCTCAAAGATAATGCTTCAAAACTAATCTCAAAAGAAAATGAGACATTAATAACTGATGAGAAACAGCCAAATAAAAGAAGTTTTTACAATGTAATTTCTGATATTTATCTTTGTAAGAAATTCACCAATGTCCTTTTGAGCCTAACAGCCTTAAGAAAGCCAAAATGGCTCAACCCTTATCATTTCAAACTTATTAATGATAAATCGTTCTTTTATGAGAGCTTTCAACAAGGGTTAATGTCAAACCAGAGCACGATTTCTATCAAGAAAAACAAGACATTAAGAAATGTCTGGGAAAATTTTAGTGTTGGAGTTTCTCATTTTTTCACTAAAAAAATATTGATTTTTGGGTTAAAATACAAAAAAAAAATCTTCTTTTTTTATAGAAAAACACACGAAAATTTATGACCCGACCAAAAAATTCAGCATTATTTGGGATTTGCTCTTGATGGTTCTAATCATTTATTTGTTCATAATAATTCCTTTGGAGCTGGGTTTCAGCGAATTTCTCAAAGACAGTCTACATTCTTTTAAAAAATATGGACTCATTTTCCTTTTACTCGATATAGCGAAATCTCTGAATACCTCATTTTACAATAAAGGGATCTTGGTTACAAATAGAAAAGATATTTTAATCCAATATCTTCATAACAACTTTCCAATAGATATAATCGCCCTTCTTCCTCTAATGATTGATTATTACTTAGGATCAGGTCAGCAATTTCTGAAATTCTTGAATATGTTGTTCTTATTTAAATATATACATTTCAAAAAGATCAGAGAAAGATTAGAAGAACTTGTGTTTTTTAATGAAAATTTGATTTCCCTCATGAAATTGGTTTTCAGAATTCTTTTGTTTTCTCATATTTTCGCATGCCTATTATATAGGAACGCTCACCACTGATTCTTGGATCGATAAGGCCAATTTGTCCAATAGAACCTGGATCTCACATTACATTCATTCTTTTTACTTCATAATAGTCACAATGAATACTGTGGGATTCGGAGATATAACCCCTAATAACGATTATGAGATCATCTTTACAATATTCTTTATTCTGGTGGGATGTGGACTATTTGCAGTAAATATAAATCAAATCGGAATGATTTTATCGAATATTAATAAAAAAACAAGAGAATACAAGAATGAATTGAACATAATAAACCATTTTATGTTGGGAAAAAACATTAATTTCGAACTAAGAATGAGGGTTAGGAAGTATTTGCAATATATTTGGAATGAAGAAAATTTACAAAAATTCGAAGAACAATCAAAAATTATCAGCAAATTGTCAGATTCTTTGAAAGATGAACTATTGCTTGAAGCAAATGGTCCATTTATTAGCGATCTGAAGCTTTTCAACTTGAATTTCTCAGAAGAAACATTGAGAGAAACTGTGAATATCATGAATGAAAAACTGTTCACGCCAGGTGATTTGATATTTCGGCAAAATGATATTGATAACAAGAGCCTTTTCATTATAAGGAAAGGGGAGATTGAGCTTTTTTATGAAAATGATGAGAATATTACTTCAATGAAAAAATTAGGTCCTGGTGAGATTTTTGGTGAAACGAGCTTTTTCTCTAATAAAGGCAGAGGTTTTTGTGCCAGAAGTCTTGATTTTTCTAGATTGTTTGTGATAAAGCAAGAGGATTTTCTATCGATTATAAGGAAAAACAATAAAGATTTGGAACGATTTTGTCAAATAAAGGATAGTATAAACCTTTATGAAGATTATGGGGATCTTTATTTGAAATGTTGTTCTTGTTTGAAATCTTCACATCGCATGAAAGATTGCCCAATCCTTCATTTTTCACCAAAGAAAGAAATTGTGGTTTTAAGATATCTTTATAGTAAAGATCAAACAAGAATGAACAGGAATAGAAAATCTAAGAAAAAAATGAATTCTTTAGTGTCTATGAGCAACGTAGCTAAGAAAGCTTATCGAATTCAAAGGGAGATCTTTTTAAGCGATTATGAAGAAAATGAGAAAAATGAGAACGATAGCCAAAACGAAATTTTATATGCTGGAGAAAAAAGAGAAACGATAGCAGAAATTCAAGAATGTGAAGAAAATGAGCTAGAAGATGAAGAATCTGTTAAAAACAAAGAAGAAAAGACCAGGAAAAAAATCGATACTGGAAAAAAAACACATAATTTAAAAGGAAACGAATATAAAGACAATAGAGATTTCCATATTCATTCGCTAGATCATATTCAAAGTAATAGTGAAAATGACTACAAAGAAAACCCCGATTCTAATGAAAGTTCACTCTATTCTTTATGTAGCGAAAGTCTATCCTCTCAAAATGTCATGAGTAAAAAACCCCAAAAAAACACTCTAGCTCTAAGAAGTTCGAGCTCTGTTATAGATTCTTCTTTAGAATCCTTTAAGATGGCAAATCGATTAGAAAACAATGAAAAAACCAAGAATAAAGCTGAAAAGATGACTTTAGAGGCCAAGAATCAAGCTGAAAAGATGGCTTTAGACTCTGTTTTGGATCTGGATCGTTTGAAGTCTTTTGAATTTTATTTCCCTGAAGATAACATTGAGAGGGTTTTAAAAAGAGTCGAGGGGGAAAAACTTCAATACCTAAGAAGGAAAAGTACGAAAAATATTCCAAGCAGAAAGAAAAAATCTGAGCTTTTTTTACAAAATGTAAACAGGAAGAAAAAACTAAATCTCGAAAATTTAATGGAAGAAAAGCAAGAAAAAGATTTCTTGTCTCCTGTGTCAAATCCTAATTCGCCCCTTCATCGAGATTTCTTTAAAACGAAAAATAATCTTGAAAAACAGATGCGGGAGGAAGAGTTCGATCAAGAAAAGATTAAAACTTTCTTCAGAGAAAAGTTTCAGAAAAAAAAAGAAGCTGGTGGGGGAAAATTAACGAAAATTGCGAATTTCTTCTTTAAAAACGATAAGAAGAAGATTTCGCTGGTAAAAATTAAGGGCAATTTTAAGCCGATTGCCCAGAAATAAAGGTAAAATTTGGAAAAGCAAATTGATAAAAAAGTAATAATGGTTAAAGTGGGTTTATCGATGATCCTAAAAACCACATCATTATTTTGCTTGTTGTTTTCAATATATAAGAGTGAAGGCTCTGAACTTTCTCTAAATTTGGTCCAAAAAAGGAATTTCAAAATTGGCCATAACAAGATTGAGAAAAATTTATTTTTATATATTTTTTTTAATTCACATTATGAATTTTATATATTTTTTCCAACGATTTTTTCAAGGATTTTAGGTCTTTTTCTATTTTTACAAAACAAATGAAAAAAAATGAATAAATTTTTAAAAAAATTAAATTTTTATTACATGTAATAAGAACCGTTTTTTTTTCTTGAGAAAAATGAATTTAACCTATTTTTTCACGATGATATTTTTATTAAATCCCCATTATCCATTATTTAAGGAACATAAAATAATACGACATAAAAAAATGTTCAATAGTTATGAAAAGATGCGACATTAAATGATGTTTATTTCCAATTTCATTTTTTCCTGAATTATGTTCGAAAATCATGAATTTTGCCTGGAAAAAACTTCCGATAGCAACACAAAATAGAATGCAGCAAATGAATTTCAGCAATAAAAACTCATTTTTCACGGCAAAAATGTAATAAACGTCACCGAAAGAGTTCGCAAACATCATCGCTCTATCCAGATGTTTTATGTAATAATTGGTCATGCCATGATTCAAAACGCTGGTTGAGACTCCGATCCACATATAGGATCTGTAGAGGAGAGGCACGTTCCAGATTTCCACAAATAAGAGATTTAAGAAGCCGAGAAAGAGGGAGGATTTGAGTAGGACAGGATTGGCCATATTAAAATTTATTTTCAAAAAAGATGATTTTAATACTTTTTTAATATTTTAATTTGTATTTTTATCTATTGCCTTTTATAGTTTTCAAATTTGATTTTGCTTCTAATTTTTTTACAAATAAAAATAAAACTTATCATTCGCATTTTTTCTTACAATGAGTGTGGAAATGTCTCCCAAGAAACGTAAAGCCGGAGTCCCAGAACGTAAAACAATCTTTGAGTTTGACGATCAAGATCGTTTTATTGTGCACGAATCAAATTTGGGTGAGGTGCTAAAAGATCTCAAAAGTGTTTTCCGACAAAGATGCAATGGATGGGCTGCTTTGGCTCTTATTTATGGTTCTGACAAAGTGACAGAAAAACTTAATTCCAGTGCAGGGACCATTAGTATAGTCTGTGGATTATTCCTCTCAGCTACGGTCCCATTAGTTATCAATCCAGGGGATTCGATTGGCACTTTGGATAACACTGACTTTCGAAAATATTTATATTTGCTATTTATGTGCATCTCTATCATTTTTCATGTCTCATCTATTTTCAACTCTTGTTTATTGGTATTTTTCTTGATTTCTTTAAAATTGTTTATGGTTAAAGGTGATGTTACTTAATGCATCTGGGAGAGAAGCTGATAAATTAAGAGTGTTTCAAAAACTCGATAAATTGCCAACTCTTTCCTTCACGATGTTTTGCATTGGAAATTTCGGATTGATTCTGGGAGGAGGATTCGCAATATCTGTGGTTTATGGAGTAAATGCGCAAATTGTTTGGTGTTGCGTTACTTCAATATTCTGTGGATTTTTGTTTTTATTTATGAACGCCAAGTTCTTTATGCCCATCGGACATATTTCACATGGTTGGTATAATAAAGATAAGGCAGATTTCATAGAAAAAATTGATAGAGTGATTGATAAACTTGAGGAATCAATGATCACCAATAATAATAACTATGAAGAGAATTTAAAAGCCAAAACAAAATAAACTAAGAAAAGAAAAAGTCTCAATAAAAACAGTTGTTAAATAATTCAACATTTTTATTAAACTCAGTTCAAAATTTTTTTTTTGGCTATGTATGAATTTATTTAAAATCACAAAAAATTAACTCAAAACCATAAATTTTTTTTTTTTTCATTTATCCTCTACTTCTTGAGAATTTCAATATCATAATTGACTTTTTCCAATTCTCTCAACAGAACAGGCACTGAACTAGCCGGGAACTTTCCCAATTCAGTCACAATCTAAACAAATTTTATTCCATCTCTTTTCAATTTTTTTCATTACCATACTGATGTACTTCCTTGGAGTTAAGTCCCATCTCATATTCACAGTCACCACATCTGGATGCACCTTATTTTTTCCCACTATTTTAGCCGGATCCGTAAATTCATTCAAAGAAAACGGGTCCAATTGGCTCCTTTCTGACAATTTGTAAGTCTCACAAAACACTATAAAAGGTTTCATATAATTATGAGCTAAACAAGCCAACTAATGAAAAAAAATCATAAAAAATTTATTATAAATGACAAATACCATAGCGGTTCCAACTCTAGATAAACAATACCCATTCACCAAAATGGAAGAAGCTCCCACAATGATCTTATTGACTTTTGGTAGAAATTTTGTCACACTATTCAAGAGAGTATATGTGCAATTTATCCCCACCTTCAAAAGCTCCTCGTTCATAGTTCGACCTTCATTGAAAGGGTAGTTATCAACAGAAATCACTTGAAACACCTTTCCAGCCTTAAACTCCCTTTTCAGCAACTTGGAAATCATTCCAGAGTAACCGAATGTCATTATTATGTCGTTGGTTTTGATGATATCTTGCGCCAAATGAACAATCTTCTCATCAGCTTTTATGATCTTGTCTTCTTTAAAGAGCTCGACATGTGAAAGAAGGGCAGTTTTGTTTTCCTCTACGGAATCATGAGGGATAAATCTTAAATAATACTAAAGAAAAATAAAGAATTGTTGAAAAGAAAAAATGAATAAACTTTCATCGTCTTGATAAAAGTGAAAATCCCCTCATCCACAATCCCGTATTTCCTGAGGAAATCGACTATTAAATCAATTTTACGCTCGAGATCCCGGTTCATTATTGAATTTGGAGGCAATTTGTAATCCTTTTTAATTAGTTTTTCATTTGTTAAGGGAATGCAAAAACCTTCAGAATCTGCTTCATGCATTCTAGAAAAGCCAGACATCTTTTATTAGAACCTCGAATCAAACCATTATCGAATTTCAAACATAGGTCTATCAGACTAGAATGGATATAGTTCTTTAGTATTAAAATTAGAGGAAATTACAATTTTTTGGTAAAATTACATCGGTTTTAAGTTTTTTCGAAGAAATCTTTTCGTATTTTATGAGATTTGAAAGAATCGAAATTTGGTTAGGCGACTCCTTAGACTCCTTAGATGGCTTTAGCGTTTCTGAAAGCTCTGGTTGCGATTTTAACTGCTCTTTTTTAGAACCTTTTTCTTTAACTTCTTCTTTTATGTCTTTTGTTTCTTTTTTATCTTTGGTTTCTTTTGGTTCTTCTTCTTTTTTTGTGAGCTTTTTGTTCTGAGCTCTTTGCTTTTTTTCTGATGGTTCTTGTTCTTTTTTCTTGTTGTCCTAGGAAAAAATGAATCTTTTATGAAATTGATAATTTTAAGGAAAGACATACCGCCATTGAGAAAAGATTTTATAGATTTTGTTTTGAAAAAAATTTAAGAAATAAAAAACCCGACAAACTAAGTCTTTTATAAAAAAAAAATATTTTTTGCAATTTTTTGTAATTTTTTGCAAATTTTTCTTTTTCTGAAATTTTTTGCCAATTATTTATTTTTTTATCATTTTTTTCTATTTTTAACAATCATTAAATTTCATATAAAATCACTAAAAAACTTTCTTTCGAAAAATAATAAATACATCAGCTATTCAATTTCTATTTCTATTCCAAATCCTCCAATTTCATTATATTTCTTTTCGGTTTCTCCTCATAATCACCCAGTCCTAAATCAATTTCCTTTTCCTTTGAAACAGCCGTTTTCCTTTCATTTCCATTAATAATCTTCCCAATAATAACGTTTTTCTGATTTTTTCTCTTCCATTCCTCATAAATCTCTTTTAATTGTGGCTCACATTCTTTTGAGCAGAACCATTTTTCGTTGGAAAAAACGCCAGAACTCTTAAAAAAGATTCTTTTGCACTTAAAGCAATTGATCTCATTATTGATTTTATAGTTTTTGAGGCATTTTTCAGAACAAAATTCCTTAATATAAGTGATTTTATTAATTAAAATAGAAATTTACTTTGGAATTAAAGGAAAAGCCAGCATTTTTCTCAAAAGACCCTAAACATTCCCAACAATTGCTGAGGTTTTTCTTAATGATCGCTTTGTCAGAGCCTATGGCCTGATCAATGAAGGTATTTGTCCATTCCGCGTTATTATTATAAAAAAAGGCTGAGGATTTCTTATCATCTTTGATATTTTCCTCAGGTTTTGGCTCTGAAACAGGTTTCTTCAAAGCCCTGAACTCATTTAAAGCTTCAAGGAAATAATCATGGCTTTGCATTTCATCAAAAGTGCCAACTCCGAGATTTTCGCATTCGACAGCAAATTTGACATTTTTCACATTATCAACAGTTTTCGATGATTTGTTCGTTGTAATTATGGATTTTCTCGCTGGAATTGCGGGTTGTTTATCAGTATTTGGAGGCTTTTCTTTTGGGACCATCAATCTTTTCAGAATTTTATCATGTAGTTCTTTTGGGATTTTCATTTGAATCAGATGATCTTTTTTGAGTTCTACAATAGAAATTATATTTTTTAAATTAAAAATTGTCAGGGGGGGGGGGGTTATTTTTAAGGTGGGGTCTTATCGGGTGAACCTTTTATAACTTCCATTTCATCAAATCCATTAGTAATAAATACTTCAAGATAATTGGTCAGACCCAAAGACTCCAAAAACTCGGAAATTTCAGGATTTGATGCTGTTTTGTTTATAAAAAACAAGTTTTACAAACAAACAAAAAATTACAAGCTTTTTGTGAAAGGATAGCTTTTTTAATGTTTTGTTCGATGCTTGAAACATGTGAACAAAGCGATTCTGAGAGAAAATCTAAAGAATTCTTGTTAGCTACCCCCGAAGTAGATGAAGACTCTCTGGTTTTATCTATTTTTATGATGTTCTTTTGATTTTGGTCTATTTCAAACATTATAATAATCTCAAATCAAAGAAAAACAACTATTTTTCATTGGTTTTTCAGGCTGTTGCTCACTATGCGGCCTGATTCCCCCTTCAGTTTTTTTGGGTTTTCTCATTTCCATCACCACTTTAGAATAATCTAATATGAAAAATCATCATTTTCCGATAAATTTTTAGAAAAATATCAGACTTTTTAAAGGCTTATTGACTTCCTTTTGTGTTTTCTTCCATCTTTCACTATTTCTATTTAAAATTAATTTATTTTCAAGTTTTTTCTATAGAAAAAACGCGTTGTTTTGTCTCTTTTCAGCTTCCCTTGACACGGAAATTCTAAGATCGTTGAGTTTCTCTGAGGACTTTCGTTAAAATTGAAATTCTCAATTTTTTTTATTTATAAACCACTATTTTAATGGGGGGCTCCTTTTCCATATTTCCGTTTAAAGGGAATTGCAACTTATTCCTTGAAAAAATCATTAAGAAAACTTAGAAAAATCATAGAATTTGCCTTGAATTCGATCTTTTGGCGACCGTCTTGATTTGAAGAGGTTTCATCACAGTCTTTTTAATAAATTTGAAAAAAATTCAAACAAAAACCAAAAAAAACCAAACTTTTTTTTCACATTAATTACAATAATTTCTCTTATATATTAAATTCATACTATTATTCAAAAAAAGTCTTCTCCTTCCTAAAACCCTCAAAAAAACCTTAAAAAAACATAAAAAACTTAAAAAAAAACGTATTCCATAGATTATATATATATTTGGAAATTGGGTATGTCATTATTCAAATGACTTTTCTGCCATATCCCTCATATAACAATAACATGCCTCAAGACTTTTACATACAGATCCCTTGCATTGAAAGATCATGCCCTGACAACATTCGCAATTCTTATATTTCTCATATAACGCCAGATTTTTCTCTCCGACCTCCAAATCATCATCTTCATCTACTCCAGCCTCATATTCCTCAAATTCATCCCCTTCTTCCTCAGGGTACTCATAAGCATTTTCTTCATTTTGAGCCACTTTATTTTCCTCATAATTGTAATTGAAGGTCTGAGCTTTGACGTTTAACACCTGTGCCTTTTTTTCAAAGGTTTCTGCTTTTTTTTCATAGGTTTGGGATGAAATCTTAAGCGTCTTTTTGGTTTTAGAGTTGAAGGCCTTGCATTCGGGGCAATTTTCCTCACCATGGAGATGGTTGGATGTGAGCTGGAACTCGTGACATTGTTGCGGGACAAGGTTTTGCACAGCGGGATCCATAGAAGTATCAAATAGAACAAGATTTTATTTAATTTTAAAGAGATTCGATTTGTTCGCTGCTTTTTAATTATTTTTCTAAATTAAAAAAATTCATTTTTCTCAAGAAAAAGAGCATTTTTTATCATTTTTTTCGCATTTGAAAAAATTTTTTAGATAAAGGGTTTTTATTTTAACTAATCGATGTTATCAAGGCAAAAATGTCAATTGGATTGAGTTTTTTTTCTTGGAATAAACCAGGTAATAATGAAAAATCAAGCGTTTGAGGGGTTTTTAGAATCACTTTGTTTTCTGTTAGAATGTCTAATAAATATGAATATGTCTCTTGCTTTTTATTGGCATCATTGATGTTTTTCACTAGAACCTTAATATTTTTAAGGAAACTAGGCACTGTGTTTTCTTTAGGACGAAGAAATTCTATGAGAAACTCTATTATTTTCTCTAGAATCATTGGCTTCTGAAGAAAAACCGCATAAAATCTCATAAATTCAGTAAAATCCATCTTTCCTTCATTATTCTTCTCTCCAAAAACCTTAAAAACCCTTTTTCTGATTTTTTCATGCATAATTTTTATAAATTTATAGCTTTTTATGAGCATTTCCATATTGAATTGTTCATTAGAACTTTCGATTTTCAGCTTGTTTTTCTCATTTTTCATATTTTTTTTCTTTAAATTTTCGCCTTTTTCAATTGATTTGTGCAAACCCACGACTTCAAACCCAATTTTCAAGCTTCTTTCCTTTTCCAGCAGTTTTTGGAATTCATGAAAAACCACATTGAATTTTTTTGAGAAGGTCCTCTTGAATCCACAATTTATAATATCCCCCTCTTTGGCTTGATGGATTGATGAATTATGATCCCTTTCCTTGAGATCCCAATTCTTGATCTTATTGATCAGCACGGTCTTTAATAAACAATCAGATGTTTTCGGCTTGTTCTCATAAATTTTTTCTCTAGCTTTTATGATAAAATTTGGTGTTTTTTCTTGGTTCCTTCGCTTTATTTCAACGGAACTGCCAATTTCTCTAGGCTTTTCTCTGTTTTCTATCAAATTATGTTTCCAGAGAAAGTATTCTTCCCTGATTTTTTCAAAAGTATTGGTCCTATTTACTTCAACTTTTTGTGAGTGTTGTTCTATGATGCTCTCTATACTAGGGAACCAACGTGCTCCGGTCAATGGAAGCTTGTTTTTGAGGTTTTGCCCGAAGGAGCCTCTGGAATCAAGAAGCAATTCGCGATCATATCGTTTATATTTGTAGTTCTTGAAATTCTGGCCATTCAGCTCATAGAACTCTTGTTTCCTGGAATTGTACATATCAATGGATTCTCGAGATTGTGCGGTTATGAGGACTTCGGTTTTTTGAGGGGTGGTTTGAGGTGGTGCATCTTTTAGCTTTGGAGGATCTATCATAAGATTTTTGGAAAGCGATTGTGTGGATTTTACAAAGTCATTAAGCTTAACAGAACTTTGAATGTTGGAATCATGAAAAATAAGGGATTTGGTTTGTAGGTCATTGATTTCTAGGATAGAAGGTGGCAGATCTTGTGAGTTTCTGGGTAAATTCATGTTTTTTTGAGAGTTTTGCAGACTTTCTTGAGAGTTCAATAGATTTTCTGGCTGGTTGTTCGTATAGTTTTTATCAAGAACTAGTGGGGCATTTTTCTCTGGGATGAATAGGGGGTCCTTTTGAATTATGGGTGGGTCCAGTTGAGTCTTCTCTTGGATGGATTGAGGGTTATTTTGAAGTATGGGTGGTGATAGTTGATTATTATTTTGAATTGATAGGGGGTCATTGTTATTTTGAGGGTTTAGGGGTTCATAGTGAGGTATTTTCCGAGGGCTCATTTGGTTTTGGGCATTAGAAATCGATTGAAGGAAGGGAAATCTTTTCATTTTTTTGCCAGATAAGATGAATTTGCTGGTGTCATCATCTTGAGTAGTCATGGTGGCTTTGAAGGATAGAGCCAATGAGGGTTTGCATATTTTAAGGTTGGGATGGATGTTGTAAATGATGAAAGTTGGCTTTGTGTGTTCTTTTGTAGTTTGATTGTAGGACTGGAGAGAAAATGAATTGTTGCTTTCTTGATTAAGTGCCATTTGGAATTCTTAAGGAAAACAATAAGAGTTATATAAATAGAAAACAAAAAAATTTTAATAAAAATCGATTTTTCTAAATAAATGGCTGATCAAGAGGAAAAAAAGGAATTACTTGGGGTTGTTCCTATAGAAGAACGGGTGAAAGTGCCTAGTAATATGATTCAAGTTAAAGTTACTTTTGATACTTTGCCACCTTTGCCGAAAATGCAGCTTCCGTCTGATATGTATGATGGCAGAATGAAAGTGCAAGAACTTTTAAATAAAGTGGGATTGGATAAAAGAAAGGAATTTCAAAAAAATGATTCGATTTTGGTGTTTTTGAGGTCTTCTTTCCTGGTCAACCCCTTTGATAGTCTTGCGGATCTTGCTTATTGTTTTGGAGTCAAAGGAAATAATAATGAAATTAGAGAGCTGAATTTGAAAATTTCAACTGAGGTCAATTGGGGATAAAAGATCTAGAGTTATTGTGATTGAAGGCCTAAAAATAATTTTGGTTTTGTATTATAAGTAATTATTTGAAGAATAAAAATGGGTGTTAAAAACTAAAAAAAAATTAATTTTTTCAATTTCATCAAGAAAAAAAAAAAAATTTTTTTTCAATTTCATCAAGAAAAATTTGGGTGTTTTTCTAGAAAACTAAAAGTTTTTTTGTTTCATTTGATGTTTTATAAAATTTTTGACCAAATGTAAAAATTCTTTTTATTGCTTTTTTTAAAATTATTTTTATAAAAAAAGAAGACAAAACGAAAAAACAAATATATTGATTTGAGGATTTCTAAAAGGGGAAAAAAATTATTTTAATTTAGCTTCAAAATTTTATAGGGTTGCTTGTTTTCTTCCAAATATATTCTGAGTTCTGAAAAATCCTTTTCATAGACGACCCGCATCAAATATTGTTTTGGATTGAATTTTACCAACGATATAATCTTACCATCTTGATGCAAAACATAATCTTCTAGTGGTTCCCAATTTTCTTTTCCTCTAATATCAATAACTAAATATTTAGCATCCTTAGGTAATTTATAATTTCCTCCACTTGCCAATTTAACATTTTTAAAATATTCAGGATGCTTTCCTCGAAAATCAAAAGCGTTCTTAAATTAA
>Ga0302186_10002621_pt1 | contig 13701 bp, 13 predicted proteins | sample II_Bog_E1_2_FD_198782 | JGI IMG/M metagenome (GOLD analysis project Ga0302186, IMG submission 198782) | Peat permafrost microbial communities from Stordalen Mire near Abisko, Sweden - II_Bog_E1_1 | ecosystem: Environmental > Terrestrial > Soil > Wetlands > Peat | place: Sweden: Abisko... | reverse complement strand
TTTAAAGTTATTTAAAAAAAAAAAATCTTTTTTCTCTTTCCAATGAAATCCTGCAGAAATTTCAGAAACCTCTTAGAAAATAATTGTGTTCCAATCATCGGAGCATTCAACGGTTTGGTGGCTCGAAGTATAGCTGAGCAAGGTATATAGTCTTCCACTGAAATTTTCAATAAATTCTCTCAGGTTTCAAGGCGCTTTATATTTCAGGTGCTGCTATAAGTGCTTCCACAGGAGAACCAGATGTTGGGTAAATTAGGAGTTTTCTATCTCTATATTAATGAAATTGAAAAGTTTGGTGACTTTAGAAGGATTTTGCCAAGTGATAAAGGATGTTCATTTATCTTCGGGTTTGCCAGTTTTGGCTGATGCGGATACAGGCTTTGGAGAAGGTGAGATGTGCGCCAAAACAGTTTGGGAATATTTCAACGCTGGAGCTGCAGGTTTATTCCAAATCATGAGACAAAATTCTTAAAATTCTTTGCCTTAGGTCTTCATCTGGAGGATCAATTGTTTCCTAAAAGATGCGGCCATTTGGATGGCAAAACCTTGATAAAAACTGAAGACATGGTTCGCAAAATAAAATGAATGACCCGTTTTTCATCATTTTTTCAAGGTGAAAAAAATCGAAATCGCAGCCGCTGCAAGCAAAAAATGTTCTGATGGAGAATTCATAATTTGTGCTCGAACTGATGCCAAGGGCGTTTACGGGATCCAAGAAACAATTGACAGATCAAAACAATATATCGACGCAGGTGCGGATATGATATTTCCTGAAGGGTTGAGCAATTTGGAAGAGTTCAAAATAGTGGCCGAAGCTTTGAAGAAATATGGACCAAAAGGAGGTCCTTATTTGTTAGCGAACATGACAGAATTTGGCAAAACTGATTTCATATCTTTGGAGGATTTCAAAAAGATGGGCTATAATTGTGTGATTTACCCAGTGACCACTTTAAGAGTGGCCATGAAGGCTGTGGATTTGTTTTTGAAACATTTGATGGAAAATGGAACACAAGAGGGCTTTATGGAAAAGTAAGGGAAAAAAAAAAAAAAAAAAAAAATTTAATTAAAATGATTTAATAGGATGCAAACGAGAGAAGAATTATTCGATTTGTTGAAATATGATCCCTTGAAAGAATGGTATTTCCCGAACCCGACGATTCATGATATAGAATTTTCGGAAAATGAAAACAAAGAGGAAAAAAAAGAATAAAATCATAACATTTTAAATTTTTTACAATTAAAAAATTGGGAAAATTCGAGTTTTCAAAAACTTAGCTAGCTACTTTTTATCAATGGTCATCAAATATTATCTATTAAGACCTGTTATACAAAAATAAGTAATTTTATCATTTTTGTCACTTGTTGTCAATGTCCTCTAAACGTTGAAACTCATATTTCTTGATAAATTCCAAATAATCTTCAAGCTGAATTTCGCCTTTGAAATGTTCGACATATAAGTCCAAAAATGAAAAACTGGCGTTTTTCTCGGCAAGCTTCTTTAACATCAGGCAATCGCATTCGAAGTTGATGACCATCCCAAGGATTTTAGAAAGTTTCCTCTCGAAATTCCTTGCGATTTTCTAAAACGAATAATTATTCATTTTAAAAAAAGCCGAAAATACTGCAGATGAGGCATTTTTTGATGATCTTTGCTCTGGAAAGGGAAATTTACTTAAAAAGGCTAGTGAAAACTCAGAGAAGCTAGATAATTAATAGAAAAAGCCGCGAATAATTTCACTTTAATAATTATTTTACTTTAAAAAGCCCTTGTTTTCACTGTCATATTTCTCCACAAAGCAATAGATTTCGAATTTTGAGATGAAGATCTCATATTCTTTCAGCTTTAATTCAAGGCATTTGGCATCGATTTTCACTTTATTGTTGATATCAAAGAAGCGATAAATTTCCACCAAATCAAGATCGAAATCCTCATATAATTCTTCCATATATAATCTAATGGATTTATCTAAATAGAAGAGGTCCTTCAATTGGATCTTGATTTCCTCTTTGATGATCGTTTTAACAGGAATTGGCTTCATTTCTTCTTTTTTTGAAGGGAAATCCTTTTGAAAATCATTGGAACCTGTTTGGGTTGCAAAGGATTTGCTAGGAATTAGCTTCATTTCTTCTTTTTTTGAGGGGTGCATTTGTAAGTCCTTTTGAAAATCATTAGAGCCTGTTGTGGTTTGACCCATAAATGATTTGCTATAATATTTCTTGGTGCTGATTTCTTCCTTTTTTTCAATATTTTTATATACTTCCTTTTGAACTTTGAAGTCCTTAGCGGTGTCATTGTTTTGGATTTTGTTGTTCTGAAGAGGCTTAGTGGAGAAATAGGCGTTTCTGTTTGTGTCTGGGGCAAAGGAATTCTTAGTTGGAGTACGGAAACTGTCACGATTGCTTTGAGTATAAGTCAAATTTGTATAAGTGTGTTGTATTTCAGCTCCATTGGGTTTTTTTTGTGGGTTTTCTTTCGATAATGATGATGTTTTATAGTTTTTTTGGAAGTCTTGAGGATTTTCTTTCGAATAAAAGGAATTTTGTTTTTCTTCTTTCGAATAAAAGGAAATTTTATCGGATCGAATGTTTTCAGTTGGTTCAAATTTGTTGGATATATTATAGTGAGTTGGTTCCAATTTGTTTGATCGATTATTGGCAGTTGGTTCCATTTTGTGTGATTGATTGTTGTCATTTAGTTCCAATTTGTTGGATCTATTGTTGTCATTTGGTTCTATTTCATTCGATTGCCAAGTCTTTTTAGTGCCAATGTTTTTCTCTTCAGCCACATTACAAGAATAACATTTAAAATGAGCTGGAAACAAGTTAGTATTTTGAATGATGGGTTTAGATTTCATTGGAGATGTTCTGATTTCATTGTTTGATTTGTTGAGGACTGAATTCAACGATAATCTTGTATAAGGCTTAATAGGCAAAATAAATTCCACGAAATCACTATAGCAAATTGAGCCATCTTGATCTTTATCGATTCTTTTGATGATACAGAATAAATCATGATCTTTGAAATGGTAGTTGAGCTTCGAGAAAAATTCAGCCAAACTTTATATAATATATATAATGAAAATCTTAGGAAATCGATAAAAACCTTGACATATCTATCCATGAGGAGTTAAGACCTGATAAACAGGCAAACATGTCTTTCAGATTAAAGTCCTGGAGGTTGACTATGGAATTTTTCAAGGAATCTGTCTCGTTAAAGAGGGAAATTTCAAGTTCAATCAATTTTGCCAGTTTAAATTCGATTTCCCAAGGCAAAATTTCATCAGCATTCACGGCGTAGGATTGTCTTTGGGTGCATATTTGACGAAGTTCTGGGGATGAATGCGGTAATATAAAATTTAAAAAACTTGGAAGACATTCGGATTTATTTTAAACATTTTTTTTTTGTTTACTCTCGATAGCTCAACTTTTTGTCATCGTTTGAATCATAGACTCTGATCAAAAACTCCAAATCTTTTTCATAAGAGTTCATTCCGTTGAACCTTTTCACATAAAAACAATGGAATTTTGTTTTAATAAAATAATAAAATACTCTAAAAAATCTGAAATTTCCTTTTGGGAAATGTAGCCTTTACCCATTCGACTGATCCTTTGAAAAGCTGCATATGGCTCAAACTCTTCGAATTCGGCGAGATTTTGCCGGATTAATTCGATCTTTTTAATTGAAAATTGGAAAAATAAGAGGTTTGGTAAAATACTTTGTGCTCATATTCAGAGAGATTCAGGAACAAGTTGCCAATTTGTGTTTCAATTTCAGGATTCATGGATAAAAATGATAATTTTGGAAAATGTTGTTTATAAGTTTAACAGAAAAATTATAGTTTTAATTATTTGTTTAGATAGATAGCTATTTTTTTTTTCTCATCATAAAAATGTGTTAATTTTTTCAATAAAATCAGAAAATTTCTTTGTTACGACTGATTTTCCATAGAACATATTTTAGAAAATGTGCATTTAGAGTTTTTTTGCATATTTTCCAAATCATTTTTTTCGAAAAATGAACGATTTGATAAATGTCGATTTTATTTAAATATTAAATAATTTCCAAAAACATAAAAATTATATCGCAATGATAAGAAATCTTCAATATTTCAAAACGGTTTTCCAGTCGAGCCTTCTGACCAAGAGGTTCACTCCCCTCGTTTGCCAGAGCTTCGCCATCGGTCCAGACTCAGTCACCAGAAATTATATTAAATTCAAGACCAAATACGACCAACACGTCAGAGCATTCCAAGATAAAATGTAAATATTTATCTTCCTTCATTTTTCATTAATTTTCTTTAGTCTTCAAATGGAACAAGAAAATATGCCTGCAGCGAAAAAAACTGTGGGAAAAGCCTATACTCATCCTTATAATAGCGGTTCATTCTGAAAATTATTAGTTTAATCTTGTGGATGTTTTTAGATCATCACCCTTTGAACTTCTCGGTTGTGAAAACTGCGGAACTTTTCCATGAATTCATTGGGCCTGAACAAGTGTCCCCTCATTATGAAAATTTCTTGGTGGCTCGGAAATTCGCTCTTGGTAAAATATTCATATTATTCAATTTTTTTAGAGTTTATTTTGAATCATAGGGTTCATTGGTGGTTTGCTTGTTTTGAACATTGGAGCTGGCACAAGTAAATTTTAATGAATTTGGTTGGTTTTTAATTGGATTTTTCAGTGGATTGGAACTATATTGCCAGATCATCTATCATTCCATTTTTGTTCTGGGTTCAATTGATGTATTTCTATATCGAAGGAAGAAAATCTCTTTTGAAGTAACTTTTTCTCTATTTTGAAAAGATTCTTAAATATTTGTGATAATTAGACCTTTGTTGGTCAGATTCTATCGAAGAATCGCTCAAAACGAAATCAATAATATGGATGTGTTTTACCATGAAAATATCGAAAATAAAGTTCGTCAATTGATGAATGGTAAATTAATTTTATTTTATTTTTCATGTTCTTAAAATCTCTCTAAAAAAAAAGATGCCAAATCTCAGATGGACTTCTATCGATTGAACAATGAGTTCCAAGATATCAAGGCTGAATCAATCAACATCGTTAAAAATCAACCAAAAATTTTTCATTAGAGTTTAACTATTTAAAAAAGTTCTTGGCTAATGAATATTTGAACTTCAAAAAACACGTTTCTGATAGAACCTTGAACATCCTCAAACAAGTCAAGGTTTTTGAAGATTCCAATCAACAAAAACTTTACATGGGTTTGATTGAACAGGCCAGCAAGGAAATTGATAAAGTAACCATTTTATCAAACTTTCTTTAATTTTGAAATAATTCATGCTTTAGCAACTTGAAGGAAAAGATAAAGAAAAAATCCAAAAAGAGATGATGACTTCTGCTATTGATGGTATTTGATTTTTTTTTACTCGTCGAAATAATATAAATTTTGAATTTTAGGATTATCAAAAGGATACATGGATTATGCTATTGACTCGATACTGCCAATTGTGAAGCAAAGTATCAAAACTAACGTTGAAAAAATCAACACAATGACTCCTGAACAGTAGAATTTTCGGGTTTAGACGATTTAAATTATGAATTTTTTAAGACAAGCAAAATTGATCTCTTTATCAGAAGAACAAATTAAATCGATGAGAGAGAGTGATAGAGCGTAACTTTATAATTTGAATTTCCTTCTTTAAATATTTTAAATGAAAAAATAACAAGTGCGAAGAATGAATTTTTAAATCATCCACCTCAAGGCTTGGATAGTTCTTTGAAAACCAATGAAGTCGTTAAAAAAGTTATGGCGAGCTGGAGTCCTCACCATTAATAACATTAGATAAAAAAAATACTAAAATGAACATAGAATAAAAAAAAATCATTTTAAAAAAAATTAAAAAAACACACAAAAGACATTTCAAAAATTAAATTAACAATAAAACAAAAATTTTTATTAGCTTGTTGCGTAATAGATGCACTGTATAATAATAAAAAATAACTTAGCAATCATTAGAATCTCAAGAAGGGAATTTTTTTTCTCTCTAAAAAAATGATGATATCTTCAATTTTCAAAAGACCAAACAAAGTCGAAATCGCAGACTTGGTAGAAAAGACAAGGTTCACAGAAACCCAGATTTTGGAAATGAAAAATCGGTAAGAAACTAGAAATTTTTTTAATTTTACGCTTTTTTCAGATTCGGCAAAATTTCTAAATCTCGAAATGCTCTAAATAAGGAAGAGTTCCGTCAACATATGGGGTTATTAGGCTTGGACTCATCAATGTTTCTTTCAGATAGAATATTCAGCATGTTAGACATCAACAATGATGGAAAAGTAAAATAAATTGATGGATTTTATAATAGTTTTGAAACACAACAAGGTCAATTTCGAAGAATTTATGAAGTATTTGGATATTCTGTTAAATGGGGATTCGGATGAGAAAAATGAATGGACTTTTAAATTAATTGACCAAAATAGAAAGGGTTGGTTCGATTTGGATGATTTGAAAGCATTGATCGTTTCTATTGTTAATTTATGGCTGTCTTTTTCTGGAAATCAAATAAGTTGGAAATAATTGCTAATTTTTTGGTAATTTTGTAATTTTAGATGAAGGGTTGCAAACTACCATTGACAATTATGTGAAGTTCATTTTTCTAAAAATGGATCAACAAAACAATGGCAAAGTTACATATGGAATCTTTAATGAAATTATGAAAAAATATCCTAAATTATTAGAAATTGTCGATGTGCTTAATGAAGGCCTCACATTCAATGCACAAGAAAGCGATAAATCGGCTTTTGAACAAAAACTTTATCAAAAACATTTAGAAAAAACTATTGAAAAAATCGATAATTCAATTAAAGAACTACACATTTTTCAACGGTCGATGGGAAGAATGGAAACCCAAATCAATGTTACCGAATGTGTCAAAAATGAGAAAAATGACAATAATAACCATAAACGCGGACCAGAGTTCGGGCATTATATAAAATCTGTAAATTTTGATAAAGAAGAAGACAAATTTGGTCTGGAAGAAAAAGAAAATCAAACTTCTTTTCCACATATTAATGAAGAAACCACAAAGGCAATTCTATTCAATCTGACTGAAAAAAGTTCTGTCGTGCTTAATACAAATTTAATTTTTGAAAAAGAAGGTGACTTTTTTTTTTTTTTTTTTTTTTTTTTTTTTTTTTAAGAAGTCAAAAATGATTTCGCCGATGTCTTTGAACGACAAATTAATAAAACCATTCAAAATTTCCAGGAGATTAAAGAAGACATCTTGAATTGGAAAAAATCCTATAAGGTTTCAATGAATGAGGAGGGAAAAAAGGATGATGAAGATTTAGAAAACCTACAGTTAAGAATTTTTCATTGGGTTTATTTATATAATTTTTAAGGCAAATTAAGGATGATATAGTCTTTAAAAAACTGAAAACCATCACATCACAAAACATTCCAAAATCCTCGACCATTAGGAAAAGAACTGAGAAAAACAATCAAATGGTTTTTTTCGGGCACAATAATTGGACATTGGTTTTTAAGGATTCAAATTGACTCATTATTAAACATAAATAAAGGTGCTCAATATGATCATTGGGATACAAAAGGCTGTGAAAAGCATCGTTTCGAGCCCTCGTCTTTCTGAGGAAGATTATCAATTTTCATATTTCTTTGAAATCATACCCAAGTCTGGATTTTTCCTTATTTCAAAATAATGTCATTTTAGAAAAATTCAAAATTTAAAGGACCCCATTAACTGTTATTGTTTCTTTGATTATGCGCCAGAAATTTTTCACAACATTCGAGAAAAAAACAAAATAAAAAATGATGATTATTTGAAATCAATAGGGCCTGAACGGATAATCTCTCATTTGATAAAGGGAAATGTCAACACTTTGTCAGAACTCGTTTCAACTGGAAAAAGTGGATCTTTTTTTTATTTCACAGCTGATGGCAAATATACCATCAAGACAATTCACACAAAAGAATTTAAAGTTTTTAGACAAATTTTGAAAAGTTATCATCAACATTTAATGGAAAATCCAAACAGTTTTATAAATAAGTAATTTTTTTTTTCTAATTAAAATGATGAATTTTAGAATTTATGGATTGCATAAAATCAAATGCAATATTTCCAAATTCAGTTCTAACTCAATATATTTTGTTGTGATGGAAAACATTTTGAGCACTATTCACCCAATTCATGAGAAATATGATATAAAAGGCTCACTTTACAAGAGAACCTCTCATAATGCGTATAATTTCTAAAAATCAAATAATTTGATTGAAACCATAAATAATCAGAGATCCATCAGCAGCCAAAAAGGATCTTGATGCTTTGCATAACCACTTAAAGATCAGAATTTCACCAAAAAAGGCCATTCTGTTTAAAGAACAAATAAAAAAAGATGCGGAGTTTTTTGCAAGGAATTCAATTATCGATTATAGTCTCCTTATTGGGGTCCATAATACAAAAATGCAAAGTCAGGATCTTGGCAATTCAGAATTTAAAAAACTTTCTGAATTTTCGACTTCAATTAAAAAATTTCAACTCAATCAAGAAGTATTTTTTTTTAAGAAATGAATAAAAATAAGAGCGTTAAAATTAAAAAGTTTAATAGGTGCATTGAATCCAATGATGGGTCATTTATTTATTATTTTGGCATTATTGATATTTTCACATCTTTTAAGTATTTTTTTTTCATTTAATAGCATTTTTTAAATTGAATTAGAGCTTATTCCAAAAAATTTGAATATGCTTTCAAGAAATTGGTGTTTGGTTCAACAATTTCAGCTGTTCCTCCTGAAAAATACTCCAAGAGATTTGTGGATTTCATCGAAAAATTAATTGTAACGGATACCATTAATGGATAGATGAAACATTAAAATTAATTAGATGTCAGACTTTTTTCATATTTAATGATTTTTTAAAATTACTTAAATAAACAATAAATAAAAAAAAATATTTGTTTTTCTCATACTTTAACAAAATATGGCCAATCTTAACTTTTACATTGGAAAGTTATTTTCAACAGTTGCCAATATCTGTCTTTTTCTCATATATATCATCTCACCCTTGGCAGGCACATACTATTTGATCTTTGGATCTCTAACAACCCAAATAATCTTAATTTCCTTGTTGGCTTATCAATATTTTTTTTGCACCAAAAATGAGACATTTATAAGATTTGTCAGAAAATTAGACTTGATGAATTTCTTTGATGAGTATGGATTAGAATTGGATGACCAATCATTAAAGGATCGAAGAGAAAACACCTTGATTTGTCATCATCCTCATGGTGTAATGACCTATGGAATGGCAGCCTTATCTCCTCAGCTAGAATTTTTTGACAGTTACGTCTATTTGGGATCAAGGATGATTTTAGTCTTGCCTTGGGGAGGTATCATCATGATTCTCAGAGGTATTCAAGGTGTGGACCCTGAAAACTTTAAAAGATTAATGAAGAAAAAACAAAATGTTATAATTATTCCTGGAGGATTCGAAGAAGCGACAATCACTAATCATGAAGAAGATCGGGTGTTTATTAAGGAGAGAAAAGGTTTCATAAAATATGCACTTCAATATGGTTACAAAGTATATCCGAGCTATTGTTTCAATGAAAACAAGACTTATTTCTATTTCACGTGGATAAAGTTTGGGCTGTTGATGAATAAAATAAAAATTCCAGGAGTCATTTTTATGTCAAAATTTTTGAATTTTTTGCCCAATGAAAACTGTCGATTAATCACTGTTATTGGAGAAGGAATTCAGCTGCCGTTAAAGGAAAGCCCTACAAAAGAAGAGGTTAACCATTATCATGAGATTTATGTCCAAAATCTCGTTTCATTATTCGATAAATACAAAGGAAAATATGGAGGCTCCAGGACCTTAAAAATTTATTAGAAAGGTTTTTTAGTGAGGTGGTTCTTAATGAATAAATTTTAAAAAATAAAATTCTTAAACAAATAAAAAATGTTTTTTTAAAATCATAATAATTAGGAAACAAAAGAAGAAGCTGACTGAAAAAACTAAAAAAAAAACAACAAAAACGAATTAGTTTTTTTTTTTAACAAAAAAAAAATATAAAAGTAAATTTAAATGTAATTTTCTATAGTTAAAATGAGAAAAATAAAATGAATTATTTTTCGATAAAATCCTGGATTTGAAAGTCTATTTATTTATTTTTTTAATTAAAATACGATTTGGCCTTTTGATTGGAATTTGTATTATAAATTCCAAATTGGCATTTTCTAAATCAAACTTGAAAACAACCACATCATCCGAAGTTTGGTTACCTATAAATAGATATTTTCCGCATTCAGTAAAATTGAAATTTCTTGGACACGTTCCTAATAATTTTTATAAATTGCAACACACATATATTTTACCTAAGGTTGTTTGATGCTTTATAAAGGATACTAGACCAGTTTTTTCATCGATTGAATAAATGCTGATAACATCATAACCTCGATTAGAAGAAAATAAAAATTTATTGCTTGGATGAATTTGAATTTCTGCATTGTAATTCTCTTTCAGAGGGTTTTCAAAAATTGTTTTTATCGTTTGAATCAAAACTAATGATCCATCCTTTTTTTCATTCTTCACTGAGAAAACTGATAGTATGGGTTTCAACTCATTTACACTATATAAAAATCTACCATCTTTGCTTAAACACAGATGCCTTGGCCCCAAACCAGGCTCAACTTTGAAATAAGGTTGCTTCTCAAAAGGAACAGCTTGTTTTACTTTTGGATCAAAATGAAAAATATGTATTTTATCTCCTCCCAAATCTGAAATATACAAAGAGTTGTATGTGGGTTCAAACACAGCGCAATGCGCATGAGCCTGTTGTTGTCTGTCGAGAATAGGACCATTTCCCAGGAATTTCAGCTCAACTGTTTGAATGTTTTTTATTAATTTTCCATTCGTCTTGTCAAAAGAAAATATACTAAAATTTCCTGAAGTATAATTGGTAACAATCACAATTTCATTTTTGGGATCTAAACAAATATGACAAGCATCTTTTCCTTTCGTCTCAAGTGAATCAATGAGTTTCAATGAGTAAACGTCTTCATCTAATTCAAGACTAACCAAGGCCCCAAAATCCATTTCAGAAGCCCCTAATACAATTTTGTCAGACATGCTAAAGGCCAAAAAACTCAAATTTGGCACCTCATTGAAAACACTTTTGACTTCAAGTTTTTTCATCTTTGGTTCGAAAAATAGAATTGAAACTCCATCACCTTTGACATCTTTTGCGAAAAAACCATGAGTGTATGAACTCACTAAAATTAGGAACCTTTCTTCAGGTTCAGCCTTTTCCATATTACCTCTTATCTAAATATTTTTTGGATATTTTTTTGATAATTATTCTCAAATACTTTTCTTAAATATTTAAATACAAAACAAAAAAAATTGTTGCCCAAAATAAAAAAAAAAATCATAAACAAAAAATAAAAACAGATTTCTGAATTAAAATGGATTTGTCCAAACTTTTTGATGAAAAAACAGAGTCTATTTTCATTTCTAAAGAAGGTTTTCTGCATTTGCAAAAAATATTTGATCCCGAAAATCCTGATAAGAACATTGAATGGACGACTAATTTTTCCATTGAATTACCAATAAAACTTAAACGAAGTGGTTCAGGTTCCTCGACTTTTTGAGAAGTTTTTTAATTTTTTATAAATAGGATCAGAACCACCCTTCACATTAATTGATGCTTTCTACAAAGTTTCTAGAGCCTTTCCTCAAAAATCTGCCCTCCGAGTAAAAAGGGAAAATAAATGGATATCATGGACTTATAATAAATACTATGAAGATAGTTGTAATTTTGCCAAAGGTTTGCTAGCCCTCGGATTGACTGCTCATTCAGCTGTGAATATCATCGGTTTTAACTCTCCAGAATGGAACATTAGCTTTTTTGGCAGCATTTTCGCCAGTTATCTTCCAGTAGGAATATACACCACAAATTCCCCAGAAGCTTGCAAATATATTGTATTGCACTCGGAAGCTGAGCTAATTGTTGCAGAGGACGAAGAACAGTTAAAGAAATTTTTGAGCATCTGGGATGAGACCCCACGAGTTAAAATGATTGTGATGTATTCCGAAGCTATTCCAACACAAGTTATCCCAGAAAACCGTAAAAATCAAGTCATTCTTTTTTCTGATTTCTTGACTCTCGGTAAAAACTACGTTGCAACTTCTCCAGAAATCTCATTGGACTATCGAATGAAAAAGCAAAAACCTGGAAACTGTTGTACTTTGGTTTATACAAGCGGGACGACAGGGCCTCCAAAGGGAGTGATGATTTCCCATGACAATTACACATGGACCTCATCATATTTTTTGAATAAATTTGGGTGTGATTTTGGAAATGAAAGAATTGTGTCTTATTTGCCTTTAAGCCATGTTGCTGCCCAGATTATTGATGTGACAGGCTCTTTAATCGCGGGATGTGAAGTTACCTTTGCGACTCCAGATGCATTGCAAGGCACATTAGTTGAATTCTTAAAAGAAGCCAGACCTACATTGTTCTTCAGCGTGCCAAGAGTTTGGGAAAAAATAGAAGAAAAAATGAAATTGATGGCTTCGAAAAACAATTTTGTTTTGAAATCAATGGGTTTCCAATTAAAAACATATTATTAATAACAATATTTTGTGTTTTTTAGCAAATTGGGCGAAATCTAAAGGGAGAGAGGGTACATTTGCAGAAGTAAATGAGAAAAATCCGGGTTTTGGATTTCAATTGGCAAAAAGATTAGTCTTCAACAATGTAAAAAAAGCTCTCGGTTTGGATCAAGCGAAATTTCTGATGTTTGGTGCTGCTCCGATGGCCTTACAAACTCAAGAATATTTCCTCTCATTGAATATGTTTTTAATTAATAATTATGGTATGTCCGAATCTTCAGGTCCAGAAACATTTTTGGATCCCAGAAATCTTGACTCATTTGATTTAAAGAACCTGTCTTCTTGCGGGAGAAAAATGGATGGCACAGACTTGAAGTTATATGAGATGGATAAAGATGGAAATGGTGAGATTTGTTATAAAGGGAGAAACAGATTTATGGGGTATTATAAAAATGATACTTCAACCAAAGAAACTATAGACAAAAACGGCTTTTTGCATTCGGGAGATGTTGGGAAATTGGACGAAGCAGGAAACTTGACCATAACAGGCAGAATCAAAGAATTATTGATCACAGCTGGAGGGGAGAACATTCCTCCAGTTTTAATCGAAAATGAAGTGAAAAAAGAAATCCCATTTGTAAGTAATGCCATGTTGATCGGAGAGAATAAAAAATATCTGGTGATTTTGCTAACATTGAAATATAATACAGATAAACAAGGAAATATACTTAATGAAATAAATGACCAATGCAAGCCAGTGTTGAGGAACATCGGGTCATCTGCCAATACTTATGAACAAATGATTCAAAATAAGGCAATCTTAGATTTTGTGCAGAAAGGTATAAATGCTGCAAACTCAAGAGCGACTTCGAAGGCTCAGGAAATTAAGAAATGGAAGATAATTGCTGGAGATTTCACTGTAGATGGGGGAGAGTTAACACCAACTTTAAAACTCAAAAGAAAGACTGCTACTGAGAAATATTCGGATATCATTGAAGGTCTTTATGAAGACGCGAAATTATAAAAAAAGAGTTAAATCATTAAAAAAATAAAAATTAATTAAATGCAGAAATTGAACAGAGTTAATAAATTTTTTACTTTTTT